>Ga0272441_10001662_pt1 | contig 47012 bp, 38 predicted proteins | sample SSMProp6N_FD_193582 | JGI IMG/M metagenome (GOLD analysis project Ga0272441, IMG submission 193582) | Marine sediment archaeal communities from Little Sippewissett salt marsh, Falmouth, MA, United States - SSM-Prop-6N | ecosystem: Environmental > Aquatic > Marine > Wetlands > Sediment ... | reverse complement strand
ACGACGTGCGGCGAATTCAGGCGCGGCGATTCGTGGAAGTGCGCGGAACGGCGCGGCATGGCGCGGCCTTGCGCGGCATGGCGCGGCAGCAAACGGCAGAACGTGGCAGATTGTGGCAGTTGGCACCAACAGCGACCCCAGATTCCGGTTTGCGGCCCCCCGTCTCAGCGTTCTCTGCGACCCCTGCGTTGAGCTGTGCCGGCCGGGGGCTGCTATTCGCTGGCGCGTTCGATGTTCGCGCCCAGGCCGCGGAGCTTCCGCTCAATCTGCTCATAGCCGCGGTCGATGTGATAGACGCGGCGGACGGTGGTCTCGCCGCGGGCGACAAGCCCGGCGAGGACGAGGGCGGCCGACGCCCGCAGGTCGCTCGCCATGACGGGAGCGCCGGTGAAGTACCGGATGCCGGTCACGATGCTCGTGGGCCCCTCCTTGCGGATGTTGGCGCCCATGCGGAGCAGCTCGGGCACGTGCATGAAGCGGTCCGGGTAGATCTTTTCCGTCACGGCGCTGTTGCCGTCCGCGAGGCACAGGAGCGCCATGATCTGGGCCTGGAGGTCCGTCGGGAACCCCGGATACGGCTGCGTGGTGACGTCCGCGGGTTCGAGCCGCCGCGCCGACGCCGCGGCCGCCCCGCCGTCCGACGGCTCCACGATCACGCCGACCTCGCGCAGCTTCTGCGTGACGGCCATCATGTGGTCGAGCCGGCAATGCGACAGGGTGACCTCGCCGTTGGTGATGGCGGCCGCCATGAGGAACGTGCCGGCCTCGATGCGGTCGGGGATGACCTCGTACTCGACGCCGCGGAGCGACTCGACGCCCTCGACGGTGAGGCGCGGGGTGCCGGCGCCCTCGATCCTGGCGCCCATGGCGGAGAGGAAGTCGGCGAGATCGACGATTTCGGGCTCGCAGGCGGCGGACTCGATGACGGTTCGTCCCTCGGCGAGGACGGCCGCCATGAGCACATTCGCCGTGCCGAGGACGGTGGAGCCGAAGGGGCCGCCGAGGAAGATGGACGCGCCGTGGAGGCGTTTGGCTTTGGCGACGATATCGCCCTGGTCGAGTTCGATCTCGGCACCGAGGGCCCGCAGGCCGCGAAGGTGCAGGTCGATGGGTCGGGCGCCGATGGCGCAGCCGCCGGGCATGGCGACGCGGGCTTTTCCGCGCTTCGCCAGCAGCGGGCCGAGCACGCAGATGCTGGCCCGCATCTTGCGGACGGTCTCGTACTCGGCGTGGCTGGCCGAATCATCACTGACGGAGATGCGGACCGGCCCGTCGTCGTCCCGCGCGACGTCGGCGCCGAGCGTGCCGAGCAGATCGGACATCAGCCGGGTGTCGGCGAGGTCGGGCACGCGCTTGAGCGTACACGGCCCGTCGGCGAGCAGCGACGCGGCCATGATGGGCAGGGCCGCGTTCTTCGACCCGCTGATGTCCACGCGGCCTTTGAGCCGCGATCCGCCTCGAAGGATGAAGATGTCCATGAGCGTCCGTCCGGTTCTCGAAGCACCCCGGGAAACGGGCGTATAATACAGCATCCTGTCGGCGGCACGCACGCCGAAGTCCGGATTCGCGAGGCCCCACGGGCCGGAAAGGAGCCGCAAATGGCTGAACTGCACAAGGAATGCAGCATCACGACGGCCGACAAGGTCGGCAAGCTCGCCGAGGTGACCGACAAGGTCAAGGCCGCCGGCGTCAACATCGTCGCCCTGTGCGCCTGGACCGAGGGCAGCACGGGCAAGCTGCTGATGGTGGCCGAGGACCCCGACAAGGCCTGCCAGGCCGTCCAGCCGGTCGTCGATAAGTGCGAGATGCGGGAGGTCGTCTGCGTCAAGGCGGCGAACCAGCCCGGCGCGCTCGAGGAGATCGCCCGGAAGCTGGCGGATGAGGGGATCGGCATCGAGCTGTGCTACGCGACGGCCGCCGGCGGCGACCAGGCCGCCATCATCCTCCACACGACCGACAACGCCAAGGCCGCCCAAGTCGTCTAGGTTCGGCTAGGCGAGCGTGGCGAGGGCCGCGCGCTCGATGGCCTGCCCGTCGCGGATGATTTTCGGCTCCGCGAAGCCGCCCGCGGTGAGCAGGTCGCGCACGGCGTCGGCGTGGCGGAAGCCGAATTCCAGGGCGAGCGCTCCGCCGGGCCGGAGCCGCCCCGGGGCCTGATCGATGAGGCGGCGAATGACGTCGAGGCCGTCGGCGCCGGCGTAGAGGGCGTCTCGCGGCTCGTAGGCGACCGACGGGGCGACGGGGTCGCCGTCGGCCACGTACGGCGGGTTGGCGGCGATGAGGCCCACGCGATCGAAGCTGTCGGCAACGGCGGGGTCGAGTTCCCCCGGCATCGCCAGCAGATCGGCGTGGGCACAGACGACCTGGTCGGCCAGCCCCAGGGCTTGGATATTCTCGCGGGCGATGGCGACGGCCGCCTCGGAGGAATCCGTCGCGAGGACGGAGCCCACGAGGCCGTTCGCCGCAATAGCGGCCGCCACGCAGCCGCACCCGGTGCAGACATCCCAGACGGTCCCGCCCTCGGAGGCGCTCAGCCAATCGACGGCCTCGGCGACGAGCAGTTCGGTCTCGGGACGCGGCACGAGGACGTCGGGCGTGACCCGGAAACGCAGCGAGTAGAACTCCTTGAAGCCGACGATGTAGGCCGCGGGTTCATGCTCGGCGGCGCGTTTGACGCTCTGGCGGAACGTGGCGAGTTTCGGCTCGGACGGGACGCGGCCGTGGCGTGTATAGAGTTCAATCCGGGAACAGTCGAGCGAGTGCGCCAGCAAGACCTCGGCCGTGAGGCGCGGCGATTCGACGCCAGCGCGAGAGAGGTACTGCTTCGTCCAGTTGAGCAGTCGTAGGACCGTCCAGGGCTGAGTGTCGGGCATGCGGAAGGGCGTAGCACAGCCGGGCGCGTCGTTCAAGCCCCGGCTGGTCAGGACCGCGCGACCTCACGGGCGATCCGCATAACGCGGTCTTCCGGTGAGAGGATCGGGCGCGGCCGGGAGTCGGTGATCTTCTCCGTCGGGGCGAAGACGATGCCCTTGGCCTCCATCCGCCGGTACGCCATCGGCGCAAGTGGATGCGCCAGGTCGAGCACCGCGTCCGAGGCCAGGATGACGCCGAATTTGCGGTTGCGCAGCCCGACGGCGGCCTCAACCACGCCGTGCGCCACGCCCGCCCCGCAGAGGACGAACGTCGCCTCGGAGATCTCGGTGATCAGCCGCTCGGCGGCCGCGTGACGGAACAGGTCGGTCTGGCGCTTCTCGAAGATCGCCTGCTGGTAGCGCTCGAACAGGCCGCGCGGCAGGTCGGTGGTGTTGCGCAAGCCGAGGTTGATCCGCTTGGGCAGGACGGTTCGCAGGAGCTTCCGTTCGCCCTCAGTGCCCTCGATGCAATGGGGCCGGTCCGCCAGCGGTCCCGTCTCGCTGGGGCGCACGCGAAGCACCGTGCTGATGACCGGGACGTCGTTGCGGCGCGCCCAGCCGAACAGGCGGTAGATGTTCTGCGCCTGCTGCGACGCGTCTCGCGCATAGCAACTGCCGCCCGGGGCGAAGAAGTCATGCTGCGACTCAATATCCAGCAATATCCGTTCGTATCGCATTTCGCTTATCCGTACGGCCAAACGCGGCCGGGCGTTCCACAATTCCGTGATTCCACTAGCATTGTAGGCTCGCGTGTTGGGAGGAACCCGCCGTGCGTGCGACCCCCGGAGGAGCGGGCCGAGCCAGTTACGGCCAGTACTCCTGGATGAGGTAGAGCCCCGCGCCAAGCACGGCCAGGCCGGCGAGGACGTATCCCACCAATACAGCGACCTGCAACGGCAGCCGCCGCAGATTGTCCGTTCGGACCGTCTTATAGACGACGGCCACCCCAATCGACAGCGGAACCACCAGCCAAAGCACAACGCTGACAGGCAAGACCACGGGATAGTAGAAGAGCCGCCAAGCCATCGCCGTCTATCCCTTCGCCGGTTCGGTCATGGGCTCAGGGGCGGTCTCGCCGAAGACCCCCATCAGCGACAGCACCAGGGCGTCGAAGATGCACATGAGATTCAGCAGCCCGGCGACGCCGGCGTAGGCACGAGCGACGGTGCCGGTGGGGGCAACCAGGGCGAGCCCTTCCTCCGCGAGTTGCTTATCCGCGCGGCTCGGGTCGCGAAGCGCAGTCACGGGGCTTACCCCAACGCTGCGCAGGGCCGCACGCTGCACCTGCCATCCGACCAAACCGTGCACACCCGTCAGCATCTGCGAGACACACCACCACCGCTCCCGGTCGCAATCCACCGTCATCGCCCCGCCCATGGCCATGCCCGCCCAGAACAGGGCCGAGATGGTCAGGAAGATGATCACGCCGCGCCCCACGCGCCCGATATACACGTGCCCCGCCCCCGGCACCAGCCATGCCAGTGCCAGCGCAATGATCGGGATGTTCCGGAGCCTCGGTGCCTTGTTTGCCATTGGAGTTACATCGCCCAGGAGCGGCGAGCGCATCGTCGGCAGGCAGATTCGCGAACTGGCCCCGATGTGTCAAGAACTATGTTCCCGAAGCGTGGATCCCGCGGTCATGCGACGTTGAGCACGACGGCGGTGGCGTCGTCGCGCGGGCCGTACGCACGGCGGGTGGCGTCCACGTGCTCGCCGATCCGCGCCAGGATGCGTTCCGACGATGTGTCGGCCCAGGCGCTCAGCACGGCGTGGAGGTCCTTCCGCCCGCCTTGGGGGGTCCAGCAAAGCGCATCTTCCGCCCCGTCGCTGTAGAACAGAACGCGGTCGCCCGCACGAAGCTGCCTCCGCCGGGCCTCGAACTGCTCCTCCGGAAACACCCCCAGCAGCCCGCCAGGCGCGTCGAGGGACTCGACCTTCCCGTCCCGCAGGAGAATCGGCGCCGGGTGGCCCGCGCGAGCGAACGTAAGTGTCAGATCCCCAGTGTCAACGATCCCGTACGCGACCGTGCAGAACTGGCAACTCGAGAGCTGCTGGTCGCAAAGGTCCGTGTTGAGCTGCGCCATCGATTCGCCCGGGGGGATAATCTCGTAGGTGTTGCCCGTGATCCGCTTGGTCTGAAGGGCTCGCTTGATGAACATGGTCATCAGAGCGGCCGGCATCCCGTGCCCCACGGCGTCTGCGACGTAGAAACCCACCCGGGTTTCGTCCAGCCGGGCCACATCGTAGATGTCCCCGCTGACCCACCCCGCCGGCCGGAACAGCACGCTGAACCGCACGGGCCCCACCTGCGGAAGCTCGCGGGGCAGGAAGTCGCGCTGCAAGCGCGACGCGAGACGCATCTCCTCATCGAGTTCGGCTGCGTCTCCGCCCGCGGGCAGCGCGGAAAGCTCCGTCCGAAGGCTCCGGATCGCGGGCTGAAGTCCGCCTGCCGCCTCGAACACGGCCGCCAGTTCCGCCGCGCTGCCCTCGGACGAAACGCACAGGAAATGCCCCGCCCGCCGCGACAGCAGGTTTCGTGCCACCGTGGCATCCGGCGGCAGCAGAAACACGCCGACGGCCGAGGAGCGGTCGAGCTCGTTGAGCACCGCCGACAGCCACCGGACGTCCGCGGCTGCCCCGTTGGGCACTACCGCCACCAACGTTGCGTCCCGGAACTGTGCAGACAGCGGCATCCCGTCCCGGCACGGTGCGAACTGCCAATCGCCGGCAGCCGCCGAGACGTTCTCGGGGATGGGGGTCTCGCCAAGGTAAAGCAGTTTGCCCTTCACGTTCACGTGTTCCCGTCCATCGGCCCGGTCCAGCCGGGCGAGGTGCCGCTTCGCACATCCACCATGCGACGCCTTCAGGCGTATCGGGAATTGCCGTGTCCGCCTTTAGTTAGCGACCGTTATCGGCAGTCGCTCCCTTCGGCAGGCGAACGCGGTCGCCCAGTTGCACCTGCGCGTCGGCGAGGGCCCCCGCGCGGACCTCCAAGGCATAGAGCACCGGCACCCCGGACGAATACTTGCGCATTCGCTCCGGCGGCGTCCGGGGCGGCTCGGCGGCCATCGTGTGCATCGCCACGATCCGCCCATCGGCGTCAATGAACGCCACGTCCAGCGGGATCCGGCACCCCTGCATCCAGAACCGCTGGACCGACGGTTCCTCGAAGACGAACAGCATGCCCTCGTCTGCGGCCAGCCGTGTGACTCCCGACAACCCTTCCGTACGCCGCGCCGGCGTCGCGGCGATCGCCACCCGCCAGCTTCGGTCGCCGATGCTGACCGTGCTGCTCTCCCCGAGTCCGGAGAAACCGGCCGGCTCAGGCGGCTCTGGGGCGGTCCGCGAAGGCGCGCTCGGCGGCTCGCCCTCGCGGCACCCGGCAAACGCCCACAACACCAGCACAGACGTCAGCCAGAGGGTACGGCGCCTCGCCCGCCCGAGATGCCCGCGGCCTCTCATGCCCATCGCCAACTCACTCCGGCCACACGCCCGGAACGTACTTCCGCAGCAGGCGCTCCACGAGTTCCATCGGCAGCCCAACCACGTTGGTGAAGCTCCCCTCCACGCGTTCCACGAACCGGTCGGCCGTCTCCTGAATCGCGTAGGCCCCGGCTTTGCCGTCCCATTCGCCCGATTCGACGTATTCCTCCGTCTCGGCCTCCGACATCGGGCGCATGGTCACGTGTGTCACCTCCGACGCGATCCGCCGCCCGGCCGGGCACAGAAGCGCCACGCCCGTAATGACGGCATGGCGCGTGCCCGAAAGCGAACCCAGCATGCGTCTCGCTTCGTCCGCGTCGGCGGGCTTCCCCAGCACGCGTCCGTGCAGCGCCACGAGCGTGTCTGCGGCGAGGATCGGCGTGCCCTCGACCCGCCCTGCAACGGTGGCCGCCTTGAAGTACGCCAACGCCTCGGCGAGGCTTCGCGCGGCCAGCCCCGGCACAAGCGCCTCCGGCTCGTCCAGTTCAGGCGGCACCACATCGAACGGCACCCGCGCCTCCGATAGAAGCGTGCGGCGTCGTTCGCTCCTCGACGCCAGAATAATCCTACGGCTCCTGGAACCGGATCCGGCCATGCTCCACGGTCCACGCCGCCCCGCACGCGAGGCATTCTCGCCCACAGCGGCCGCCCGGACAAAGCGCAATCCGCACGTTTTGCCGCATCTCATCCGACCCCGGCCAAGCCGTGACGGGCGCGCCGGCAAGCACCGTGTTCCCCAAACGCAACATCGCTTGGAGCCGGCTTGCCTCGCCCGCGGCGGGCCGCTTGGTGTGGGGGAGCCGCCGTTCGCGGCTACCAGCGCTTCGTCGCCGAAACACGCCCGCACAACCGATACGACCGGACCGGCTCACGGAGGCCGCCAATGGAGTTCCAATGGCATTGCGAGAAGGGGCTTATGACCGCCGAAGCAGGGACCCTTGCTTTATCCGGGCCTGGCACGCCACTTGAAGCCTTATTCTCCCGGTCGGGCCGCGGAGCCCGTACGTCCACAGTCTGAGAACGGGAAGGAAGCTGCCGTGAACGAGGCGGTCGTGCGTACAAGGATTCGGGAGTTGATGGAAATGCTGCGCGCCGCCCCAGCGGCCAGAACCGCCGCCGACCCGGCTCAGGGAGTCTATCTTCCCCATCGGCCCACCCATGAACTCGGGGTGGCAGAGGAGTTGGACCATCTCCGGCTGCAGCTCAAGTACGTGCTGTTCGATCTCGAAGCCACGCACCGCGAGAACAAGTACCTCCGCCAGATGCTCGACAGCCGCCGCAACCGCCCCCACCGGGACGACGACGACATGCTCTGCTAGGTCACGCCCTTCGCCGAACTTGCAGTTTGTGTGGAGGATGCCTGCCCCCTCGGCCGATACCCTCTCATGCCCCACGGGTGGGGCTTACCCCTTCCCTTGGATGGCAGATGTTGCGATCGGGCGGCGCCTCCACAACCCGGAAAGGGAACCCGGAAAAAAACCTAACACTTCGTTTGCGGTTCGGCCGATGTTAGGTTATCCTGCGACCTTGATGTGCGTTCGGACGGCTTGTCGCGGGATGGACTCGCTCGCGGGTGCGGCTCTCCCGGCCGCCTCGCCGAGCAGGATGAGGTGCGATGATGACCTTCCCGCCATTGTGCAAGTTCGGTCCGGGCGGCGACTATGTGCGAACCTGGCCAGAGGGATGCGAGCCGGGCGGCGCGACCGACGCGGCGAGCGAGAACGTGATACTCTCGGAGCAACACGCCCCGCTGCACGCGCTGGGGATCGTGGCCGAGCCGTATCCGCAACCGGCCCCGCCCCATTCCCGCCCGGCGCGGCAGCCTCGCGGCTATCTGCCCCTCGGCGAGAAGGAGACTGCCGATGCACAACGTAACGCCCAGGCAAATGGAGATCCTGACGTTTCTCCGCGACTTCCGAAGTCGCCACGGCTATTCCCCGACATTGCAGGAGATCGGCGACGCCCTGGGGCTGACCAAGGTCACGGTGTTCGAGCACGTCGTGGCGCTCGAAAAAAAGGGCGCCCTGTCCCGCGGGTCGCGCCACAGCGCCCGCTCTTTGCGGGTCTCCCCGGGCTTTGAGTTCCCGGACGAGGGCCCGCTGCACCTGCCGCTCGCCGGGCGCATCGCGGCCGGCATGCCCATCGAGGCCGTCGAGGACCGCGAGTCCCTCGACCTGGAGGGGCTGTTCGCCCGCCGCGCCGGGCTGTTCGCGCTTCAGGTCACCGGCGACAGCATGATCGACGAGCAGATCCGCGACGGCGACTACGTGGTTTGCCAGTCGGGGCGCCGGCCCCGGAACGGCGAGACGGTCGTCGCCCTGCTCGAGGACGGCGAGGCCACCCTCAAGAAGTTCTACCGCGAGAAGAACCGCGTCCGCCTGCAGCCGGCGAACCCGGAGTATCGCCCGATCTACGTCAGGGATCTGGACGTGCAGGGCGTCGTCGTGGGCGTCGTCCGCCAGCTCTAACGTCTACCCTTCGCGAGGGCGTCCGCCAGCCGGCGCGAACCGACGCCTGAACGCCACGCGCCCTGCATCACCCACATGTCGGTATCGTCTTACCCACGGCGTCGCCGTGCCAGCACGCCCACCGCGCCCAGCACCAGCAACCCCATCGTCGCCGGCTCGGGGATGGTGAAGGCCTTGATGCACCAATTGCTGGTGTTCACCTGTATCTGCCCGCCGGGCCAGTTGTAGGTATACAGGTCCTCCCACTGCCCGGTATTGTCGTTGAAGAAGTAGCTCTCGCCGGCCCCGGCCGTGGAGCCGCTGCAGTAGCCGGCCTTGGCGGTGTCGAAGGCCATCACGTTCGCCCCCCCCGTGTCGCCCTGGACTGTCACCATCACGGTAAAGGTGCTGTTCGCCGGAAGGGTGATCGTGTTGCCGTCGTCGTCGGTGATGGGCGTGGTCTTGTAGCCGCGGGGCAGGCCCTGGACGATCGTGGAGCCCAGCGGCGGGTTGCCCAGACCTCCCCCACCACCAGTGCAGGCGTTGCCGCTGTAGACCTCCACGAGGTACTGCCCTTCGCCCTCGGCGTATATCCCCACCCGAACAACATCCTCGGGACCATCGCCAGTGGTGAAGACGTTGGCCGCCAGGGTTTCGTTGCTGACCGCCACGCGCCCGTTATAGTCGTGGCAGTAGCACTTGTTGACGTTGATCACGTCGTTGGCAGCCGTCTGGTACATCGTGGACGTCTTGCATGCGACCGTGTCGTCGTAGGAGATCCAGAAGTAGCCCGCGTTGTGTGTGCCGGTTCCCTTGCAGTCCTTGACGAGCCAGGCGCCCGGGTTCGGCGAGGCGGTTGCCTTGTTGTCGTCCCAGCCGGCGACGACGACCGCATGGTTGGTTCCGACGGACGTCCCGCTGTAGTAGTAGGTGGAGTCCGACGCACAGTAGTAGGCGGCGTTCCAGTACATCGACACGTGCATCGCGCCGGTACTCATCATCCCGCTCTTGCTGGGCGTGCCGCCGACCAGCATGCTGGCGAGGAACCGCTGCCGCGGGCCCGTGGTCGTGCTCGTGCCGCTGTGGGGGTTGTAAGGATCGTCGGATTCGGCGACCGGCCCGTCCAGCCGGCTCAGATGCGCGGCCGACATCCAGATGTTGCCGCCCGCGCAATGGGTCAGATCGAACCCGTGGTTGTTCTTGAGGTCGTTCTCCGAGAAGTCCGGGCCCGTAGGCCAGTCGGAGTACTCCTGGGTCTTGATGTAGCTCTCGAGGGCGCCGTACGTCGCAAACGCCCAGCACGCACTGCAGGGACTCTGGGCCTTCACGCTGGTCATGTAGTTCTTGCCGCCGACGTTCCGCAAATCGTACGAAGTGGGAACGCTTGCGGAGGCCGGGCCGTCCATCGCAGCGGCCACGAGACATGCGGCCGCCAGCAGCAGGCGCACCTCAAGCACCGGGCCGCGACGGTTCGCGCGGGTCGCTTCCATGGGTCCGTTCTCCTTCTTGTCAGGCTCAGCCCGCGCGTCGGGCTGCAGACGCCATCCCGGCGCGGCCGAGCAGGCGTTCCGGCGCCCGCGGCGCCACACCGACCTATGCGCGGCGCTTGCGGGCGATCATCGCCGCAGCCCCCAGCACCAGCAGCGCCATCGTCGCCGGCTCAGGGAAGCAGATCGTCGCGATCTCGAACGAGTCGATGTACGCCTCTTCGCCGGCCGGGACTACGAACTCATATACCAGTTCTTCCCACGCAGGATTCGGCTTCACCGTTCCGTCCAGGTTCTCCAGGTGGCCCGGATCGGTGTCCGGGTAGCCGTACGCGGTAAGCGAGGAGAAGTTCTTGATGTCGTACGTAACCGTCGTTCCGACGTCGCTCTGGAGCTTGTGGTTGATCGTGGCCCCGCAGCTCGCGTAGAAGATGATTTCGTCCCACACCCACTTCTCCGGATTCTCGTCCGGGAAGTTGTTCACGTGGAAGACGATCGCGCCGGTCTTCTCTTCGAGGCCCTGGGTGTTGTCGATGCCCACGAGGCCCTGGTGGCCGCCCCAGTTCGCGGCCGTGTCGTACCACTGCGCGTCTCCGACCCAGATGACCTCGTCGCAATCCCAAGGGTCCTCGTCCCACAGCGGACCCCACAACGTGGTCACCTCGAGTTGGTCCGTGTCGGCATCTGTCTCGACGTGGCGCGCGTTCGGATGCTTATCCCAGCCTCCGGGCACGTCGTTCCATCGCCCGCCCGGCGGGTTGTTGAATGCCCACGCGTCGGCCGATATCCCGAACACCAACAGCAGCGTCAGTACCGTCATTCCCTTTTTCATGACTCTCTCCCAGTTGGGGCCCACGGCGAAGCCGCAGGCCGTCTCGCAGTAAAAGGCTCACACGTCTGCGTCAGACTCCGAGGCGTTCTTCGTCAGTCCGATCCGCCTCCTTCCCGGGGCTCTGGCAGGCCCGGGCGGCGAGCGAGGCCCCGCCCGGCCCACGGGTTCCGGCCGGCCACGGCCGCCCAGTTCGCTGCGGGCTGTGAACTCCGCAGGCGGGCGCGGTCCGACCGCGTGTTTCTCGAGGCTAGTGCCGCCTCTTCCTCAAGACGGCCAACGTACCGCCCATGAGCAGAAGACAGACCGTCGCCGGTTCGGGGACCTCCACGTGGGTATTCGCCCACCAGAAGTTCTCGTTCCACGGCACGGCCACATGGCCCGTGTTCGCATGACCCGTATTGCTCCAGCCATCGTGGCAGATCATCCACGTCGTCTGCGGCAATGGCCCATCGTCGTCGGGATCGTAGTCGAGCGCGTACCCGATGCCGGTGACGGTATGCCCCACGTCCCCGGTGGCCGCGGCACCGTTCCAGTCGAACCACTCAATCTCGTTCGTGTTGTCCATGAACCGGTTGGCGCCATTTGGCGGGGCAGACAGATTCAGCCACCGGTCCCAACTGACCATCACCGCATCGTCGAAGTCGATGCCGTTGTTGATGGCGCGCCCGGCGGGAATCGTCGTCATCTGGTTGCCGTTGACGTAGTCATCGAAGCTCCTGCCCGCGGCGCCCGCTCCACCATTCCACCCGTCGAAGTTCCAGGCGTGGTTCGGCTGCCAGTTCTGGTTTCCGTAGGCCTGCATATAGCCCGTGATTCCAGGGACGGGCGCCCCGGCGGCATATCCCGGGATGTCCGCCACGCCAGCGCCCAAACTTGTCCCCGGGTGCAGCGGCGCTTTGGTGAACCACGTCTGGGTGTCCATGTAGTAGCCCAACTCGATGATCCCATCATGCCATTGGTTCTGCTGGAAATCGTCGACCCCGTCGGCAACGCCGTTGTTCGGGTAGGCTCCGGCGGCGCCCGGCAAGACGCCATCACCGAGCCCGGCGCAACCCATCACGTCCTCCAGGTAGCCCATGACGTTCGCTGCGGCCGTCGGCGTACACCAGTTCGCCACCCCATTCGGCGCGCCGTTTGGCGGACCGTCCGGCGGCTGGACGAACCCATTGACACCAACCGTGGGCTGGTTCCAGTCCGGCACGCCGCCGATCACGACTGGTTGCGCCGAGGCGACTGCGGCCGCCATTGCGAACGCGCAGAGGGCGACATACCGCCCAAGAGCTTTCCGGTGAGACATCTGACACCTCCGTCCAGAATTGGGGCACCGATACTGGTGGTGCGTCGGCTCCCTCGGCGCACATAGCTCTCCGCGCGGACGCCGGCAGATCAGCCTGCCCCGCCAAACCTGCCCCAGGATCGGCGGTCTTCGGGGGGCTCGGTGAACGCGCGCTTACGTGAAATCCCTACGTGGCCGGGGCAATCCCCGACCCCGAACGGCTCCTTTCCGCAGCCGCAGACAAAGGGGGGATCCCGAGCCAGAGCGGCGAGCGTCCACCCCAAGAACAAAGCCACTGAAGAGCTGAGGGCTCGCCGCGCCTGGCCCCTGGGAACAGGCCCGCGCGGCCACTATCACAGTAGTTGACTATACCCACTCACGCGTGACTGTCAAGAAAAATCGACGCTATTTTGCGCACGGCTACTCACTCTTCGTAGAGTCGGCCGCTAGCACGTTCGAGGCCGCGGATGCTCGCGCGCCGCCCTCCCCGTCGCCGCACCCGGCAGACCCAATCAACGCAACCATCGCAGCCCAAACCCACAGAACTCCAGCCCGGCGCCCGCAAATCCGCATGGTTCTCTCCCGATCTCGGCGCCGTGACGAACCGGCGTCACGATCCATACCGAGTGCGACTCGGCTTCCTCAGCGTCAGCTCATCTCAGCAGCCCCCCAGCCAGCTCGTCGCCCAGTGCCGTCAACGCAACGCGTGGACGCCCCATCCGCACGGCCGCCTTGGCCCTTCCGTGGAAGTCCGAGCCCCCCGTCACACCCAAGCCGACCTCGCGGGCAAGGTCGATGCACACGCGCGTGTATTCCGGAGTCTGATCGCTGTGGTACGCTTCGATCGCGCCGAGACCCGCGGCTTTCAGGTCACGCACAATCTGCTCAAGCCGTTCGGGCGTTTCGCATTCCAGTTGCACGGGATGCGCCAGCGCCGCGACGCCGCCGGCCTCGACGACGGCCGCGATGGCCTCGCCCGGCGCCGGACGGTCGCGCTCGACATACGCCGGCGCGCCCTTGGCCAGATACCGCCCGAACGCCTCGCGGAGGTCTCCAACGTGCCCTTTGGCAACCAGGGCCCGCGCGATGTGGACCCGGCTGACGACTTCGCCGCCCGCCTCGCGAAGCACCTCCGGCATCTCCACCGCCGCGCCGAGCGAATGCAGGCGATCGAGAATCCTCGGCGTCCGCTCCGTCCGCGCGTTCCTCAGGAACGCGGCGACGCCCTGGATCGCGGGCGAGGCCTCGTCGATGCCCAGCCCCAGGATGTGCAGCGTGCCCGACGGCGGACGGGCCGAGATCTCAATGCCGGGTACGAAGTGAAGATCCACAAACGCCTCCGCCGCCCGGCTCGCCTCGGCAAGCCCGGCCGTCGTGTCGTGATCGGTCAGCGCGATAGCCGCCAGGCCCTCCCGCTCGGCCAGACGGATCACCTCCGCCGGCGGCAGGTCGCCGTCGGAGGCGGTGCTGTGCGTGTGGAGATCGACGAATCGCCGCATGCGGCGATTGTAGTCGCACGGCTACGCGTCGGCCAGATCCGCGAACAGCGGCGACGACAGATACCGCTCGCCGAAGCTGGGAACAATGGCGACAATGAGCTTGCCCTCGCTTTCCGGGCGGGCGGCGAGATCGGCGGCGGCCTTGAGCGCCGCTCCGGACGAGATGCCGATGAACAGTCCGTCCTCGCGCGCGGCCCGGCGCGAAAACTCCATCGCCTCCTCGTCGGCCACCTGGATCACCTCGTCGATGATGTCTAGGTTCAGCACGCCGGGGATGAAGCCCGCGCCGATGCCCTGGATCTTGTGCGGGCCCGGCTGAAGCGGCTCGCCCGCCCGCGTCTGCGTGATCACCGGGCTCGCCGTCGGCTCGACCGCCACCATCCGGACCGAAGGCTTACGGGCCTTGAGCGCCTCGCCGACGCCCGTGATGGTCCCGCCGGTGCCCACGCCCGCGACGACGACGTCCACCTCGCCATCGGTGTCGCGCCAGATCTCCTCGGCCGTCGTACGGCGGTGGACCTCCGGGTTGGCGGGGTTGTTGAACTGTTGCGGCATGTAGGTGTCGGCCTCGGAGGAGACGATTTCCTCCGCCTTCGAAATAGCGCCGGGCATGCCGTCGGCCGCGGGCGTAAGGACAAGCTCCGCCCCCATCGCATGGAGGACTTTCCGCCGCTCAATGCTCATCGATTCGGGCATGGTCAGCAGGCAGCGGTATCCGCGTGCGGCGCAGACGAACGCCAGCGCGATGCCGGTGTTCCCGCTGGTGGGCTCGACGACGGTCGTGTTCGCGGTGATCTTGCCGTCGCGCTCGGCGGCCTCAATCATCGCCAGGCCGATGCGGTCTTTGACCGAGGCCATCGGGTTGAACGTCTCCATCTTCGCCAGCACCGTCGCCTTCGCGCGGATCAGTCGGCGGACGAGGACCAGCGGCGTGCGGCCGATCGTCCCGGCGATGCTACCGGCCAGGGTCGCCATCAATGGAGCTCCTTTCGGCTTGCCCCGCGACCCGCACGAAGACGGGCGGCACAGGGCACGGCTATCTCATCCTAGGCATCGAGGTAATCATAGCGCCCCTGCCCGCAGCACGGACAGCCTTCGACCGGCTCCCCGGTCGCGATCCGCTGCGACCGATTCGTCCACAGGTCGAGCTTGAGCAGGTATGGACTGACCGCCTCAATCGCCCCCGCCAGCAGTTTGAGGACCTCCATCGCCGCCACCGCCGCCACGGCCGCGACGGCCGGACCCAGAACGCCGGCCGCTCGGCAGCTCGGATCCACGCACACCGGCGGCGGGGCGTCGAACACGCATCGCAGGCAGGCCGTCTTGCCCGGGACAACCGTCATCGTCTGCGCCTCCGCCCCGACCACTCCGGCGAACACCCACGGAACCGAAGCCTTCACGCAATAATCGTTCATGACGAACCGCGACTCGAAATTGTCCGTGCCGTCCAGAATGGCATCCGCCCCTCCGGCCAGACGCGCCACGTTCGCCGCGTCCAGCCGCTCGCGGATGGGCTCGACCTGCACGTCGGGGTTGATCCGGCTCAAGCGCTCCGCCGCCGCCTCGACCTTGGGCCTTCGCCTTGCCGCATCGGCGTCGTCGTACAGGGCCTGCCGATGGAGGTTCGTCCGGTCCACGGCGTCGTCATCGACGAGGCGCAGCCGCCCTACCCCCGCGCGGGTGAGCAGTTCGGCCATCCAGGAGCCCAGCCCGCCGACGCCGACGACGAGCACGCCCCCGGCGCGAAGCCTGCGCTGGCCCTCCAAACCAAGCCCCGCGAAGGCGATCTGGCGGTCATATCGTCCAGCTTCGCTGTTCATGGGAGCGAGTGTACGCCGACGGCCCTCGCCGCACAACGAACGCCGGCGCCCGGAGGTTGGTTGTGGGCGTCTTCCGGATTCTGCATAATGCGGGAAGCGGCCGCACGTTAGGCCATTTGAAAAGCGAACGGGAGAGAACTGATGCGGCATAGACGAATGGGATTCTGCCTGTCGTGCCTGTTGGCGATGGCGGCGATGCCCGGGATCGCGAACGGGCAGGCGAAGAACGACGAAGGTCGAGTCGAGTTCTCGGACGCCAACGTCGAACAGGCCATCCAGCGCGGAGCGGAGTATCTGTGGTCGAAGCAACAAGGCGACGGCAGTTGGGGGCCGTACAAAGACAAGTACCCGGGCGGCTACACGGCGCTGGCGACGTACGCGCTGCTGGAAAGCGGCGTGAAGCCGACCGACCCGCGGATGGCGAAGGCGCTCAAGTGGATGCTCCAGCTCCAGAAGAGCGAGCAGCAGCGCCTGAGCGGCCTCCCGGAGAAGGGCGGCCTGCCGAAGAATTTCCAGCCGCCCAAGACGTACACGCTGGGGCTGCGCTGTCAGGCGTGGCTCTCGGCGGTCCACAAGGGCGGCAGCGAGTATCTCCCGGCCCTGCGCACGGATGTGGACCTGCTCGTCCACTCCACCAAGAACGGCAGCTACAGCTACAACTCATCGGGACGTCCCAGCGGCGGGGACAACTCCAACAGCCAGTACGGCGTGCTCGGGGTCTGGGCGGGCGCGCTCGCCGGGCTCGAACTTCCGCAGGAGTACTGGATCAAGGTGATGACGCACTGGCTCCGCTCGCAGAACGCCGATGGCGGGTGGAGCTACAACCGCATGCAGGCCGAGAGCCCCTCGGCGATGACGACGGCCGGCATCGCGAGCTTGTTCCTGTGCTACGACAACCTTCTTGCCGAAGCCTTCGTGCGGTGCAACACCGGGGAGCGCGGGCGGCTGATCTTCGCGGCGGCGCAGCGAGGGCTCGACTGGTTCGATCGGAACTTCTCGGAGACGATCCCCGGGCTCGGGCGGCGGGGCAAACCGCAGGTCCCGCTCGGGCACAGCGACATGTACTACTACCTGTACGGCGTCGAGCGGATCGGACTCGCCAGCGGGTACAAGTACTTCGGCACCGAGGACTGGTACAAGGTGGGCGCCACGTGGTTGTTGAACGACCAGCAGGCGGACGGCTCGTGGAAGGGCAAGTGGGGCCAGATTCCCGCCACGACGTACGCCATGGTCTTCCTCATTCGAGGACGCCGCCCGGTGCTGTTCAACAAGCTCCAGTTCGAAGGCGACTGGAACAACCGACCGCGTGACATGGCCAGTCTCGCGCGATGGATGAGCCGCGCGTTCGAGACGGACGTGTACTGGCAGATCATCAACCTGAAGGTCCCGCCGCGCGAGTGGCACGACGCCCCGATCGTCTACATCTCAGGCTCCCAGGCGCCGAAATTCTCGGACGACGACCTCGACAAGCTGCGGCGATTCGTCTGGCAGGGCGGTACGATCTTCAGCGTCACCGAATGCAACGGCGGCGGGTTCGAGACGGGCATGCGTGAGACCTACCGGAAGCTATTCCCGGACTACGACTTGGCCAAGTGCGGACCCGACCACGAGATGTACACGGTCCGGCGGATCAGCGGGCAGGCCGGGCGCATCGGCTTCCACCTCATCAGCAACGGGGTCCGCCCCATCGCAGTGCACACGACGGCCGACCTGCCGCTCTCGTGGCAACTCCAGCGCAGCACCACAGACAAGTGGGCCTTCGAGGCGGCCGCGAACGTCTTCCTGTACGTCACGGACCGAACCTTCCGAGCGCGCGGCACCACGCTGTGGCCGGAAGAGCCGGGCACGGTCCCCAAGCGAACGGTGAAGCTGGCGCGGCTCGCCTTCGAGGGCAACGACAACCCGGAGCCGCTGGCCTATGAGCGATTCGCAAATCTCATGCACCGGGATTACGGCACCGAAGTGAACGTGCTCGGCCCGATGCCGCCCGCGAAACTCGCCGAAAGCGGGGCGAAGATCGCCGCGATGACCGGCACGGGCAAGCTGGCCTTGAGTGACGACGACCAGCAGGCCCTGGCACGGTTCGTGGAGGACGGTGGCACGCTGGTCATCGACGCCGCGGGCGGCGACCGCGAGTTCGACCGGTCGGCGGAAACGCTGCTTCGCGACTTGTTCGGCCGCCCTGCCCGCCTGGATGGCGACGCGCGCGTCTTCCGGCTGCCGGGACTCGAGATCGAGGATTTCCGCTATCGCCGCCTGACGCGCGAGCGGATCGGCGGAAACCGACCGAACCTGCGCGGCATTCAGGTGGGCGGGCGAATGGCCGTGTATTACAGCCGCGAGGACATCACCGCCGGCCTCGTCGGCTACCCCTCCTACCGTTGCGACGGATACGACCCGGGGACGGCATTCGCCCTCATGCGGAATCTCGTCCTGCTGGCGTCTCCATCGGGCGGGGCTGCGTCGACCACGAGGCCAGCCGAAGCGCCCGAAGAGCAACCGGCGAAGAAGGCCGGCCCATAGCTGCCGTCGGCCGCTCTACTTCAGCCCTAACTCCTGGAGCGCCTCCAGGCTAATCCTCGCCGCCTGGAAGGGATCTTTGTTCGTCGGGCAGTTGTCCTGTTCGTAGATGTAGTACTTCGTCCCGGCGCCGCGACACGCCTTAAGGATCGGCGGCCAGTTCAGGTTCCCTTCGCCGATCGGCGTCCACGTGGGCTGACGGTCGACGATGCCCCAGTCCTTCACGTGGACTTGATCGAGACGTCCTTTGAGCGAGCGGACATGGGCCAGCGGATCGGCCCCGGCCCGGGCGACCCACCCGATGTCAAGTTCCGACTGCAGGGCCTCCGGGTCGCTCTGTTCGTACAGGATGTCGATACCGCGCCGGCCGCCCTTCCCGCCGCGCACGCCGAACTTCATGAATTCGAAGTCATGATTGTGGTACTGAAGGGTGATCCCTTCCTTGGCGAGCCTGCGTCCGATGCGGCTGAACTCACTGGCAAGCTTTCGCCAGCCGGCCGCGTCCTGGCGTTCCTCGCCCGGCGCCGAGGGAATCGCCACGTACCGGCAGTCCCATGTGTGCAGACGGTCGATGACTTCCGAGAGGTCGTCGCGCATCATCTGCACACCAATGTGCGCGCCGATGATCGCCACGCCGGCGTCGTCGGCCATCCTGCGCAGGTCTGCCGGATCCACGGGGCCGAGCCCCGATGCCTGCACCCCCTTGAAGCCGATCTTCGCGACGCGCTTGAGCGTCTTCGCGATCTGGGCCGGCTCCTTCACGTAGTCGCGGAGGTTATAGAGGTTGATCCCAATCTGAGACTTCGGCCGCTTCGCCATAGACTCGCTGCCCTTCCTATTCCCTGCTATCTGTCGACAGAACGTAGGTACTCGTCCATGTGAACTTCCCGCCCGGGGCCACCTGGATCGGCACGAACGGTTCCGGGCACATCGCCGTCTTCTCGGCGTATACGTTGTACTTCACGGGCGCCAAGTCGCCGGAGTACTCGACGGCCGCGCCGGTCTTCAGGTTCTCCACCGTGAACGCGTTGTGCGATTCCTTCCAGCCACCTTCCATCTCGAACGCCGCGAAAAACGCGCCTTTGATCTCGCCGGTCAGGACGATCTGCCGATCCGTGATTTCCGGGGCACCGCTCTCCTTGATCCGCCCTTTCGGTTCGAACGGCAGGCCGAGCCGGTAGTTGCTGCTGCCGACGGACGTCTTGTCGATCTGGAAGAAGTTGTGGCAGTAATGCGTGGTATCGATGGGCTTACTGCCCGTGTTCTCGAGCGTGTGGCGGATGAGAAACGCGGACTTGCCCTCAGGCAGGCTGATGCGCTTGGTATAAACATACCCCCAACCGCGCTCATCCGTCAGCGTCTGGACGGATTCGACGTAGTCCTTGCCGCGCGTGGTCTTCCACGGCCCGGGCTTCCGGATCCCGTACTTCCCGTGGAACTTGTACTTGGCATCCTTGGCCTTGACCAGGTGCCCGACGCCGATCTTGATGAACGTCTCCCCGGGCTTGGCCTCCTCGTAACCCAGCGGGCTGCTCATGCCGAACTCCTCCGGTGTGCCGATGCCGTGATCGTGCCTGGTCGGGTCGCGGTCGGCCTTCCAGAACTCAAAGAAGGTGTGCCCCTTGTACGTGGCCTGGGCGATGTGACCCGACCAGTCGAACCGCGTGCCGCGGTAGAAGCCCGTCTTCGCGTCCGGCACGCACACAACCAGATCCACGAGCCCGTTGGAGAGGTGAGCCGTCGGGTACGGCCGGACCTCCCCCACCGCCGCTGCGGCGGCGTCCGGCGCCTTCGGGGTCTGCTCGGGCGCCTGCGTCTTCACCGGCGCTTCGCTGCCGTCCGCCGAACAGGCCACACCACTCAAGGCAAAGAAAACCGGCATCGTCAGCAACCACCTCCGCAACGCACGATCGTTCATATCGCACCTCGCTATCCAGGATTCCGGCAAGAACGCCGCCGCTTCGCTGGCGGCGGCTCGGCCCATGCCATGGCCGGGCGCGATTCGAGGACGTGACACCATACCCCTCGCCGCGCCGAGCGTCAACCCGCGGACCCAAGGGAGAAACTCAGTCGCCGTCCTCCATCGGCTCGCGAAGCGGCTCAAGGTGTCGCTCCATTTCCAGCCCGGTGATCTGGAGCTTCAGGGGCGCCAAACGCCGTTCGTTGGAGAGATCGACTCGCCTGAATTCAATCGACAGCGGCGACAGGTCCGGACTGAACGTCTCCCGCACTCCGCGGCGGACCCGCAGCCCGGTCGTCAACCGGAGCCCTTGGGGATACCCACGGTACTCGCGCGGCAGGTTGCCTTTCTCATCGGCCACGTGCGGCCGCAGGCGAGCCCATAGCTCATGGAGGAACGCGGAATGGTGCTGACGGCTGCGCGCCGCCGACAACGCGCCATCCAGCAGGCGAGCCCTGATCCTCGGGTCTCTGCATGCCCCCCCGGCTGTCAGATACCATTCGAGCTGCCCTTCCCGCCCCCAATCGGCGAGAGCGGTGTGAACGCGCTCGAGGGCCGCCACCGCCTCGCCCAGAACGCCCTTCGGCGTGGCCGGGTCGAGAATCACCGCCTTCAGAGCTTCGCGCACCTGACGGAGTTCGCGGACTTGTTCGGGCGACAGGCCCGCCAGGCCGCCGCCCCCGTCTGTCTGTGCCGGCACGTCGATGGCCAACTCGCGGAGGGGCTCATCGCAGAGCGATCCGCCGGCGCTCGCCAGAAGCCACGCGGCGCCCGAAGCCAGCGTGATGAGAAGCTGTCTTGTCATTTCAGCAGGGCCTCGAATGGATCCTTGAGGTCGTCTTCCGTGCCGGGCTTCCCGTCCTCACCGGACGGTCCGTGATTGACGAAATCGAAGAAGGCTTCGAGCCCCACGGCGTGCCCGCGGACCGCCCGGGCGCCGATGACGATCAGGTCGTACCCCGCCGACTGGAAATCCCTCGCCGGCGCACGGAGGAAGGCGTCCATGTAGTGCCGCAGGGCCTGCTCCGGTTGCCCGCTATAGGTGAATGTACGGGCGCGGTGCTGCGCGCCCTCGACGTCATCGCCGGCCGCTTCGCGGGCGGCCGCGAACGCCTCCTCGCGGGCCGGTTGTCTCGGGTACGCCGTGCCGGTCAGGACATCCTTCGGGTCGTCATCCGTTCCGGCCTTGCCATCCTTGCCGGCCGGGCCGTATCGCTGATACGCGATGAACTCATTCGCCCGCGCGACGTTGCCGTCCACCGCCTTCAGCAGACGCGCCATCTGCTGGACGGCCTCGACGATCCGCGTGCGGTCCCACGCGGCATCGAGGAGAATCCGCGCCGCCCCAAGCGCCTCGGCGTATTCTCCCTTCGCGATCAACTCCTCGACGATCCGGCCCTGTGCGTCGTACCAGTGGAACGAGCATCCGGGGTATTCCGTAAAAACGCGCTCGTACGCGGCCAGGGCGGCCTTGTGGTCGCCGCCGGCCGAATGGGCATCGCCGGTCAGCAAGGCCCACCGCTGCGCCTGTTGCGGATCCGCCGCGTCCCGCTCGAACCCCCGATACGCGGCGACGGCCTGCTCGTGCCGCCCCCCCTTGCTCAAGACCTCTCCGTAGCGCTCTCGCATCCCCGTGCGATCTCGGTCATCCATCTGCTTCGTGTACGTCGGCTTGAGCAATCGCACAAGCACCTCCGCGCAACGGTCCCACAACTCCCCGCGGTACGCCGCCTCCTGCGTCTCCTTGAGACACCTCGTCACGAACTCATCGTCTCCTCTAAGCTCGACCGCTTTGGCCCCGGCCTCCATCGCCGCCCCATATTGCCCGCCGTCCCGGAGTATCTGCACGAGCTTCGCGTACGCTTCGGCGCGTCCATCGGCCGGGTTCGCCTCGGCGGCGGCATAGCCCCGCAGCAGCTCAACCGCCTCTTCCGGCTTTCGCATTCGATTGCGGAGCAGCTCGGCCTCAAGCAGAATCGAGGTCCGCACGGCGGGCGGATCGTCGGCAAGCGTTCCCCGCATCCGCCGAACCGCCTCCTGCGCCTTCGCCCCCTTCTGCAGTCGTTCGTAGGTTCGGTACAGCAGTTCGAAGGCCTCCCGCCTCTGGGCCACGCTCGCCCCGTCGCTCGCGATGATCCGCTCGCAGATGCGGACGTTCTCCTCGAGTTGGTCCTTCTTGCTGTAATTGCGTCGTACCTTCGCCAAGTCGCCTTGGATGTCGGCGCGGGCGTACGGCACGGTCATGCCAAACATCAACAGGGCAAGAAGAACCGAAACCGGTTTTGTTCTCATGGCTTGGAGCCTCCGTGTTCGTCGTCGAGGATGTCGGGGGCCACCTCGAAGCGGAGATTGCGGATCCAGTAGCTCCCCTCGAAACCGCCCTCGCCGGAGAAGATCACTCGTGAGAAGCGCGTAGGCATGAAGTCGTCCGCCTCGCGGAGCAGCCTGCGCACGGGCACTACCACGCGGACGTATTCGCTCGGGACTTCGCCGCCCGGCACGTAGCCCTCCTGCAGCAGCGCCACGGGGCGTGTCTCGGCCGGCATGGAGAACGGGGGCGCATCGCGCAGACGCACGCGAAGCGCCTTCCCCGCCGTCGGTGGATCGGCCCGAAGATCGAAGGCCATGGCTACCTGTCCCGCCAGATCTCGCGCGTCGCCACCGAACGCGACCTGCCACGGTCGCCCCGCGACTTCAACCTCTCGCTCCTCTTCCGGCCCGAACAGGCCGAAGCTCGACGGGACATCGTACAAGCCGAGGGCGGCAACGGCGCCCGACAACCGCCCGTCCTCGCCAACGGCCGTCACGGTCAACCCCACCGGTCCGCGCGACTGCCGCCAGTCGGATCCACGGGAATGAACGGCGCGCGAAGCGATGGCCACAGATGCGGCGAACAGCCCGTCGCCGGCCTCGCCGTCGTCGTGCAGGCCGTCATCCAGCATCGGGGTCCGGGTTGAGCCGCCCAGCCGGCTGGCGTCCACCGTAACGGCCGCCGGGGGAGCGTTCCCCGAAACACGCGCGGACACGATCACCAGGCTTGCGCTCGATACCTCCCTGAACGCCCGTAACTGCTCCAGCAGCAGGCTCGCGCCTCCCGACAGGCGCCGGCGGCGGCGGAACTGCTCAAGTTCCGTCTCGAACGCGGCCGACGCCTCCGCCAGCCGCCCCACCTCGAGACGAACCACCGGCGGCTCGACGGCGAGCGCGGAGATCGTGTGGGGGCCGGTGTATGCCTCGCCCCGAAACAGCCGCCCGTTCGCGACCGCGTAGAACACCGTCGCGCTGGCGTTGGGACGGATGTGCGCGCCTTGACGAACGAACGGGCCGACCGGCAGCGGGCCGACCGAATTCGTCCAGGTCTTGAGCGAGTCGGTCGAGACGACCATGCCGAGACGGGCGGTCTCGTAGAGGATGATCATCTCCGTATCGGCTGTTCGGGCCCAAGTCGCGGCGATGCTGGCGCAGCGCGAATTCTCCTCCGGCCCGAGCCGCATGACTTCCGTCTTGGAGATGCCGAACACTCCCACATCCGCCGTGGCGAAATAGACGGGCCGCCCGCGCCACGTGCCCCATCCCTGGTTGAGTCGCGGCACGCCCAAATCGGTGACGATGAGATCCCCCGCGACCGCCTGCCAGTGGTCGCCGAGAGCCTCGCAGTGATAGACGTTTCGGATCTCGGGGCGGTCCCTGGGCGACGCGACCACAAACAGGTTCGTGTAGTGCCCATACGGAAGGCCGGGGCCGATGCGATGAACGTGGTAATCACGGTGCAGAACATCCCACGTCCGCCCCCCGTCCATGCTGCATGACAGCCCCGGCGCCTCCGCGCCGTGGCCGACGAGGAGTGTCTTCAGTCGCCGGTCGCCGCGGAACACACACACGTCCACGGCCTCGTCGGCCGCCAGCCCCGTCGCCTTCGACCCGATCTGCCGAAACGTTTTGCCGTTGTCATCGGTGGCCCACACGCCACGCTCGAGCGTCGCGATGTAATAGGTTCCCGGCCGGTTGGGGCTGAATTCGACGGCCGTGACTTCACCGATCTTCTCGCGCGACGCGCTGGGCAGCGGCGCCCAAGCCTTCCCCGCGTCCTCGGAGACATAGAGGCCATCGGCCGCGGCGATCACCACGCGACGGTCCAGCAGCGGGTGCGCGGCGACCAGGAAAATGCGCTTGCCGAAGGCGACCGGCCGCCACGCGACGGCGAAGCGGGGATACTCGCCCGCGTGGCGGGGGCGGCGGTTCTCTTCTTGGAACAGGCGGGGGCCCTCGCCGTCGCTCGGCGCCCGGTCCTTGTCCCTGGCCCCCACCGGCGATGCAGCGACCCAGAGGGCAGCGACCGCCACGGCCACGACGCCCGATATCGCGAGTCGAACTCGCAAGGCTACGTCCCTTCCCCCGTCCCGGTCCTCTGCTCAGGCGGCGGAGACTGCTGCGGCAGCAAGCCCGGCCGTCCGAGCACCACGCGTCGCGCCAGCCAACCCGGTTCGCCGGGGCGAAACCCGGCCAGGGGCTGGTAGTCCTTGTCGGGCGCCCCCAAGGCCGACACCGGGGCCTTGGCCGCGCAATCCTCGAGCGACGCGTTCTCCGCGATCATCCGCCTCGAACTGAGGTCGGGGTCAAACTCGACTTTCGCCCGCAAGGCAACGATGGGGTCATCCACGTTGGGCTTGCTCCCCGGCCCGAGCACGCGCCGCCCGCGCGTGCCCTCGGGCGCGACGTACAGCTTCCTGAAGACCTCCACCGACTCGCGGCCGACCACGTTCCACCCCGCCTCTTCGTCCACGACCTGAACGGTGGGGCTCAGGGGGATCAACTTCGCCGCGCGGATCCGCGCAATCCACAGCGCGGTCTGATAGGTCGACCAGTTATACGCCTCCAAGAGCGTAATCGTGCCGTCCTTCTCCCCCGCGAGCGAGGCACCCTCGCCATCGGCGCGCTTCGACTCCAGCCCGCGCAGGAAGAACTCCGCGTACACCGGCTCCGCCCCCTGCTCCGGCATGGTCGCCGCGACGATTGTCCGTCCCTGCCCGTGCAGATACTCCACCCACTTGCCGGCCGCCCCGTTGAACAGCAGGAACACCTGGTTCTCCGAGCGAATGTCCTGCACGGCCAGGGCAAGTTGAGCGGCCGAGAGGTCTTCCCCGACGATCAGCAGCGTCGGGTCGAGTACGCGTTTGCCGCCGTGCCCCACGAGCATCAGGATGAACTGGTCCTCGGGCCGGACCCTCCGGGCCAGCGAGGCGACGGCCTCGCGGATGCCCTCGCGATCAGCTTGGCCGGCCTTCAGCCGTCGGCGGGCCCTATCATCGCCGGTCAGCACGACGACGTTGTCCTCGGCGACCTCGGCCCGGCCGACGAGGAACTTCCGGAAGCGGCCGAGCCAGTCCGCGTACCGCCGCGCATGCACCGGCGTGCCCGGCATGCCGCCGATCAGCAGCGCGTACGTCTGCGGCCCGGCCGGGCGCGTCGCGGGCTCGGTCTGCGCCTCGGCAGCGGTCGTCACCATGACGAATACGGCAAGCAGTGCCCCCGCGGACCCGACGATCCGTATCGCCCGCGGCGTCTCGTTCGGTTTGTTGCAGTTCGGCATCCGCGTCACGCGCCCGTCCCCTAGTGGCTGAGGAAGTAGATAATCACGTTGGCGCCCATCTTGATGGCTTGGGCGTTCTTGCTCATGCCCCAGTAGCGGCACATCCAGCCGCAGTGCAGGTCGCCGGGATCCAGGTAGCTGACGATTCGCCGGCGGTTCAGCGGCTCGGTCGAGCCGGGCTGGAACAGCGCCCACGCCCCCGGCTTGCCGTCGTGCAGGCGAACGCCCTGCATGTGCGGCGAGCCCTGGGGGAAGTCGAAGTACACGTGATAGACCTCGTGGTCGGCCGGGATGTGCCGCATCGGGTTGTCGCGGAACAGCCGGTCGAGCAGCGCCCGGTATTCCAAGAAGAACCAGTCATGCTTGCTGTAGGCCACGCAGTCATCCGCGAAGACGAACCCGCCCCGGTCGATGTACTCGCGGAGGTTCTTCTCCTCCTGCTCGGGCAGCTTGAACCGCCCCTCGGAGGTCATGAACACGAACGGATAGCGGCAGAGCTCGTCGAACTGGCCCAGACGGACGACCTTCGGCTCCATCGACACGTTGATGTTCGTCAACGCCTGGAGCTGCTTGCGAAGGGTTACGTCGCCCGACGGCCCGACGTTCCATTTGTCCGGCGTGCCGTCATAGACCGAGAACTGCAAGCGCGGGAAGATGAACCTGCCCGTCTTGACCGCCTGGTCGGCATAGGCCCGGTCGGCGACGCCCATCAGGCCGGTCATCGAGCCCAGCAGGGCCCCGCCCACGCCAGCCGCCCCGACCTTGAGCAGCTTCCGCCGCGACAGCCGCTGGATCTCGTCCCACGCGCCGCACAGCTCCTCGCCCGCCCGGCCGGCGGCAAGATCCTTGTCTCGGTGGATCACTGTCTTGCATCCCATGGCAGCACACTCCCTCAGTGTTTGCTACGCGTCTCAGGCCAGGCCGGATCGCCTGCGGAGCAGCCACTCCGCCCCCGCCAGGCCCAGCAGCAGCGCGAACAGCAGCGGCATGTCCCAGATCTCGCTGACCTTGATTTCCTTCTCTTCTTTCCGCGCCTCGGTCGCGCAGCCGATGATCTCCTTGGCAAGTTCCGCCCGAGTCGCGTCGAGATCGCCGTCAAGTTCATAGTACTTCCCGCCCGTGGGGGCGGACAAGTCGTCCCGCAACTCGCGGGCCTTAAGCCCGGCGTCTCGGAACTCGTGCGTCCGCTCGCCGGTGACCTCGAAGAATGTTTCCACCGGCTCAAACGAAAGCCCCCCGGCCGTGACGTCGGCCTCAACGCTGTGGAAACCGCTGTCACGAATCTCGAAACGCCCCAGGTAGGCCCCGTCCTCCCCCAACGACCGCGGCATCGGGACGCGGTACGTCCTGCCTTCCATATCCGTAACCGTCGCGACGACTTTCGCATCGTTGACGGGCTGGAAATCCCGGCCCATCACCGTCGCCGCAATCGTCGCCTGGCTTCCCGGCGCGTACACGTCGGCGTCGGTGGACAACTTCACCTGCTCGCGCGCCCCCACGGCCGTCCAGCGGATCACCTGCTTCCAGAACTTCTCGTAGAACTCGTTCTCCGACGGCACGTTCATCCGCCAATACCACGAGCCGCCGGACGTGAACGCGACGACGCGCCCGGAGCCCGCCGGCTGCGCCGCCAGCACCGGAGCCCCCGTATCCTTCTGCACCATAAGCACTTCGGCGATCCGGCTCTTGACGCCCGCCACCGGCGTGATGCCGATCAGCGGGGGGGCCTGCTCCCAGTGACGCCGGTTCTCGTCAGGGTCGTCCCCGACGATTCGCATCAGCGGATGCCGGAGCCCTGCCGGCGTCGCCACGGCCGTGTACTCCTCGTCAGAGTACGGCGCGTCATTGGGCGTCACCCTCACGGGCAGCAGTTCGCCCACGGGCGTGCGCGCGTACCCGCCCGGCCCAAAGGAGTTGACCCCGCCGAGCATAAGCAGCCCGCCGCCGCGTTCGACGACGAATCTTCGCAGGAGCTGCATCTGGGCGTCGGAGAAGTAGTCCGCCTCGATGTCGCCGACGATGACGGCCTGGAAGGCGAACAACTGCTCGGACGTGCGAGGGAAACCATCCTTGAGGAACGAGAACTCCTCGTCGCCGGCGCCCTGGCGGAGGTACAACCCCTCCCCGGCGTGTTCACCTTGCTTCTTCGTGCCCAGGCGAAGCAGCCCCACCACGCGGAAATCCTCGTCCCGCTCCATCGCCTGCCGCAGGAAGCGGTACTCCGGCCGAGGGCTACCCTCCACATACAGCACCGGCAGACGATCGCGGCGAATCTCGATCTCCACCGGATAGAGGTTGTTCTCGGCCCGGTCGTCCGGCAACTCGATGTTCTCATCCGGGAGGATCGCGACCTCGTAGGTTCCGGACTTGTCCGGCAGGAATGTCAACGCCGTCCGGGTGTAACTGTTGCCTCCAGGGCTGTCCGGGCGAGGCGAAACGACCCGCGGCTGGTCCAGCATGGGCTTGACGGCCACGTGCCCGTCCCCGGTCGGCTCCAGCCGCCCGACGTTCAGCCGGAACGGCCGGTCGGCGAGCCCCGCATGCCCCGCCACCACATCCAGCCGGACCTCCGAATTGCGGCGGACGCGCTTCGGGGCCAGCACCTTGACGATCTGGTAGTCGCCGGGGACGGCCTGTTTGCCCGCGCCTACCACGAACACGGGCACCCCGCGCCCCACGTCGGGCCGCATCAGGGCGGCCGACTCCTTCAGCCCGCGGCCTTTGGTCTTGTTCCCGTCGGTGACGATCACCATCGCGCTTAGCGGAATGGGCTCGGCATCGACCGTCTCGAACGCCCGCCAGATGTCGGTCTCGGCCCCCTCGGCGTCGAACTGTCGGCGCTCGGTCACCGCCTGGGTGTCCTCGTCGAAGGCATACAGCAGGACTTCGCAGACCTCGCGGATTCCCTCATCATGCACCAGCCCGCTGCGCCCGTCCTCGCCCAGCACCAGTTCGCGAGCGAGATCGATCCGCGAAACCTTACGTCCCTCGCCATCCTCGGCCTCGAGATCATCGATCGACATCGACCGGGACGTATCCACCAGGATCGCCGTGAACACCTTCTTCGCCGGCTCGCGCGCCTTGAGGGCCGGAATCGTCAGCATGAACAGCAACACCGCCACGAACGCCATCCGGATCGCCAGCAGCCAGCGGCGCCGGTTTCGCTTCGTCCGCGACCCCACCCGCCGGTACAGCGCCCACGCGGCGAGGCCAACCACTACGAATGCCGCGAGGAAGACCTCGACGGGAATCGACGACAGCAGCACCAGCCCCTCGGCCGTGCGGTACTTCTCGAACGGATACTTGAGCAACGCTTCGAACACGTTCGTCTCTCGTCAGCGCCGGGCCCCGACGACCCGGCTCGGCCGCGGTTACTCCTGCGTGGCCAAGGCCTCAAGGTACTTGTTCACCAATTCCCGATACTGATCCGGCGCGTCCTCGCGTTGCATCGGCGCGAGCCGCCGACCCTTGCGCTCCTGCTCCATCTCCTGCTCGATCTGATCCCTCAAACGCGCCACGATGCCCGCAACCTGCTCGAGCGCCTTCTGGTCCGTCGCCAGCGTGCCCTCGACATCGCCCTCGGTCACGCGCTTCAGGGCTGCTCGCGTCTGCTCCGAACCGAACTGCCCGGCCTCAACGTGGCGCTTCAACATGCCCAGCGTGACGGCCGCCTCCGCCGCCAACTCCCGGCGCTCTCCTGCCGACAGCCCGATGCTCGGCCTGGAGGGTTTGCCTCCCCTGCCCCTTCCCGAGCCTCGGCCGTCGCCTTCCCCGCCCTGGCCGGAAGGCTTACCGGGGCCTTTGCCCTCGCCTTCCCCGCCCTGGCCGGAAGGCTTACCGGGGCCTTTGCCCTCGCCTTCCCCGCCCTGGCCGGAAGGCTTACCGGGGCCTTCGCCCTCACCTTCCCCGCCCTGGCCGGAAGGCTTACCGGGGCCTTTGCCCTCGCCTTCCCCGCCCTGGCCAGAAGGCTTACCGGGGCCTTCGCCCTCACCTTCCCCGCCCTGGCCGGAAGGCTTACCGGGGCCTTCGCCCTCACCTTCGCCGCCGGATTTCGCGCCCTTTTCTCCCGCGGCATCGCCGGCCTTGCCGGCGCCTTCCCCCGGCGCCTTCACGCCATCGCCGTCGCCTTCGGCCCCCATTTTCGCCAGCATCCTCCCGGCGGCTTCCGCCTCCCGCTTGGCTCGCTTGCGAAGGGCCGCCAGGTTCTTCTGCAGCCCGTCCGAGGCCGACGCCAACCCGCGAAGGACCTTCGAGAGACCCGCCAACGCTTCGCCTTGCTCGCCCGACGCCCGCTGGGCCATGTGGTCCTTCAACTCCGCCACGGCTCCGCTCATTCGCTGCCCGACCTGGTAGTGCCGGATCGCGCCGTACGCCTCGCGGACGCCCTTTGCCACCACGCTGTCCACATCCCCAAGCGACCATTCCCGCAACACGGCCACGTTCTTCTCGAGTTGGTCGAAGCGGACCTTCAACTCGGTCTGCTCTTCCGTCAGCAAGCCATACTCACGTCGCTTTTGCTCGGCCGTGTAGCGACCCTCGGCCTCTTTCAGCCGCTGGGTGGCCAGTTGCGTCTTGCGCTGGTCGGAGTAGAGGCGAACCGCGCTCACCTCGGCCTGCGCGAGCGCCTTCTCGAGCGTCAGCGCCCCCTGCCCGCTCAGTTCGGTTCGGGCCCGGCCCAGCAGTGCGCCCGCCTTGGCGGCCCCGGTGCCGGCCTGGTCTGCCCGTCCGCCGGCGATGTTCTTGGCCGCGGCCTCCATCTCCCGAGCGGCGCCGCGAAGCTGCTCGCCCGCTCGCCTCGCGGCCGTGCCCGGCGCGGACCCCTTCAGCAGCTTTCCCGCCAGCGCGCCGGCGCGACCGGCCAGCTCGCCCTGTTTGCCGGCGAGGGCGCCGGCGCCGGTGGCGCCTTCCCCCGTGCCGCCACCGGACTGCTCGCCGCCACCGCTCTGCTGTTCGCCCCCACCCGACTGCTGACCGCCGCCGGACTGCTCGCCACCACCGCTCTGCTGTTCGCCTCCGCCCGACTGCTCACCGCCACCGCTCTGCTCACCGCCGCCTGACTGCTGTTCGCCCCCGCCCCCCGACTGCGCGCCGCCTTGCTGCTCTTCGCCCTGGCGCTGTCCGCTCAGCTTCCGCATTCGGGCCAGCCCCTCCACCTGCTCGGCCACCTCTTTCTGCTGCTTCTGAATCGCGCCGATTTCCCGAACGATCTCCTGGATCTCTTCCGCCCTGGCGATCTGCTCTTCGATCTGCGGCTGGTCGAGGTGTTTCTTCAGTTCCTCCTCCAGCGTCTTATCGACGTACAGCGCCACCAGCTGGTCCATGTCACTGCCGAGAGTCGGGGCTTCCGGCGGCATGGAACCCGACCCGCTCCCCGTGGTATCCTCGGGGCGATTCATCACCGCGTTCGGGTACAGTTCCGCCTTGGCCGCCATCTCCAGCACGGCCGTCTGCCAGAGACGCACGGTCTTGGCCGTGTCGCGCTTTCCTTCGGGGCGCTCGGGCTGCGACTCGTCGTATCGCTTCTCTTTCAGGGAGGCACGCCCCGCCTTCACCAGTTGAGCGATCTGCTCGGCGAAGGCCCGTTCCTCGATCGTCGGAGAGTAGCCCTCCTCCCAGGTCACGAACTCCCACGGCTCGCCCGTTCCCGGGTCGGTCACCTCGTCATAGAGCCCTTCCGCGAGTTGGTTGAACTCCTCCGTCTCGAGGTCATTCTGCTGCATGTGCAGATGCCACGCCTTGGCGAGGTACTCCTGAAGGAAGTGGGCCGTGATGGGCGGCTCGGGCGGTTCGGGCTGCAAAACCACGGCCGGCGGCTGATACCACACCCCCCACATCTCGAAGCCCTCTACCGTAAGGTAGCGCATCTCCGAATAGGTCGTCTGCCCCTTGGCGTCGTCGCACTCCAGATGAAACATCACGCGATCGCCGACTCGCAGCGGCGGGCCGAACAAATCCGGCGTGTCCAGTTGCAGCAGGCGCTCGGCCTTGACGTTGTCCGGGCGGGCCGGCTGGCCGTCCGCAAGGTCCGGGCGACTCAACTCCAGCGGAATCCGACCCTCCACGATCTCGTCCATCGTGGGTCCATACCGCATGTACACCAGTTCCACGCCCTTCACGCGCCAGTCGTCCCGCGCCTCGGCCAAAATCGCCACCTCCCCCAGCCGCGGGCGCGACACGTCGGACTGCGGATTCTTGACCAGCAGTACCGGCGGCTTGTCCTCCTCGGCCGTGACGTTGGCGGCCGTGAGGTCCTCCAGTACCTGTCCGTGGCGGTCGGTCACTCGCCACGTGTAGTCCGTGTCTTCCCTGACTTCGAACTCCAGCACGGCGTGCCGCCGGTCGGCCTGCTCGTCGATGGTCAGCGGCTCCGCACGGGCGCCGTCGCGGTCGTGCCAAGTCAGTTCGCCATCGGACAGCGGCACGTTGGTCATAACGCGGATTTCGACCTTCGACCCGACGGGCGCGAGGACTTCGCCGAGCGGATCCGTCCGCACGACCGGCGGCTGCTCCAGATACTCCGGATAGCGCACCGTCGTCCGCACGCCCTCCAGCACGATCTGCTCGTACACTTCGATCTGATAGCGGTCGGACTGGTATTGGCCTTCCTCGGCGGAGACGAAGAACTGCAGATCGACGTTGATGTCGCGGATGGTCACGCCGTACGTCGGGACGCCCGCCGACTCGTCCTGCTTCATCGAATGCTCAAACCACTGCTCGGGCTCGCGCCCCGGCATCGACGAGCCGAAATGCACCCTCACGTCCGTATCCGTCGGGCGAGACAACTCGACATCCAGTTCCAGCCACTTGCCCTTCTGCTGGCCGAACCGCAGCGGCAGCGCCTCGGCCTCGCCGCGGCGGCGAATCTCAAACGTGATCGGCTCGCGCTGCTCGGGGGCGCCGGCGACGCCGGCCGACCCGGATTCGAGAACGCCCCGGCGCTGGAGGATCCGGCGCTGACGTTCCGCCGCCAGTTGAGCTTCGTCGGGCACGCCCCGGGCCTCGAGGTCGCGTCGGGTCTCTCTCCACGGCTGAAGCACGCGCAGGGCCCGCTCGCCGACCGTCGGAACGGAAACCGCCGTCACGACGTACACGCCGAGCAGCGCCGCCGCGGCCACGGCATGCTTGCCCAGCCGGCGCAGATCGACGGCCGACGCCGGGTTGGCGTGGTTCGTCCGCAGGGCGGCCTCCTCGACGATGGCGGCGACCATCGCTTCCTGACGCGGGGTGAATCCGGGGTGCTTCCGACCGAACTCGGCCGCCGACATCAGCGCACCCTCGTATCGCCGATCGTGTTCCTCGACGAACAAGGCCAACTGCTCGTCGCTGATGACGCGCATGGCAGGCAGCACCATGTGCCGGACGACGAAGAACGCCACCGCCCCGAGCGCGATGACGCACGCGACGACCCGCCCGATCGGCTGCGGATCGTAGATCCAGTCGAACAGAAGCAGTAAGGTGAACACGCCGAGGGTCTCGATGAGCACCGTCGCCAGGCCGTACAGGATGGCCGAGCGACGCCACGCCCGCCGCACCGATCTGAGTTTCGCCGCCAGTTCGTCGTATCTGGCCATGATCCGAATCCTTCCGGCCCCGAAGGTCCCTGAAGGTTAAACGCCCACTAGTGTCGCTGGGTCCGGTTCGCCAAGGCCAGCTCGCCCACCGCCAGCACGCCCAGCGCCGCCAGCAGGTACCACCACAGCCGCGAGCTTTCCTCGTCGGGCTGAACCGGCAGCGGCTCGTCGGCCCGGACCGCCTTGCCCAGCTCCTGCCAGGTGCGATAGCTGGCCGCGACCTTCGCCGACTCCTCGGGCTCGACCAGGGCCTCGGCAAAGACCGGGTTGACCGCGTAGGTCCGCTCGCCGCCGGCGCCCTCCTGGACGAGGCGGTAGTAGCCGGGCCGCTTCACCCGCAATGCCGCGCCGCCCTCGTGGACCTCGCCCTTGGGCCCGATCAGCTTGTGTCCGGGCGGCACGGGCAGCCGCTGGCCCACCGTGAATGTCGTCCGCTCCTCGCCGCGCGCCGCCAGGTAGCGGACCGTCTCGTGCACGTACGGGGCGAAGATCCATCGCGGCCCGAGATTGTTCCATTCGGGGTGCGGGGGGCTGAGCAGCATGGCCGACGTGCCCTTGCGAACGTGCCGTTCGAGGAACGCCGGTCGCCCGTCGCTGAACCGCGCCAGTACGCTGGATTCCTGCGAATCGCGGACGTCCCAGTATTTCCGAAACCGGGCCACGGTCATGTTGATGGACCTCGGAATACGGAACGTGCGGAAGATCGGATGGTCGAAGTCGAACTCGTCGAACACCGCCTCGCCGGCGCTGTCGCCGCCGCGCGGCCGGGCGACCTCCAGCAGGCGCGCGGGAACGAGATCGCCAAAGGTGCGGTTGAACCGCTCGGCGCCGTCGGGGCCGAGGTCTCGCGGCAGCACGAACAAGCCACCGCCGCGCTCGAGCAGCTCGCCCAGAGCCGTCACGACTTCCGGCGCAGCGTCGGCCACGTTCACCGCCACGGCTACGGAGGCGTCGCCGATGGCGTCGACGGCCCGCGCTACCGCCTGCGGGCTGCGGTCCGCCGTGGCCCCACGCGCGATCTGAAACGTCGGCGCCGAGGGATCCGGCACAAGTGCCAGCCGCACGTACTGCGCCTCGTCCCTGCCCTGGAGGTCCGGCGTGAGCAGCGCGATCCGCCGCGCCACCACGCGCGTGGCGAAGCGGTACGCGTTGTCGTCGGGCGCGGTGCCGTCGGCCTCGACGACCACCAACCCGCGATTGTCGCCTTCCTGCTCGAACTCGTGGTCGAAGCGAACGGGCACGGCCTGGTCGGCCGCCACACGGACACGCTTGCGGGCGACCTCCTGCAGTCCGTCCTGTCCCGGCGGGCGTGTCTTCAGCACAACGTCCACCTCCACCGAGACCTCTGACGCCGCGTCGACGTCGGGGCTCTTCGGCGGAATGGCGCGAAGCTCCACGCGAATCTCCTGGGGGCCCGCCCCCAACGACGCGCTCGACGGCGCCTCGCCGCTGAGGAGGGCGACACGCGGCTTGTCGCGCTCGCCGGTCGGCGTGCGAATCACGAGTTCAGATGCCGACCGCAGCGCGAGGTCTCTCAGCGTACGTCCGCTCGGCAAGCGCCCGGATTCGTCCGTCGCCGCCCAGCCGGATCGCTGGAGGTCACTGATCAGGACGATGCGTTTCTCGTCCGCCTTGATCCCCGTCAGCAGCTCATCGGCCTTGACCAGAGCGTCGATGATATTCGTGCGGCCGTACCCCGGCTCGATCTTCCCGGCGAAGTCGCGGCACTTGCTCACGGCGCGCGTCAGCGGCACCGCCACGGTCGGTAGTTCGTCAAACGTCACCACGGCGGCCGCGTCGACACCGTCCGAGAGCCCCTGTAGCGCCTCGCGGGCCCGCTCGCGGAGCGCCTCCGTCCGCCCCGCGCGCATCGAGGCCGAAACATCCACCACAACCACGCGCGCCTTGCCTACTCGATCGCGCGAGCCTTCCGCCTCCAGGAACGGCCGCGCGAACGCCAGGGCCAGCAGCGCGCACACGGCCGAACGCAACAACAGCAGCAGCAGCTCCCGCAGCCGCTTGCGACGCAGCACCCGCCGCGAACCCTTCGCGAAGAACCGCAGCGTCGAGAACTGCACCCGCCGGATGCGGTCGCGCGTCAACAGGTGGATCAGCACCGGCAGGCCCGCCCCGGCCAGGCCGATCAGCCACCACCCGCTCTGGAAGCTCAGCGGAAACATCAGCCCATTCTGCTCCTGCGGTAGAGGTATTCGCTGAGGGCGATTTCGAGCGGACGGCGCGTGTCGAACAGCTTGTAGTCGGCCCGCATGTCCGCGCACCCCTTTTCATACACCCGAAGGAAGTTCCCGAGTTCGTCCAGATACACGGACTTCATCGCCTCCGGCGAGACCAGCGACTTCTGCCCGGTTTCCATGTCGGTGAACTCGGTCATGGTGTCGAACGGGAAGGTCAGCTCGGCCGAGTCCATCACGTGGAAGACCAGCACCTCGTGGCCGAGGAAGCGGAAGTGCTGCATCGCCGTCAGCACGGAGACCGGGTCGTCCAGCAGGTCGGAGATGAGAATGACCAAGCCGCGACGTTTCATGCTCTCGGCGAGGTCGTGCAACGGGGAGGCGATGTTGGTCTCGCCGCCGGGGGCGTTGTTCTCGAGTTCGGCGAGGATGTGCGTCAGGTGGCTGTAGCGAAGCCGCGGGGGCAGCATGGTCCTCACCTGCGTGTCAAAGACGACCAGCCCAATCGCGTCGCGCTGCATCATCATGAAGTACGACAGGCACGCCGCCATGCACGAACCGTACTCCAGCTTGGTCATGCCCTCTTCGTTGGATTTGTAGGCCATCGAGGCCGAGGCGTCGAGAACCACGTAGCAGGCGAGGTTCGTCTCCTCCTCGAACTGCTTGATGTAGTAGCGGTCGGTCTTGCCGAAGACCTTCCAGTCGATGTGGCGGATCTCGTCGCCGGGGGCATACTGGCGATACTCGGCGAACTCGACGGAGAAGCCTCGGTACGGGCTGCGGTGCAGGCCCAGCAGAAAGCCCTCCACCACCACCTTCGCGAGCAACTGCATGTTGCTCAGGTGCGCCAGAACGTTGAAGTCGAGATATCGGCTCTTCGCCATGGTCTTGCGCGTTCTCTGTGCCGGTACCGTGACCACCTACAGGCCGGACGATGGGCCCTTCACCGTCTCCAGCAGGCGATCGACGACTTGCTCCGGTCGGATGCCTTCCGACTCCGCCCGGAAGTTCGTGATGATCCGGTGCCGCAGCACCTGCGTCGCGACGGATCGGACGTCGTCGATGGACACGTGCGGCCGTCCCGAAAGCACGGCGCGAGCCTTCGCGCCCAGCACGAGGTAATGCGAGCCGCGAATGGACGCTCCCCACGACACGTACTCCCGGATGAAGTCGGGGGCCTGCGGGTTGCCCGGGCGGCTGGCGGCGACCAAGGCCACCGCATAACGTATGACCGGCTCCGCGACCGGGGTCTCCCGGACGATCTGCTGGTACTCAAGCAACTCCTCGCCCTGCATGCACACCTCGATGTCCTCGACCTGCGAACTCGTGGTCTCGTTGACGACCTGGAGTTCCTCCTCCTTGGGCAGATAGTCGATGAACAGGTGGAACATGAACCGGTCCTGCTGAACGGCCGGCAGGGGGTAGGTGCCTTCCTGCTCGATGGGGTTCTGCGTCGCGAGGACGAAGAACGGCTCCTTCAGTGTGTAGGTATTGCCGCTGACGGTGACCTGGTGCTCCTGCATGGCCTCGAGCAGGGCCGCCTGCGTCTTGGGGGGCGTGCGGTTGATCTCGTCCGCGAGCACGATGTTGGAGAAGATCGGCCCGGGGCGGAACTTCAGCGTCCGGTCGCCGGTGGCGCGGTCTTCCTCGAGCACCTCGGTGCCGGTGATGTCCGCGGGCATCAGGTCGGGCGTGAACTGGATGCGCCGGAACGTCAGGTGCATCGCCCGCCCGAGCGAGGAAATCAGCAGCGTCTTCGCCAGGCCCGGCACGCCCGTGATCAGGCAGTGCCCGCCCGCGAAGAAGCTCGTCACCACGTCCTCGACGACCTGGTTCTGACCGATGATGACCTTGCGAATCTCCTGGAGGATCTTCTTCTTGCCCTCGCCGATCTTCTCGATGGCTTCCACCGTCGCGTGGGGGGCCGCGTGTTCTGCGCTCATCGCTGTCCTTCCCTGACCGTCTGTTCGCCCGTTTCGGCGGTTGTTGCCTTGCTTCGTCCCATTGCAGCCGGCCGCCGGCGAACGAAAGCCCGAATCCGGCATCGTTAAGCTGACTCTTCGGATCTCAGATCTCACAGTCCCAGGTCCCGCAATCTCGAAGCTCCGATCTGAGATTCCAGATCTCAGATTTCAGATTTGAGATTGCGGGGCCGCATCATCCGGCCGTTGCGCCGGCCGGTTCCCGAACGGCCTCCAGCAAACGGCGGATGATCTCTTCCACGGAGACCCGATCCACTTCCGCCCGGAACGACAGCCCGATGCGATGCCGCAACACCGGCACGATCGCCCTGCGGACGTCGGCCGCCGTGGCAACGGCCCGTCCGTCCATCGCCGCGAACGACTTGGCGATCAACGCGATGTTCTGACTCGCCCGAAGCCCCGCGCCCCAGGCGACGTAGTCCTTGATGAAGTCCGGGCACCCCTCCACCGTCGGCCGACTGGCGGCCACGAGGTCCACGACGTATCGGCCGAGTTCCGGCGGCACGGTCACGTCGCGCACGGCCGTCTGGAACTCCAGCAGATCCTCGCCGCTGATAACCTGTTCGAGTTTGCCGATCTCGATGCCCGTGGACCGCCGGACGACTTCCACTTCTTCGTCTTCCGGGAGGTACTCCATGGAAATGGAGATCATGAAGCGGTCCTGCTGGGCCTCGGGCAGCGGGTAGGTGCCCTCCTGCTCCATGGAGATCTGGGTCGCGAGAACATAATGGGGCTTCGGCAGCGGATACGTCTCCCCGCCCATGGTGACCTGCTTCTCCTGCATGACCTCCAGCAGCGCCGCCTGCGTCTTGGGCGGCGTGCGATTGATCTCATCCGCCATCAGAATGTTGCAGAACACGGGGCCCTTGACGAACTTGATGAACCGGTGGCCCGTCGTGCGGTCCTCCTCCAGAATCTCGGTTCCGGAGATGTCCGACGGCATCAGGTCCGGCGTGAACTGGATTCGCTTGAACTCCAGATTCATCACTTTCGCCAGCGATGCAATGAGGATGGTCTTGGCCGTACCGGGGGGTCCCTGGATCATGCAGTGCCCGCCGGCAAACATCGCGGCCAGCACCTCGCGGATCGGGTCGGCCTCACCGATGATCACCTTCCGCAGCTCTTGGACGATGCCTTCGTGTGCCTGTTTGACTCGGTCAAGCACGGCCTGACGCTCGCGGCCGGCAAGGGTCGTCGGCTTGCCTTGACGGTCTTCTGCCATCATTCACTCCTGCCCGCAGGGGGGGCCGGCCGCCCGGAGCCGCGGCCTCGCTGCACAAGCGCCACGGCGTCCCTACCACGCGCTGCGCCGGTCCGGAACCACTCGCGCTCCGTTTGGCGGATTCTCACACGTGGCCGTCCGGCATCCAATCTGGCTGCTCGAGAGCGGTCTCAAGGTAAACGCAACTTCCGGCCCAGGGTTCCGCCCCAGCCGGGAAAACCGGTTAATGAATGCCACCAGTCCTGATTCTGGCAGCGACCGGCTTCGATCTGGCCATCCGCGCGCAAGCCCGATTCCCTTTGGCAATCCGCGCGCGAGCCACCCCATCCGGCGCCGGGCGGGCCACCATGCCAACCGTGACCCGCGCCCGGACCCGCATGCAATGCCCTCCCTTCCGCCAATCGGACCTCGGTGCTCCGCAGAATCCCCTCTACTTCGCCACCGCATAGATCCCGCGGCGAATGCGCTTGAACCGCTTGTCGCGCAATGTCGAGGCGACGATGCCGTAGAAGTCCTTGCTGTACGTCTTGTATCCGGCTTTGCGCACCGCGGCCGCGATCTCCACCGCGCGCATGCCCTTCCTGCCCTTGAGCACACCTGCAATCGCATCCACCAGCGACTGCTCATTCTTCGCGCGCCGGCGCTTGCGTCCGCCGCCTGTGCGCGCTCCGGCCGCCGCCGCGCCGCCGATCAGCGAGGCGATCTGCCGATCGATTTTGGCCAGGTCGGCCGCCAGCTTCCTGCGCTGCCTGCGGAGCTTGCTGACCTGCTGCTGCTTCGACTTGATTTCCTGCTCCAGTTGCCGAATGGTCTTCACTTTGCCAGGCACGGGATTCTCCTTGCGTCCAAAGAAACTAGAGTCCCTCGCATACCTGCGAGCGGACGGTTTGGGGAATCATAGTCATGCACCAACCCAAGTCAAACAGAAAGCCTCCCCGGTGCATGGCGGGCGGACGCGTAGAACGCGTCTCCGGACGCGCGCCGCGCGGAGATCGTTGCGGAGGCCGCCTCCGATGAGCTAGAATCATGGATTGTAGCAGCCGCACGCCGGCGCGTCCGCGCGACCTCGCTGACGTATGGCGTTTACACCTGGAACGGACCGAGGCAGCCGATGGCCCAAGACCGCGATACCATGGTCAAACCGAGCATCTCCTTCGTCAGCGATTACGTCCCGCGGCGGTGCGGAATCGCCACCTTCACTGCCGACCTGTGTGAAGCCGTCGCCGCGCGGGCAGGGAACCGTGCGGACGTCTTCACCGTCGCCATGAACGATGTGCCCGAAGGCTACCCGTACCCCAACCGCGTGCGGTTCGAGGTCCGTCAGGCGGTGCTGTCGGACTACCGCCTCGCGGCCGAGTTCCTCAACATCCACCAGGTCCGGTCGGTCTGCCTTCAGCACGAATACGGCATCTTCGGTGGCGCGGCGGGTTCGCACATCCTCGCCATGCTCAAGCGGCTGCGGCGTCCCCTCGTGACGACGCTGCACACGGTGCTTCGCGAACCGGACGCGGAACAGAAACAGGTCATGAAGCAGATCGCCCGCTATAGCGATCGCCTGGTGGTCATGAGCGAGCGAGCGGCCGAACTCCTCAAAGGCGTCTATGACGTGCCCGGGGACCACATCGCGATGATCCCCCACGGCATCCCGGACGTGCCGTTCGTGGACCCCAACTTCTACAAGGACCAGTTCGAAGTCGAGGGGCGGCGCGTGCTGCTGACGTTCGGGCTGCTGTCGCCGGGCAAGGGCATCGAATACGCCATCCAGGCCCTGCCGGCCGTCGTCAAGAAGCACCCGGACGTGATCTACATCGTCCTGGGCGCTACCCATCCCCACGTCCGGCGCGAAAGCGGCGAGGAGTACCGCAACAGCCTGACCCGCATGGTCAGCAAGCTCGCCCTCAAGGACAACGTGCGGTTCGTCAACCGGTTCGTGGAACTCAAAGAGCTCTGCGAGTTCCTGGGGGCGGCCGACCTGTACATCACGCCCTACCTGAACGCCGCTCAGATCACCTCGGGCACGCTCGCCTACGCGATGGGCGCGGGCAAGGCGGTCGTCTCCACGCCCTACTGGTACGCCGAGGAGATGCTCGCCGACGGGCGCGGGCGACTGGTGCCGTTCAAGGACGCCGACGCCTTCTCCGAGCAGATCCTCGACCTGCTCGACCATGAGACCGAGCGCCACGCCATGCGCAAGCGGGCCTACAGCTTCTGCCGCAAGATGGTCTGGCCGCGCGTCGCGCAGCAGTACCTCGACCTGCTCGACAAGGCCGGCGCCGCGTGGGTCGCACGGCAGCACGTCGTCTCAGCGGCCGCCCGCGCCGAGGACGAGCGCCGCCTCGACAAGCACAGCGAACTGCCCGAGATCGACCTGCGGCACCTCCGGAACCTCACCGACGACACCGGCATCCTCCAGCATTGCCGGTTCGCCACGCCTGACCGGAACCATGGGTACTGCACGGATGACAACGCGCGGGCGCTCATCGCGGCCGTCTTATACTGGGACCTGACGCACGACGATTCGGTCCTTCGCATGGCGCAGACGTACCTGGCTTTCCTCTCGCACGCCATGGAGGAGAAGACCGGGCGGTTCCGGAACTTCATGAACTACGACCGCACGTGGTCGGAGGTAATCGGCAGCGAGGACAGCCACGCGCGGGCCCTGTGGGGCCTCGGCATGGGCGTGGCGCTGTCGCCGCACGAATCGATGATCGCCCTGGCGACGCGGCTGTTCCACGCGGGGCTGCCGGCGACGGAGAGTTTCTCGTCGCCGCGGGCGTGGGCGTTCGCCATCATCGGGTTGCACGCCTATCTGCGGCGGTTCGGCGGCGACAGCCAGGTCCGCCGGCGGCGCGCCCAATTGACCGATCGCCTGGCCGAGCACTTCCGGCGGAACATGTCCGACGAGTGGCCCTGGTGCGAAGACGTCGTCACGTACGCCAACGCTCGCCTGCCGCACGCCCTGCTGATGAGCGGCAAGTGGCTGCCCCAGGATGAACTCATCGACGTGGGCAAGCGGGCGCTCCACTGGCTCATCGATGCCCAGACCAACAAGGAGGGCCACCTGTCGCTGGTGGGCACGAACGGGTGGTTCGCGCGCGGCGCCCAGCGCGCCGCGTTCGACCAGCAGCCGGTGGAGGCGTTCGGCCTGGTCGATGCCTGCATCGAGGCCTACCGTGTCACGCGCGAGAAGCACTGGGTCAACCTCGCGCGCCGATCCTTCAACTGGTTCCTCGGCGATAACGATCTTCGCACGCCGCTGCACGACTTCACGACCGGCGGCTGCCGCGACGCCCTCCACGCCGACCGCGTCAACGAGAACCAGGGCGCCGAGAGCACGCTGGCCTGGCTGCTCAGCCTGCTGATGATGCATGACCTCGAAATGGAATTGACGCTGGTCGAAACCCCGACCGATAAACCAATGGAACACCGGCGCGTGCCGAAGGCCGTCAAGCCGAGTGGACCCATTCCAGGAGCGAAGGCGACAATCGATGCCCGCACCGATCGTGATGATCAGTAGTTATCCCCCCCGCCTGTGCGGGATCGGTACCTTTTGCGAGGAAGCCCGGGAGTTCATCCAAAAGCAGCACTCCGACCGCGACGTGCTGGTCATCAGCCACACCGACGGCGCCGGCGACGGCGTGCTGCCGCTGATGGACCTGTCCACCAGCGGCTGGTGGCGCCCCGTCGCGGACAAGGTCCACGAACTCAAGCCCTACGCCGTCCACGTCGAGCACGAATACGGGCTGTACGAATACCGCGACGAGCGCGGCCACGGCGACGGCAACGAGGGCTTCCTCGACCTGCTCGACGCCATCGGCGACGTGCCCGTCATCGTCGAGCCGCACACCGTCCACGGGCGCCTCACCGACTTCGAGGCCGACTTCATCTTCAAGCTCGCCCGCCGCGTGGACGTCCTGCTCCTCAAGTGCCACTACCAGAAGTGGCGCCTCGAGTGGAACTTCGCCGGGCGCGGCTGGCCCACGCCCACCAACGTCATGGTCGTCCCGCACGGCGCCCGCCCCGACCGCCGCTATTCACTCGCCGAGGTCGTCGAGCTGCGCCAGGAGCTCGGCCTCAACCTGCCCTACCTCGCCGAGCATCTCGTCGGGCTCATCGGCTGGATCCAGTCCAACAAACGCTGGGACATCCTCACCAGCATGTGGGAGGACATCGCCCGGGAGATCGAGGACCGCACCGGCGTCGAGTGGGATCTGCTCGCGGCCGGCGCGATGCGCGACCCCAACCATCGCAAGGACTACGAAAAGTACAAAGGCGACGTTCAGCTCCTCGAAAGCAAGGGCCTGGCCCACTACTACGAGTTCGTCCCGCGCGGCGAGGCGTACTACAAGACGATGGCCGTCTGCGACTTCATCGTCCTGCCCTCCACCGACGAGACGCAGTCGGGCACGCTCGCCCGCATCATCGCGCTCAACAAGCCGTACGTCACCACCGCCCCGATGGAGGGGCTGACCGCCCAGACGCTCGAATCCGGCGGCGGGATGCTGTTCACGACGAAGGACATGCTCCGCCGCCACGTCGTCGAACTCGCCTGCAACGAGGACGCCCGCATGCGGATGGGCGAGAACCTCAAGCGATACCTCGACGAGGTCGTCTCGTGGGAGATCGTCGCCCGCCAGTACGACGAGGCGTACGAACTCGCCCGCGAGGCCACCCGCACCGGCAAGCCCGTCCAGCTCCCGCCCGAATTCTGAGGAACAACGGCAGCCGCTCTGTTTACCGGCGGGGCTTGCCCCGTGCGCTGACGGCTGATGGCTGCCGTCCGCGGCCTAGCGCTTGTCCGGGTCGAACGGCACCACATCGCCCGTCTCGAAGAACCACGTCAGCATCCGCTCGGCCAGCCGGTCGCGAACCTCCGCCAGCGCCGGGTCGTCGATGCGGTTCACCCGCTCCTGCGGGTCCTCGCCCAAATCGTACAGCTCGTCGCTCTCGTACAGCCGCCGCACGTACTTGTACCGGTCGGTGCGGCACATCACCGCCTTCGTGTGCTCCGGGCCGTCGTCCTGCTGCTGGAGACGAATCCGCGGCCAGTACTCGCTCACGCTCGCGTCGCCCAGCCGCTGCGTGCTCGGCAACTCCATCGCCTGACGCTCGCCGCGAATCCGCCCGCCCTCGCAGAACACCGCGTCGCGATGCTCCTCCGTCTCGCCCGAGAGCACCGGCAGCAGCGGCCGCCCGAAGTGCGTGTGCCCGGGCGCCACGCCCGTGAACGCCTCCACCGTCGCCGGCATGTCGATCAACTCCACCAGCGCCTCCGTCACCCGCGGCATCACCGGCACGCCCGCCGGCGGCTTCACCACGAACGGCACCCGCGACAGGCAGTCCTCGAACGTGTTCTGCGTCTTCTCCACCAGCCCGTAGTCGCCGGTGAAGTCGCCGTGGTCGGCAAAGAAGAACACGGCCGTCTCGTCGTAGATCCCCGCCTCCCTCAAGGCGTCCATCACCAGCCCGAACTGATGGTCCACGCGGGCGCACATCGCGTAGTACGTCGCCCGCAGCTCCGTCCAGCGCTCCTCCGACCAGCCGTCGAGGGCCTGCATCTCGGCGATGCCCTTCAAGAGCGCCGGCTTGCCCGCCCAGCCCTCCGGCGTGGCGGCTCGCGGCGGCACCTTGGCCCGGTCGATCAGGCTGTAGTACGGGTCCTCGCAGACGTACGGCGGGTGCGGGAACCCCAGCGGCAGATAGATGCACATCGGCCGGTCGTCCGGGCGATTGCGGATCAGGTCGCACGCGCCGAGCACGTGGCCCCAGTCGCCGTCGCCGAAGATGCCCGGCGCGTCGTGGTGCTCCAACTCCATCCGCCCGCGATAGAAGGAGTAGTACGTATCCTCGCCCGGCTTGCCCCGCCGGCCCAGCGCTTGCTCGCGGTTCGTCCAGCGCGGGCAACCCCACCGCTCGAAGTCCGCCTCCGTCGCCCGGTGCTTCACGTGGCAGCAATGCTCGAATCCGTGCTGGCCCGGCACCAGGTCGTTCTTGCCGCCCCACCAGACGAAGTAGCCTTGTCTCTTCAGCGTCCTCAGCAGCACCGGCTCGTCCTGCCGCAGCATGTAGTGCATCGTCCGATGGCCGCGCGTGTGCGGGTACCACCCCGTCATGAACGAGCACCGGCTCGGCGTGCACACCGGGTTCTGGCAGAACGCCCGGGCGAACCCCACGCCGTCGCTCTGCACCATACGGTCGAGGTTGGGCGTCACGGCCGCCGGGTTCCCCACGTAGCCCAGCGTGTCGCCACGCCACTGATCCGGATTGAAGATCACGATGTTTGGTCTGTCACTCATGGCGGACACTGTACCGATCCTCGCCGCGCGCGTCCAACGCGGAGCGATTGTTTGGCGGCTCCGACTCGCGATCCGCGACCCGCGAACCGTTTGGCGGCCGGGCTTGCCCCGCGCGCTGGCCGCGGGGCGCTCCGAAGCCCGCCATAGCTTCAGCGAAGGCAGGAATGCGGACGGCTCTTTCCCGCCCTCTCCGGCTCTTTGTTGCCATCGGTTGCGGTCTGCTGCCTTCCGTTGCGTTCGAGTGCCCTCCATTTCCGTCCATTGCCGTTCATTGCCATCTTCTGCCAAGCCTTTATTCGCCATAACCTATTATCGCATAAATGTTTACCGCGATTTCTCCCCTCCGAAACCGCTCAACGTTAGGGGTGGGAAGGGGGAAAAGACAGTTCTTAGATCGAAGATCGAAGGTCGATGTCCGGGCGGGGCAGCCCCCTTGGGGTCGAAGCGAAACGGCCGCGTGCCATGGCGCAGTCCTGTGCTTGTCGAAGGACGATGCCGGGCAAATCCGTTCCGGTCGTCCCAATCGTCAATCGACAATCGACAATCGACAATCGTCAATGGCCCGTATTCGCCTGCCAAAGAACGCCGCGCCCCTCAGTGAACGCCGGCTGTTATCTATCTATAGAACTCCCGGCCGTGATTGCAAGCAAAAAATGCCTCGGGCGAGAAAAAACTTCCCGGATTCAACGCGGAGCACGCCGAGAACGCAGAGCAGACCCCGGCAGGGGTCGCGCCATTCCAGACCGGCGTGGGCTTGTCCTGCGTAGCCGAAGGCGAAGCGGGAAACGCCGGGGAACGAGAGATACCCCCACGCCCTCCGGGAACCCCGGAAGGGGTGGCGCGATCTCCCGGCCGACGTGTGGGCGGGTGGTGGCGCCCCTTCGCCTCACCCCTGCCGGGGTTCGGAACGATCATCGCCTCGCATTGCCGGGGTTTCCACCCCGGCCTGGAATCGTCCGGTCCAACGGGCCTTCGACGACCGGCCGCAAACCTCCAACTGCTGGCCAATCGCCTCCGCCCCTTTGACCCCAAGGGGGCTGCCCCCCCCCGGACATCAGCCTTCGATCCTCGAACTCCGATCTTCGACGTCGGTCGTTGCGTTCGATATTCCTGGCCGGGCCTTGACTCCCGCCCCGCCCGGCCGTAGGCTTCTCCCCGTCCGGGGCATTCCGGGCTGCAATGGGTGTATTCCGCCGGGGTGTTCCATTTCGCGGGCTCGGCGAGGCGGGAAGGTTCGCCCCCCCCTGCCGGACAAGACCAGGAGATCGAAGGTACCGTATGTTGCGATGGGTGGCACAATATCTTGCACCCGCCGAACGGGAACCGTATAATCATGCCAGAATGGGGCAGTTCGCCGACTCTGAGTGCGCGAGCCGCACGAAGCCCAAGGCCAATGTACAGACCGCGTACGGAAGCGCGGGAAGGCCCGCACGCTTTGCCGGGGGGAAGGAGCGTAGCGATGAATGAGAGTACGTTTCGGCAAAAGGTTGTTTCACGTCTCAACGCAGTTGTCCGGCTGATGCTGGAGCAAGCCCAAGAGGGGGCGAAGCTCAACATCACGGAGATGGCCGTTGCCCTGAGCGACGCCGGGATGGGACCCGCAGAGATCGGGGAAATCCTGGGCAAGCCAAGGAACCACATCACCTCTGCGCTCAGTAAGGTGAGGAAGGCCAAGAAAGGAGGCACCAAATGAGCGACAAGCTCGCCTCGGACCTGATCGGGAAGCTGGACACGCTGATCGCCCTGACAGCCATGTCGGTCCTGGAGAAGAAGAAGCAGAAGGAACAGATCATCCTCCTCGAGATATTGTCAATAGCTGTGGATGACGGGACCGCCGTCACGCGGCCATTGCCTTGATGCCGTCCACGAATCGAACGCCGCGAATCACCTCCGGCAGCAACGCGCTGCCGTTCAACCGTCGCC
>Ga0272441_10001661_pt1 | contig 47017 bp, 78 predicted proteins | sample SSMProp6N_FD_193582 | JGI IMG/M metagenome (GOLD analysis project Ga0272441, IMG submission 193582) | Marine sediment archaeal communities from Little Sippewissett salt marsh, Falmouth, MA, United States - SSM-Prop-6N | ecosystem: Environmental > Aquatic > Marine > Wetlands > Sediment ... | reverse complement strand
AATCGTGCACCGTGACCACTTCAAAGTCGGTTTCCGTCGCAACATCACACAGACATTGGACTTTGTGCCCTGGCATGAAACATGGCAGCTTATCGTGTCCGCTCGTTTGGACATCAAGCAAACCATTGCTCGTTCCGTCGTGGTTGGCTACAACGTCGGCGTTTAGTCGCATAGCGTAACAGATAAGGCGGTGTAACAGCCGCCTTTTAACATATGAGGTGAAACATGGCAAAGTTACAAAATCGTGCAGGAACCACTAGCCCGATTATTCCGTTTGTCTTTGAACAGGCGAACATGGCGGCAAGCCAGACTGATACCGACACCGCCGTCGCAGGTGGTTTGACGGCAACCTATGTTATGCCGTTCGATGGTTCTATCGTCGGTTATGGTATCCAGATGAGCGCGGCAGTTTCAGCCGGGTCGCTGGAATTTGATATTGAGGTAGACGGCGCGACAACCGCAACGATTGAAACAGACGCGGCAAGCACAACCGAGTTCTACGGAACTTACGCTTATGGTGATGAGCCATTCTCAGCAGGGTCGTCTATTGGCGTAACCTATACCAGTGACGGCAGCTTAAGCCCGGAAACGGCAGATGCTAATATCGTGGTGTATGTGATGTTTGAAGGGTTTGATGTCTAATGGCTGGTACATTCCATGTGCTCACAATTGACAGCGACGGGAGCGGAGACGGCACTGGTACGTTCACGTTGAAAGCCTCCGGTTTGGTTCTTGGTGCGCGCTTGGAATATGGCGGTACACCAGACGCAGGAACCGACGTAACCATTACCGAGCCTAACGGGTTGAAGCGTACATTGCTTACGGCGTCCAACACTGGAACCGCTGCGACGTACAATCCGCAGGAAGAAATACAGGACAACACCGGAACAGGCGTGGGACAATATCGCCCGTTTCACGTAAACATGACTAACCTGCTTGTGACCGTTGCCGACGCGGTTGTATCGACATCCGACGCGGTGACGTGTGTAATCTATCTGTTGGAGGACTAAGCCCATGAAGATACAAGTACATCGCACATATAACGCCGTTGGCCGTGTCCATCTGGAACCGGGAGAACACGACGTAAAAGCGGACGTGGCAAAATGGGCTATCCTTGCAGGTTTCGCAACCGCGATTGATCGCGCTACGGTGTCAGTGGATGAGAGCGAAGCAACCGACGTTGTGGAGCTAGTCGAAGACGAGACGCCCGAAGCGGTGGACGTGTCGAACGTTGATTACGACATCGATTGGGACGGTGAATACACCGCCGCCGATTTGCGCGGCCTGTTGTTTGAAGCGGGGATTGACTTCCCTAACCGAGTTAACAAGCCCGAACTAATCGAGCTATGCCAGCGTGCATATGAAAACGGTGAACTGGCGTTTGGGTAAGCGATGATTAAGACGCGCATTGTTTCCCGTGGTAATGTGTTTGAACAGTGGTCTAACATTATCGGTGAAATCGACAACATCAACGAAGGCGTGGTTAGGCGAACGGCAAAAAAGACCGCGCCTGATGCGTTGCGTAGTTTGCGCCATACACCCGGCAAACCGAAATACCCGATAGCGTGGACAAGTGAGCGTCAGCGTAGAGCGTTTTTCGCTTCTAACGGTTTCGAGCGCGGTATCCCAACCAAGCGTAGCGGCAAGCTACAAGATGGGTGGTCAATCGTGGCAACCCGTAGACGGCGCAGCACGGTGATTGTTATCGAGAACAGCACGTCATATGCGCGTTATGTGCAGGGCGAGATCAACTTCAAATCACCCGCAGAGGCGCTAGCTATGCGGCAACGGTTCCATAAGGACACCGGATGGCGTGCTGCGCAACCGATTATCGCAGACTTTTACCGTCGTTACCGGGATGCGTACAAAGAAGAGTTTCGCGCCACGTGGGGCGATGCGTTTGCAAAGCCGTTCACGCGGCGGCGTTACGACTAAAGGATTAACATGGATTTCTACCAACCATTCACCGATGTCTACCTGTGCACGCTGGACTTGATGAAAGCGTACTCATACGGTGGTGTTGGGTCGCCAACCTATACCGATGACCAAGATAGTACGCTGGTGTTCTTCCTGCGTATGGCGTCTGAAATCGTCGTAAATGAAATCCTTCGTGCATTGCCGTTACCGTTTACAGCGACGTTGTTATATGACGCGCCGCATGGGTGGCGGGATGGCAAGCCGTCGCATTACGAGCCGGAAGACTACCGACGCATCCACTTGGATAGCGCGGCTCCATGTCTCGCGGTGACTACGGTTACCAACGGCGACACCAACACCATAGCATCGACTGAGTACGCGCTATACCCGGCCAATAGCTACCCAAAACGCCAGCTACGCCTGAAGGCGTCCAGTAACACGACGTTTGAAAAGGATAGCGATGGCGACTTTGAGCAAGTCATCAGCGTGGCGGGGGCGTGGGGCTATGTACCGCACTACCCCAACGCATGGCGTGATAGCGGTAAGGACGTGCCGACAGGGGATATAACCGACGCGGCAACGTCGTTTACGTTTAGCACGGCGTCAGATGCAAGCGCGTTCTCATGCGGTGACTACCTGCGCATTGACAGCGAGGTGTTAGCCGTCACGGATAGCGACAGCACGACGGGCATTGTAACGGTGGTTCGTGGCGTACTAGGGACAACGGCTGCAAGCCATACGGCAGCGACGGACATTGAACAATACCAACACCATCGGCAGATAGCAGGCGTAACAGCGCAGCTAGCCTATGGTCTGTATTTGCTGGATCGTCAGAACTTCCCGACTGATGAACCAGTCGCAACGCCCGACACGCTCACATCACGGGCGCGTAAGCAACTAATAAACCACGTAGATTGGATACGCGGCAATGACCTATATTAGCACGCTACTGGACAGGTTGCACGCGATTAACCAGACGATCACATTCAATGGTCTAACGGCTTATCGCTACTACCCATCACGAGCGGGGAAGCTCCCGTATATCGTACCGCTTCTAATTGGCAACACAGCGTATGAGCAATTTGGCACGATGCACAGTGGTGACGAGCCTGTTATCGTAGAGGCGCGAGACGTATCAATCTTAGTAGCAGTTGCGCCGCTTGCATCAGACGTGGCATTGCAGACCGCGCACAAAAATGCAGAGACGGTGATACCGCTTGTGGTTGAAGCCTACACCACACGTCCGTATTTACAGCTAAACGACAATGGCCTGACCGATATTCGCATGGCGCGGATTACATCAGACACCGGGATAGACGTTAATCCACAAGCGACCGACGTGCTATCAATTCTATTCACATTAAACGTTGAGTTCTTGAGGGAGTTCTAACAATGGCTACTACTCAGTATAACGCCGCTGGTTTTGAGCGCGTCCAAGTTGGGCGGTCTTCCGGTGGTCTACCATATTACGGCGGGTTAACGGGTGGTAGTGCATCCGGCTACGGTCTAACCCGCCTATACGCGGCTAACGCTGCTGATGCCACCATGCCAGAACCGACAACGGTTCCGATTGAAGGCGACGACGGCATTGACGCACAGTTTCAGTTTGACGTTACCGAGCTTGAAACGTTCCAGCTAACATTCGGGCGTCAAGATTACGCGGTGCTTAACGATGTGCAGGGCACAAGCAACATTGACCTACAATCGACATATAGCATGGCCTTGCGCAATCCGAAGGGTCGCGATTTCACTGATATGTTTGTTCTACTGTCCAGACGCGCACAGAAGCGTAACGGCACAACGGGCGGCGGTTATGAGCACGTCTTAATCCCGTTGGCGACGCTGACCTATACAGGTTCCACGATGGGCACGCAGGGCGCGGGTTACTACAACTACTCAGTGACCGCTAACTATGTTGATCGGACGTTCTACGGAACAAAGCTAGGCTCTGATGCTTCCGAGGTTGGCGGCAAGGACAACGGCTCATCGTTTGAGTTCGTGACTGACTACCCCGTGTCAATCGACGTGTGGGAAGAGGACGGGTCTGCAACAGACTTTACACCTACGCAGACAATCCGCACAAGCGGCACGGTGTTGGCGTGGTCATGGGATAAAACAGCGACGGCAGCTAGTACAAAAAGTGTGTCTGTGTCGAGTGGCGATATTACGTTCACCGCTGGCACGGATGGCGACTTGATTGTAGCAATCTATGAAGTGGCCAGCTAATGGAAGAACGCACATTTGAAGCGGACGGGTTAACGTTTACCGTCCGCACTAAATCAGAGTATCAAGCATACCTTGACCGTAACGGGTGGCGGTATGACATCATCGAAGCTGTCAAGCGTATCATTGGCAGTCCCGACGCGGAAATCCCGCACCATCTCGTTAACATCGCTTTTGACTTTGCCAACTTCATGCCCGTGACAACGGTCACAGGCAAGACGCCGTTAGCCAATGCTGACATCGTAGCGGATAGCAGCGACAAGGCAATTAAGGCAGCGTGGACGGCTTACCTAGACGTGATTAAAACACCCGGCGTCATTGGTAGTTGGGTAGATGCTTATAACGAGCTTAATAAAGTTGCAACGACCGAAGACGAAAAAAAAGACGAAGCGACCAGCGACAGCGAATAACGCAGGCGATACAGAACAGCCTAGATTATAGCAACGATGATTTAGGCTACTGGTTGGATCAGCAAGCCATCCTGACAAAACGCGAGGATGACTTGTTAGCCCTGTTTGCCGATGATAGCTATACGTCACAATTCCCGCATGACGCGGTGTCGTGGTCGCTATATCAGGAGTACAAAGCAAACGGCGTGTTACCCATCACAGGTGGTTACTTCGACCAGCCTGCTTGGTTTTGGGATGACGTAGGATACTTCCGGCTATCTGAGGAACTAGAGACAGACATACCACGCGACCGCCGATACATACAGGAACGGATAAACAGGCTCCGCAATGGCGATTAAAGAAGAGGTAACTCTTGAGATTAATCAGGCAAAAGCGCGTCAATCGCGCCAGCGTCTCGACGAAATAGCTCAAGCACAAGTCAATTTATCTAACGCCTTCGCACGCGGGGATATTACGGGCGAGACGTTCAAAAAACGCCTTGAGAAGCTGGACAAGGAAGCCGAGCAGCTTAATCGTACGCTTGACGACCTTGAAAACCCGCGCAAGATTAACGTTAAAGGCGGAGGTGCGGGTGGTGACTTAGGCGGGGCTGGCGATGCCCAAACCGCGTTAGGTGCAATCGGCGGCGTGTCCGACCTTGCGGGGTTAGGTGGCGGCGCTGGACTAGGTGCAGCTGGTGAAGTTGTCTCACTGGTAGAAGAACTACCACGCCTAAAGGAAGCAGTAACAGGGTTGCCGTCCACCCTAAGCGCAGCGGCGTCTGCGCTCGGCCCTGCGGGGTTGGTAGTCGTTGGGGTTGCTGCTGGCGCGGCGGCTATTGCGTTTGCATATAAACAGAGTATCAAAGAACAAGAACAGGCGTTAAAAGACTTTGCAGCGGCGTCTAAAGAATTCGTCGCATTTGCTGCGGGTGGCGGCACGGTTGAAGACGCACGACAAAAGATTGAAGATAACCAGCGGCTCATTGAGTACGCCAGTAAAGAAATTGAGCGGCTTAATGAACAATACGCACAGGAGAACTTCAACGCCTTAGACAAGGTGTTTAACGACGGTGAGCAAGCCCTAGTTGATGCTAGAAAAGATTTAGAAGACCAAATCAGAGCGGCCAATGCCGAGAATGAACGGCTCAACGAAGCCATCTCGGAGGAGGAACTTCCCCATCGTGAGACCGCCGAAGCTGTTAACGAGGCAACCGACGCTGTAAGCGGTTTTGCCGATGCCGAGCGTGATTTAACAGATGTCCGGCGTCAAGCGCTTGAACAAGCCAAATCGGCGCAAGCCGAGCAAGTAAAAGCGCAAGAGGACGCCGCAAAGAAACAACAGCAAGCGCAGGAAAAAGCAGCACAGGCGGCAGACGCCTATAGCCAAGCACTACGCAAGGCCAGCACAGCGTACAATGACGCACTAGGGGATATTGACCGCGGCGTAAGTGATAAACGCGCCGACATCGCTCGCGAGGGGCAAGACGCCCTAGCCGACCAGCAGCGCGATTACTACGAACAAGAACAAAAAGAACAGCGCGAGTTTTTGCGCGACATGCAGAAGATTCGCGAAGGCGCTGAAAAGGCCGAAGGCCAAGCATTACGTCAGCGCAACTTTGCAGCGTTCCGTGATGCACAAGAGGAACAAGCCGACGCGTTAACCGAACGTGCGGAACAAGAGGCCGAAACTAACCGTCAGCAGTTGCTAGAGTACCAGTCGCAACGGCGTAAGGTCATTCAGGAAGCGCAACGACAGACTAGAGATCTGGCGATTGAGGCCGAACGCCAGCGGCGGGATGCGGCAATAGCCCGTGACCGTCAGAACCGGGATGCACAGGCGGCGTATCAGCAGGCGATTAAGTTACAGCAGCAGTTTGCGCAGACGTTTGTGAATGGCTTCTCTCGGATGTTTGGCGACCTGCAAAAATCAGCGGGTCAAACACCTGTTACGCAGAATGAGATGGCGGCGGCATTTAGCGCCTTTAGTGGCGGGAGGTTGGGCAGTGGCTAATCTACGAGATATACGCATTGCCGCAACCTATGACGTGGCACTTGGGTCACTGACCAACATTGAGGACTTAACGCCATCAGGCGGTAGCCCAAAAACACGACACATCGCCGGGTATGGTGATTTCTATTTCTTCATTGACGAAACACCCTACCCAGGCTATTCGCGTGGTGAGCAGCGCATTGACGCCAGCGCAGGTCAAGCGTTTGCGGGGTTTGAACAAGTACGCTATGTACAATCGCATATGCACGTCGATAGCTACGCATGGTTGAAGACCAATTACGAGGGTCAGGTTACAGCGTATATCCGCACGACTGGCACAAGCTATACGCGCTATAACTGCCAACTACGGTTTGAGGATGAGCCAAGCGCAAGCGGCGGAGCATGGTTGCGCGTGACATGGATCTTTACAGTGATAGAAGCGAGTAGTTAATGGCGATCCTTGCCGAACTAACATCGGGCGAACTTACAAAACTACGGAGTGGGAAATGGCGCGGTCAGCAGTTTGTCGCCTTATGTCCAAATACGGACGTGGTGCAATTCCAGCCAAGCGCAGCGCCTACGGATAACATCTATGCGGAGATTAGCGTCGGCTCGGTTGCGTCAGGTAGCATGTCGAATATTGCATCGTTTCAGCGGGTGATATTCTCGACAAGCAGCGATTATAAAGCAACAGAGTTCTATAGAACCTACGTTCGCAAGGTGTCGGGCACGTCCGTTTTATATATTGGTCAGTGTTCGCAGACACTCACGACTAGCGACTATGTGACCGTACAAGATGCCTACGACATCGTAGAGCGTCCGCGTATCGTGCGCGGCGGTGTTGAGTACAGCGATTGGGAAATCACGTTTCGCCGTGTGCTACCGACTGAGGCCGCGTTACCATCAGCAGTGGTGTTGACACGCGATACTACGGCGTATAGTCCAACGGCTAGTCCGGTAGCAATGGACAATGACGCCACGAGTACCTTCACACACGCATGGTCATCGTCTAATAGCAACGATACGTTAGACAGTGGCGGCACAACGAACAATCCAACGTTTACGCTAGAGGCTGGTGCGTTCCGTCATATTCGGTACACGTTTACCGATAGCAATGGCAACGCGGGGTTGCGCGTGATTGCCGTCTGGACAGTGCCGACCGATTATAGCGCGAGTGCCAATCTTGGCTTTATTGGTGATGGCGGCAACGTCGCCAGCATTACACGGTCACAGGAAAGCGCGTCATGCGACATTCCCGCGTTTAGCGGTATCAGCGACGTGTTAGAAGGTACATTCTGCGCAGTGTTTACCGATGAGTGGTATAACGACACCTTCGGAAGCATCCGAACAAACATAGATTATGTCGGCTATTTAGCGCAGGAAAGCACGTCTACAGGCGGCAGCGTTGACTATGGTTATGTCTCGACGGGTCAATTTTCAGTCGAGAGCATACAGGCGATTATCGCACGCACACCCGTAACGCAGTACGGCGATATTAACGCTACGGCTAGCCCGTCCGCGTGGGGCGATATGGAAAACCCGACACCCGCGCGCGTGGTGCATTTTACGCTAACCGAGCATACCACCCTACCGATTGTCTGTGCTATCCAGTATCCAGATAGTGACACCGATTTTGTTACTGACGGTGAAGTGCTATACAACGATGAACGCGAAGCGCTCACGGCGATAACGTCCATTCTTGACATTTATAAATCCATCGTGCAAGTAGATGTTGACGGACGCATTGACGTTGCACGGGCGCTGCGCTTTCGCGGTAGTACCGCGCGTAATGCTGCGGACGTGGTGGCGACAATTTCACCGTCTGACATGATGGATTATACGTTCACAAAAGACCCTGTGCAGTCGGTAGGCCTGGCGACGGTTGTAGGTGGTATGTATGATACCGCGATTAGTAACTATGTCACCCGGCAGGCAACCGCGCCCGTTACCGCTGACATACGCGGTATCCAGCAAGTGAACGTGGTTAACCAACTATTTGAGACTGATAGCAGTATTGCTACGTTTGAAAGCGACATTGCATCACGGTGCGCGAATATCTACGCCGCGCAACAGCCAGCGCCTACGGTGAATGTAACCTTTTGGGACGGTTGGCACTTCCTGACAAACGATGTTGATACGTGGTTCAAGTTTGACATTGCTCTAACCGATACCATACGCGGTATTGTGTATGATACTAATACACGATGGGAACTCATTGAGGTGACGACAGGGGGCAATAACCGCGAGGGAGCCGCACCGACAACGGGCACATTTCGACTAGAAACACAGTCCACATCGGCAATCGTGGATGTGACTACCCCGCGTAATGCGGACGGGATGAACACCGACGAAGTACCTGCTACGTTTGCGCCCTGGCTAGGCGGTGATCTTGGTTTAACTGATGGCATTTATGACGACGGTCAATCAGCGCAACCTCCTGACGAGGAAACGCCGCCGCCTGCTAATTGCGAACTTCTGGCGATGCGTCCGAAGGTTGCCCCGGTTGCCGATTCCGTAGACACACCTGGTAACGGTGACACTATTGTTACGCTGGTGCGTGGGAGCGGCAAGATTGGCAGCGGTACGCGGTGGTGTTATGAGTTTGACTTTACAGCGGGTGATGGCAGTTGGGCTGCGGTGGCGACTAACCAGGGGACGCACTCAGGTGGTACGGGATGGGTGCACGGGGATTACACCGCGCCGGGTAGTGGGTCTGAATACCGCATTGTCAATATCACGCGCTCATTTACCGCGTCTACCATTACAAAAATAATCGTCACATATGACCTAACAAAAGGATCATATAGCACACCTGTGTCTGCAATTAATATCACCGATGGGACGACGCAAATTCAGGTTGCATCGTCAAGTGATGCCAGCAGCGGATCAGGTCAAACAATCACTTGGGAAGGTACACAGGTGATGGATACCATTACCGCGTTTGTTAGGTCGTCTTATCGTGCACCAGCAAACGGTAGCTTCTCAGGGTCAGCAACGATTACAAATGTTGAAATACACGGCATTGGTTCAAATCCGTTTGGAGCGGATAATTGTACACCAGACGGGACAGACGCTATTTACGGAGATGCCTATTACTATTGGTCTAGTGAGATTGAACCGACCGCCTACGACCCTGGGTACGGTTTTCTAATCGAGGGAGACCAGCCGACCGGGATACCGCCGTATAACGCCGAGCACACCTATGAGACCAGCGAGACTAGCAACGGATCACAGGTTAACTATACCTACGGGCGTTTGTTTGATGCCTCGGAAATGGAAAACTTTTCGTTTCAAATTCGATTGTGCGTACTAGACTAATATGACTAACATACCGAACTGGCTACGCGGGAACCAACAATTTAGAGCGGCGGTTAACCAACAGAAGCGTAAGCTACACGACGGGCAGCGGGTAGAGATTACCAGCGTCAGCGGCTCAATCTATGCCAATGCACAGCAAAGCCGCGTGTATGTACGTCCGCTTGGCGGTTCGTCGGGTGGATCGTCTACTATCCTGCCACCTATTATGACCGCGCCAATAAAACCGGGCGCGGGTCTGATGCTAAGACCGGGCCGCGTGGTCATCTTGCGCGAGGGTTGGGACGGACGTTTACGCATCGAAGAAAACGACGCCGCCGACCTTGAACAAGCAGGCATCCCTGTTAGCACGACTAACCCGATTGATAGCCGGAAAAAGTATAACAATCTAGCTAATATTGTGGATTTGTCAGTGTGGCCCGATGGCGGGTCTAACGGGAAAGTGCGTGTATTCCCTGGCGTGTACCGTAAGCCTGATGGCACATACGGCTATTATAGTGGCACAACGTCGAGTACCACGATTGATGTTGTTACGGGCAATGTACCGGGAACGGAAACAGACCAGCGCCTCGTGTGCTTGTGGTTAGACCCATCCGACGACACAATCACGACAACGACCAGCAGCACAACGAGCACAAGCACCGACCTGAAGCTGACACCTGCTAGCGCGTTTACGTTGATTAACGAATGCCTTCTGACCGCGCCGGACAACGCCATTGGATTGCGCTCGGTTATCATCTTCGGTGATACAACCAATATCACCTTAGATAACATGTTCCACGACTTACGCGGCATTGTTAATACGGCGGCGCGGGGTAACCGTTCGGCTGTGGTTACGAAAACAGCGGACTACACCACGACCGCACAAGATGAAACGGTGCTAATTGACGCTAGTGGCGGCGATGTAACGATTACACTTGTTAGCGCGGTTGGTGTGAAGGGGATTACGCCGACCTTTAAGCGCATTGACGCCAGCGCGAATACGGCAACGATTGACGGTGACGGGAGCGAGACAATCGACAGCGAAACTTCGCAGACACTAGGTTATCTCGATAGTATTACGATTACAAGCGATAATAGCAACTGGTGGATAATCTAGCATGACGTATATCACGAATAAAGACTTTGCGCTTGAAGTCTCAAAAGGGAATGTCCCCGGCCACTACGCCGTTAACAAGTTCGGTGAAGCGCCGGACGGGGTACAGACTACCGCTACCGACATATGGGATTTAGCGGACGCGACGACAACGCAGCAAATATGGCTTGCGCCAACCGCAGCACGCGTGCACGCGCTCGTGTCCACGAATACAAACGACACCAACAGCAGCGGCACGGGTGCAAGAACAGTTACCGTGTGGGGCTTGCCTGATTGGGATACCGCAGAGACTAGCGAGACAGTCGCATTGAATGGGACAACGCCCGTCAATACGTCGGGTAGTTATGTGATTATCCATCGTATGAGCGTGGTAACGTTTGGCGCAAGTGGGCCAAATCTCGGAACCATCACGGCAACAGCCGCGACCGATGGCACAGTAACGGCGGCTATTTTAACCGGGAACGGTCAAACACAAATGGCAATTTATGGTGTGCCATCTACGCAAACCATGTACATTACAAATTTTACTGCCACGCTGATTACTTCGGGGGTTAACCCGTCGTCATCCAACGAGACGGTTATACGTGGCAAGTTTGCGCCTGACCCTGAAAACAATCCTACTGTGTTTATAACAAAGCGCACACAGGGGATAATGAGCACGGCGAATAGCGACATTGAACCGTCGTTTGACCCACGATTAAAACTTACGGGGCCAGGTATACTAAAAATGCAGGCGTTTTCATCCGTAGCAGATACTCGTATTACAGCAACATTTGATGGATACCTAGTAGACAATTAGACGATAGGAGACCGCGTGGACAACATGACGCCTACGCCGCAATCAGACATAGACCGTGACGCACCCACACGCGGCGATGTACAGAAAATGATTTCCGATCACACTTATTCTCGGACTGAGATTGACGGGAAATTCAAATCTCGTGATGATCGGCTGGTACATCAGCTAGACAAAAAAGCTGATGTTGACGACCTAGAGGAACTAAAAGCTATGTTCAGGCAGGTAGTGGCACAAATGGCCGCCTTAACGGATAAGTCGCAAACGTTTATGCACACGTTCACGACCACCACGCAGGCGGAGTTCAAACAGATACGCGACTTAGATGCTCTACGGGCACAAAGTTGGCAACGTGAGAACGATGAAATTCACGCGCTACTACGGACTGTCACCAATAGCCAGCAACGACAAGCTGCGCAACATGATGAGCTAGTCGAAGATGTACGAGGTTTAGAACGTACTGAGGCTCAAGCAAGAACGGCTAGCGCGTTGGCGTGGCAAAATACGGAAACCGCATTAGAGCGCCAGAATGAAGTTATTCAAGAAATCCGCGATGCCATCAAGGGTAATGAAGATGAAGGCGTCGAAGGTATAGAGCCACGCTTAAAAGCCATAGAGGGTAAGATGGTTTGGGTCGGCGCGGTGCAAAGCATTATTACAAGCCGCTGGTTTATTGGCGGTGTTATCACATTATTCGGCGGCGGCGGGGGTGTCGCTCTGCTGGATAAAATGCTATAGCAAATTTCGGTATATACCAAATATCTAGGAGTAATCACAATGACCATTTCTGAATTTTTCGCAAGCATTGACTGGACTATCGTCCGCGAATTGGTGCTCTATGTCATCTTGGCAGCGACCTATTTCCTTCTGTTCCGTAGCGTTCCGGCTAAGGTCTTTGATAAGCTAGTCGATAGCACAAGCTACATTACCGACGCCATCCCCGGCAACTTTGACGAGCTTATTCGTGATGCCGTTGCCGCTGAACTGCGCAAGGTATTGGTTGAACAAGACGAGACTAACACAGAGGGCGAAACACCCGATGCGTAAATTAACCTATGCGTTACTCATCATCCTACTTGCCGCGCTACTTGCAGCATGTGCGGAAGTTGAACAGCCGTGCGAGTGCGCCACAGCAACACCGACACAAGAGGTTGCAACGTGGACGCCAGAGCCTAACGTCACACTTGAACCGACCCTGCGACCTGATGAGGGCACGTTCAATACGCCGCTAAACTACAACAGCTATGAGATGTGGGTACGCGGTGTTGAAGCTCCGTATCCTGGCGTTGATGGCCGCTTCCAGTGCCAACCGCAGGCGGGTGAGTTCCTATGGCAACCGCGCCCGGTTGAGGGTGGATTGACACCGCCTTATGTCCAGTGCGACACGGACAACGACGCCACCAACGCAGACGGTGACAAGTACATCGGTGGCGTGCATTACGTGGAAATTCCGCAGATTGCAGGTGAGTACACATGGCGTCTGTATGACCCTATTTATGTCTATGCTGGACACTGCTATCTAGTCAAGTTAATCGGTTATAACCAGACAGCACGCGAAGCCGGGAAGCAGAACGAGCTATTTGGTATTGCACGTATCTATGAAGACGATGTGCTAGTTGGTGAAGCGTCCGCGCCGTTCACGGGTGGTTTCGCGGTTGATATGTTCTTCCCGGTACGCCCGTCACACGATGCCATCATCGAAATTGAGGCGGGGTTTAGCGTCAATCATGCCGTGTACCTCGCAGAATCGACAGTGCAGATTGATGAGATACCGTTCATCCAACCATTGGATGGCGGCGCGTTTTGCGAGCTAGACGATACTATCGAGTGGTAACACCATGAGCGTAGCACGCTATCTACTCCTACAACAGCCAAGCGGCGGTTTTGCGCCTGTATCGTTTCCGGCGTCTGGCACATTGTACCCGGCGTCGGCTGACGGCGTGTACGTGCTTGACGTTGACCAGCCTTCCAGCCCCGACCCTCTAACACGGATTTCACTGTTTGTCCGTGCGTCATCGCTTGACGCAACAAATACATATCTACTAAATGATGGTTGGGAGTTACGGCTAGAGTCTCAGGCTGATGGCACGTGGGATGCAAAAGCCGGAAGCGTGACGGATGGCACAACCGACTTTGACTATACCGCCGCTGACGTTGGAACGTCTATCACGGCGCTAGCGTGGGATGTGTCAGGCTCTACGCTCAAAGCGTGGTATAGCACAACTGCTACACCTGAATACCCCTCCGATTTCACACAAATCGGGTCTGACATTACGTCGGCGCTGTATCAGGGTGTCGCGAATGTTGGCGCGAGTTATAACGGTGCGACTGGCAGCCAGTTGTTACCTAATAATGACTTCAGCGTGTGGACTCAGCCAGAATACCCGGACGGATGGACACTAACCGACGAAACAGGAACGTCATATGTTGAGGAAAACGCCAACGGCGTGAGATTTGTTACAGATACGGGACAAGACCCGCGCCTACGCTACACTCTATCGACTATTGGTAATGGTGATAATCTCATTGTGTTTGTCGATAACTTCTCGGTTACAGGCGGGACATTGTTGTTCGGGGTGTTTAGCTTTGATTTCTTCCTGTTTAGTTCAGCAGGCACAACAGCAGAGGTTTTAACATCGTCACAAGCTGCGCCACAATTTCGCTTTTACGCGACAACGCCAGCGGAGTTTATCACTAGCCAAATCAGTGTATGGCTACAGGCCGCGCTCGACAATGACACCGATGGCGCGGTGCAGCTAAGGAGTGGGTAATATGGCTGTTTTACGGAGTGGCGAAAACATCATCACAAACGATGTTACAGATGAAATAATAGCGGTAGTAGAGGATGCACCAGGCGGTCAGACGTTAGCCGTTGGTGCTAACCGCAGCCTGCTATCGCGTGCGTTTATCGAGAGCCTGCGCGGGACACATGGCTTTGCTGATAGTATCACCGGACTAGCCGCACACCTTAGCTATACCGATAGGAGTGGTTACGGACGATGACACATGTAAGATTACGCAACAGCGACGGAAAGACAGTCATCTATGACGGTGCTATCGTAGCGGGTGATAGCCTGATTTCTGAAGACTTAGCGCCGATACTAGCGCCTGACCTCCCCGCGTGGCAATCTGGACAATCATACGCCATTGACGAGGTGGTGTCCTACAGCGGTCAGCTATGGCGCGTCATCCAGGCTCACACGTCACAAATTGATTGGACACCCGTTGTAGCGGTGTCACTGTTTACCGAGACGTGGCCGTCTGGCGTCGCGCCAACGTGGACACAACCGCAGGGTGCTCATGATGCGTATCCGCTGGGTTTTGAGGTGTATCATGCACCGACTGACCGAATCTGGGTGTCAGACATTGAGGCTAACGTGTGGGAACCGAACAGCGTGGCGGACACATGGACGCTGCGAGAGGATCAGCAACCACTTGAACCTGTCGGTACGGAATGGGTTTCGGGCGAGCAGGGTCTTCAGATTGGAGATCAGCGAACATACCAGGGTGTGACTTACGTGATAGTGGGGAATGTTGGCATCAACATCTGGCCTCCTCCCACTGTTCCAGCACTGTGGCAACCAGTATGACCGATGGACGCACGGCTCATCATGGCGCGTGTTTCCTGCGGCTTGATTAGCTATCGGCCTCAACACCTTGCCACCCGGTAAACTTCTCGCCCCACGCCTCTAGCCATTCAAAATCAGTTTCATCTGACCAACGCCACGTACCGTTAGCGTCACGCACCAGCACAAACGCGTTGGTAGGATTAGACCAGTCGATATTGCTAGCGCGTAATTCAGCTTGTGTCTCTTCGTCAAAATGGCCTATAAAAACGTTCGGTGTATCGTCGTTCATTGTGTACTCCTAGTCTATGCGCGTGTTTCATGCGCTTGGAATGAGACAAAACCCCGGTTATGCGCCGGGGTTGTTTTGCGTTATGCTTTCGGCGGTCTAAATGCTGGCCTTCCACGTTCTAAGGTGTCGTCAATGTCAACATCGTAGAAACCTATCCGATGTTCCACCAATAACCGCTTCTTTGCATCACCGTTCAACGCGTTAACCAGTGCGTAAAAATCGGACGGATGCAAATGCAATTCCCATCCATCGGGGACATGCTGAATACGCAACTTGTCAGCTTTTATCCTGTCGTAAATCTTCGCAATTTCTTCTATAATCTGTGACATCATTCCTCCTTTTATTTGTCGTGCTAAGTGCGCTTATCACCGATTAATCACACCTTCCAGATGTATTTAGCGATAAACGCCATCGCCACCACGAAATACACGCCTACACACAGCACTGCAAACATATCTACCATCATTCCACCTCAGCTTCATACTCGACGCCGTTCAGCGTCAATTCATCCTCAAGCCGACCGACTGCCACCAACAGCGGTACAATGTCGCCCCGTTGCACGACAACGCTATCATCGTCATCATCGGTCAGCGCGAATACGTAGCGCGCGTTGTTCGTCAAGTCGTGTACTGTGATTGTTTTCAGCATGACTAGCTCTTATCCTTGATTAATTTTACGTGTTTTGTTAACCATCCGGAACCACAACACCAATCACATTTATGTGGTTCATCGCACCCGCATGGCTCTGTCAAACCTTTGCAAGTTCCAACAAGTAACGCACCTACCGGGTTAATTTCTAGCCAGAGGTTTGACGCTTCCTGCATTACCCATCCGTAACCGTACATGTCGCAAAGCTGTTTTAATACCGCGCTCGGTGCGGCTAGACGTTTATCATTAAACTCTTGAACCGCTGCCACTACTTCCTCAGTAGTCATGTTTTCAATATCTAAATCAAGTCCCATCATGTTATCTCCCTTCCTCTTGCCAAAATTGTAACGTCGTGCCCCAATTGCCACGCTTCTGCCTCGTGACTTCATACGGGTCACAGAAAAAATGCTTTGCGCCGTAGCGCTCCATCTGTTCGCTTACTTCCGTCTCGACGTACAGCGGAGACAGACCGTAGATGTTGATGGTCACGGTCTTGTCTGCGTTGAAGTTGGTAAAGACGGTGCATCCTGTCGTCTCGGATATATGGCGCATTATCTATTCACTTCCGGTCTATCTGCAAACTCATCCTGCAAGAAATCCGCGAACGTGTCATGCGTCTGTCGCCAGTCTTGAGACGCCGCCTGTAACGGTGCGCCAATGTTGCGCCTCGCAACAATTCGCGACCTGCCGTCAAAAGGGATTTCGTCGTCTAGCTCCACTTCGATGTTCTCCATGCGTGAGTTGATTTCCTGCGTAACCTTGCGCTTTGCGTACAATGCAAGCTGGACAACTTCACTACTGATAAGCACCTGTTTTGCGTCGGTGTCGGTAGTGAGGAGGTGTAGCGCGTCGTGCATTGCGAATAGCTCATCGTCTGTCGCCTCGGTCGCATCCTCGATAATCGACGATAGAATAGCAACGGTGTAGGTGTAGGCGTCCAACAGATTGCGGATAGTGTCAAGGTATCCATTGATGAATGGCCCCACCAACCACTCGCGAACACCGTCACAAAAAACGTTGTTATATTCTTCGTAGATGTCATCGCGGTTTGTGTCAATCTCCTCTTGCAGCGGATTGTCAAACACGCCGTTATTCGTCACGGATAGCTTGACGGGCGGTTCATCGCTCAACACAGCGTATGCGGTGTACTCACGCCAGTCATTGCGGATACGGCTATCAACGAGCAAGTACGTCTCGCCCGTGCCCTTGTCCATATACACGCTGCCGACGTGGTTAATACGTGTCTGCGTGCGTGGCGACTTGATGTGTGAAAAAGCGTTATATGTGCGTGTCATCTCTACACCTCCTGCCAGCGGTAGCTAATCGACGGCTTACCGTCCACGCTGACCACGATACCGCTCACATGCTTGCGGATACGCGTCTCGGATGTCTTCGGTAGCGCGTTAACGTACTGTGTCGCGTCTGTGTGCGCAATGAGTTGCGCGTGGTCTGCGTCTACCGCGTCGCTGCGTAGCGTGTGCGTTGCGGTGACCTTGCCTGTGTCGATGTCGTGGAAGTTGCTAGTTACTCGGTACATTATTTCGTCTCCTGTACTGTGTCCGGTGTCGTGCTGCCACAATTGGAGCACGTATACAAGTCCACACCGAACGTATCGTCACTCACCCACACATAGTTTCCGTTGTCTAAGTTGCGCTTCATGCTCGGCAGGTCTTTGTATTTCGCCGGGTACTCTTGGAACCCATTGTGCTGCCATTCGTCCGGCTGTTCGCCGCAAGCGCTGCATGTGTGTAGATGTGTGGGTGTATGTGTCGTGTCGCTCATCGTGTGTCCTCGTTTGTGTATGTTAGCTATGTGCAATTAGATGACTGGTTGCAAATGCGTTTCTGATCGCAGCATAGGCGCTGCGGCTGTACCCTGTGCTGTAGTCCAAAAACTTTAGCAGTGAGGGATGGCGGTTATCACTGTAAATGTACCAATCCCACCCATTCTCTGTCTGATACAATGCCAATCGTAGATGGTCTTTGATTGCTAAGGTAAAACTTTTCTGTGTTTTCATCTCGTGTATCCTCGTTTGTTTCTTCTAGTCTAGCATACAATCGTCGTGAGAAGTGTTAAGATGGGCGGACTAGGCGCCCGTGCTGGTATTAGTCTTCGACGTACTCATCTTTGTAATCATCGTCTTCGAGTTCGTCTTCGTCGGTGGTGAAACCTAGTTCATTGATGGCCTCAACAGCCTTACCTACGTCGCTAGGATCAACATAGATAATTGTACCGTTAACTTCACACTCGCAGATTACACTATTGACGTAATCCCAAACTGTTTCAACCATTGCTTCGCTAGCTTCAAAAACCTCAATTGCGTACATGTTATTCATCTCGTGTGCTCCGTTTCGTATCTGACTATGTACTTAGTATAGCACAATCCCGGCGCGATAACACACCAGTTTCTAGGGGTATGGCCATCAATTTTGCTCATACTCATCTAATGTTGCAATGTATTCAATCATAGTGTATGATAGGCGTGTGCGTTACCCTTCGCACATCTGACACCGAAGGGGCGGTTGAAAAATCGCCTCTTTTCGTATATAATCGAGGTGTCGGAAAAACCAAAAAGGGAAGAACCATGACCACGAAGATTTGCCCCGGTTGCAAGCGCGAACTTGAATTTACCCCGGACAACTTCCACCGAAATAAGCGAAATAAAAACGGTCTTCATCATTTATGTAAAGTCTGTAGGTCAAAGCGGAGAAAGATTTATTATGAGAATCTTGAACCGCAAAAGAAGTGGGATATGTTGGCTAGGTCATCAAGGTGGGCGTCAAAACACCGCGAAGGTCATCGGATAAGCTGGCATCGTACATGGGCGCGTAAAAAGGGGTATCCTGCAACGCTGACCGTTGACGAATACAATGAGACACTAGAACATTTTGAGCATAAATGCGCTGTGTGTGGGAGTAGTGAGAAACTAGAGATGGATCACTGGATACCGTATAATGAGACAACATGCCCTGGCACGGTTGCACATAATTGCGTTCCATTGTGCTTTGATTGCAACCAGTCTAAACACACTACACTGCCGGGAATGTGGTTGCTCACAACGCAGGGAATTGAACGCGGCGCTTCCATCCTGCTAAAAGTCAACACCTATCTAAAAGGGCGTCGTTAGACGCCCCTTACTTCTGCGCGAAACTGTGCTATGATGGGCGTTCTACTTGTAATCGTCTACAACTTTATCGTCGTACTTGACGCGGTATTCCTTGCCAGCATGACGCGCTGTCAAATGGTTGCCGCGTTTATCGAATGTCACCACCGTACATTTTACGTAGTCATCAGCGATACTTCCGTATGTCTGCCACTCACAGACGGTAACGGCTAACTGCCACGCAAACGGCTTGCGCTTCATAAACGGCAAGCTATCCAGCCTGCATAAGCATCCGTTATTGTAGAACGTGACGCCGGGTTGTTTGACCAGTGCGCCGGGTATCGTTGCGGGGCGGTGCGTATGCCCGACAACCACGTTTGATGCAATGCCGTTTTCCATAAACTGTGCAATGCTATTGGCCGCGTTTGCCGTTGCGGATCGTGCGGCGAACTGGCCATGCCACCACACAAGGCGCGGAGCCATCCATACGGGCGGCTCATCAGTGTCATGACCGCGTGAAAACTGCAAGACGCCCTGCTTGTATAGGCTCTCCATATGTTTTGCGATGTTGCTTTCGGCGGCCTGCGGTACGTTTTCGCGTTGGTTACCATACCAATAATTATCATGGTTGCCGCGCACGTCTACTAACACGCCGTCATCGTGTAGCACGCTATGTAGCGATGCGTTCCACGCCGTCTCAGCACGCTTGTTATACTCATCATCTGATGACCATAGTAACGCCCGTGCGCTGCGCTTATCGGGATGTTTGTATCCGTTGTTGTCGAGTGCGTCATTAAACGCGCTGACCGCATGAGGCTTAACATCCTCGCCAATCCGTAACATAAGCTCTACGGCGTCCATCCGTGCATAGGGTATGTGAGCGTCACTGACAAACATTCCGAACGTCTGCTTGCCATGTCGTGATTGTTTCCACTCCTCAAAGCGCTTTTTGCTTTGTTCCACAATGACTTGCTGGCGTGCGACCGATGGCGATATATCATCTGTCTTATCGTGCATGGTCTTGCGAAGTAGTGCGATGTTAGCTTTGATTTTGTCCACGCGGTTAATCCGTCCTCTAACGCTGTCAGGGTTGAAATCATATAGCTTTGCGATAGCCTCACACGCCCGCTGCATGGGCATGTATGCGAATTTTGAATGCCTCAGTACGTAGAGCTGAATGTCTGATGCCATGTCTATGCGTCCTTGTCTACGTATACACCGTTGATTGCTACAATGTCAGACTTCGATACGCTAAGCGGTATCAAGTAGTCTGCGGCTGGCCCGGTCAATGCCTTGCATGATACCGCTGTGCCGGGGTTGTCCGTTGCATACACAACGGCTAGGTAATGGCGTGTCGTAGGCTTTCCAAACGCCTCAAACTCAAACGGTTGTTCTGTTTCCTTTACTTCGATAATGTCGCCAGGGTTAATGTCGCTCATGATGCCTCGCTCTCTAACAACTCAATACTACGAAAGTTTAGCCGCCGATTGTCCGGCTCGGCTTCGGTGATGTAACAATTCACCCGCGCTTCAAATACAATCTCGGTGTTCGGCTTGAGGTATCGCCACATAGAACGCGGCGGCGTCCATACGTGGTCTCGTGCGGCGTCCCATAGTCCGGTGACGTTGTTGTAAATCTCGACGTGGTGCAATAGTGCGCATTCGCTGTCATATGCTTTTTGCACGAACAGAGCACGCGCTAGAACGAACTTGCCCTCTAAGCGTTGCCAGTAGCACATCACATCGCGCTTTCGTCGTCTAATACATTGATGCGATACATAATCGTGCCATTGGTATGCGCCACGATATAGGCCGTAGGTGTAATCATAGTTGCCTCCCATGCATCCTTATTAAAAGTAAGATGTATGGCAATTTCACCCGCCCTAATTGAAGCCGTAGCAATATCGTTAAAGCCAGATGCAAAGACTAAAATTTCATCGTAGTTTTTCGGCTCACTGTTACACCATATTGAATACGTCATGATGCGTCCTCGCTTTCGCCTTTGCGTGTCGCTGTGACGTTGAGGATACGCTCTGAGTTAAAGCCAATCATTAACGCCATACTAGCGTATGCAATCTGGAACGTTGCGACATACTCTCCAAGCCTATTGTGCTCTATCAGGCCCATAATCAGGATTGCGATTGATGCAAAGATGTATGTCTTTAGCACCTCGCGCAAATCAATGCTGCGCTTATACGACTTGCTGACGTTATAACCTTCTAGTACGCTGTCAATTTCCATAGTTTTCATAATCATTCTCCTATCGTATCGTTACGTCTATTGTACTACAGATTGCTTTTTATGTCATTCTCGATGTCATCTAAATCGGCAGGGTCTAACTGTGCGATGATTGACGCTCGGTCAAATGCGTCGGTATCATCGCGCCCTGTCTCGACAAAACGAAAGTACCACAATGCCAGGGTTACGGCCTGTTGGTCGTCAAGGTCTACACCATGTTTACGAGCGCGTTGTTTCAATTGATTAACAGCCGTTCTCATAGACGCTGACAACTCAACAGGGTCGTAGTAATGCTTACTCATCTTGTGCGCTTTCTCTCAGGCGTTTCGCCACTTTCCCAACGGTGGATGCTCCAACTGTAACACCCATTTCATCATAGATCAATTCTGCTACTCGGCGAACGGGTGCACCTAACTTGTCGGGATTAGCATCATAATACTCTTCAATGACCGAACTTGCGTCTACTGTACGCGATGTGTCTACACGTTGTCTACTGTTGTCTATTGTCTCGTCTACACGTCTATTAGACATGTCTAGTGCATTAGACGCGTGAGACACCCTAGAGACACCCTGCCCATACTTCCGAACAAACGCGCCCTTGCTCCGCTTCCAGCTATCGTTTAGACCGTCTCGCCATTCTGACATAGCCGCGTTATACTCCGCATCTAGCCGCCGTTGCGCGTGGACACGTTGCGCAGTCATCAGCGCTAACACGTCGCCACTGATAAACGCTAGAAGCGGGGCGCTCACGGCGATTAAGATTGTAACAGCGGTTCCAAACCACGCCGCCTCGGAACCATGCCCGGTCAGCACCGCGTCAAGGTTGCCACCGAGTAGCACGATAAGCGCCAACCCGACGCCGAAACCTAGCAGTTTATGAATACGCTTGAGTGGTGAAACTGCGATGTCCTTTGATGTCAGCGATAGCTCTGTGCGAACATACGTCATGAGCACCACGCCGACTTCCAGCATGGTAAACGCTGCCACACCGACCGCGCCGCCGCCAAACTCCACGATGGTACGCGATGCTGATACAATCATGCTGGCAACCATCATCACAACAAGCGCCGATGTGACCAGGCGTTTATCCTTTGCCGCGTCGGGCTTGTCGGGCGGTGGATGCTGTAGCGCGTATGTCTCCGCATACGCCTGATATGCTTCCTGTTCTCGTTCTACTGCGTTCATAGTATTCTCCTATTCATCGTCCAAACTAATACCGACAATATCTGATGCTACAAAAAACGCCTCGCCGTACCGATGATTAAGTTTCACCGATGTTGGCTCTTCGGTCGTGCGGTACGCGTCCCACGCGTTAATAAACCCGTTCCCATTATGAGGCGTCACCCAAAACAATAACGCCTCTTGATGCGTCCGTAGATAGATGTACATCTGCACTGCGCTCATTCATTCGTCTCCTGTTCTTTGTCAATCGTTTCGTATAAGCTAATCAAATTGCATGGATCACCCCATGAGTTGTGCTCCATATCACGCCACGCGGCATAGACCACCCGCCGCACGCGGTCAGGTAGCATTTCAAAGCGACGTTCCACATGCTTGATAAACGCTTCCAAAACTGCCATATCATTCAGCGCACGGTCAAGTACCTCATGGCGGTCTCTAACACTTGTCTCACACCAACCCTGAATGCTCGAAAAATCCCACGTTGCATCGTTGCTTAGGACTTGCGACACATCGGCCATGTCTAGCGCGTACCACATGTTAATTGTCATATATCATTCTCCTGTTCTATGCTATCGAATATTCGGTACGTACCAAAAATCTAGTACGCTAAATCATCATCACACGTATACCCTTTACGCAGGCGTCGGTACATCGCATTGACCGTGATGTAACATGCTTCTGCTGCGTCGGCTATGCACGGATACGTTACGCCGTTCCACGTAACAGGCTTCTTACGACGTTGCACTGAACCTGTCCCTGGCATGTCGTTATCGCAGGTGTAGCCTTTTGCAAGACGGTTACACATCGCTGACGTTTTTATACCGTTGGCCTGCGCTGCTTCACGTACTGAGTAATAACCAACGCCGTTCCATACTACATGCCTACACATTTGTTCCTCCATTCTCTACACAATACCGATTGCACCGCCACCAGACGCCCATAGCGCCATTTTGCACGTCGTTGGCTACAATGTGACGTGTGACGCGTTTTTCGTGGCTCTAATCGCCTCGACTATCAAATACCATATACCACATACCGCGCTCCATATCGAAGCCGTACCGCCGCAATGGTAGGTTCATCTTAGCCATCTGCTGTTCAATTGACGCGGCTAACGGCTCATTGAAGTAACACATAATCCAACGCCCACTGGCGGCGGTATCCACGATATGATACTTGATACGCGCCTTACCTGCATTGTGTTTCTCTAGCGCTTTTTGAATATCGTTAATCATTGGCATGGTGTTTATCCAAATATTCATTGACCGCCGCACTTTGTAGCCATGCACAAAACGAGTGTCCAAAAGGCGAGAGCGTATACCCGTATTCTGGATTGCGCCCTGACTTTTGCATAGTGCGATGCACTAAACCAAGCGAAACCATTTTACTCGGTGCTATCTGAAACGACCCGTATACGCCAGCATGATGGGTGCTTAACAGCCATATAACATCATGTCTATCCAGCTGCTTCAGGATGCGTTTAAAATCTAGTGTGTCATTCACCGTTCCACTACCTTGCCATGCTTGTTCAGCATATGCGTCTTAATCGTCTTGCGCTCGTTTCGTTCAATCACAGTGTTGATAGCTTCAACATTTGACAATGCTGCACATTCAACGATGATGTCATACACAACACCCGTGTATCGTTTAGGGTTGGGGAAGCGCGGGTATTCTTGAATATACCTCACTAAATCCCACACCTTAGTTACGCCATGCAAAAAAGAAGATGGATAATAACCATCGCAAAAATTAATGCCGAGTGACTGCATAACGCCAAACGTCGTGACTATAACGTCCGCCGCTTCCTCTGCGATGTCTTGCGGATACGTAGCGCGTACCAGTTCACCGCACTCCTCACACAGCACGCGCACCCGCGCTTCGTAATCGCGTGGCGTCTGGAAGGTGTCGTGAAATGCGATGGTGCTATCGTATAGACGCTGTAGCGCGTCCTGCATTGCGTTGTCGTTAGTCATTGTCGCTTTCGCTTTCGTCGTCGTCAAAGTCATCGGGCAGCCAGTTGAGGAAACCTTCGCTTGTCAGCGGTGAATAGGAGTGCTGACGTTCAATGCGTTCAATTTCTTCATCAACCATCGTCATAAGTTCGTCAAATTCTTTGTCGATGATGTTAGCGCGAATACGTTCCTGTGGCGTACCGTTTCGACGTTGCCATGCGGTCTGCTTGCGAATACTCTTTGCGCGGTGATCGTTCTTAAATTTACGTGCCATGATGCTACTCCTTAATTCCAAAATATTCGATAGGGTTATCAACCCCGGCTTGCTTCATATCATCCAGCCATAATACCCGTGCGGCTGGTTCTTGCTCGTAATATTCATCTCTCATAAGGCGCTTCCATTCCGCGTCCCGTTCACGTTGCTGGCGTCCAAGTTCGGCGTCGGCTTTCATGCGCTGCTGTTCGCGTTCCATGCGCTTAACCCGTTGCTCCGCTTCGGAGGCACGTAGCGCGAAATACAAACACAGCATGAGGAGAATTGCGATTAGGGTGGTACGTCTCATAGTGGTTCCTTTCGTATCGTCTAACATAGTATAGCACAAGCGTAAACGGGGCGTCAATCAACGCGTCAACGCTGACCAATCCTTATCGACAATCCAGCGTAGGCGCGGCCAGTCGGCAATACATTGTAGCTGCCCCTTCGCACCTAGATTGTTTTTCGACACCACAATTGTACCGCGTGGGGTGGGTCGTCTGCCAACCACTACGCCTCTATCGTCAATATCGTCGTCATATTCAACATTCAACGTGAGCACTAAGTTCATTTTGTCGTCGCGTACAAACAGCATATTTGAGCCATCAAGTTTATCATTTGCATCTTTGTTGCGCTGCGTGGATGACTTTGTAACCTGTGATGCGACAACACCTACAATGTTATTCTGCATACAAAACGACTTAACTAATTCGGTTGCGACTTCGTGACGGTTATCACCATCAATTGCCACGTCATCGGCGCGTAAAAGCTGGATATAGTCGAATATGGCATACGTCACCATCTGCCCACGCTCACGGTACATCGTCAGCATATCCCGCATTTGTGCGAGTGTGTCTGTCAATGACGTGCGCGGCGGGAAAAACTCAGTTACACCCGGCCAGTTACGCACGGTGTTTAAGATCGCTTGCGACTGCTCAAACTCCGCCTGACTAATCTTATGGCTCTCGTTTGTCGGTTTACCTAGTCGTCGGTTGACCTTGTATAGCTCCCATTCCATCATGCGTTGCGTGGACAAGCCGCCGTTACGCTGAATACGGATGTCAATACTTTCGTCTGCTGTCCACTCAGGGCCATACCAGAAGCCGCTATGACCTGCCGCGTTTAGCGCGTCGTTAAGCGTTCCGAGAAACGACGTTTTACCGCTGCCAGACGGGGCGATCACACCGTACAACTTATTCGGCATGAGCACCGATGCAAACCCGCCGAATGTCCGCAGGCGATCGAACGGCATTTCTATCGGTACACCTTCAATCGTGGTGTCCAGATTGCGCAGTCGGATGTCGTAACGCTCTAACGCCGTCGTGCTGGATACAATCGCGTCTGAACGTGGTTTAAGTCGTTTCGCCTCTACCCGCTGCCATAGATGCAACGCGGCGTTTGACGGTCTGATATAGCACAAGTCCGCAACATCACCGCTACCCGACAACCCCAAGTCTACCGTGATAGCGCGGTCTTCTAGTTGCTCCGCTATCGCTTTCGCGGCGTGGTTCCCGGCGTCGTCGTTTTCAAACGCCAGCACAACGTCACCTGACCACTTGTCGTTAAGCTCTTTGAGTAGTGCAGGCGGTATCTTGTTCTCACCGCCACCCGCCATCGTGAACGCGGGTATGCTATGCTCTTGTCCTGCAATCGCGCTAATCTCACCGTTCACCATAACCATCGGCTTATCTAGTTCCGTTGCTAGAATAATGGCGCGGTCAAGACCATACCAGCAGCGTGTAAATCCTTCGGTGTTGATATAGCGCGGTTCGTTGCCATCCACAAAACGCCAGCGCGTACCGTTGGCAGTCGGGAACGATAGCGCAGACCGTCCGCCGTGTGTGACTTCCTGCCATCCCGCTTTCACAAGCACATCAGTCGTAACACCGTGCGCATAGGCGTAGTCTGTTAGACCGTCGTACTCGCGTTTTGTGGTCGGCACGTCAATGCGCTGGATGTCTTCGACAATCGGCGCGGCTTGCAGGTCTAGCTTCTTAGCTGGCTGTTTGCGCAGCGCTGCCTGTTGTGTCGGTGGTAGGGCGTCCGGCGTAATGCCTAGCTTTTCGCAAGCGGCTTTATAGTCGATGCCGTCATACTGTTTGACGAACTCGATATAATCACCGCCGCGCTCACACTGACGACACCGCCATAGCTGCTTGGCAGGGTGGACATAGAAGCGGTCTTCTCCTCCGCAGAATGGACACGGCCCGTGATACTCGCCGCCGTTGGTGTTGGCGGTCTTTTTTAGCTCTACCGGGAATACGGTTGTGTGCGAGATGTGCGATTGGTCAGTCATGGTTTTGGCTCCAACGTCTTGTAGATTTCTTTCGCGATGTAATAGACAATCTGCGGGACGACCGCGTTACCGATCGCCTGTATCCTTTGCCGCCTGTATTGCTGTGATTTATCGACTGTGCGCGGCGGTTCCCATTCATACTGATGTAATCCCTGCGGCGCGGGGAACTCAGGCGTGTCCAGCCAGGAGGGTATCCCATAAGGGCTTCCGTCCAATAGGCGTTTAGACTTCCTAACGCTTTGGGCGGTTCTCCTGGCGTCCAGTTTTGCGCTTGCGCTTGACGGGGTAGCCCCATACTCCCGTCTACGCCGTTGCCGCTTACCTTGCGCCATACGCCCGTTTTTGTTTGGTAGTATTCGTCGTTCTCGCCTATGATTGCGGCTGCGGTTCCGTCCGTTCGCTGTGGCGTAGCCCATAGATTTAGACCTGACATTGCGCTGTACTCGCCCACATTCTCTTCTGTTAGATGCTTCAGGAACATCTGTTTGTGCGCTGACCCTCCTATCATGCCCCGCGTTCTTACTGTAGGCCACAATCCATACGCGCTCTCGTCGGTGGCTTGCTCCGGCATCGGCAGCGGATATAATTCCATATCCACACACATAGCCCATTTCGGAAAGGTCAGCAAGGACAGTTCCCAAGTATCCGGGTTCACCTTTGTTTTGAGTGATAAGCCCCTTGACGTTTTCCAGTAGGAGTGCTCGCGGTCGTATCTCGCTAATAATGCGCCGGGTGGCTGGCCACATGTTGCGGTTATCATCTTCCGCAAGGCGTTTGCCTGCGTGACTAAATGGTTGGCAAGGAAAGCCGCCAGTGAGGATGTCGATGCGTTGTCCGTTGATGCTATCGGCTCCGAACTCTCTAACGTCATCATAGATAACTGAGTTAGGCCACCAGTTGCGGCTGTGCTTTGTGAGGACTTGCTGACAGTATTCATCAATTTCCACCTGTGCTATTACGTCAAAACCAGCTGCGGACAGACCGATGTCTATTCCGCCAATTCCTGAAAATAAACTAACTGCTTTCATGTTAGTATCCTATGCCGTCTAAATCCACGCGCTCACTATGCGTCTGCGGCGCGTCGGTAATCGTTGGGATGCTGGCGAGTGCGTCGGGGTCAATCGGCGCGTACTGTGGCGCTTGCTTCTGCTTGGATTGACGCCACCTGTAAACGTGTGTTGCGATGGCTTCCGGCGCTAACGGCATAGACACGTTAGGGTACTCATGGCGATACCATGCGCCAAAGCTCCGTATATCCTGCGGCTCGGTTAGTGGTTCATCTAGCTGGTGCTTATAATACTCAGTATGCTTGCGGCTTTCCGCCACCGTTCCGTGTAACTGGTGCAAGATATTACCGGCGCGGGATTTGTTAACTTTGAATTCATCGCAGATAGTGTCAATAGTGGCATTCCAGTCAAATTTTGACTTGCCATCTGCGTCGGCAGATAGATCTTTATTCTCTGTTGTATTCTCTGTAGTAGTCTCTGGTATAGGTTTGTCATCTTGCGTTTCACGTTTGTCATTTTGATTTTGACGTTTGTCATTTTGACAAATGGTTTCTTCAACCATGACCAATGACACGGACTGCAAGGCGCTAATTCCATCTGCGTTGAGGGCAAACCACTTGGTACGGTCGTACTTCTTTTGGTTGTAGTTGGCGACGTTGATTAGGCCTTTCGCCTCAAGGCTTTGCGCCGTGCGATTGATGGTGCTCACGCTCCAATAACCAAACGCCTTATCGCGCATTTCCTGGCTTGATTGGTATGTCCAGAACTGACCGTCGCGATAGTTCTTGCCGATCTTAATCCAGTAGGCCAACTGTAGAAGCATGATGCTTTCGTTCAGACCTATTTCGGCGGCGAGTTCCGGCATGATGCGTGTGACGGTTGGCTCTAACCCGGCTTGAATATCAGGGCGTTGTGCTGTGTCGTTACTCATTGATACCACCATCCCGCTTGTAAACCTCCGCAATGCGCCAATAGTCATCTGTCAAACACCAGTATGTTGAAGCGTCAATTTTGCCTTGTGGTTCAACCTCTACCCACTCGCCGTTGTGTTCAATGCCTAAGCGCTCATCAAACTGTCTGGCGTTGGTGGTTGCATCGTGGAATGTGGAGTAGAAGCCGTGCAAGGCTCCGTCTTTGACAAAAAGTGCGTACTCGTATTTCGTCATGGGGTTGTCTCCTAGATACAAAAAACCGCTTTCGTCGCTCCCTGTGGTATGGTGTGCCGGGCATAGACGGCTCCACAGATTGCGACAAAAACGGTCATTCAATTCTATGCCTACTATAGCCCCACCACAAGGCTTGTTTTTGTTCACACCTCCAATACTAGCACATCTATTCTACGCTGTCAAGTGCGAGTTTCCCGCCGTCCAGGATATACCACAAAGGGAAAGCATCACCCGATGGCAGCACAACCATTGTATTGCGGTCATATGTCTGGCCATTCGGCAACGTCAGCACGCCGCCGTACAGCTTAACGGCATTTTCGTATCGCTTGCGTATGGTGTCGATTGCTTCGGTGTCAGTCATGGCGTTGCATCCGTGTATAATGTATCGGTTTCGGCGTCATATCCAATTTGAACATACTCGCCGTTGATATGGTATTGGTATAGTTCAATAGTCTTGTATGACACATCAGCATAAGGTAATATAGGCTCACCTCGCCATACCTGCGGAGTTTCGACTGGAACAGGGACATTAATTCTACCGACTGGCGAGCGTTCCACTGAGTACATAACCGATGTTTCGCCGTTTACACCGGGTATGTTATTACGTAGGCCATTCTCGGCTACTTCTCCGAACAACTTGACCAGTGTAGCGTTATCCTGTAAGCGCGGGATTTCAGCAAGGATTGTTTCCTGTTCTTGCTCTAAGCGTGTCCAGCGTTGCATTGCACTATCAAAAAACGGTGCTCCGACACCATCCATTATTCCGAGTGCCCCAAGTGTAAGTGTTTCATCTCGTGCGCGTTCAATCTCATACCGTAGCTCCATTAGGCGATTACGGTATTGCATTAACTGTTCGTATCGTTCGTCAGTCATCCTAGCACCTCTAAAATCTTATTGATTGTTTCGTCATCAACCTTGACAACATATTGTAGCTCTATGTACCCGTTCGGCTGTGCCCATCCTGTGCGGTATGTTAGCGGCTGGTCGTTGCTAACAATGTGACGCTGTTTCTCACACCGCCATTGCACCGCTTCGCCGAGGTTCTCAAGTTGCTCAATCATGCGTAGCGTGTGCGATGTTAACGGCGTTTTCCGTACATAGTCGGCTAAGTCAGCAGCAACGGCTAGGATATAGTCGGCTAAATCCTCTTGAGCCTTACCCATCACTAACCCGGCTGTTTTAATTTCCCAAATAGTGCGTTTAGTTTCTTCTTTTTCGTTCATTCGCTTAGCTCCAATCGTGCGATTTCTGTTTCGATGTCGGCAACGTCCATTGTCTGGCCGCGCTCGTAACGTTTTGCAAGCATGGATGCAAGCGTGGCGTAACCCGCGTCGGTCAGTTCGCGATAGGCTTGTTTTTGCATGTCATTGCGGATAAGACGCACGGCGCGCTTCAATGCGCGTGTGTCGTCGTCGTCTATGGAGCTGTTATTTCGTAGGTTTTGAAGCGCTTCTACCTCATCCACTCCGACCGAAACGGCAGTTTTAGCCGACGACCAGTTAAGCGTATTAGAGACCAGTGTACATTGGTGCTCAGTAGCGCTTGACACCCGCATATCACGACCGTTCCATAGCACAACATCACCGCGTTTTAGTTGCGGGTTTTTTTGCGCCGGCACAATCGGCGCTTCGGCTGGCACTTGCCACGCATTAGCACTAAAGCGCCGTTCACTCTCCTCAAGGTCTACAACAACGCCGCGTCCATGTCGTTTTCCATCCTCAAGCGCAATCTGCCAGTGGTCAGGCGTGAAATCGTCGTTGTCTTGCAGCGGGTCAGCATCGCTCACCGCGCCCCATTCGATTGTTCCATCTTCGGCCTGTGTACCTTCCCAACGCCCGGCGCTTTTATCGCCGATGAGTTCAACTGTGAACTTGTTCCCGCTGACGGATACGACCCGCCACGCGCCGTTTACAATGTCGCCTATTTGCTTGTTCATGATTTCAACACCTTTGCATACTGTTCGTATTTTTTTGCAGCGCGTAACGCATCTTTTACCGCGTCACGATAGGTTGTCCGGCGCGGCTGTACTAATGCGCCACTGTCAGTCATTACGATTGATTGCCATGTTTCGTTAGGCAATCCAAAGATAATTGCACAGCAGTTCTCAAACTGCCCGTATTCCTGCGGAGTGGGAGCGCTTACGGCTTCAATCGGGTTTATGGTTTTTCTCGTAAATTCTGTCATGGTGCTAGCCTCCATTCTACTTGGTCAACTTCATTCATGTATGTCATCACAACATCCATCACGCGCTTACCGAGCGGTCGTGCCTCGCGTGTGGCTTCCTCCTGCATGATATGACGCATCACCGCAGGTTGCCACGCATTGTTATCCGCTTCTAGCACGGTCAGCGCTCGATGTGCGTCGTTGCTCCACACGTCGCGGGTTTCGTCTATGCGCTGATGCATGGCGGCGATAAACGCTTGTTTGCTGGCGTAGATGTCAGTCATTGTTTACCTTTAAGCGAATTATCAACTCGCCTACAATGAGAGAGAGACATGCCGCTATACCAAGATTTGGATTACTTAACCCCTCTTGCACATAGCTTATAGCCCACATCGCCCCGGCTAAATGCCAAAAACTAACTTTGTCTGTAACCATCATACCACCTCCGCAATCATTAGCCCCAGAAACCCCAGCGCAAACAGCGCAAAGATAAACGCGTATCCGACATAACTCCGCTGGACATTGGCGCGTGGCTCAAACGATGCGTACACGGCGTTGACGACGGCGAACACCACGCACATGAGAAAGAATATCGCGTTGGCTATCATTCGTCGTCGCTTTCTATGTTAACGATTTTGCGTTCTTCAAAATTGCCGTTCCCGTACTTTACCGTGATAGTGTTACCGGCGATGCTCAAATCGACTTTATTGTATCCTGTTGCCACTTCGCCGCGTAGGTCATTTACAGCCATGCCGAGCGCAAAGAGAAACGCGGAGTCAAAGGTCTCAAACGGTGTACTGCGACCACCTATCTCAAATTTCCCTTCTTTGCCATTCATCTCTATGACGTATTTCATGCGACTACCTCCAAATATTCGGTACGTGCCGAATATTCATATACTTGTACCGTGTACTCTAAATCAGGATCAAGCGGTTGCGTGGTCTGGTCAATGTCGATGACTAGCTGCTGCGTGTATGGGTCATACCGCGCTTTGTATTCTGCGACCATTTCGCCGCGCCCGCTGGACGACCCGTAGCGCGTCTTGAGTTCCTCGCGTGCATCGTCCACGCTTAAATCGTTATCGCTGACGTACTCAAGCCAGGATAGCTTGTCGTCCGTAGTCTCTAGCTGCGCACGTTTCGCGGCCTGTAGGCAGTGCGACCATGAGACGTTATCCATCGCGTCGATGCGTGCGCGCGCGTCGGTGTCGAATGTCTTAGCCACGCGCCAATATTCATACAATGACCCTGTGCCGATGCCAGTGTTAGCGGCAAGCTCTTTTATTTTTGCGTTGCCGTAGCTTCTATCTAGCGCCTCGACAATATCACCGATGAACCATTTATCGCGTCCCATCTGCGCTACACGTTCGCGTATGGCGTCTCCTGCGGCGATAAACCCGGCGTCGTCGCGCTGCTTGATTACTTCAAATACATTCATGTGCGTGGCTCCTCAAATAGACTAAGCTGTGTCGCGCTGTCGCTTACTTTTTTCGGTTGGTATGGATCGCTGTCGATGACCCGCTGGCGTGCAATGTCTACGTATTCGCGTGTGATGTCTCCGCAGATGTAACGGCGTCCGGTCTTATGTGCAGCGACCGCCGTTGTACCGCTGCCGACGCATGGATCAAATACAAGTTCGCCCGGTTGGGTGTAGGTCTTAATCAGGTATTCGAACAAGGCGACGGGCTTCTGTGTGGGGTGTAAGTTCCCAAAACTATCCCGCGCAAATTCTAAAATGCTGCCGGGGTATCTATTAGTTGTATTGGTATGTACGTCAATAACTTCTTTATGACCACCAACAAATGCACCACCGTTTTGCTTTTTGTACCTTCCATGAACGCGTGGATATTTTGTTCTTTCGGAATCAACCCTTTGAGTGTCTTGTGGGAAATACACGGGTTTAAATCCGAAGACAAGAATTAATTCATGGTGCATCAAAGGCATAACTTTTGCATTAAAAAAATTGGCATGACGGCGTTTATCCCATACCCAATCATACTTATAACCATCTATCCATGACATACGCAAGCGGCTAGCAAATGGCTCCGTAGCCGTCAGCACAATAGCCCCGCGTGGCTTGATAATCCGCTTGAACGCGTCCCACATTGGCTCCATAGGAATGATGCTATCCCAACTACACGCCGTCGTACCATATGGTAAATCACATAGTATCATGTCAACCGACTGCGAAGGCAACGCCCGACACAGCGAAAACAGGTCGGTGTGATGGATCGTATTGTCGCGTATGGCGTATTCGGGAAGGGCTAACACGTCGGCTCCTAACGAAAGGCTGTCTATGGCAATTATACCACAAACAGCCTCATTTACACATTAACGTGCGGGGTATTCGGCGGATTGAACGCGTGCATAGTCGCGTGCTTTTTCGGCGTTGATGAGCACCTGTTGAATATCATCTACGATATGTTTAATGGATGTAAGGCGCGCGGATAGCTCGGCGTTGGTCTTGGTTGTGTTGATGTCGTATGTGCCTAACCCGGACTTACCCATCCATTCACAGGTGACAGCGCTACCGTTTTTAATCTGGATTAGCACCGCGTTATCTGCATTGTGCAGTTCAGCAAAAAAGACTTCTCCGAATGAGTGGTAATAAGCCGGCTTGCCAATGTAGCTCCCATTCGGCAGGCCGTCGAAAAACAGCGTCAAATAGCGCTCTACTGTTGCCGTGTCTTGCCATGTGTATTCGTTCATCGTGTGTCCTTTCGTCGTTATCGAATGATACGCCCACCCCGCTATGCAGGGCAGGCGGTGTTGCTGATGCTCAGAATGGCAAATCGCCCATACTGCCCGATGGACTGTCGTCCTCATTGCTGTTGCGTGTGCTCAGGAACGTCACGCGGTTGGCGCGGATTTGCAGGCTTGCGCCAAACGTACCGTCGCGCTTCTCAAACGTACGTAGCGTCAACTCGCCCGACACCAGCACATGGTCACCTTTTGACAGGTATTTATGGCACGCTTCCGCAGTGTTGCCAAATGCGGTCACATCATACCATTGCGTGCTATCGTTGTATCCGTTCACCGCAACCGGGAACACAACAAAATCGCCTTTATTACCCGACTTAACATCGGGGCTATGGCCTAGATGGCCTGTGATTGTGATGTTGTTATAGTCCATTATTTACCCTGTTTCTCTTTGAGTTCGTCCATTACTAGCTTGATTCCCGCTAAGTTCGCATTATCCTTGATATGCCCGTTTTCTAGTAGCCATGCAATCGTGTCGATACCGTGCTGTTTGCCCTTGACATAACCATCTTTTACCAAGTCGGGCACATAGTCATAGGCGGGGCTATTCGGTGTCGTCTCTTTGTGGTTGCGTTCTACTGGACTATCGGCCAGGTGGTCGCCTTCGGCTTCATCTGTAAACTGTGTGCCATACCCCGCGTGGGCAAGCGCACGGCCAATAGCGGCGGTCTCTGCTTTTTCAACCTCACGTCCTGACCATACAACTTTACGGTCGCCAGCGTTGGCGCTTCCGTGCCCGGTTGCGACTAGCTGACCGTCAATGTATACCGACGCTTTGAACACCGGAGCATCTAGCCCAGGGATAAGGTCGGTCTCAATGCGCCCAATGACGCCTTTTGTCTTGCAATCGTCGTAGAACCACATGAGGCGATACTTAACCTCAAGATAGTCCTTCCCGCGTAAATCAATCAAATAGTCCTTCGGGTTAAAAGTCATCGTGCTTGCTCCTATCGTTCGTTATCGTTACGTCTATTGTACCATAATGGCGTCAAAAACGCTATTGCCTGCGCGTCTCCGAATAGCGCACGGTTGCGCAGTTCTAGCATGGCTAACATACGCGGTGTGCCGTGTTCCATCTTCTCAACCAGTCGTGTTAGCTTGCCCGTTGGTATGCGTTGCATGGTCGCTCCTAAAACTCAATACTTGCTGCTTGTTTCGGCCAAATCGCCACCGCGTAATGTAGCATGTGTGCGGCTTCGGTCGTGTCGGCGTCTGACAGACTTCGTTACCTGCGATTAGCGTGTACTGATAGCGCCAATCGTTGGTTACTTCTAATGTCAACTCTACATCATGTATGCTTTCGTGTGCAATAGCCCATTCCGTGTCGGTGTCGGTGACGTACTGCAAGCCCTCGTTAAGCAGGCTCTCAAGACCTTGCAGTAGTTCGCTGTAATGGATTGTGCGTTGCGGTTGTGTCTCGTTTGTGGTATGATTTGTTTGTCGTGACATCGTGTGCGACTCCTTTCGTAAGCGGCGGTAGCTTCTGACTACCGCCGTTCTTTTTTTCGGGTGTTAGCGATTGCGGTTGATAACTCGGCTGTCGGTGTAAGCGTTGTGCAGTGCCGCAAGCATGGTGTTGCACGGCTTGAAGTCATAAGCCATCAGGTCAAGGGTAACACCGGGACGACGGCTGCTCTTGAACATCTGCCACGCCCACTTATTATTGAATGTCTTAAAAACGATAAGGGTGTTAACATCGTCAATCTTCGTGATAAAGTGTTCGCGTCGCGTCTGCAAAGTGATGTTCATGTCTGTCTCCGTCTTTGTTATCGTACTATGTATCTACTATAACATAATCCCGCGCTGCTGTGCCCCCCATTTTCTAGGGGGATAGATTAGAAATTCGGTACGTACCTAAATTTGACGGCAGATGCGAACGGGTGTACAATCGAGGTATGACGACGTACGAGGACACCGCATGACAACGATTGCAGGCTATACCGATGGGAAGCGGGTAACACTCGCTGCTGATTCCCGGCTGTCTGCCGAGAGTAGGCGTAAGGCAAGCATTAAAAAGATTTTTAGAATACGCAACATGATTATTGGTGGCGCTGGTGATACAATGGACATGCAAGTTTTAGACGCATTCCTAAATCCGCGCAAGATGGAAGATGGCGAAGACGCCTACCACTACATCGTAAAAGAGGTTGCGCCATCCATTCGAGACATCCTGAACACACACGGGCGGCAAGCGAAAGCATCAGCAGGTGAGCTATACATGCAATCGCATTTATTAATCGGCATGGGTTCAAGATTGTTTAACATGGGCTTTTATTTCAGCGTGCAAGAATGTCATCGTGGATATGACGCCATTGGCAGCGGCGGCGATTACGCAGTAGGAGCGTTATACCATCAGCTAAAGCAGGACAAGCCGAGCGGCAAGAAGACCATAAAAACGATGTTGCGCCATGCGCTTGACGCCGCGTGCGAGTGGGACTTGTACAGCGGTGGCGATTACCAGTTTGAGACGACGTAAGGGGACACCATGACAAAGCTAAAACAGATATTCGACCAATCGACAGACGAACAGCTGCCGCCAGCGCCGCATGACCGCGATTTGGAATGGAAGCGGGAAGCGGAGAGACGCGGGTATGGCGTTGTATGGAGTAACATTCCCGCCGATTTTAGCGAGATTGATTTACCCATCATTGACGGCTATGATACGACCAAATGGGGCGAATTAGAACCAGTCGAGATGAACACGGGCGACGGCGTAAAGTGGCTGTACTTCCTGGCTGGCTACGTGTCCGGCGCTCTTATGATTGGACTGCTGCTAGCATTAGGCGGTGTGATTTAATCATGACGGACAACACACCGAAGCCGACACCGCAGGAAGAGTGGGAACGCGGCGAGTACGGGCGTATCGTCCAGCGTGCCGAAGACGCCCTGGCTATGCGTAAGGCGATGGCGAAATACATCACGCGTTGGCGTCCGCTGACGGCGCATGAGGTATTTGGAATTAAGCCCGGTATGCGCCAACGCACGATTAACGCCATTGTCAACGATGCGTTACGTGATTTTCTGTTCCAGTCGAAGCCGAGACGCCTCTATGAGTACGCCGCAATGTTCCAGATATGGCGCGGCTATTTGCCCGATGGGGTAGACGGCGCACCGCTCACGCCAGCGGATAACGACAAGATGCCGAGCCGGGGCGCAAAGAAACACGCCAGCGATGGACAGGTTGTAATGCCATCACCCGACGATGTAAAAGTGCTGTATTGTACCAAGTGCAACGAGACGAAGCCATTCGATGAAGACCACTGGCCAGTTAGTAAGCGTGTCAGGATGGCAAACGGCGAAGTTAAGGTGTATCTGCGGCGGGATGCGTGCTCTGAGTGCCACAATAGGCGTATGCGGGATTATCGAGCTAAAAAGAAGTCGCGCAAGCAGGCACAGAATAATAGCCGATATACGAGGACATGATGTTAGAAGAAATCATTATGGGGATTTTTTGGTTTTGGGTAGTCGTGGGAGCATTAGGACTATCAATTGCAATTCCAGCACTGACAGGTATAGCGCTATGGGGGATTGTAAAATCCGTTGCTATGGAATTGGAGAAGCATTGGAACCGAATGACAACACCGAATGATGACTTGCGCAAGAAATACAAGGCTAGACCGAAACGGGCAAAATACTTAGGTGAACCTGTGGGCGTTGGTGATGATGGCGAGCTTATCTACTATATAGACACAATCACGCCTGACCCGCACCCACGCGTGAGAAGAAAATAACAAGCGTTACGAAAATACTTGACATATGCGAAACATGTGGTAAGATAGACGTTGAAGCACGAATACGGCTGGATAGGCGAGGCTCATCTGTTATCTAGCCACGAACGTGTGAGGCCGAGAGGCGTAGTGCGTTTTGTGTATGGAGCGTTGACCCTGGGGCGCTCCCTAAAATAACAACACATAGGGGCAAACGCGCTCGTAAGCAAGCTATGGATGTGGTTTACACACCAAACGCTAGACGGCGCGTTTTGTGTTATGGCTCCGTAGCTCAAAGGTAGAGCACACCCGAATCGAATCCGCTTGGCTAGCATAGCGCTCGTGTGGGTGGGTTGCAGGGTCGAGACCTGCCGGGGCAAACCCCACGCAATATAGCAGACTGAACACCTGCTAGGCGTAACGTATGCGGATTGTTCGCCCGCGTATGGGTAGGGGAGGTCGCAGGTTCAAGCCCTGCCAGGGGGTTCGCCTCCTGTAGCTCAGCGGGTTAGAGCGCCCCGCATAATCGCGTCATCGTTCGTGGTGGCGCGTTTTGTGTTTGACATGTAATGCAGTCTATGATAAGATTGTTTTAGGATCTTAGCCACGTAGTCAACCGATCATTGACCTGTGGCGCACCGTGTCGGCTAAAAGTAAGCCGGTCGGCGTGGAGCCGTCAAATGTAGGTGCAAGACCTATCACGGTGTTATCTGCACAAGCGCGTGAGGCCGAGAGGTGTAGCGCGTTTTGTGTTTTATCCCAAATATCACAGAATATCCCAAATACATATGACAAAAGCTGATGACGCAATCACATTTAACGCCTCATTCCCGGCGATACAAAGCGCAATCAAAGTTACGGGCGATGGTGGCGGAATGCGCATACAGTTAGACATACCCGAAAGCGACCTCTTAAACGCGCTGCACTTATTAGCATTGCGCGAAACCGTATTTACAGTGACGATTGTACCTAACCACAATGACGGAAAATCCAACACAAACCAACGAAAAGCAACATATTAAGGACAATGTTTATGAGTTGCTGACTGATACGCAATGGCGTTTCATTACAGCGATGATTGAAAATCCGACGTTCACTAAGAAGGACGCCGCCGAATATATCGACATTGATCCGAACACGGTTTACGGTTGGTCGAGCAAAGCGCCGTATGTGGATAAGGCATTAGACACCGCACGTCGGGACATACACAGCGCAGCTATGGCAATGCGCCAGCAGGCATTATTAAAGGCGTTGCGGGTAAAAGTAAAACTACTCGATAGTGAAGACGAAAGCATAAAGAGCCGGGTTGCCTCAGAGTTAATTGAGTGGGAGCTTGGCAAGGCAACACAGCGCAGTGAGCTAACAGGCAAGGACGGCGGCCCGGTGGAATGGTCGCAGGTCATGAGCGTTGATCCTGACGATATAGATGACCCGTTCGCATAATGGTGGCATCTGCACAGGCGGATAAGTTCAAGCGTATTGCAAAATCGCCTTACCTGTTCGCGCTGAACTATCTCAAGATACAAGACAAAGACGACCATATTGTGTCGTTCAAGATGAACCCGCTGCAAATCCATTACTTGCAGCACAGGACATCACGCGATTTAATCTTGAAGCCGCGCCAGATTGGATTTAGCACGGCGATACAAGCAGAGATTTTTCGGTATAGTGTGACCCGTCCTACACGGTCGCTCACATTGACCGACGAAGGCGCAAACACAACCAAGATGCGCTTGATACAGGATAAGTTTTATAACAACCTGCCGGAGCACTTCAGGCCAAAGCGCAGTATTAGCAATGCGACGCTGACGATTTACCCTGAGTATAATAGCGAGGTGCTATCGGGTACGGCGGGTAATACCAACGTAGGCCGCGCAGGTAGTTATCGCATCCAACACTACAGTGAAATCGCGATGTACCCCGACGCAGGTAGCATTATGAAGTCGGCATTGCAGGGCGGTCGTCCAATGTGGGTGGTTGCCGAGAGCACCGCTAACGGCGCACACGGCTGGTTTTTTGAACGCTGCATGGAAGCGCTGAACGACCAAAAAAGCGCATGGACACTTCACTTTTACGCATGGTTTAATCACCCTGAATACATCAAGCCGTTAGCGGACGGCGAAGAACTTAATCCGACGCCAGAAGAAGAAGATTTAATTGAGCGCTACGGCGTTACAGTTGGACAGCTTAATTGGCGGCGCTGGAAAATCAGCGAATCGGATAAGCGCACATTTGAACAAGAGTACCCGACCGACCCGCGCTCATGCTTCCTGGCGTCCGGCGCTGGTTATTTCGCCAGCATTCCGCATTTGAACGAGCGTCTGATTAGCAATCCCCACGCCACACCGCAGCAAGGGCGTGAATACGTGCTAGGCGTGGACATCGGGCAGAGTAACGACTTCACAGTAATAAGCGTCATAGATGTACAGACGCAGACGGAGGTAGAGCTTGTCAGGTTTAACCGTCTACCGATGACGGGCATAGCGGACAAGATTATTGCTACAATCGAGAAGTGGCAACCACGCGTCGCCATCATCGAGCGCAACTTTGATCACATGCTGGTTGAAAACATTGACGACCATTTCTTAGGCAGCGATATAGACATCATGGCGTTTAACATGACGGTCAAGAGTAAGCCACCGCTCATCAAGGGTATGTATCACGCGCTTGAAACGGGAGGCTTGCACCTATTACGTGATGAATCCGGAGACGATGAGTTACGCAAGTTTGAAGTCCGGCAGACGCCAAACGGCCATTGGAAATACGAAGCGCCTAACGGGTCGCACGATGACACCGTGATTGCGCGTGCACTAGCAAACCGCATGATACATTACGTTTCACCGCTGGAAGGGTTTTAAGTGGGCATACTAGACGGGCTTAAGAGCTTGTTACCAAACAATAGAGCGGTCAAGTCCGGCGTGTGGATGTATGGCGCAAACGATTGGCTATTAGACGACCCCGCGTTTGTCGGCAAGGACTTGAAGATCGCACGTACGGATCATGGCGCGGCGACGGCGGCGGTTATCCAAGAGGACATATACGCCTGCCTTGAGGCGCGTGTCAATGCGCTATCTGGCCTCGAGTGGCAGATTAGGCGCTACGAAGGCGACACCGTACAGGAAGACGACGAGGTGTTGTGTTCTTCGGAAGACCAAGCACCCCGGCATACCGTCGCGAAAGCGATTAACAAGTTCCGACGCATGAACGGCTTCGACCTGTTCACAGCATGGTACTATTCATCACTCGTTGCGGGGAAGATGTTTATTGAGCCGCAGATGGATATACTTGGTAGCGCCTACCGCCAATTGCAGTGGTATAACCCGACTGGCATGGTCGTTCAGGAAATCAACGGGCGCATTGTCGAGTATCGCTACAACGGTGACGGGGAAGCGCTGCGCTTCCGCCCTGATGAGATTATCTATGACCGCAAGTTAAACCTGCTGAACGAAAACATCGGTATGTCGCCTGTCATGGCGGCTATTGATAGCATCAACCTTGACCGGACATACAAACAGCAGATTAACAACTTCTTCCAGAACGGGTTACAACTTGGCTACGTTTTCAGCGTCAAGGCTGTGAGCGATGACGGCATTACGTTTACCGACAACAAGCGCCGTGATTTTATCAAAAAGATGCGACGCGAGAACCAGGGCAATCGCAACGCGGGGCAACCGATTTGGTTACCCGATCAAGTAGAGGTGACAGCACCACAACAACCAAACTTACAGCAGAACGACGCAGCGATTGAGCGTGCATCGAACCGCGTGCATAAGGTGTTACGGACGCCACGCGCCATTACAGGCGATATGTCCGAGATGCCCTACCAGCAGCACAAAGACATGTACGATAGCTGGATGGACTTGGTTATCTTGCCAGACGCCCGACATATTGCGACCGTCGTGAACGATGAAATCTTGCCGCTATTCGATGACAGCGGTGATACGTATTTCATGTTCAATGATGACAAGTGGCGCAAGCGGTTGACCGAAAACGACTTGCAACGCCAGCAGCTATACGAGCGACACCTACGCAACGGCGCGATTGACATTCGCACCTACCAGCGCATTAACAACTTGGACGAAGACGACGCGGCAGAGGGTGTGCGCTTCATGCCGCTTGACGCAATCATGGTGTCAGGCTTTGACCCTGTAGCAGTATCGCAGGCACAAGCGGCGCAAGCAGGCGGTGTGGACAAGCTAGAGGGCGAAGCGGTCGCGTTGCCATCGCAGGCGGCTAATACCGAAGAGGAAGCCAACTTAGAACCACACCCCGGTGACCAGCCGGAAGACGACGATAAGTCAAGCGATGAGTTATCGCAGTGGTATCAATTCGCGAAGAAACCGTACAAGCGCGATTTCAAGTTTGTGCAGTTGGATACCACGTTGGGCGATGAGATCAACGAACGGCATAAAGCAGGTGAAAGCGTGGATGCCATTTACGACGATGTGAAGCCGCGTATTAAGCAGCAAGACGCGATAACAGAACATACGTTCCTTGAGTTGGTTAACGTGTGGGACGAGTTAGGACTAGAAGACCTTGTGCGACAAGTGCGAGACGCAGACGAAGCAGAAGCCGACAACACCGCCACCGATAACGCCGATTGATTTTGAAGACGCCGACGCCAGCCTTAAGGCGTTGGGCGCTCAAACGATACGCCGTGCATGGTCAGGCGTTCAGAACGTCTTCAGGCGTGACCGGGTATCTAGTCCGCGCGTGGACGACCGGGCGTTTCGGCGCTATGCACAGCACTATGACAAGCGTGTGCAGAATTTGGCGCAACAGCTTGCAGACGGCAGCATCACGTCATCTGAGTGGCGTAATGGCATGGCGCAAGAGATACGCCAGATACACCTAACCGCTGACATCATCGGGCATGGTGGACTGGATAACTACGACGCGCAAGCGCTCGATAGATTGAATGCACGCGTGCAAGAGCAGCTAGGTTATCTGGACAACTGGAAAGCGCAGATTGACCGTGACGGCGTTACAAGCGCTGATGCGGTGTCATCTCGTGGGCGGCTATACGCGGGTAATGCAAACGCCACGCTACAGCATGGTAAGGCGGATGCGATGGGATTACCCGCCCTGCCCTCTCAACCGGGAGACGGCACAACGTCATGCCTGACTAACTGCAAGTGCAGGTGGTCAATCCGTAAAGACGCTGGCGACGGTAACTATACCGCGTCATGGCGCTTAGGAGCTGCGGAACACTGCCCTGAGTGCGTAAGACGTGCGACAGCGTGGCGTGATATCAAGATACGCGACGGCGTGATTGTGTCCAACATCAGCGGGGCGGGGTTGTTCGCTTAGTTATCTGCCTTGATAGCAACGATGTACATACCCATCGTTTTACGCGGATCAACGGTGATTGCACCATGCTCGAAGAAATCAACGGTCACACGGTTGCGGGTAACGTTCGTAACGATACCGTTAGCGCCTTCGGGCACACCGTTGGATGCGTCGTAGTTGACGATTAGATCGCCTATTTCGCAGTTAGTCAGCATTATCGTTCTCGCTTTCAAGCATTACATCAGGCAGACCGGGAATACATAGCGCAAAGTCGGGCACGTGCGGGTTGCAGATGATTGTAAAATCTACAGTGTCATCGTCGTGGTAGACGTGTCCCCTGCCCTGAATGAATAGAGCGGTGGACACCAAATTCCCACCCGCGAGGAACTTTATTGTTTTCGGTGTGGCAAACATCACGACATGCGCCGTCATTGGTTCATACGGAACCCACGTCGGAGACTGCAAAGCGTTCTTATACATCATAATCGCAACGTTGTTCTCAAGAGCTTGACGGATTGCACGGTTGATAAATTCAGATACTTCATACGTGATAATGTTGTCACTCATAACTATACCTTTCGTAATCATTCGATGCTTAATTATACCATAGTTCGCGAAAATTTGGAACGTACCGAATATCTATGCCAGATAGAACAGTGAGCAAAACAAACAATGCGCGTCAAAAACATGAAAGCGTCAAACGAATGTTTTGCATACATACCATTGGCGAACAATGCACAGATACGCGACATTCAACTAAAACTAAAAGCGCGTTTTACTGATGACCGTATCGAATGGCAAACACCAGACACCTATCACATTACGCTAGTCTATGCCAATCAAGGGACATACAGCGCACTAGACGATGTTATCAGCAACGTTGAACTACCCGATAGCATCGAGGTATACGGCGATACAGTCGAAGTATTCGATACGCCGGACGGCTGGGCGGTACATGTGCGGCTGTATCCAATGGAAACACTCATGGATACACAAGCCGAGGTATTCAGGTGGATGTCGGAGTTATGCGGCGGTTTGTCTGATTTTAGCAAGCCGGACGACTATAACCCGCATATCACGTTATGCTACATGCCGAAAGACATTGAGCCGCCAGCGGGTGAATTAGGTGTAGTTGATACGTTTGCAGACAGCGTGATTATTGGACGCGATGACTATCGACCATACGGCGTGATTAGCAATACCAAACAAGCGCCAGAGAACACAACGTTTGACAGCGTGACATACAACGGCGTGACGGTGCAAGCATCACCCGTTCGCCCGTCATCGCGAGTCGATAAGAAGTACATGCGGTGGGTGCGCTATGACGGCGATGAACGCCTCGTGCACTGGGGTCAACCCGGCGAACAGATGGAACGTGACAATGATGAGGCGCGTGGGAACTTCAATTCACGCCATCAGTGCAGCACTAAAAAAGACCCATTCGCGCCAGGGTTCTGGGCTTGTTGGGCATGGCAACCAAACGCACCGATACCGGGCGGCAAATCAAGAGAGGCTACTATGACAGACGATAAGCGCATCGCTTTCGGTGGTGCAATTAAGGCAATGCCAAACGGCATTATTGAAGGCTATCTTGTCCCGTTCTATTCGGATAACTCTATTCGAGATTGGGACGGTGAGTACTTCGACAGCCGCACGGATTACGATTTAGAACATTTCCCGGTAGAGGCTAAACCAGTCACCTACCGTCACGGCCTTGACGAAACACTCGGCTCGCGTGCTATCGGGCGCGTGCTCAAATCCCGCGTAGATAACGTGGGTATTTGGGTACAGTCACAGCTTGACATGCGCGATGAGTGGGAAAAGGCCGTTTATGAGCTTGCTAAAAAAGGCAAGCTGGGATGGTCAAGCGGGGCATGGCCGCAATCAGTAGAGGTTGAAAAAGACGGCCACATTAAGACGTGGAAGATTATCGAGGCGGCATTGACGCCCACACCCGCAGACCCCACACGTTTAACGCAGATTAACACCTACAAGACGCTGACCGATGGTGTAAGGCTTAAGGGCTTTTTAGAAGACATAGAAGCAAACGCCAGCGCAGAGCGTGACGGTGATCTGAACATATCCGAAGATGAGAACCAAGAGGAAGAGGACAGAACGATGTCTCCTGAAGAACTTCGTAATTTCATCATTTCCGTTGTTGAGGAATACAACGCGAAAATGAAGCAGGACGGCGAGATGACCGAAGAAGAGTCAAACGCCGTTGCAGAGGCTATGGCCGATGAGGTTGAAGCCAAGATGGATGACGAACTTCCTGAAAACGTTCAGAAGATGGACGAAGAAGAAGTTAAGTCAGCAGTATTGAAAACCATCTCCGACAACATGAAAACACTGTTTTCTGTTGGTTTTGCTGCGCAGGCTCGTGTCCGCGCTGCGAATGATAAGAAGATGACCGAGGCACTGAAGGCCGCACGTAATGAGGCCGACATTCCAGTGAATGACCGCAAGTCGCGCGCTGGCCGTCCCGCTGCGCAGGGTGGCAGTAGTATTCAGGTGTCGAGCAAGTTCCACAACATGAGCGCCGACGACATGTCGTTTGCGATTGACCTGTGGAACAGTGGCTACAAGTCCGGCAACTGGCGTCCTACGCAGGAATTCTATCGTGAGTACGCCGATAAGCTGGAACGTGAAGCCGGGAACGGCCGCTACGTGGATGCAAAGACGGCTAACTTTGTCAAGTCCATCAAGGACGACGAAGTAATGTACTCGACGCTTTCGACATACGGTGATGAGTTCGTGCCGACTAGCTGGAGGCAGGAGATTTGGGAACGTTCACGGCTGGATAACGTTATCCTTCCGTTGTTCGAGCAAGTCGAAATGCCGACCAACCCGCACGTACACCCCGTTGAGTCGAGCGACCCGACCGTTTACTATGTCGGTGAGACAAACGATGAAGCCCAGCTGACCATCAGCGGCTCCGGCGCGGCTCTGCCCGATAGCCAGATTTCAACCAGCAACATTACGTTGTCTGCACAAAAGCTTGCGACGCGTATTGGTATTTCGGCAGAGTTGGCAGAAGATGGTATTGCGGCAACCATTCCGCATTTCCGGCGTCAGGCTATCCGCACATTGGAAGATGCGATTGATAACACGCTGGTTAACGGTGACACCGCTGCTTCCGGTAATATCAATCTTGATGGCGGTACACCCGCCGTTACTGCCTCCTACAAGGCGTTTAACGGCCTGATTAAGCAAGGCTTGGTGACCGACAGCGCAACATCAGCGCTAAACTTCTCCGGCGCGGCTCCGACGCTGGCAAAAATCCGCGAACTACGGTTCAAGCTGGCTGCTGGTAATACCCGCGTTGACCGTCTGGCGATGATTGTACATCCAGAAGTTGAAGCCGTCCTGTTGAATATGGACGAGTTTGTGACGATGGATAAGGCAGGGTCACGCGCCACGAACATGACCGGGCAGCTTGGCATCCTTGACGGTATGCCCGTCTTCGTGAGCGCTGAAATCGCCCTGGCCGATACCGATGGTAAGGTAACAAGCGGCGGCAACGTGGCTGATACAGGCCGTATTGTCATCGTGCACCGTGACCACTTCAAAGTCGGTTTCCGTCGCAACATCACACAGACATTGGACTTTGTGCCCTGGCATGAAACATGGCAGCTTATCGTGTCCGCTCGTTTGGACATCAAGCAAACCATT
>Ga0272441_10001659_pt1 | contig 47033 bp, 33 predicted proteins | sample SSMProp6N_FD_193582 | JGI IMG/M metagenome (GOLD analysis project Ga0272441, IMG submission 193582) | Marine sediment archaeal communities from Little Sippewissett salt marsh, Falmouth, MA, United States - SSM-Prop-6N | ecosystem: Environmental > Aquatic > Marine > Wetlands > Sediment ... | reverse complement strand
ACGGAAAGGCGTATTCGGCTATAGTAATGTCGGTTATGGAAACCATGATTCAACCCACATAAATCTCGGCGTGGCGTGCACTACCGGCACGAATGGGCAACATTTCAAATATTGCACTGTAAGCGGCGGGCAAAGAAACATCGCAAGTGGCTATTATGCCACAGTCAACGGTGGATATAATAACATCGCAAGCAACCAGTATTCCACAATCGGCGGTGGAAACATTAACACCGCAAGCGGCATTTACGCAGCGGTCGGTAGCGGATGGGATAACTCCGTAAGCGGCGATTATTCCATGATTTGTGGCGGAACTTTCAACATTGTGAACGGCGATTGTTCCATAATCGGTGGTGGATACGACAACACCGCAGACGGTCATATTGCCGTAATCGGTGGCGGATGCTGGCATACGGCAAGTGGCAATCAATCAACAATCGGCGGTGGATACGAAAACATCACAAGCGGTGCTTATTCCACAATCGCCGGCGGAGTATGGAACATCGCGGATGCCGATTTTGCAACCGTGCCCGGTGGACGCCAAAACAGCGCGTTGGGTCAGTATAGTTTTGCTGCCGGGCGCCGGGCGAAAGCCAATCACGACGGTTCATTCGTATGGTCCGACAACACAGATGCCGATTTTAATTCTATTGCAGAAAATGATTTTTCGGTTCGTGCATCAGGAGGAACACGAGTCTATTCAAATACGATTTGCACGGCGGGAGTTAGATTACCTGCCGGTGCCGGAGCATGGGTAGCAGTATCGGATAGCGCACTTAAGCGAAATATCCGCCCCGTCGATGGCGAGGAAATCCTCGCGAAACTGACGAACATTCCAATCAGCCGGTGGAGCTATAAATCGCAAGACGAAAGCATCGAGCACATCGGACCTATGGCGCAGGATTTCTATGGAGCGTTCGGCGTTGGCGATGATAATAAAAGCATAAGCACAATCGACCCGGACGGCGTTGCATTAGCTGCAATTCAGGAGCTGGCGAGACAAAACGAAGAACTCCGCGCTCAAATCGAGGTATTATCGAAGCGCATCGAGAAATTGGAAAATAATTAAAGGAGAGATATGAAATCGACATCGTTTATTATCCTTTTGATTGGTTTGATTGCCGTAACATCCGCGCAGTCCAATTACGAGCTTCTTCTATCGCGACCGGACATCGACGGGCTTTCGAGCGACGACGACGACGGCACCGACCTCGACGATGTCCCGACGACCGGTCTCGCCGTCGGCACGATGATCGCGGTCTATGATGGCAGCGAAACGCGGATCTACCGACTAACCGCAGGAACCGATGCCGAAAGCTCGCCGCAAATAATTCGCCCCGACGATTTCGCCGATCCGGCGAATGCGAAGGTCTGGATTACGAGATTATCCAGCGATCCGAGCGAGACGGGACATAGTGAAGTCATTAATAATACTGTTATCTATAGCGGAGATACCCTGATCGATATGGCCGATAAAGAGATTTTCGCTTTTCCCGCGCCGTTGAGTTCGATTATATTGACTTTACCGGCTGCATCGGCAAGCTCTGTTGGAAAGTATTTCATTATTCATAATGTGAGTTCGAGTGGGGGAATTGTCAATATAGATGCGAACGGAACCGATAACCTTAACGGCATATCCGGAGGGAGTATTTCGATTGGGCAATTTCAAACAATAAGGGTGATAGGTTATACGTCGAATCATTGGATAGTGTCCAATTAGGAGGAATGATGATTATTAAAACGAGAAATAGTTTATTTCTATTATCAGTAATAACGATAATTATATTTGCGACCACGGCTTATTCGGTAACTTACGGTAGCGATGTCGCCGTTTCCAGATTCGATGCGGCAATCTTAATTGCAGGTTCACCCAATGATATTGTCGGTTTTACATGGGTGAATGGTGGATTTACTCTAATGGACGCTTTGACGGAAATAAATTGGGACGCAGTTTTCCCTGTTAATGGTGCTCTATCCTTTAATGGCGGCAAGTTGATTCTCGATAAGGACCTCGTTTTAGCTTCGAACGTCAGTTTAAACGGTCCCGGCACTATCGACGCGCAAGGTAATTCCCTTATTTTAAAGGGCGATTTGAATATAACAAGCCATTTATCGTTTATCGGTATGACAACGATTGACGGGCAGGGGCACACGCTCGACCTCTCCGACGCAAACGCGGAGCTTTCGATAGATAATGCGGGATTTGTTTTACATCTAAAAAACATGGTTATTACCGGTTTAAGCGCTACCAAGATATCGCGAATCGCCGCAGCAGGGATTAACTTCGAAAACTGCACTATTTACCTCGACGGAGATTTCGCATGCGACGGTTTCAACATGACAGGGAATAATATTGTAAGGACGAATGGGTGGACTTTTAACGTGAACGGAGGACTTAATCTTTCAGCAAATACAACGTGCGAGTTCGATGTCGGTAGCGTAATTCGATACACGACGGGCAATATAACATTTGCGGATCGGTCATCTGTTCTTAAATTGAATAATAGTGCTTTCGATGTAGATGATGACTTGGTGATGATAAAAGGAACGCTTGTTTATGATGGAGATATATTTGTCGATATTGCCCCGGGCAAATCGCTGGTATATGGTGACGGTATAGGAGTCGCGAATAATCTAAACGTAAAACACAAACCGAGTGCATTAGTTAAAACAAATGGAACGATCGAGAACAACAATGTATAGGGGGAGCGTTGAATAAGCTAATTGGATTATTATTCTTGTTGATATGCGCAGTAATACTTGCGCAATCGTACGAACCGCTGCTTTCGCGCCCTGACATCACCGGTCTCACCGGCGGAACAGCGACCGATCTCGACGGAATCGCCACGAAGGGGCTTGCTATCGGAACTAATGTTATTATTAACGATGGCACCGAGTCGCGGATATATCGCCTGACCGCATGGACAGCCGAGGTTGAGACCGAACCGACGATTATCCTCCCCGACGATTTCGGTGCGGGTAATCAAAAAGTCTGGATAACGACAATCTCCAGCGACCCGGAGGAGGTTGGCTACACCCCAACCGCCGATAATGACTGGACGATTAGCACCGCTATTGGCGACGGCGTTAACGACACCACGCTTGTCTCCAGCGGCGAATGGGGAATATTCCGTGCGGGGAATACCGCTTATGGCAACGTATGTTCAACGCATGTCGATCTCGGCGTGGCCTGCACGACCGGTATGAGCACTTTCAACTACAGGTTCTGCACCGTCGGCGGCGGAATAGAAAATACTGCCGGCGGCGCGCGAAGCACTGTCTGCGGCGGAGGATATAACACTACGAGTTATATGTATGCCACAATCGGCGGTGGATATAACAATATCGCAAGCGAATACGCCACTACAATAGGCGGAGGATTTTCAAACTTGGCAAGTGACAAATACGCGACTGTCGCGGGTGGCGAATTCAACGTCGCAAGCGGAATCAGAAGCACGGTAGCCGGGGGAGAATGCGATACGGCCAGCGGCGGATTCTCTGCAATTGGTGGCGGATATGCAAACGTAGCCAGCGACTCATTCGTTACTATCGCCGGCGGAAGAGAAAACACCGCAAGCAAAGATTATGCAACAATCGGTGGTGGATACAGTAATCAAGCTCATGAAAATTACATCACAATAAGCGGAGGTTCAACCAATTTTGCAGACAAACCTTTTACTACAATAGGTGGTGGAGTCAATAATTGGGCAACTGGGGATTTTGCAACAGTAGGCGGCGGAGACGGTAATACTGCAGGTAGTGAAGCTGCCACAGTTGCTGGGGGAAATGCGAACATGGCAAATCTCCGTTATTCTGTAGTTGGTGGTGGAGAGAGTAACATTGCAGATGGTTTCCATTCAACGATTAGCGGTGGAGCAGATAATAATACAACCGCATCTTACTCCACCGTAAGTGGTGGATTCTATAACTTGGCAAGTGGAGAAGCTTCCATAGTTGGAGGTGGATATCAAAATACTGCAAGCGGACAATACTCGGCTATTCCCGGTGGCTACGCCGACACAGTTTCAGGTGCATACTCATTCGCTTTCGGAAGACGTGCCGTTGTCGCAACCGATTACACCGCCCGTTTCTTTAGCGCGGCTTTTCCCGGCTCGCTTCTCGTCGGCGGCGATGTCCACATATCGGGCGATCTCTATGTCGATGGAAGTATTCCCACAGATGGCGACTGGACAAGGAATAGCAGATATCTATATGCGGCAAATGCATCCGACTCGGTAATCATCGGAGGAACTACACCGATATCCTTGCTTACCGTGGAAACTCTATCATATAACGATGGGATAACCATAATCCGTTCGGGTTCTATCGAGAACCAAATGGAAATCTTTACTGCAAGTATAAAAATGCAGCGAGGGGATGCGTCGAATGCTAATCTCCAATTAATAACATCCAATACCGGCGCTTGGGGAGCGAATGGAGGAAATATCTGGCTCGAACCCGACGGCATTTCTAATTTTATGGTTGTGAAGCGAAACAGGACTGTTGGCATCGACGCAGGTGTGAATCCACTTGCAAAGCTTCATGTCAGCGGCGGCGATATTTTCCTCGATGACGGTAATAGCTATATCGGTTCCGATGCCACGAATGCCGATTCGTTCTGGATTTACGACGACGGCACGCAGACGATTTTCGATGCAGATAACGAGATTAAAATCGGCGACGTTTCGCTTATCGTGGAAACCGACGGCGATGTTGTAGCATCGCAAGGACTATATATCGGCACCGTTCCCGACGACGCCACGCAGGATTCTATCCTCACAATCGACGGCGGCCAGGTGAAGAAAGTCGCGGCAACCGATCTTGGCACCGGCGCAAGAGAAATTATAATACCCGCTCACGAAATCGATATTAGTATAAACCCGGGACCGTTCCCCGCCCCGCAGAAAACAGCGATAAACGATAGATCACCTGTTCTAAGTTTCGATCCATTGGCAGACGAATTTATCATCTTCTCGTTCCGTGTCCCCGAAGATTGGGACGGAACAAGCAATGTCGAAATGTGGATACTCTGGTCAGGGGCTAACGCCGGTGCGGCCGGTAATGAAACTGTTCGCTGGGAACCCGGTTATGACGGAGTCGCGGTGGATGAGGATATTAATAGCGGATGGGCCGGTATTGGCGGAGACTATACGATGAGTGCGACCGCAAATGGTCTGGTTGAAAGCTATATGGGGAATATTAACGCTGCCGGAAAGGAATTTGTGAATGTTCGCTTCATGAGAAACGCAGATTTTGCATCCGACGACTATAGCGTGGACGCAAGATTGCATATGATAATGATAAGATATAACGCGGCGTATTGAAAACGGGCGTTTACGCAATCTCGGCTTTTTCGACGACAGATCTTACAGAAAAGGGCGGTTTTATCCCCGCCCTTCTTCTTTACACTCATTTACTCTTGCATTATTATTTTTTGTAAATAAGTTATTTTAAATGGTTCTTTGAGGTTAATGTATTCCTTTCATTATCGGACAATGTAATTCGGTTGTTATAGAAAGGTGATACGCGAATATTTATCAGATGTGAGGAAAACCGTGAAAGAAGCTATGTTTATAATCGTTATTGTAGGATTATTTATCACCGGAATTTTCGCGCAATCATACGAGCCAATGTTCAATCGTGCGGATATTACGGGATTGACCGGCGGCACCGTGACAGATCTCGACGGAATCGCGACGACGGGGCTTGCTGAGGGAACCAACGTCATTATCAATGATGGCGCCGAGTCTCGAATATATCGCCTGACCGCCTGGACAGCCGAGGTCGAAACACCCCCGAATATAATCCTCCCCGACGATTTCGGCGCAGGTAATCAAAAAGTCTGGATAATCATTATTTCCAGCGACCCAAGCGAGACGGGGTTTTCCGGGTCGGGCGTGCCTTCACAAACTCTAATCGCTTTACCCGATAGCACGCCGCGCGCGGGTTATACATACACAGGCTATGCCGATGAATTATCCGGAAACGATTGGACAATCAAAACGAACATGACGGCGCCAAGGGCAGGTATGGCGGTTGTCACGGCAAATGGCAAAATATATGCCATCGGGGGAGTTAGCGGTATCACCTATCTCAACACTACTTGGGAATACGATCCGATTGTAGATAGTTGGGCGGCGAAAGCTGTTATGCCGACCGCGAGAGCCTATTTTGGCGCGACCGTTGTTGACGGTAAAATATATTGCATTGGCGGATATAACGGCAGCTATCTTGCCACAAATGAAGAATATGATCCCGTAGCGAATTCATGGGCAACAAAAACGGCGATGCCGGCGGCGAGAGGTTTTTTGGGCGCGGCTACGGCGAACGGAAAAGTGTATTGTATTGGCGGATATAACAGCGGATACAAGACTACAAATGAGGAATACGATCCGGTGGCAAATTCATGGGCGGCAAAGACCGCGATGCCAACGGCGAGAGGATATTTAGCAGTCGCGGAAGCTAACGGAAAAATATACTGCATCGGCGGCGATGATGGCAGTTCACTCAATGACAATGAGGAATACGACCCTATCGCAAATTCATGGGCTGTAAAAACACCCATGATAACTGCCAGACGCAGTCTTGCATCGACCTCCGTGAATGGTAAAATTTATGCAATCGGCGGTTGTTGTAGTTATCTTGATACAAATGAGGAATACGATCCCGGTAGTAATTCATGGCGTGCGGTGCCGTCGATGCCTACAGAAAGGTCTGATTTAGGAGTTGCAGTCTTCGATAGTAAAATATATTGTATCGGCGGCGAAGAGGCAGGTGCTGATCCCGTTGATTATAACGAATGCTATCAACCGGGTATTGTTCTATATTGGTTTCAGAAAGACTAAAGGTCTTCAATTCCATTCCGATGTCCATACGAGATTAGGTCTTTGTCGCTATGAGAAGGAAGTTATTATGAGATTGAATATTCTTTGTGTTTTTCTCGGGATTCTTGTTTCGACGCTTTTCGCGCAATCTTACGAACCGTTGCTTTCGAGGCCGGATATCAACGGCCTTACCGGCGGCGGCGCGACCGATCTCGACGGAATCGCAACCACCGGTCTCGCGGTAGGGACTATGATCGCGGTTTTCGACGGCAGTGAATCGAGGATTTATCGATTATCGGCCTGGACGGCGGAGGTTGAGACCGAGCCGACAATTATCCTCCCCGACGATTTCGCCGATCCTGCGAATGCGAAGGTCTGGATAACCACGATCTCCAGCGATCCCGGCGAGACGGGACACGGTGGCGGAGCAGCCGGCGGTTCGATCACCGCGTTAACTCCCGCCGCCGGACTTACCGGCGGAACCGCGACCGATCTCGACGGCATCGAGACAACGACGCTCGCGCTCGGCACGCTCGTATCCGCTACATACGAAGACTCGGTCCATTACGTTCACTTCGGTATGCCGGATAATTGGTGCGCCCGCTACGAGATATACGACCCGATCCCCGTTTGCGGTCCATACCCCGGCGGTATGGCGATTCCGGCGTTCGATTCCAGCCATGTCGATACCGTTGCGGCGGTCTATATGCTCTGTCCCGGCACCGGTGCCGAAAACCTGCCCGATTTTGTCCGCCCGGACGATTATGCCGATCCCGGTAACACGAAGGTCTGGAAAAAGGTGATGTGTTCGTCGCCTATCGAGGCTTATGTCAGGATTAACGACAACGGCACACTGTCGGCTGCAGAAAATAACTTCGGGGCCGGTTCAGCGGAATCCTACCGGACGAGAGGTATCAGATGGAATACAATTTTAAACAGGTTCGATGTGCTGACATCGGGAATCTACGATGTTACATGCTACGCGATGGTCGAATTGCCGAATAACGTCAACGAAAATGTCCAATTGCGCGTGAAAGTCGATGACAAGTGGAGGAACATGGTAAGCCATATTTCCTATGTTGGATTCAATTTTGGGAGACGTGCGGGATCGATGGTTATCAACTGGCGTGGAAGTGTAAGCTCCGGTTCGAATATTGCTGTTTCGATAGATACGCACCAGGGAACAAATGTCGGATTTCTTGTCGGTTCGACGGTTGTCGTGAATAAGGTGGATTAAAGCAGTCGGGGCTGTTATTATAATCTACGGCTGCGTGAAGAAATGCGAATTTATCGCCTGATTGCGGGCATCGATTTAGAAGGATTGCCAACAATTATACGCAATAGCAGTTTGTGCTCTATTTTGACGGATTTATCGGAGGATAGAACCTAAGGAGTATCAAGATGAAATTCAAATTGGTATTAATGATTGCCGTGCTTATCACCAGTGTTTCATTCGCGACTACCCACTATGTGCCATTTCCGGTGATTGATATTACAACAGCCCTTATGATGTGCGCTCCCGGCGATACTATCTCGGTAAGCGTAGCATATAACGGCACGGTCGAGCCGTCTTACCCGATTATCATAATGGTGAATAATATAACGATAGTGGGCGATTCGAGCGCGTATCCGCCGCCGGTTTTAGTTATGGCAGTTCCAATGGGCGTGGCTCCGGTTTTCCAAATACTCGGGCCTTTGGCCGGTGGGCCTGTGATTACCGGACGACTTGCGTGGTTCACTATTCAGAACGGCAGCAACGGTATTCAGGTAAACGGTGTAATGTGCTCGCAAAGATATCATATCGACCATAATTACATCTGTAATAACCACGGCAATGCCGGCGGGGGAATCTATATGACCGATTCCGACCCGTGGATTTGGTGGAACTCCATCAACGACAACTCGGCGGTAACGGATGGCGGCGGTATCAACGCAGTCCAATCGCCTGCAATTATCGAGACGAACGATATTTGCCGGAACACCGCCGGTCGTTACGGCGGCGGCGCGTTTATCGAGCTGACTACCGGTGGAGATTTTCTGACCAACTGGATGAACCACAACATGGCGGTGGATGGCGGCGGTGTTTTCTGGGATAGAACCGATATGCCGATAACCGCGAATTCTATCGATACGAATCACGCCTACAACAGCGGCGGAGGTATTTACCTGAAAGAATCGAATCCCATCGTTTCCGGGGATACTATGCGCGCAAACGGCGCGGATGCAAACGGCGGCGGGCTTTATATCGACGAATTCTCCAACCCAGTCGTTCAAGATAACGATTTTATCGTGGATACCGCCCAGGTCGATGGCGGAGGAATTTATCTAAATGGTAACCCGACAATGCCGGGACCTTTGGTGAATTTTGTGGACAATGAAATTTCCGGTTGCCGCGCATTTAGCGATGGCGGTGGGTTCTATATGGGAGATATTACATCTTCGGTATGGACAAACAACATGATTATGGGGAATTCTGCGGCATGGGGCTCCACCGGATTAGGCGGCGGCGGATATATCGGCGGGGAAACGCAAGCGACCTTTTATAGTAACTACGTTATCGAGAATTATGCCTTCTACGGCGGCGGATACGCGTTCAACGGCTCGAATCTCACACCCGTAACCGTTGTCGCGGATACATTTATCGGAAATCAGGCGGATACATCCGGCGGCGCTAACTGGATATATCAAGCCTCGGTTATTATCGATACTTGCGCATTCTACGGCAATATCGCCATTCACGGCATTGGCGGAACCGGCGGCGGCGGTATCGCCGCGTTCGACCCCGGAACGCTGAGCGTCTGCGATTCGGACCTCGACGGTAATAGTGCGCTACTCGGCAACGGAGGTGGGATGATGCTATACGTCCTTAAAGGCGCTACGATATTGCGTAATTACTTCACCGCCAATACCGCGCAGGACGCGGGAGGGGTGGCCGGTAACGGCGGCGCGATATATTCCAACGGCGACGACGCAGGTTATCAAGCAATTGTTGCGAATAATCTTTTCTTTTCAAATAAAGCCGACCTTTCCGGCGGTGGGATTTTCATCATGGGTGGCGCTCGATTTGCTGTTGCCAATAACGATTTCGTCGCGGACTCGTGCGATTTTCTCGCAACCGGCAGCGCGGAAGGCGGAGGTATTTACAACGCCACAATGGGCACTCATCCCGGCCAACCGGAGATACACAGTAATTGCTTCTACGACAATTACGGACCGACAGTCAGGGATATATTTCTCGGTTTGGGGGCTGCGCCTCGCGTTGAATACAACAGGGTCAGCCCGGGAGAGCCGACCGCAATATTCCCGAACGTTACCGGATCGCCGCTTTACGAGAGCTATCCTCCCGCGCCATTTACCTATCCGACATTCGCAGACCTGCATCCAAACCTGCATAGCTGCCTTATCGATTTAGGCGATACCAGCGGGATAGTAGTCTCGCCGGGCGTTTTCTGGACAGACCTTGATTTGAGCGCTACAGATATCGGCCTGTGGGGCGGTCCTTACGCCTCCGCGATGGGCAGGCCGAATTTCATCACCGGACTCACCGCGATTGCAGGCGCCGGATTAGTCCGTTTAACATGGAATTCCGCCACCTTCGCCGGGCCTTCGACAGCGGCGGCCTACGCAGTCTATTGCTCGACCGGGGCGGATTTCTCGCCAGTCATGGCGAACGGTTTTTATCCTTCGTTTGTCGATACATCCCTCGACACGACATATAATCATACTACAGTCGTTCCGGGCGTTACATACTATTATCGTGTCAACGCTTTCGTCCTCGCGGACAGTATCGCGGGGGGATACTCCGACACCGCCAGTTCAATACTTCTCGGCATTACCGATGACCAGAAATTGCCCGCAACAACGGGTATAACCGCGGTTATCCCGAATCCGGCGAATTCTTCATGCAGGATAGAGTTCTCGATTGCGCCCGGACTGGCGCGGGATATTCCGGCATTCATCGATATATACGACATGAGTGGCAGATCGGTAAGGAGAATCGATTTGGAGCGCCCCGGAATCGGCTACGCACTCTGGGACGGCAAAGACAACACGGGCCGCGAACTGCCCTCGGGAACATATCTTGCGAAACTTATCTCCGGCGATATTTCCGATTTTATGAGTATCCTGCTGGTGAAATAGGAGAGTAGGGGAGGATCTCAGACCCTCCCGTTTGCGATAGAAGAGTCAATGTAAAATTAACAATTATCAATTAGCAATGAAAAATGGGCGGCATATCGGAGTAGAGAGTAGAGAGTGGAGAAATCTATTACTATTGCACTCGTCATTTCGATACCGTTGTGGTGCCCTATTGCTTTGTTCAGCATCGGAATCGAAATATAAAAAATCCTTAAGGAGGGAAAATGAAAAAGATGTTGCTGTTTTTGTTCGTCGCTATTCTCGCCACAAGCGTTGTAGCCGAAATCCCGAAGGTGATTTCCTATCAGGGACGGCTGACTAATGAAGTCACAGGCGAACCGGTTATCGACACCTGCGATTTCACTTTTAGCCTATATAACCTCGAAACGGGCGGAACCGCGCTCTGGTCCGAGACGCAAGTAGTCTCGACCGATTCGGCCGGTTTGTATTGCGTCAAACTCGGTTCGACAACACCCTTTCCCGCCTCTCTCGATTTCACGGAACCTTACTGGCTTGGGATACTCATCGACGGAACAGTCGAGTTATCGCCTCGATACCAACTGACGAGCAGCCCTTACGCTTTCCACTCAATAACAGCGGATTTCGCGGACACCTCGCAATTCGCGGATATGTCTTTATATTCCGAACACGCGCTCGAAGCGGACTCGGCGGACTATGCCGATAATGCCGAATACGCAATTGTTTCCGATACTGCATATTCCGTCGATTGGACCAATATAACCACCATGCCCGCCGGTTTTGCCGACGGAATCGATAATGAGGGCACCGGCACGATTTATTACGCTGGCGACGGAATCGACATATCGAGTGATACTATCAGCATCCCTGAAGATGGGATAGAAGCCTTTATGTTGTCGAATATGGGCGCTACGGATGGTCAGGTCATGAAATGGAACAGTGGTACCGGCGGATGGGAACCGCAAAACGACATCGGCGGCGGTGCGGGCGACGGTTGGGGCTCGCAGGTTGTTCAGTCCGATGCCACACTCGACGGCAGTGGAACGACAACCTCCACGCTTAAAATCGCTCAACAGGGAGCAACAACGGGGCAAATCCTGAAATGGGACGGAAGCACATGGTCTCCCGCCGATGATTCCGTCGGAACCGGCGGAAGTGGAGGTATCTCCGGTAGCGGGACGATTAATTACGTGCCCAAATTTACAAATTTAGCAGGTGACCAAATAGGCGATTCCCATATATCGGACAACGTTTCGGTGGATATAAATACAAGCGTGAATATCAGCCATACCGGACAGGTCGGTCTTCAATGCGACGGCACGGACGGTTCCTGGGCAAGCATATATGTTAATGCGCAAACCGCGACCGCCGACCCCGGATATGGATATCTCAGGGAAGGATTTATTTTCGGACACACCTATCTCAATTCCGATTTTACCTGGATACTCCAGAATGGCGGGTGGGCGAGCATGACCAATAATTTCGCCATCGATTCGACGGGCAACGTCGGAATCGGGACAATTTATCCGTCGTTTAAGCTCGATGTCGCGGGCACGCTCAGCACCGAGGGTTTCCAGATGTCGGACGGCGCTTCGTCCGGTTACGTCCTGACATCGGACGGTAGCGGTTATGGCACATGGCAACCCGGCGGTGGTGGCGGAACGGTTAGCACGACGGCGCGGCTTTCCGGCGACGGTTCAGTCGGGGATCCGCTCGATATCGCGCAACATGGCGCAACCGACGGACAGGTTCTCAAATGGAGCGCCGCCAGTAGCGCATGGGAACCCGATAACGATATTGGTGGCGGATCGGGAGATAACTGGGGTTCGCAAGTAGTCCAATCCGACGCCACGCTCTCAGGCGATGGCACTACCGGCAATGAACTGCAAATTGCGCAACAGGGTGCAACCGATGGCCAGGTCCTCAAATGGAGCGCCGTCGGCAGCATATGGGAACCCGGCAACGACGAGACCGGAAGTGGCGCTGACAGCGACTGGACAATCAGCGGCAGCGATATGTATTCCGCGGTAAGTGGCAATGTCGGAATCGGAACGACGACACCGACGGCAAAGCTAGATATATCCACAAATAGCGATGCATTTGCTCCCACCATAGCTCTTCGTGAAACAGAAGATGATTGGGCACGAATCCACTTTTACGACACCGCGACTCCCAATTTTTTCGGTATTGCCGGATGGCCCTCCGCTTCAGACAATTTCGCTCGATTAGATATTTTTTATAGCGGTTCAGGCGGCAATATTGCAACTTTTCATGGTGACGGTAATGTTGGCATTGGGCTTGGAACAGCGATACCGGAACATAAACTTCATGTAATAACCGATGGAGAAATTGCTGCGGGATATTTTGTGAATCAAAGCCCATCATTAGATTACTTCGGTGTTTATGGCGCATGTGCCAACAACGATTACTATGGGTATGGAGGATATTTCAAAGGTGGTTATATCGGAGCTTATGGATTTGTCGAACCAACAGGTAATTTATATTATATGGGCGTATCAGGTTATGTCACAGGTGGATCCGGTGACAATTACGGAGTAAAAGGTTCGTCATATGGTGGAGAAACAAATTACGGTGTTTATGGCATAGCATCCGGCGGAACGACGAATTACGGTGTTTATGGCGAAACATCGGGCGGAACGACGAATTGGGCGGGATATTTTAGTGGCGATGCCCATTTTACTGGTTGTGTTAGCATTGGAGATTCATCAACATATTCAGGACTTAACTTACTCAGAATTGCAGGCGATGTAAGGATTGAATCGCATTTTCCGTCAATTACTTTATCTGGTATTGAAACTGATGGAAGAAGTTGGAGTATTTCAGAGAGTGCAGGTAATCTCAAAATACACTACTGGGCTGGTTCTTGGTTTAGTTATATAACTGTTAAACCTGATGGCAAATTAGGAATTGGAACCAGTGCTCCAACACGATTGTTATGGGTTGACGGTGATGCCGGCGGAACCGGTGCCTGGCACAACGATTCCGATGAAAGACTCAAACAGAACATCGTCACGATCCCGAATGCGCTCGATAAAGTCAAGCAACTTCGCGGCGTGCAGTTTGAATGGAAAGAAACCGAAAATCATGCAGAAGGGGAACAAATCGGCTTCATTGCTCAAGAAGTATTACCTATTCTTCCCGAGGTCGTCGATAAACCCGGAGAATATTATGGGATGCAATATGCGCCAATCACCGCGCTGCTGGTCGAAGCGATGAAAGAACAACAAATAATAATCGAACAACTCAAAGCGGAAATCGAGTTGCTGAAAGCACAAAACAACTCACTATAGATGCGTTTAAGGCGATTGGAAGAACGCTAAGTTAGCCAACTCACGAAAAAGGTTAATTTGTAATCGAGATAAAAGGAGGAAAAATGAAGCGTGTAATGGTTTTAATTCTCACAATACTCATTGTTATATCCGTATATGCTGAAATCCCAAAATTAATATCATATCAGGGAAGACTGACAAACTCTATCACGGGCGAACCGGTAATAGATACTTGCGATTTTACTTTTAGTATATACGATGTCGAAACGGGTGGAGCCGCGCTCTGGTCCGAGACGCAAGTAGTCTCGACCGATTCGGCCGGATTATATTGCGTCAAACTCGGTTCAACAACGCCCTTTCCCACTTCGCTCGATTTCGCGGAACCTTACTGGCTTGGGATACTCATCGACGGGACAATCGAATTATCGCCTCGATACCAACTGACGAGCAGTCCTTACGCGTTCCACTCAATAACCGCGGATTTAGCGGACACCTCGCAATTCGCGGATATGTCCTTAAATGCCGAACATGCGCTTGAAGCAGACTCGGCGGACTATGCCGATAATGCCGAATACGCAATTGTTTCCGATACGGCATATTCGGTCGATTGGACTAATATAACCACCATGCCCGCCGGTTTCGCCGACGGAATCGATAACGAGGGCACCGGCACGACTTATTACGCTGGCGATGGTATCGACATTTCAAGCGATACTATCAGCATCCCCGAAGATGGGATAGAAGCCGTTATGTTGTCGAATATGGGAGCTGCGGACGGTCAGGTCATGAAATGGAATAGCAGTAGCGGATACTGGGAACCGCAAAATGACATCGGCGGAGGCGCGGGTGACGGTTGGGGCTCGCAGGTCGTTCAGTCCGATGCCACACTCGACGGCAGCGGAACTTCCACTTCTACACTTAAAATCGCTCAGCAAGGGGCAACAACGGGGCAAATTCTGAAATGGGACGGAAGCACATGGTCTCCCGCCGATGATTCCGTCGGAACCGGCGGAAGCGGAGGTATCTCCGGTAGCGGGACGATTAATTACGTCCCCAAATTTACCAATTTAGCAGGTGACCAAATCGGCGATTCTCATATATCGGATAACGTTTCGGTGGATATAAATACAAGCGTGAATATCAGCCATACCGGACAGGTAGGTTTACAATGTGACGGCACGGATGGCTCGTGGGCAAGCATATATGTAAATGCGCAGTCAGCTACAGCCGACCCCGGCTATGGCTACCTTCGAGAGGGATACTTGTTTGGTTACACCTATCTTAATTCGGCCCATACTTGGATTGTGAAAAACGGCGGGTGGGGTGGATCAGAGAACCATCTCGCTATCGATTCGACGGGCAACGTCGGAATCGGGACGATTTATCCTTCGTTCAAGCTCGATGTCGCGGGCACGCTCAGCACCGAGGGTTTCCAGATGTCCGACGGCGCTTCGTCCGGTTATGTGTTGACTTCGGACGGAAGCGGATACGGCACATGGCAACCCGGTGGCGGCGGAGGAGCAGTTAGCACGACGACGCGGCTTTCCGGTGACGGTTCAGTCGGGGATCCGCTCGATATTGCGCAACAGGGCGCAACCGACGGACAGGTGCTAAAATGGAGCGCCGTCAGTAGCGCATGGGAACCCGCCAACGATATTGGCGGCGGCGCCGGCGACGATTGGGGTTCGCAAGTAGTCCAATCCAATGCAACACTTTCCGGCGATGGCTCTACCGGCAATGAACTGCAAATTGCGCAACAGGGTGCAATCGACGGCCAGGTTCTCAAATGGAACGCCATAGGTAGCACGTGGGAACCTGCCAACGACGAAACCGGTAGTGGAAGCGGAGCCGACAGCGACTGGACAATCAGCGGCAGCGATATGTATTCCGCTGTCAGCGGTAATGTCGGAATAGGCACGACGACGCCGACTGCAAAATTGCATATCGAAGGAGGAAGCTCAAATGGAATCGAGGTAGACTCCCCAGCTGAATATGGCATATATATCCACGACACAGGATACAACGGACTATCTATTTACTCAGCCGGTATGGATGGCATTAAAATAAACGACCCGACCTATGATGCCATAGATATCGATAACGCAGGCGAGTGCGGTATTGAAATCGACAGTGCATACTACTATGGTTTGATGATTAGAAGTACAGCAATGGATGGAATAAGAATCCAAAATGTTCATTCAAACGCTATTTATATTTCCGGCCCCGATGAAGACGGAATATATATATCTGATGCTTCAAGAAGTGTATATGTTTTCTCGGCAGATACCGGCATAGTCATGAGACATGTCGGATACCACGGTATTTATATTGACTCGGTCGGTTATGACGGCTACGGCGACGGAATTAGGATTAATAAACCAAAAGATGATGGCATAGAAATTACACAACCGAATTATGGTGTCTATGTCACCCAGCCTATTCAGGATGGCTTTTATGTCTCTAATTCCGGCGATGACGGATTATATGTATTTAACTCCGGTGATGATGGAGTTTACGTTTCTAATCCAGGCGGCGACGGTATGGAGATTAATGGAGGTGTCAGCACCGAACGCGGTCTTTATATCTATGACGGTTCGGGCACGGGCGACCCGGACACCGGAATTGTTATTAGAGACGTCGGCTCTTATGGAATATTCATCGATTCGCCCCTCGATGACGGTATCAACATAGCGTGGCCCACCGGCGACGGAATCGAAATACGAGGCGGTGGGGACACCGAATACGGCATTGTTATACATGATAATTTTGGCGTAGGTGACCCGGATAGGGGAATCCTGATTGAAGACGTAGCGGAATGCGGCATACTTATAAATTCGCCGGGCACACATGGTATGATTATAAATAACGCAGATAGTCACGGTGTTCAAATAAGCCATCCTGAAGAAAGTGGTATAGAGGTGCTCTATGCAGGCTATGCAGGCGCTTTTATTCGATATCCAACTTACAAGGGCGTAGTTGTTCTGTATCCTGGGGTTGATTGTTATGGTTGCACTTCTTCGCGATATAGGCGATTCCGAGTTAACAGCGAATGCGAGGTTTTCGGGCGTAGTTATAATCAATATATAATTGATGAGGAAGGGCTGGGAATTGCCACTCCGGTTTCGGCTTCCACGGAACGCTGGCTGGAACATATCGGCGAATCTCAATTATCCGGCGGCGAGTGCAGAGTCGATTTGCCGCAGGATTTCCGCGAGGGCGTTACAATAACAAAAGACTTTCCTATGCAGGTTTTCGTGACTCCCTACGGCGATTTGGGAAGATATACTATCGAACGCCACACGACGTATTTCATCGTCCGTCAAATCGAGGGCGACCCGGACGCGAGTTTCGCATACAAAGTCCACGCGAAAGTGCGCGGCGGCGAAAACGACGCAATCCTGCATGTTGACCTCAAAGCCGAGCAAGAGGAAGAAGAAAGGCTAATGGGAGAACGCTAAGTTAGAAAACACTGGAGAAAAGCGATATATAAGCGATAAAAAGGAGCAAAAATGAAAAGAAACATGTCAATCGTCATCCTGATTCTTACCTTCTTTAGTGTGGCTCTTGCTGATGTGCCGCAGTTCATCAGTTATCAGGGAATATTACGGGATGATTTAGGCGCACCGATAGAGGGAACTTACCCGATTACGTTCCGCTTATACGACGACGAGATTTCTCCGACATCTATCTGGACGGAAACACATCCCGCGGTAGAGGTTACCGAAGGGCTGTATTCCGTCCAATTGGGGTCTCTTAATCCTTTTTCTCCTTCGATTGATTTCTCCGAGCAATATTGGCTCGAAGTGGAATTCAACAGCACCGTGCTATCACCCCGCTATATGTTCTCTTCGAGTCCGTATGCACTCAATATCGCAGACGTGATAAACAAAGAGGCCACCCAGACCTTTACCGGTGCTATCGGCAATGCAATTCTCGTCGATTCACCCGGCTACGACGGCCTTCATATCGAAAACGGCGGCGACGACGGAATCGAAATAGATAGTGTTCGCTGGTATGGCTTGTGGGTCAGAAACTCGGGAAGCTTCGGCGTGTATGTTCAAAACCCTCACAATGCCGGCGTAAGGGTTGTTAATCCAGTATATAATGGCGTGGAAATTGCCGGTAGTGAGGAAACGAATCGAGGGGTTTATATTTACGATTACTCCGCTTATGGCGATCCGGATACGGGAATTGTGGTTAGGAATGTTGGTAGTATGGGTATATTTATCGATTCGCCCGAAGGAACCGCCGAGAAGATAACCGGAGCTGAAACCGGTCTGTATATCACCGACTCGGAATGGGGAATAATCGTATCAGAAGTGGATAGCGAAGGGATTTCCATTTATAACCCTACGAGAAACGGCATTAATATCCAATATCCGGGCAATACGGGGATTTCTGTTTTGTCACCCGGCAATAACGGAATCGAAATCACCGGCGGCGTTACCGGTTTGGATGTCTTTGGCTACGCCGCAACTGGACGAGGCGTTTATATCCACGGGACTTCGGGCGACCCGGATACCGGTATCGTCGTTCGTAACTGCTCGCACTACGCCGCCTGGTTCGAGGGCAATGTTCATGTAACCGGCAGACTCGACAAGGGCTCCGGCTCCTTCTTTATCGACCATCCCCTGGATCCGCTGAACAAGACCCTCCGACACAATTTCGTCGAATCGCCGGAAAACCTCTGCCTGTATCGTGGAGAAGTGGAACTGGATTCGAAAGGCGAAGCGGTTGTCGAAATGCCGGATTACTTCACGGCGTTAGTCGAGGAGAACGGCGCCACTGTAACTCCGACGCCTGTCGGCAGGCCATTTATGGTGGGTTACGAATGGGATAAAAACCGCAACGCTTTTACAGTCTATGGCAAACCCGGAAGGCGGGTCAGTTATATCGTTCTTGCCGACCGTGACGACCCAGTAATGAGGATGCTCTACCGTCCGGTCGAAGAGGATAAGGGCGAAAGAAGCGGAGTGAACGGTTTGCTATATCCCGAAGCCTACGGTTATCCAGAGGAGATGGGCGAGGATTAAGACGCAATCCAGAACGCTCGTGGAGAGCAATATAAACCAAATCGAGTTCATAACGAAAACGATGTAAAATAAAAGTTCGATTAACGTAATCTAATGAAAGGTTGCCCCTTTGATTTGGGATTTGTAGTTTATTTTTGAGAGACATCAAACTACATCACCCAGGAGGCAACCATGGATAGTATAATCGGAATCGACATTCATCGCAAGTTTTCCGAGGTTTATGTGACAAAAAAAGATGGCGAAGAGATCGAACGCAAACGGCTCGAACATAATGACCCGATTGGAGTTAGAGAGTTTTTCGAGGATTATTCGGGTGCATCGGCGGAGCCGTTGAGCACCTTCGCCTCCGTTGCCTACCGGTGGCAGCCGGACGAATCCATCGGTTCCGGCGTCTACCTCGTCCGCGCAACTATCCCGCAACAGACGGCTTCAGCCGTCTGCACAAAACGAGTCGTGTATTTGAAATAACAATGGTTTGATAGCCGAAGCGAGTCGCGCAGCGTCGAGCATGTCATCCGTCGGCATTGCCGACCGGCCCTGCCGCTCGTGTATTTGAAATAATTGCTATATTGTCATTTCGAGCGAGCGGAGCGACGAGAAATCTTTTTGATATAGCGAGAGATTTCTCCCTTCGGTTCGAAATGACAGGCAAAAAGGAATATATACTTGAAATAAATATTTGTTCTTTTCAACTGTTTTTTACGGGCGACGGGGCGGAATGGCTAAATCGCGGGGATGCACGGCGACGATGAGAACGCGCACCGCGACATTTAGCGGCGGAATCGGCACGTCGAAGCTCAAATCCGTCTCGATGAGGACACGCGCCGCGAAAAGGAGCTCGGACACTGCGAAACCGAGGCCATGCACGGGCGAAAAGAGCGGTTGCACCATCAAGCCGAGCCATTGCACAGCCTAAAAGAGCCGGCTCGACGAGGCTATGCAGTCGCTCGGCGGGGCTATGCGTGCGCTCGGAAAGGCTGTGCGTGCACTCTCTTTGACGATGCAGTCGCTCGGAGAGGCTGTGCGTGCGCTCGGAAAGGCTATGCGGTCGCTCGACGAGGCTGTGCGGACGCTCTCTTTGACTATGCGGTCGCTCGACGAGGCTGTGCGCTCGCTCTTCTTGGCTGTGCACTTACAGCAGAGCGCATTTGCGGTTTTTTGCTTGATTTTCCCGGTTTTTAAAAACCGTAGGGGCGTATCGCATACGCTCGTAGTGTCATTTCCGTAGGGAATCCATTCGTGTTGAGCAAAGAAAAGATGGATTCCGGGTCAAGTCCGGAATGACAGGGTGGTTGGAGAGAATGTAGAATTAAGAATGTAGAATGAAGAATGGAAGAGGCGGCGGAGAGGGCAAACATTGTCATTTCGAGGGAAGCGGAGAGACGATAAATCTCCTTAATAGCCGGGAGATTTCTCCCTTCGGTTCGAAATGACAAGAAAGGGCGGTTCGAAATGACAGTGGTTAGCGCGGAATGACAGGGTGGTGAGTTCGGCGCGGACAGCATTTAGGCATTTGAGCTTTGGCATTTGACATTTCCCTCTGGTTATACCAAAAAAAATAAATTTGCCCTTGACAAACGGGATTAAAATCCGTTTATTGAACGTAAGAAGATGTTTCAAGGTCGCAAACCAAAGATCAAAAATTAATTAAATGGGCCGAACAAGGGGTTGCAAGGCTCAAAACCGAAGGAGGAGTTTGTTATGAAGAGAATGATTCTTATCGCGATGTTATTTGTTGCTGCCGTGTCGTTCGGCGCATGGAGTGGCTCTGAGCTTAATATCGCTCAGACATTGGCTGCAAACGATTACGTCGGTGAAATCGGCACATCAACAGCTACGATTTATGCGTTCTTCACTATCCTTGGCCCGGAATTCACAATTAACGCAAGTACTTGGGATTGTTGGGAACTCACGGACTTTTTACCGGGCGATTGGGGTATCCAAACAGCACCTTTCTCAATCGAGAACACGGGCGGTGTTACGCTGGACCTCGGTTTTTCCAGTGCGAGATCCGGCGCGGCTGTTACGCCGGTTGACGCTAATTATGCTGCTGCTTGGGCGGGAACGGTTAATACTTACAAACTCTGGAATGTTATGGTTTCCGGAGCTACTGCTGGTGCGACTATGCCAGCGGTCGCCGATTTAGTCAGCGACAATTGTATGAATACTACTGGGACCGTCCAGTGGTATGGCGACGCTAACTACCTTGAACCGATTGCCGCAACTCCCTATCCACATGCGACAGGCACATCTTTGAACTTCTATGCTGCGGATGTTACTGGCACGACTAACGATGACGAGGTTTTGTGTTATCTTGCCGCACAGATACCGTTCGCAGGTTGGACCGAATTCACTAGACACGTAGTGACGGTTACCGTTTATGGCGCAATATCCACTCACTAAATTTGTTTTCAAAGCGACCCCAGAAAACCCTTCCCCACACGGGGGAGGGTTTTTTAATGTCAAAATCCCCCACGGGTCTTCGACAAATGACAAATGAATGTCAAATGACCTAATGACAAATCACTCTGATAATAGGCGCGGCGTCTCGCCGCGCGTCGAGCGAGACGCTCGACCTATTAGAAAAAAGGAGCGGCTTCGCAGCCGCCCCTTTTTTTATTAAATCGGTTTTATCGTTGACAAAGCGCGTTTAAGTCCCTTTTTTATTGGAGCGCAAGGAGCCGATATGAAGTTTAGAAAATTCGTTAAAGAGACAATCGAAGCGACCCGCAACGAACCGTTCTGGAAGTTCCTGCTTATGACGGCTTTGGTTTCGCTTATTCTCATTTTGCTCACATTTTGCGCCCAGCCCTCGGAGATCGACGATAATTATCATTACATGAATCTCGGTAAGGCGCTTTATCAGGGCGACGGCTTTGTCCGCTTGGATACGCCGGGGCATCCGCCGGAGGATATTGTCACGCCTGGTTATCCGCTAATTTTAGCCGGGATAATGAAACTCGCGGGCAATGCGAAGCCGCTAATCGCGATGAAGCTTTTCAGCACGCTCTGCTATTGGCTCTCGGTCCTTATCGCCGTGACTGTTTTCGTTAAGTTCATGAACTGTAATCGTTGGGTGGCGTTTCTATTCGCGGTTTTCATGTCGATAACGCAGTTTATGATTTACTACGCCTCGTATGTTCTTACCGAAGCGCCGTTTTTGTTTTTCTCCACGTTAACGGTTTTTCTAATCTTACTTTATGAACGGGATAGGAAAGACTTGTTCTTCTATCTTGCAACGCTTTCGGTGGTTGCTGGAATTTACATCCGATTACCGGGTGCGCCGCTTGCAGTTGCGGTTTTCTTTTGGCTGGTTCTGCGAAAGGACTATAAAAAGGCCTTCATTTTCGCCGCAATTGTTGGTATTCTGGTTGGGGCGTGGGTCGTGCCGAAGATTCTTTCGGGGCGATTTCTATATGGGGGCCAGTTTGTTGTTACGGAAAGCATCGCTATCGAGTCAGCGCGAACACAATCACATTTTTCGAGGTATTTTTATAACTTTGGGCATTATCTTTTCGTCTCCTTTCCAAGGCTAATATTCCCTTTCATTTCGCTATATCCTGCAAGGGAGTTTATTCTCTCCCGCAGTTGGTTTGAAATCGCGCTTGGAATCCCTATTTTCTTTTTTCTTATATTAGGTTCAATCTTAGGATTGAAGAAGAAAGAAACGGCATTTCCATATTTCTATTTTCTGAGCTATTTCGTAATCATATGCTATTTTGGTTCCGTGGGGATTAGATATATGACTTATGTTTTTCCGTGGTTTATTCTGGCTTTCATAAGCGGATTCAGTTCGATATATCGAAGATTTGAAAAAAAACGAATCGTTAAAATATTCATCACGATTATTCCCTTTATTATCGTGCTTTTAGCGATTCCAAGTTCCTATAAGGTTATTATAGAGACGAGCGCAACGAGAAGATTGGCACATAGAGGGATTAAACCTCCGTTAGCCCTCGTGGTTATGAATAGATATAGGAACCAAGTTGAATTGCACCGATTATATCACGCTTGCGAGTGGATAAGGACGAACTTGCCGGAAGACGCAGTAATTATGGCTCCACAACAGAGGACAGTCTATTATTACTCGGAACGGGCTTGCCTTTCACCGAAATATTGGGAGTCTATTCTCAGTAGGCAAGGTTTAGTGAGAGACCGCGAACTCAAGGAGACAGAAATTGATTCTATGTGGCTTTGGGCGCTGGATAATGGGCTCACCCACGTTGTTATCGATCCGATTTACATGGTAACGAGGAATTACCTCAAACCCGCTCTCGCGAGGTATCAGGATTGTATCACCCCTATTTACGAGACGGATGAACCGAAATCGCGGGTTTTCGAAATCGACACGACCTGCTTGAGGGAGTTTCTAACAACCAATAGTAAGGCGGAAATAGATAAGATTTTGCACGAGGTTGTGCGATTGAAGGAGAAGGAGGACGCGGATTCGCTGAGCAGCTTATTGGAGCGTTACGAGCGAAGCGATAAAGCGATAGAGGGTATCTGCAAATACCTTAGCTATTATATCTACCTGATGGAGTTCGACGAGCTTCTAAAGCTGTTCGAATCGGCTCAAACGCTTTATCCGGATAACCCGATATTGTGGTTTAATTGGGGTATCGAACATAATAGGATGCAACTTCTTAGTATTTCGGTTCCGGCGTTCGAGAAGGCTTTGGAATATGGCGCCGATTCTGCAGATTGCTACAACAACCTCGGTGTCGCTATGACGATACAAAAGGATTCGCCTAAAGCGGAGGTCTATTTCGAAAAGGCTATGGCCCATGCGCCGGACGATCATGTTGTTCTAAAAAACCGGTTAGCGAACCTTATTTCGACGCGGGATATTTCCAAAGCCGACTCATTATTGGAGTGGGCGACTTTTCGCGAGGATGTCGATGATGAATATGTAGCAGCGGTGAAGGCTATGGTTGAGACATTCGAGAGGTGGAAGAAGTCTTTAGGGATTGAATAATGAGTTATGAAAAAAAACCTTGCTTTTCATGGATTTATATCTTAACATTAAAAGTAGGTTTCATTAATCGACCTTAAGTTTATGGGGGTAAGATGGTTGGCAATAATAAATTTTCATGGTTCGCTTTGTTAGCAATTGCAATAGTGTCGTCAACATTGTTTGGTTTGGGTATTTCAATTTCGCCGGGGGCGAATCTGACTTATTTACGTCAACTCGGTGGGGAATCCGAACTTCCGCCTCTCACGATTATTAACGTCAATGAGCAAGCGATGACCTATACTATCACTCCGTCCTCACAGAATATTCTCCGCGGTTACTGCGTTCTCCCCGATATCGAATGGGTCAGATTGGGCTTAAACGATGTTGAGGTTCAACCCTTTGATACCGTGGAAATCCCTGTATTCGTGACGGTTCCCGATGATTCCGGTTTCGCTAACAGGGCTTGGAGTTTTATGCTTTCGGTTAAGCAAAAACCGATTGGCCAAGAGAGTTCAAGTTTTACGGCTATAGAATTGGCGGCGCAGGGTTATTGGTTCCTGGAAACAAAATCTTCTGAAAACGTTCTTTCGAAAGAACTCGATGAACCTCTCGTTGTAAGCCCGAGTATCTGGACCGCCACATTTGCCGAAGACGAACCTACCACCGGCGAATTAGCATTCCGTTTATTAAACAACGATAACGTTAAGCATACTTACACCTTCGACGAATATACACCTTACTATGGCGACGAGATAAGTGGTCAGAAATTAGATATTATTCCGCTTGTTAGTGACGAAGACTCCTGGGTTTCTGATATGGGTTGGATTACGCCAAAGAAAAAAGGATTCCTCTTCTTCAAGAGCAAACCGAAAATCAAACTAAACCCCGGTGAATCGGCAGAGCAGCTTGTTAAAGTAGATATCCCTCCTGAAGCTCTTGGGGACAATACTTACGAGGCTGTGATTTTCATCAAGGTCGATGGCCAGTTTAATAACGGGAGATTCGTAAGGTTTATCTTAAAATAATGTTTGTAAAACGATTTCTTCTTTTCGGACTTCTGCTTTCATCTTGTTTTGCAGGTTGGAGTGGTTCAGAATCATTCACAACAAGCTCTTCGCCAGATTTGGTTGGCGATTTAAGTTCTCCTGCGGTAATCTACGCCAAGTTTACAATCATTGGCATTCTCGAGTTTAAGATTACCGGCCCGGATGTGTGGGCGGTTTACGGTCTGAGTCTCGGCGAGGTAGTTACCCAGAATGAACCGATCGTTATCGAGAATTCTGGTGGCGTTGTGCTGGATTTCGGATTCTACATTTCGGATGAGGATATAATTACAATTCCCGGTTCCGTGCCATGGGAAAGCCTGGATAGCTGGATGCCGACAAATACGCCGTCCCGATATACTCTCGGATTGATTATTTGCGATGGTAGTGTGACTTCCGGTCCCGGTATGGGCGAGTTTGCTAACGACGATATTCTCGAACCGGACAGTCTTACATGGTACACGACTTCGGGGCAATTTAGACCTTTTTCAGCTGCACTGGTTTATGCCCACGAAGGCGTCACTTCCCTTGGGATACTTTCGGCTGATGGCATGGACAAAGTCCATTCGTTTTTCCGCCTGCAGATAAGCAGAGCCGGCTCCGAGGACGATTATCCTCACGCCGCCCAGATAACGATTACCGGACGGATTTCTTCAGGTTAATCCCGGATAGAATGCTTGCACGATATATCCCCGGAGGTTCTCTCTTCCTGGGTTTGTTTTTTATTGACATTCGGAAGTTGGTCTCCTATTTTCAAACTTAATTATGGGAATAATACGAATCCATAATATGTCATTCTACGGTTACCACGGTGTATCGGCTGCAGAGAAGGAGATTGGTAAGCGGTTCACTGTGGATATCGAAATGGTTATCGATACGCTCGAAGCATCGCGTTCGGACGATCTACGAGACACGATCGATTATCAGGAAGTTTACAGGGTAGTTGGCGAATTCATTACCAATAATACTTTCCACCTAACCGAGACTGTTGCGGAGGGTATCGCGGATAGGGTTTATGAGTCTTTTGAACCTATCGGATTAAGGGTGCGGGTTCGTAAAAATACACCGCCGTTCCCCGGTCATCTCGATTATATCGAGATCGAGACTACGCGGGGGGAGATTTGAAAGAGAAAGTTTACCTTATTCTCGGCGCGAATCTCGGCGACCGGATTGGCTCTCTCGCTGCGGCCCGTGAAAAACTCACGAAATTTGGCGAGATTATCGGCGCGAGCAAACTCCACATGTCTAAAGCATATGGCTATGTCGAGCAACCGGATTTTATCAATGCCGCTGTCGTCCTAAGCACCGGCGTATCGCCATGGGATTTTCTGCGGGATATGAAGGCAATTGAAAGAGATTTGGGCAGGCACGACAGTTTTAAGTGGGGCCCCCGCGAGATCGATATCGATATCGCTCTTTGGGGCCGCAGAATTATCAACGAAGCCGATATGATTATTCCTCACAAGGGATTAGCGATGCGGGACTTTTACCTCGTGCCGATACTCGAAATCACACCGTATGTAATTCATCCGGTGACTGGGATGAAGCTCAATGAGCACCTCGCTCGAATACCAAGAGAGGACAGGACGCTTAAAAGCGTGATCAATGATGAGAGGTGGCAATCTATAACCACATAGCAATCGAAGGTCCTATCGGAGTCGGGAAAACCTCTCTGGCAAAGAAGATCGCGGATGAATTCGGCGGCGAACTTGTATTAGAGCGCTTCGAAGAGAATCCATTTCTGCCCGATTTTTACAAAGACCCCCGCCGTTACGCGTTTCCGGCTCAGATATTTTTCCTTCTTTCGCGATATCGGCAGTTGTCGGATTTACATTCATACGACCTTTTCCATGAAGTAATCATTACGGATTATATCTTCGAAAAAGACAAGATATTCGCATATATCAACCTGGCCGAATCTGAACTGAGGTTATACGAGGAGATCGAGAGACACCTTGAATCCGAGCTTCCAAAGCCCGACCTCGCTGTTTATCTTCAGGCGACGCCGGAAATTCTAATGCGTCGAATAAAAAAACGCGGTAGGAATTACGAAAAGAGAATTACCGAGGATTATCTGGAAAGACTTTGCGAGGCTTATAATTATTTTTTCTTTAACTACACCGCGACGCCGCTTCTAATCGTGAATACGGAGAATTTCGACCTAACCGAGCGCACGGCATTCATGACCCTATACGAGCGGATTTGCAGGCCGGTGCAGGGAACCGAATATTTCAACCCGAAAAACACTCTTTGGGAGTAATTAATGGTCAAGCAACTGACAGTGCACGATATAGTCGATTTTAAGAAGCGCGGCGAGCCTATCGCGGCGCTTACCGCATATGATTGTTTCATGGCCAAATTCCTCGATCGCGCCGGCGTGGACCTGATTCTTGTCGGTGATTCCATGAATATGGTTATCTACGGTGAGGAGACCACGCTAACTCTCGACCTCGAACAATCTATCTATCACACGGCTGCTGTGGCTCGCGGTGTCGAAAGAGCTTTGGTCGTTGCGGATATGCCGTTCATGAGTTATCAACCATCCGTGCGGGATGCCGTCTGTAACGCCGGGAAATTAATTCGAGCCGGAGCGCAGGCTGTCAAATTGGAGGGCGGTAGGGCGGCGATTCCCCATATTAAAACGATCTCCAGCGCGGGGATTCCTGTGATGGGCCATCTGGGTATGACCCCACAATCGATTCACAAGTTCGGTGGATACAAATTGGTCGGCAAAGACGAAATCGAAGCGGAGCGAGTTGTCGAGGCTTCTCTCGCACTCGAAAAAGCGGGGGTTTTCAGTATCGTATTGGAAAAAGTGCCTACCGCGCTGGCAGAGAAAGTCACCGGGGCATTGAGTATCCCCACAATCGGAATTGGCGCGGGTCCTCATTGCGACGGTCAGATTTTGGTTGTGAACGACATATTGGGGCTATTTGACTTGTTTAGACCTAAATTCGTCAGAGAATATGCTAATCTCTCCGAGAATATCGGGGATGCTGCCGGTAATTATGTCAAAGACGTCAAAAACGGTTCCTTCCCGAACAAGAACGAAAGTTACAAATAAGAATGCGCATAGTTGAATCCACGAAGCGGATGGTCGAAACGGCGAATTCTATTTGCGCAGATGGCAAGACAATAGGATTCGTTCCCACGATGGGATTTCTTCATGACGGCCATCTATCGTTGATGCGAATTGCACGCGAGAAATGCGACATTCTCGTGGTGAGTATCTACGTTAATCCGACGCAGTTTGCGTTAGGGGAGGATCTCGACGCCTACCCCCGCGATTTTGAGCGTGACGAAGCTCTATGCCGAAAGGAGGGCGTGGACTTTCTATTCTACCCCTCGGACGCCGAGATATATCCCGATGGTTTCCTGACGGGGGTTACTGTGAAAGAACTTGGCGGCTACCTTTGCGGCAAGTCGCGCCCTACCCATTTCGACGGCGTTACTACAATTGTTGCAAAACTCTTCAATATTGTTCGTCCCGACTTCGCTGTTTTCGGGCAAAAGGACGCGCAGCAGGCGGCCATAATAAAGCGCATGACCATAGACTTGAATTATCAAATAGAAATCCTTGTTGGCCCGATTGTCCGCGAATCCGACGGCCTCGCGATGTCATCAAGAAATAAATATCTTACTCCCGGCGAGCGTAAAGCAGCACCGATTCTGAATCGCTCTCTGGAATGGGCGAGAGAGGTTATCGAAGGCCGCAAGAGTGTCCACACAAGCGAAATCGTTGCCGGGATGAAAGCGCAGATTCTCGCTGCCGGGCCTTTCGAGATCGATTACATCGAAATTGTCGATCCGGAGTCGCTACTCCCGGTCATAGACTTCCACGGGCGGGAAGTGCTGATCGCACTCGCCGTAAAAATTGGGAATACTCGCTTGATAGATAATGTCTTAGCGCGGGGATGAGTTCACCAGCTTGCGAAGTTCCTTTAATCCCACCTCGTAAAGCTCTCTCAAACCATACTTTTCCGCGATAACAAGGTGTTCTGCGACCGTTAACTCGTCTCTTCGAGTTAACGGCCCGGTAAGTCCGCCGGAAAGGCCGGAATTTCTGAAATTATCGAGTGCGCTTTGCGCAATTTCATAGATCATTGTTTGGATATACTCATGTGGGATTCCGCTATTCGCCAATAGCGAATCGGCGGAAGCGAGAAGCGCGAATAGGTGGTTTGCGACGAAACTCGCCGCGAGATGATAGGCAGGTTTCCCGCCCGGATTTATCTCGATGAATGAACCTTCGAGATCGGTGGTTATTTTTTTTGCGATCGGTTGCGCGGCAAAATCGCCCTCACCGCTGAAATATAGGTTTTTAAAGGGATTAGAACTCGCCGATTTTTTAGAAATACCGCCGAAGGGGTGGAGCGAATAAATCGCACGGTCCATCCCGGCGAGACGGAGAATCCGCGACGGCAAGATACCGCTGAAATGAAACAGGAAACGCGCCTTGTAGCGTTCCAGTTCGCCGAGAGATTCCGCAACAGCTACGATTTGACCGTCCGGGACGGAAAGAAAGAGGATATCGCTGCGTCTGGCAAGGGTTGCCGCAGATTTGAAAACCCCGGTGGGAACGAAACGCGCAGCGGATTTAGCAATCTCAGGATCGATATCAAACATCCCCGCGATACGCCAATCCTTACGGGCCAATTCGATAGCGATTGCCTTGCCGACACGCCCGGTGCCGATTATGCCAATTCCCAAATCTCTCATTGAGCTTTGAATATTGCCGATCCGATTCGCAGGTGCGTCGCGCCCTCTTCGATAGCAATCCGCCAGTCGTTCGTCATTCCCATCGAAAGGAACGGTATTTCCGTCCCGAACCGGCTTTGCAGGTCATCGCGGAGGCGGCGTAATCCCCTGAATACGTTCCGGATAATTTCCTCATCGTCCACGAATGGAGCCATCGTCATAAAACCGGTTAAACGGATATTATCCAGTGCGAGAATTCTTTCCGCAAGTTTGCTAACTTCCTCGGTTTCCAGCCCAAATTTGGACTCCTCGTCGCTTAGATTAACCTCGATCATGATATTCTGGATAATTCCATATTCGCGCGCGATCTGGTCGATTTTCATCGCGAGTCGATCCGAATCCACAGAGTGGATATTCTCGAAAACTCCGACGACTTTTGTGACCTTGTTGCGCTGAAGATGCCCGATAAAGTGCCAATGAAGGTCGTCCGGGCAGGCTTCGATTTTATCGAGTGCGTCCTGCACGCGGTTCTCGCCGAAATTTTCGAGACCGGCTTCGCGGGCTTCGATAACGCCGTCCGCGCCGACATATTTACTTGCCGCCACGACGATTATCTCCGCCGGATTCCGCCCTATGCGCGCGCAAACTTCGGCGATTTCGGAGCGCAATCGGTCTATATTATTCTTAATACTCATTTTTCAGCTTTTCGACAGCTTCCATCTCCTTAGCCTCGTCCCAATAACCATCGAGGATTTCGAGCGGTAGCAGTTTACCTTTTCCTTCGATTTGAGCACAGCGTTCAACGTAACCGAACCTGCGCTTGAACTTGTATATTGTCTCACGCAACGCCATCTCGCTAGAAAAATCGAGGAATCGAGCCATATTCGCAAGGGCAAAAAGAAAATCCCCGAATTCCTCCTGAATATCGGTTTTGTCGCCCTTTTCGATAGCCTCATCGAGTTCGCCAAATTCCTCGCGAACCTTGGCCCATACAGATTTTGCGTCTGGCCAGTCGAATCCGATATGCGAGGCTTTTTCCTGCATTCGCTGTGCAACAAGAAGTGCGGGCATCGACATGGGCAGTCCGTCCAGTAGGGATGATTTCCCTTTCTTCGCGCGCTTTTCGTCGAGTTTGATCCGTTCCCACTCCTGAAGCACCTCGCCGGTGGTCGTGGCTTTCCCGTTGGCAAAAACATGCGGGTGCCGCCCGATAATCTTCTCTACGATGCCCTCGATGACATCGCCGATATCGAAGGCGTCGCGTTCCGCCGCCATCCGGGCGTGGAAAACAATATGCAGAAGGACATCGCCGAGTTCCTCGCAAAGGGCCTCGTCGCTGTTTTTCTCGACAGCCTCGATTACCTCGAAAGTTTCCTCGACGAGGTATTGTTTGATCGATTCGTGGGTTTGCGCGCGGTCCCACGGACAGCCACCGGGGGAACGAAGTCTGCGAACGATTTCCACGAGTCGGTCGAATTTTGTATTAACATCCATATTACACCTCACCGGTAAGATAAGCTAATTGCCAAGAATTTCAAGGAATTAGATTACAAAAGAATCCCCGCGTAATTTCAGGAACTAACTGAATGATTGACGTTGCGAAATTTAATTAATAAGTGTATTAGTAGGTAAAACAAAGATAGGATGATTGCTAAAAAACGGTAAATTAGCGATTACGCGTCCTTAGTATCTGTCGGATTAGAATAAGACCTAAAAATCGCACACCTCCATTCGCTTGAATTTCGTAAAAAGTAGTGGAATGTAAACCTCCTTGGTATTATAATAATAGTGTTAGTAATGGAGGGAATATGAAGAAATTTGATGCCGTTTTTATTTGTATTAGCATTTTTATTCTCGTTTCGGTTGCGTTCGGTTTCACGTGGTCGCAGTTTCACGGCGACCCGCAACATACCGGAAGAACGGTCTCCGAGTGCGATTGCAATTCGCCGAAGATAATCTGGAGTTTCGAGACAAGCGCGGCGATTTACACCTCGCCAATCCTCGACGACGACGCGGTCTATTTCGGTTCCTACAACGATACTATCTACTGCATCGACCGCGCGACTGGCGAATTTAAATGGTCGTTCGGCACTCGAAACAGGATTCGCAAGGCGGGCGCGCTGACGCGTGATTCAGTGGTCGTTTTTCCGAGCGAGGATAGCACAGTTTACGGTCTGCACAAGGAAACCGGCGCGCTCATCTGGTCGCAGACGACCGTTTCGTCGTGCATCGGCGCGGTAACATGGGATCCGGTAACGGACAACGTCTATCTAACATCTTTCTACGACAGCGGCTGGCATGGCTGGCTTTACGCCTATAATTCCGACGGCACATTCCTCTGGAGTCAGGATCCTCCCGGCGGCGGCACGTGGATGCTTATCTCCCCGGCAATCGACGAGTTCGGCCATTTAATCACGGCGGATTTTCACAATCCGACCGCCAATGTTACCGCCTACGATTCCGCGACCGGCACGATAGCCTGGAATATCAACCCGACAACCCCGGGCGGTGAGAACGATATTCACTCGTCACCGGCAATAGATTTTTCGCGAAACCGTATCTACTACGGCGAGGACAGCGGCAACAGGCGAATTATGGCTATCGATTACACGGCAACCTCGGCGACCGTCGCGTGGACATATATGACAGGCAACGCAATTCATTCCTCGCCCGCGCTCGGCGCAGACGGCACTGTATATATCGGATCGTCCGACAACAAGCTTTATGCGATAAATCCAGACGGTTCTCTTCGCTGGACATTCGCAACGAGCGGCGCGGTGTCGTCGAGCCCGCTTATCGCCGCCGATGGCGCGATTTATTTCGGCTCGAACGATAACAATCTCTATTGCCTCGAATCGACCGGTGCCGAGCGATGGCGCGTAACGCTCGGCGGCGCGGTTGTGTCATCGCCGGCGATGGACGAGGACGGCAATATCTATGTCGGATGCAACGACGGCAATCTTTACGCGATACGCTGCCATTATCCAGAGCCGGAGATCGATTCCGTATGGTTCCGGGAAGAGACCGACTGCGACTCGCGCAATATTGTGGAGATTTGCTACATGCTTTCGGACATATACTCGAATAGCACCTACGACGTAACTATCGTGTTTAGCACCGATAACGGCGCGACCTGGTGGATGCCATTCGATTCTATTTTCAACGACTCCGGCGATATCGGCGCGGATGTCGATACTGGCCTGCATTGCTTTGAATGGGAAGTGGGCTACGATATGCCGGGCGTCGAGGGCGACAGCTTCCTAATCGAGGTCACGGCGGAATACAACGATAGCTTAACGATCACGGTTCCGGGCGCATCTAACCTATTTTTCTCTGGAAGACCTCCCGGATTCGCACTTAACGGTGACTCCGTAGATATTTGCCCACCTGTTTGTATCGATATCGGCGACTGTATCGACAGCATGACAATCGTGGCAGCCGGAACGGCGAGCTACTTTGGCGGTTTTTATCCGCCGACGGGCAATCCGACCTACTTCGGATTCCCGGACGCGATTTATCAAGACTCGACGGGAATTAGCGCTTGCGACGGCAACAATATTTGCTCGTTCACCGCCGTTTTTCTCGATACGATTCCGCCCTCCATTCCAGGCCTTCCGCCGCATTTCCCGTTCGACGCCCCGGAGCCATTGATGCCATTGCCTCAGCAATCGTTCTACATCGGCCTTGGCAAGCGCGTGATTCCACCCGCAGGTGCGATTCAGCTTTGTTTCGGCGTGAAGGACTATCACGGCTGGGCGGACAACCGCGGCGCATTCCGCGCGGGCATATCGCGCTTCGGCCTTTGCGACAGAAATCGGGCCGAGGGAATCCTCGACACGGAACCGCCCGAAGTCACAATATCCTGTTCAGCAGAAACGCTATCTTGCAGAGATACACTTGTATTTTCGTGGATAATCGACGACATGTTCCCGAACGCGACATCGCCCTGTTCGCTATTCATCGATTATTGCGACGGCATCGACACTATCATCACTTTCGAAGACAGCCTTTTCTGGCCGGTCCCGCCCGTCAACTGCGATAGCGGATTCGTTGCGATAGCGGCACCCGATTCATTCTGCAATTGGGGCTACGACACGATTGGATTCGTCCTGTATTGCGATACGATTAGCCCCGTCGCCGGGATAGTCAATCCGCCCGACGGCGCGTTCTCGGCCTGCGACGACGAGTTTATCGCCATGACGATTACCGACAACGAAACCGTCGATACCGCAACGATAAGGCTCGTTGTCGAGGGCGACACCTTCGATATCGCCGACCCTGAACTGCTCTTCGAGAACGACACGCTATATTTTTATCCCGATCCGCCGTTTGCCGACGGCCAGGTTGTCGATGTCTGCCTTATCGCCGCAAACGATGTGTTCGGCAACCTTTTAGAGGGAAGCATCTGCTGGAGTTTCACGATGGACCTCGCCCCGCCGTGGAGCGAATTGACAATCCCGCAACACGGGATAATGACGCAGGATGTCACGCACGTAATCGAGATTATTGTCGGCGACAACGGCTGCGGGATTGCCGCAGAATCCCTCGTGCTGGTAATTTACGGCGAGTCGTTCACATATTCCTCCGGCGCTTTCCAATGGACATCGCCGAACATCCACGAGGGCACAATCAATTTCGACCCGGCGGAAAATGGGATGAGCTTCCAGCGCGGGGACACGGTCTTTATCGAGCTGACCGCCTGCGACGGTCCCGACCTCTGCCCGGCGAATTATACGACGAACAACTGGTGGTTCGTTATCGAGCCGGATGTGCCATGCGATATTTTCCCGAACCCGTTCACGCCGAACGGCGACAACATCAACGATTTCGCGGCGATAAAATACCCGTATCTATACAGCGAATCCGCGACAATCTATTTCTATAACCTGCGGGGCATAATCGTGCACGAGATGGAAATCGCGCCGCCGGAGTTTTTCGAGATAGACAAGCTCCCGATGTGGGACGGCAGGGACAGCTACGGCAAGCAGCTCGAACCGGGGATTTACATTTATATGATAAAGCAAGCGAACCGCATAATCTGCAACGGCACGGTGCTGCTGGTACGATAGGGACGAATCAATGAAAAATGCAGAATTAGCAATCCATTCCCGATTTTAATCGGCTGATTGCCGTTATTTTTAATAGGCCAAACGTCTCGCCTGTCTTCGAGGATTCCCCGGCAACAGAGCAATTCTACTAATAAGGAAGGAGGATAGAGGGAAAAACAGGAGAGATAATATAAAAGACACGATTATCGTTACTCTAATCTCTTCGGCGATTCTTCGAACAGGCGGATTTTAAACCCGCCCTTACGTTTGTTATTCCGGATTTGATCCGATATATCTTTTCTTCGCTCTACGCTAATGGATTCCGGCTCGGGGACCGGAATGACACCGCAGGTATATTGCCGTGGGCCATCCTTCGGTCGCGATGCGTCACTACAAGATACAAATCTTCAATTTTTAGGGGAGGGGCTTGTCTCATCCCGTTTTTCGCGTTATCGACGAGCGGGAGGCCACAAGGGCCTCCTCTACGGCAAATTCCTTTCAAATAACAAACAACGCAGAGTGCCGGATTATTTTTACAGGGGTGGGATCTCCTTACCCGACACCGACATGTCGGTTCGGGAGATTCGTTCCCTGCAAATATCGTTTTCAATTCCGCGGGCGGGGGAGATGCCCCCCACCCGTTTGTTATTTATTCCGCTGCGGTTTTGGCTGCGGCTATCCAGTTGAATGAGAAACCGTCGTCGTTGCCGGATGTTCCAACCACTCGGAAGCCCTTTGATGTTGTCTCTGTGATACAAAGGACAACGCTTGGGCAATTCGGAGTAACGGTGACAACCGGGATTTCATCATGCGGCAGCTTAGATAAGAATTCTTCACTGAAATTTACCCACATTTCGTCCGTTTGCATCGATGACATCCCGAAGTCGATGATATTCTTCTGTTCACTTTCCTGCTTACTACTTTGAGAAGGCGGAGTGTAGTAAGTTCTGCTGACATTAACAACAATCTTACTGTCGCCGCTTTCGAGTGAACTCATCGCAAATCCGATAATGGGACCTGCTTCTGTCGCCTTCATCCCATGACCGGGTATACTCGATGACGTAATTGGATCTCCGGGTTTGATAGGACCATTTTCGGTCGTAGCAAGAACACGGACTCTCCCGGCGGGACGTCCGTGTCGCGATAGGGAACGCGATTTTCGTCCATAGGCAGGCCCTGCGCGATAATCACATAGTTCGCCGCGCCGCTTTTCGCGCGACGAATAGTCGCGGAAACCGCATCGACCTCCGGCCCATAAACCAGCTCGACAATCTCCTGGCCGAGATAATTCGCATCGAACGAAGCCGCCTCCGGATGCACAGGCGTCCCCGGCTCCGGCTGCCCCGGCGTCCAAATCGCCGATTTCGGCACGAAACCAAGCGCGAATAATTTTTCGTCGTCATCGCCCCAAACCGCAATCGCCCAGCGATAGACCTTGCGAAGAAGGCGATGCCCATTCACGCGCATTTCGTAAAGCACATCGACCGCGTTCTGCTTCTCGATTTTCTCGGTCTTGACCGAATCTCGCGCAGCGATGAAGGCTTCGAGATCGTCCTCGATTCGAGTTATCAAACCTGCCGGCAATTCCCACTCCGAATCGAGTTCAATCAGCTTCTCCTGACCGCGCAGGACGGCCTTCCCTTGATTGCGCAAAGTCTCATACTTATAGGAAACATCCCCGTCGAGTTCGAAATTATTGCGAAGCAAATTCTTGGTCGATTCCGAAAACTCATCGCTTTCGAGAATCGATTTTACCATCCAACGGGCGTCTGAAACCGCATCCATAAGCTCGTCTCGAACGGTTTCATATTCGACAACCGCCGCATGCCAGTCATCCTCCTCGGTCTGCCGAGCCTCCAGCACTCCGGCGTAATTTTCGGCATATTCCTGGACTTCCGTGACCAGCGAAGCCAGTATTCCCAGCTCGCCGGAATACGTGTCCAGCCCGGATGCGCAATCTTCGACTCTCGTCAGGTGCTCGAAATGGTCATCGCGCGGAAAGTTATTATTTTTGAACATGATTACCTCCCAGTATTTGTTTTTGATTTGATTAGGTAGCCTTATGATTCGAATCAAAAAGCAATCCGCCCACGTCAAAAAGGAATCCTGGCGCGTCAAAAAGCTATCTGGCCGTGTCAAAATGCAATCTTGGCAAAACAAAAAGCCGTCTGGCAACGTCAAAAAGCAATCTTGACAAAGCGAAAAGCCGTCTGGTCGCGTCGAGAAGCTATCTAACCGCGTCGAGATGCTATCTAATCGAATCGAAAGACAGTATCTGGCCTGCAAACTTCTTCACAACTACAGTTAAGTTGTTAAAGAGCAATGAGTTAGGGTTACTATTACGCGATTTCTATCAAATATCGAAAATCCGCAAAGCGGCGATTGAATTGGGAAGGGGCGGGGTCTCCTTCACAAACTCCGCAATGTTAATTCGGGAGACCCTTTCCCTATTATTTCGTTTTCAATTCCCGGGGTGGGGGAGAATCCCGCCCCGTTGGATTACTCTTAATTATTAATCTGGCACGAACGTAAAATCGGGGCACCCATAATCATTAACACTTGTATTCCAAGAAGTGGGAAATCCGCATCCACTACTGGTATAACCAGTCCGGATGAAGTTTATGTAGCCGAAGGTTTCAGGCCACGTTGCATTAGCCCCTTTATTTATAAAGCCAGGATTTACCATACATACAGTTACAACATAATTAGTCCCTGCCGTGACAGATATACCACCTGAGGCGTTTATCTCTTTATATTGCCATCCCGTTCCCGCGTCACCAGCCAAAGTAATAGAGGCAAGGGAGGTTCCTGAACTCGACAACCAAAGAGTTATAGTAGTTGAGGCAACAGTCGAGCCGCAATGATATGCCCCCAAGCGTGTAATCCTGCCATCGACCAGGGGCGAAAACTCAAAGCCAAAGGACCTGCCGGGGCTATTTTGTAAGCCGCAATAACATACCATTCCTTTTTCTGAATAGCGCCTCTGGTTTGCATCCTCTGGAGCGCCGCCGCCGCCGCCGGCGTCGTCGGTGTCCCAATATACATTTCCGGCTCCATCGGTGTGTAATACTTCGCCACTTGAGCCAAAACCGTCGGAATCGGTGTATATGCCGTCAATATAAAGGTCTCGCCAAGCATTGGAACTGGTTCCGAGGTCGAAGGTATTATCTGAATAAGGATAAACGTTTCCATTAAATGCGACCGGAGAGCCGAAATAGAATGCTGCCCTATCGGTGTAGAAATGAGACCATGAAGAGTTTTGAGGTCCAATATCGCAATATCCATAGTTAGTCTGGATGCGTAAGTTGGTTCCTTGATCACCCAAGCGGACAATATCGGAGCCAGGGTCGGAAGGAGTTGTGCCGGAGAGTTCGAGCACACCGACGACATCGAGTTTTGCACTTGGGCTTGTCGTTCCGATGCCGACGTTGCCGTTATTCGCTATTCTCATTCTTTCGTAGTTGGCTCCCGATGTTCTTGTTGCGAAAGCTAAGACACCAACGTCTTGCAACCCCGATCTAATGTCCATTATATCGCCGTTTTGTTCGATATACAAAACGTTCGAGCCGACGCCGTCGCTCAGCGAAGCTATCCTATAAATAGTTCCGGCTTGATTTGAGTATGTAGTAGTGTTGCTATAGCCACTTACTTGTAGTTTTGCATTCGGGCTTGTAGTTCCGATTCCGACGTTGCCGGAGGTGTTGAGCGTAATTCCGTTTATCCATGATACAGCGGAGCCTGCAGTTCCATTAGCCGCAGACAACAGGGACATACGATCAGAGGCATGATCAAATGAAATCGCAAACGCTCTATTAGCCTTAGAGCGCTTCCAACCACTACTATAATAAGCATTGCTGGCAATATATTGTGTTCCACCCATATGGAAGTTGATAGGCTCCGTATCAATAGTGCCATCTAAAGAAAACTTTTCAGGCGGGCTCGTGGTTCCGATGCCGACGTCGCCGTCGCTTTGAATAACCATCTGGGTTGTGCCATTTCTCTCGAATCTATACTCGTTAGTAGCATCTCCGTTGAAATAACCTCTATGAGAAACAGTCAGCCAATAGGTATCGCTATATTTCAATGTTAATTGCGGTTGAGTTGTAGTTTGGACTGTCAGTTTTGAGGAAGGGCTTGCTGTTCCGATACCGACGTTTGTGCCGTTGTTATAGAGAGTGCTGTTCGCTATCCAAGAAGTTCCGTTGTGCCTGAGGGTTTGGCCGGAAGTGCCGGAGGGCAGAGAGCCGCCGCCGGAAATCCAGTCAGTTCCGGTGCCGGTGCTTGAGAGGATTTGGCCGGACGAACCAGCATCGCCGGAAGAGTCGAGGTATTTTCCGGTGACGCGGACGTCGCCGTCGAAATAGCCGGCGTAATGCGGAGCGGTTCCCGTAGCGTTATCGACCGCCCAGAGTGCGGCAACACGGAATGTGTCCGGCGCGCTGCCCGTGTAGTTGTTTATCGTCCCGCCAATTCCGGCCTGAACACCTGCGATAACCAATCTATCTGAACCTGAGGAAGATGAAGGTGTTAGCGAAGAGCCTGTAGCGTTTCCCGCAACACCGTATGCGGTAGCATTCATGCTACCAAAATTGGTCGATAATGTCGATATAGTGACTCCACCAGAGGCTCCACTTGTCGATCCGTGGGCATCCCAGCAACTAACACTGGCGCCGTGAAAACCCGCACTTCCTGTTAGCGAAGGATAATCACCTGTGACTATCCCACGATATGCCTGACCGTGCCCGTCCGTGACTGTTCCAATATCGGTTACATTTCCATAAACAACGACGTCATGTGGCCAGGAAGCGGGATTTGACATAACATAGGTTAAAGTATCGGTGTGGTCGAATTCACCGACGTAAGCAGTCGGATTATAAGTAATTCGCCATCCTGCAGTCGTTTGCGGGTCGGTTCCACGGCCGGTGAGGTTTAGGATATAATCGCCGGAGCCGTCGGCCCAAACGACACCGGAAGCGCCACGAGTTAGAATTTGGCCGGAAGAACCGGATGAATTGCTATAATCATAGAGGTGTCCACGAAGGCGCGTTGTGCCGTTCACGTCGAGGTCTGAAGTAGGCGTGGATACTCCGATACCCACGTTTCCATAAGGCGATAATACAATGTTGCCATACCCAGCCGAGAAAGAACCACCACTGATTGCTTCCGTGCTTAGCGTAAGATTTGTGCCTGTAGCGCCGTTTTCTATTTTGTATGAAATTTCCCTCGGGCATATGTAAAGCGAATATACGTTTGTTGCGGTATCGTGTTTGCTTCTGAGTCTTAGCATGTCAACGGCACCGTTTCCAGAAGGTTTATAGATTTCGAGATCGGCGGATGGAGACGTCGTTCCGATACCGACGTTGTCCGTAGTGTTATAAATAACTCCGGAGCCTATATTCCAATCTGCGTCTGAGCCACCGCCGGGGGCGGCCCAGCTCAAAGCGCCTGCGGTGGTGCTTGATAGGACGTATCCGCTGGCCGCTGGATACGCGGATGGGAGTGTATAAGTTAGGTTGGCCGATTGGGCTTGAGCTTTGAAGCCAGTGTAGTTTACTCCGCTTCCGCTTGGTTCGTATAGCCTGAGTTCCGGTGCAGTTGCAAGGCCTCCAATGCCCACATTTCCCCTGAAGTAACCCGCGTATTGGTCATTTTTTAATCCAGCACCTTCATCCGAAGCGCCATCAAGGGCGCCATAAATTGCGGCGCCATTTATGCTTCCGGTTAGTAAGCCATAGACTCCATAGTTATAACCGTGAGTGGAGTTTCCAGCAACGCCATAAACGCCATAGGCACGGCCATTGCCTACGGTGCCATCACTTGCGTCAGATTTGACGGCCCTACCATACACTCCTTTGGCATATCCAGCACTAGAACCAATATGCTCCAGCTGAGCGTTGCCGTATATTGCTATTGTATGGGAAGCGGCGGCGCCGGGTGCCGCTTGGGTAGCATAAATAGCCTTTGAACCATCCGCGTTTGAAGTGCCGTGGAAGGAGCTTACATTGAGGGCGTTTCCTACACCGCCAACAGAGAGTTTGGAAAGCGGGCCAGTTGTTCCGATACCGACGTTGCCGTCACTTTGAATAGTCATCAGTTGAGATGACTCAGCCGAAATGTTCTCATCATCGGCTACTTGGGTGTCATAGCCGAAGAATAATTTGCTTGCGTCGTTCGGTTGAAAAATAGACCAAGTTTTATCAGCAGTTGTCATGTATAGGGCTGCGCCCCAGGAACCGGAGTTTGAACCAGCAATTTGCATTCTCCCTTCCACGCCATCGAAATACGCCATAGCGTAGTCTGCCCGGTAGGTTCCGACAGAGGGACCATCATCATATATGACGTGTAAAGGCATTTCGGGGGTGTTCGTTCCGATACCGACATTGCCGTCGAAATAGTTTCTATCTCCTAAAGCATATACAGCGTATCCATTTGTTCCAGTGTTAACAGCTCTAACAGCTTGGACAGAGGCATCGTTAGTCCATCCATAAACACCCGCATCGAAAGTGGTATTAACGCCGAGATAACCCTGGGCGTTACCATTTATTGCTTTCACCTGTCCTTCAACGTGTAATTTGGATGAAGGACTTGTTGTTCCGATACCCACTTCGGTTCCATCATCGTATATATTCGAGTTACCAAGTGTATTGCCGTCGGGAGTCCATTTGGGAACGTAGTTTGTTGTTCCGCTACCATCAAGTGATCCACCACCCGCTTGCCAGTTATAATCCGATCCATCGTAAGCGAGAACGTCGCCCGCTGAGGATGGAGCATCGCCGTCGCTATCGAGGATGTTATCGCCCATTTCACTGAGATCGAGGTTGCCTGTAATAGCAACATCGCCCTCGAAATATCCTGCCCAGGGCCCGTTAAATGGAACGGTAACGTTACCGACAACACCGTAAACCGCAGCTGCTGCGGCTGGAGCGCTACCGGTTTCGATCTGGCCTATAACACCTTTAAGATTACTCGATGCACTTGTAGAATATGCAGAACCCCACACACCAGTTCCAACGATTGCAGCCGCTCCGCTGTGACCTCGCCCATATACACCGATGCCGGTGCCGTTACTTGTCATATTAGCGTCGCTATTAACGCCATAGATAACGGGATATGTCGATCCTGATCCACCGCTTGCGCTAACTTCTACTGCATCGCCATCGACCGAACCGAGATTATCCGTTACTGTGAGTTTACTAGAGGGCGATGTCGTTCCGATGCCGACGTTGCCGTCTTGTTGAATCAGGAATCTAATGTTATCAGATTGATCCTGTATTACGAAATCATCTCCAGTAGAAGCTGATGGGGCATCGTTTTTAAACGTCCATTTTGTAACACCCCGGTTATCAAATCTAAATCCAATGTCCCTATCGAAATTATTATCGAGAACTAACGCGTTTCCGCTACCACCATCAGTATTGTAAGTGATTCTAGTGCCTATTACGTCGCCGCTGTCGTATATGATATCCAGTTTTGATCCGGGGCTCGTGGTTCCGATTCCGACATTGCCGTTATCGAGGTCCATTCTCATGTATTCTATCATATCGTCGTCTTCGAGGGCAGCGCCGACTTTTCCGAAGTTTATAAATCGATTCGCTTGATTCGGTCCGAAGACCATCGTTCCATATTCAGCCCCGTCATAGTGTAATTTTATACCGTAGGCTGTTGTGCCGCTTTTATAGACATAGTAACCTCTGTTCAGACTACCTGCTGCTGTATAAGGGTCGTTGCCGAGATTCACATTACCTTCGATATCGAGGTCAGCGGTTGGACTCGTTGAACCCGAACCTATTACTACGTCACCAGAAGTTGCTACGTAAACACCTTCGGAACCACCGTCGTTTGAAACCCAATAACCGCTCATCTGTAGATTCTCTGTAGCAATATGATTTCCGAGGTTATCGCCGGTGATTGAACCGACCTGCGCGTCCACATAAGCCTTAATCGACTGTTGCGTTGCAAGCGCGTCGTCGTCGTCGGAGGCCATATCGTCCTCGTCGAGAATCGCGTCGGCGTTGACTCCGCTCTGTAGGAGAATATCGCCGTTGACATCGAGAAGTGCGGCGGGAGAGGTTTCGCCGATTCCGACATTGCCGCCATTAGTTATCCTCATTCTCTCTGTCGAAGGCGAATCTGTTTTTAATATGATATGTCCTTCCCATGCCTCGAGATTAAGGCTACCTCCCCGTTGTTGTATGAAATTGCTACCGAAACCTGTGCTAACACCGCTGTCATCGTCTCGGAGGCTGAGCATTATAGCACCGTCGGTATCATTATAAACTCGCACATTATAAGGAGCGGCGGCTGGAGCACCACCAATTCCAACGTATCCGGATATTAGTGTATTACCACTTACATCTAATTTAGTTCCAGGGCTTGCTGTTCCGATGCCGACATCGCCGTCTGTGGCGACAAAAACGCCCTCGTTACCGCCGTCGTTGGAGACCCAATTGCCACTCATTTTAAGATTTTCCGTGGCGGTATGGTTTCCGAGGTTATCGCCGGTAATCGAGCCGACCTGCGCGTCCACATAAGCCTTAATCGATTGCTGTGTCGCGAGCGCGTCGTCGTCGTCCGAGGCCATGTCGTCCTCGTCGAGAATCGCGTCGGCGTTAACGCCGCTCGCTAGCAAAATGTCGCCGGTGATCTTGACATTACCTTCGAAATAACCGGCCCAATTTGTTGCGCCGCCGACTGCGCTGCCCCAAACGCCGTAGTTTGTTCCCGTGCCTCCATTGACATAGCCTTTAAGTGCATAGTAATCGCTAGCTCCAGTTGGCATTACCCCGGCATAAGCACCGATCTTTCCACCCTCAAAATAGCCGCCATAGCCTACGGCGTCGAACTCATTCGCTCTGCCGTAGATTCCGGAGACGTTGATAGATCCAGTGTTAATGAAAACTCCAGCACCCCACTGTTCTGCTGTGATAACGTGAAGTCTATAAAGCGGGCTTGCCGTGCCGATGCCGAGCCTCGAATTGGTGGCGTCCCAGTGGAGGTCGTCGGTTCCGGCGAAGCTGGTTCCGTTCTTGTATTGAACGTTACCGTCGTTACCGCCGGGAAGCCCGCCGACTGAAGCCGGGTCGATCCAGGTGAAGCCGCCGGTAGCGTTATCGAAGGAAAGCAGATAACCATCCTCCCCGCCCAATCCATGTAAAGTCATTTTCAGCTTTTTTTCGTTGACCGCGTCGTCCGCGACGTTTAGCGCATTGAAAGACGATGTTAGCTTTTCGCGAGGCATCAGAGCGATGCCATCAACCGTTACTTGAAGCCACAGAGCGCTATACGAGTCCCACGCTATCGACGCGGGAGCGCCGGTCGAGACATCGAGTTCAACGCTGAAAAGCCCGTGAACGGGATCGATCTGGTCGGCCCCCGTGAAGGCCTTGCCCCATATACTATCCGTCGCCGGGGTTCCGCCGGATTCAACCTTCCAGAGGGAGAAGCCCATATCCACGGCGGCTTCCTGTGGAACACCGCTGGCATCGGTCAGTTTGCCCTGATACGTGAATATCTGCCCGAAATCGCCCAAAAGCAAGGCGGGAACAAGGACGATGAAAAACAACGCCCGGAAAATTCTTGAATTTTTCATAATGGCCTACCTTGTATCGTCTGGAAACAGTTATTACTCATAATTACGCGATCCAAATGGAATTCGCATCTATAATATGATATTATTATCTTACCAAATTTCAACTATTTTCGCTTTTATAATGAACATACATTTACCATATCTATAAACGCAGCACCCATGCCGAAATGTTAATCCCATGAAGGACAACATAATAGGTCTTTTCTTTAACTTTTTAACGGGTAATATTCCCCAAAAAATCCCGTTAATGAGATACTACATCGATCCTATTCTCGATCTCTATAAATATATTAGGGAACGGGCAATTCTCTCAATGCAGGTCTGTAACAAACAGCAATTTATCCCTTAACCTTCTACGTAAAATACTGACTCTAAGACAAATCTTGCCAACGATATTTTATAAAAGGCAAACTACAAATTACGTTCGTTAAATTGATTTTTGGAGTGATGCAGTAAATAGTTTTATTTATTACATCGCCGCCAGGATTTTGTTTTCTTAATAATAAGATGAAAAATCCAGTGATAGAGCACTGGATTTTAGTTTAGTGTCGAGGGTGGGGCTTTCCAGATATATTCCAGTGTTTCCCTGTGCTTTCTAAACTTCTCGATGGTTCCTCGACATCAGCCTTCGATGGGAATTCGCCGGTTAAGATAAGTAAATATCCCTCGACAGCAGTAACTCTTTGCTGTGAGGTATTAGAAGTGCGGCGAGCGTTTCATGAAAGAAACCTCGCCGCTTGCTTTATCGTCGTGTTTTTATTTGCCAGCGGACAAACTCCGCTTTCGGTCGTTATTTGTTCGCAACCCTATCGACCTCGGAGAAGATAAACTTCTTTATCGCTTCAGGGTCTTTCATAAGGTTGTCGAGGTCGCCCGGATCGGTCATTTTGATTTTGACAATCCAACCGTCGCCGTAAGGAGAGCTGTTGATTAGGGTTGGGTCGTCTTCGAGGTCTTCGTTCACCTCGATGATTTCGCCCGCAACAGGCGCGAAATACTTACCTAACCATTTGCCCGTCTCGATTGTGCCGATGCGGTCGCCCTGCTCGAACTCGTCCCCTTCGGAAGGGAGGTCGATATAGCTGATTTCGCCCGCAAGGAACTGCGTGAAATCGTTCACGCCGACGGTCACAATATCGCCTTCAACCTTGGCCCACGAATGAACTTCATTGTAATAGAGTTCGTCCGGAAAATCCCATTGATCGATTTGCACGTTACACCGTCCTTTCGTATTTGAAAATTAATTCGACTGCGTCTTTATAGTCAACAACCGGCCATCTGGATTTTATTCCCCTCGCATCGAGGTCTTCCTTTAATCCGAAGAATTTGACACCGCGCTTCTCGGCGTCTTCGACGATTTTCACGGGGCATCCGGTAATGGAACCACACAGATAAACGCCGTTCTGGATTAGTAAAACCGCGTCGTTTTCATCGGCTAATTCCAGTGCTAACCGATAGTCGGTGCGCTGAAATGGCGAATGGGATAATATATATAACGTTTTCATTTCGTCTCCTATGTGAGGTTGAGGACGAAATCGGCCTCGTCAACCCAGGTTTTGAGTGTCGTCTCGTCTATCACTTCGCCAAAAGTCAATTCCGATTCGGGAATATTTCGGTCTGCGAGGTGTTTATCGACAAGGTATATTTTCGGGCCGAAATCTTTGAGCATCTCGTAGGTCTTACGCATATGATGCATCCCGATGGCTTCCGGATCCTGATTGAATGTCCCTACGAATACACCGTCTTCGACGAGTATAACGCGTGTATCCTGATCGCCTATCGCCTGCGCTAACCGATAGGATTCCAACGCGGTGGAGATGCCGTATGGAGCGCTTCTGACGAGCATAATTACTTTTTTCATTATCGCTCCTTAAAAGCTAAGAGTTATTATACGGTCGCAGCTTTCGACCAGACTATTAAGTGTGGACATTCCGCCGATGCGTGTATTCTCGATAAGAGCATCTTTGCGTAGGCCGCGGAATTTCGCGCTGAGCGCGGCGCCGGAGACTGTCGCGCCCAAATCGATAATCTCGGTCAACCGCTCGGGAATACTACGTTCCTTAGGCGGTTTGATATCCTTATTCATAGCTATCACGGCGTCGTCGTAGAGGAATATCTCGACCTCGTGGCCTTTTTCGATAGCGGCTTTCGACAACTCATAGACCGAATCGATGTTCTGAGTTGTATATGGCCCGGTTCGCACAACAAAACCGATTTTCATAAACGTTTCCTCCCTTATTTTAGTTCCTGACGTTTCGCTATTGCCCAGTTTCTATAGCCTTTGTAATATCTTCCGGTTCGACGCCCGGCGTCTTAACACCCGTTTCTTCGTAGAAATCCTCGATTTTAGACGTTAGTTTCGAGCTTTCTTTTTCAGTATTTTTCAAAGCATTCTCAAGCGATGATAAGCTTTTTTTTGGATAAAGCGTAAAATCTCCCGT
>Ga0272441_10001658_pt1 | contig 47039 bp, 85 predicted proteins | sample SSMProp6N_FD_193582 | JGI IMG/M metagenome (GOLD analysis project Ga0272441, IMG submission 193582) | Marine sediment archaeal communities from Little Sippewissett salt marsh, Falmouth, MA, United States - SSM-Prop-6N | ecosystem: Environmental > Aquatic > Marine > Wetlands > Sediment ... | reverse complement strand
CTCTTCAGGATTGATGTGTGTGTAAGTTGCCATCTCGCGATCCTATTATCGCAATATTATCTAGCCTGCTAACCTGTTAATTTGATGCGCGTCACGTCACGTCGCGCGCTAATCGTTATCGATAGGCTTCAGGTTGATGTAATACTTATCATACATCTCGCTGTCGAGAACGACGCCAGGTGCTAGCACGAGACTTAGAGTGCCATCATCGAATGCTTCGTATGCAATCCCGGCGTTGTAGTTTGCACGCTCAGGGAAGCGGTCATCACAGAGACTTCTTTCCTTCGAGATGATCGTGATAGTGTGTGTTGCCCGTCGTGCCATTATCGATCCTCTACCTGCATCAGACTAAGCGGCAGTCCTTCACCGATGTCATCTGGATACTTCCGGTATGGGTCAAGCTCATCACGCACTCTTGTGATAAAGTCTTCAAGCGCTTCGCTGTATGTCTTGTGATATCCACCATCGCCAAGACCAGGCTGATTGTGATAACGAGTATGTACTGTCCACTCTTGGAATCCGCCATTGTCTCGGCGGTAGAGATAGAATGTTCTTTCACTTGTGCCGTTGACAACTGTTGTTTTGGCAACGAGTGTCGTGGCATTGATGCGCTCAATAGTCTTGCCGATCAAAGCTCGAACTTCGTCTCTTGACATTACAGACTCTTTTCGTAGCTGTTGAGTAGCATCTCGAAAGTATCGAGGCTCATTGAAATTTCACCGGAGTGTCCGACACTAAGGCCGGCGTTTTCAGCAATGAGTCGGAGCATTGTGAATCGATCGGAGAACTCTCGCTGTGCTTGCATTCGATCAATCTCTTTTTGATTAGCCCATTTGTACTTCATAACATATCGCCGGCCAAGCCGAACGTAAACCAGATACTCTTCATTGAGACGATTGAGGATTTCCTCTGCTCGCTTCTTTGAGACATGCACAGCTCGAGCAATCTCAGCAGCACTGACACTATGATACCGGATAGTCTCGTTTGAGAAATACTTATATCGCTTCGTTTCCGACAGATACTCGATGATGGCAAAACGGACCTGCTCATCAGTAAGTCTCTTAGCCATTACTTCATCTCCGAAAGCTTGTTGTCTTCTTCGATTGCTCTTATGCTTGATTCGGTCGGTGCTGATGTGAGTAGCATGATGTACATATTGTCGAGTGATTCCTGTGAGAGTTTTCTCATGGCGTTGAATACAGACTGATACACTCGGCTATCCGATGTGTACGCTCCACGCATCATCTCGAGGTTGCGCCTGACTCTCTGATCTTTCTTCGTCATTACTTCAGACCTTTGAGGATTGTTTCAATGAGACCTTGGCCTGTGATCTTTGCGTTTGCTTTGCGAGCTTTCTTAACCGGCTTGCTTAGCATCTCTTGTGCAGTCGCATCGAAGTCATCAGATGTGAATGCATAGTTGTTCTCTGTTACTACTGTCTTGACTTGTTGTGGTGCAGCTTTAGCCAGCTTGTCTTTACGGTTAGCCCTTAGCTTTTCTCGCATGTCTTCATACGTAGCCCAGCACTCCATCATCAGCTTGTAGTGGTCTCGTGCCTTATAACTGGCATACATGAGAAATGCTAGAAAGATGGTGCAGTAGAGCTTTGATTCGCTCGACTCATTAGCCATCCATCCGACAGTAAAGCCAACTGTAATGCCGATTGTGATGAACCATGCTAATCCAGGCAATCCCCTGTTTGGTTTTGTTGGTAGTGGGTTATCTTCTCTCTTAGTGAAGCCGACGAGGTCAACGTCGTGTGTCATGTCTAACCGTTAGACAGTCGTGCTGTTGCTTCTTTTGTCATACGGATATCAACACGGTCATACGTGTTGACTCTAAAGATTGCTCTGAACGTTGGTCCGGCCAACAACTCTTTAGCTTTGGCGGTATTGGCTACGAGTTGACTGATATCAAACACGCGACAGATAAAGTCATCATCAGTGTCAGGCGGAACCTCAAAGAAGGTTCTCTCACCAGAACCGTCACAGACAGCGCAAGCGCTAATACCTTTGGTGCCAGTGCCTCGACAGGTTTCACACTTTCCAGTCTTGAAGAATGACATGGCGCGTTCATGTATAGCTTCAAGAATCTTCTTTTTGTTTTCTTTGATCTCTTGTTCGAGCAATCGTCGTTGAGATGACAGTCGACCGGTCTTATCGATCAACTCACGTAGTTCTTTGTTAGTCACGATTTGATACCACTGATGTAGTAAATGATCGACGTGAGGAAAGCCAAGCGCCTTGGCGCAGGGAGATCCCAATACATCTGACGTAGAGTCTCAAGAGTGTTCTTGAGATGGTTCTCAGCGCGAAGTTTCTTTAGCTTACTCTCAGCGTCAAGCTCAGTTTGGCAAAGACGTGACCGAGTATCCCACTCGAGCAAGTCATCCTTGTTGGCCCAGCGTCCATGGTATTGAGCAGTCCCGAGATAGACAGAGTTGTTCATCGCTTCAACTCTGTAAATACCACCAATGACATCAACGCGGTTGAAGTCTCGGTTATATCCGAAGACCCACTCTCGTCCAGTTAGCTGGATGACAGCATTGTCGATATCCTCTTGAGTAACTTGGATGTATTTGATGCCGCGCTTGTTTTTTGAAGTGAGTGTCGTTCCAGTACAGACGATGTGAATGACGTCACGCTTTTCAGTCATTGGAAGATTCCAACTTCAACTCGAGCATCTGAGTAGCAGCAGCCATGAGATGCCACAATCCACGCATACTGTCAGAGTGCATGTCGTGTAGCTTCCACTCTCCAGTTGAACCCTTCTTCATGTGACAGACACGGTACCCATATCCATTTATGACGAGAGACAATCCTTCGTCTTCTCTGATGGTGCCATAGACACTTTCGTATTCAGGGAACTGGTCTCTGATATATTGTGGAATGAGCGCCTTAGTCCCTTTGGCCTCAGCCAGATGAATCAAAGCAACCCATAGATCGTTTTGAGTAATACGCTGTGGCATTTGTCTAACCATTAGACTCGGTGGTCTCTGCTGTTTGTGCTTGGACCGGGGCAATCTCCCACGAGTCCTGGATCATGATGAACTTACTGAGTGGCTTCCACTCAACATCGACGTTCTGACTCTTACGGACCTTGGTGCCGTTGACCAATGGGGTGTGGAATGTAGGCCCGCCTTCGATAGCGATGGCACTGCGGGCCTTGATCCACTTCATTGACTCTGCTCGACTGAGATTCATCTCCATGAGCAGGTCGTTGATATCGTCGACTGAGTTGAAGAAACGCATGGTCTTCTTATGACGAACAATCAGCATGGCTAAGCTCCTTTACGCGCGCCCGCGCGCAAGCTTTAAGTAATGTCCAGAGATCATAAGATCTATCTCTTATGATCTTATTATATCTGTTTGTTATTACTTATGTTTGTTGCTTATTGTCTGATCCATACTCACTCACTCCGTTCGTTCGTATGGATCAGATCGCGAGATCGGTCCTGCGAACCGACTCGCTAGTCTTCGTTGCAGTAGCACTCACCTCTTACGAGGTTGCCCCCACACTCGCATCGTTCGACACGGCAGTCACCTTCGGTGCCTGACCCGTGAATGCTGTCGTCGCACTGTGCCTCGAGACATTCGTCGCAGTAGTCACCGGCTTCGCCGATGATGATCTCGAAACACCCAGGACAATTGCAGTAGATGTATCCGCTCATTTGTCTAACCGTTATGCAACTAGTAAACGACGACAGGGTTGTACCCCTGTATACGAAGCAGCCGATCGATTGATGCGTTCTCGCTGCGGATCTCGTGAAATGAATCTCCAATGCGTGCCACACAGTGACACACTCCCTTGGGTCCTACTCCACAGAGTGCGTCGCCGTTTTCAAAACTCCAACCCTGTGTTGTGAGATAGAAAGTTTCTTTTGTGTAATGTAGCCAAGTCTCAGCGCTGACTTGTTCTGTCGGGATTAGCTTGATGCTCAGAGTTTTCATTTGTCTAACCGTTACGCAACTAGCCGGCGATGTGGTTGAACTCTTGCCGAGTCACAAACACAACATTGCCGCAGATTGAATAAGAGGCGATACGATTCGGGAGAATCCTCTCGCCAACATATAGAAGTGCGAGCTTGATTCTTTCTGCTGTTGCAGGCATGTTGACTGGTAGACGAAGTAGCATTGCGTCTTCGTTGAAGAACATGATGGTCTTTCCATCTGGTAGTGTTGTGTATTGTGCATATCCACCGACGATGTCTTTGATTTGACCAAAGTCCATGTTCCTACCATCGACACTGCGGGATTCTTGACCGTCGTTGTAATGAATGGTTGCCATTTTTAACTACCCCCTTACCCTGTGAAAACTTTTTTCAACTGTACTTTTTTCACAAGGCAAGAATGCTATAATGTGTGTGTGCTAGTCTAACCGTGGCCGGCGGCTTGCTTACTCTTTTATCCCCTGGGGGTGAGTTAGTCGCCGGCTTTTTTTTTTGTATTTAGAACTCGTGCATCTGCCCGGTGCGACCGCACTCACGACAGATAACGAGCGATGACTCTGACATATACAGAGTATCCTCGGCAACGTGGACCACCTTACCGAATGCGGTACGGAGTGACGCAGTCACCAGGATATCGTAGTTGCCGTGTTCTGTGCCGCAGTCAGGACATCTCAACGTATAGATGCCGTGACTAGGTTCAGGCTGAACAATCTCTCCACTCTTGAGTTTGATGTGATACGCAAACTCTGGCTTAGCTATATTCTTAAGCCTGGTGGCCATGGTTTGTTATCCGCGCGTCACGTCACCTGTGCGAATGCGAATCGCTGACCATCCCTCGAGTTTATTGATTGCTGACACTGTCTGGTCGGCCCATCGGTGCGATGCATCAATAGTGAGATATCCCATCTGTGGCATGAGGGCGAATACTGTTTCGTCATCGTCTCCAGCCATTGGTTCAATGACCATACTCATCTCGAGGATAGTCAAGAGCTGTGTCATCTCATCGCTCGACTTCTTTGTCCTGATCTGGACACAGTGAATCTGTCTCAATTTAGACGGTCTCTTTGTCGAACATTCTGAAATCAGACAGTGTTCTGCCACAGTCAGGGCAGAATCCCTTGTCATAGAGTGGGAACTCTTTGTCACAGTGATGGCACCACTTGTCAGTCGGCATCTTTCTTACCGAGATACCTCGAGTCTCCAACTTGTTCTTGTGAGCTAGCTCAAACACTTTCTCTCTGGCGTCGTCGAGACTGTCAGCTTCGAGTGTGTATAGCTTTGATTCAAAGATGCCGATGGCGCCTTCGTTTCTAATCTCTACTCTACAAATATATCTAGGCATTGTCGTTCTTGTAACTGTGTGACTCAATATCACAGTCAGGCTCTGGTGTCATCGTTGTCAGATGCCACTCTTCAAACTGTCCGATGATGTCAACGCTGATGTCTGCGGCATTCTTATGTGAGCATGCCTCGACCCAGAATGTAGCGACTTGCTCTGAACGAGTCCACTTCCCAGGAATAACGTTGTCTTCAATGAGAATTGTTCGAGTGCCTTGAATCTGATAGAGCATGACAGCCTCAGTTCTTTGTTGGGTCTTGTACTTTACTGATGGTGACACCATAGAGATATCCATGGTAGCCATTAGTGCTCACGATGATCTTCAGCGCCTTGTCTTCAAAGACACAGTGGACATCCCTTGAGTGAACGTTGAGTTCACCTGAACGATACATTCTTCGGACTCGGCGGCGGACGATAGTCAATGCTTCATTGACGTGTTCGGCGAATGCTCGTCTCACTGACGGTAAGTTTGCACAGACACCGTTCCAACTACAGTTAGTCGGAAGGATATCAATTTCTCCGTTCTTGAACAGTGCTCGGAATCCCCATGCGATGCCGACAGGTGGAAGACACTCTCTCCACAGACCGAAGCCTTCATACTCTTCAGTCATATCGGATCACCGTAGGTATCGATGTAGAGATCCATTGCGACATCCCAGATCCAATGAGTGTCATCGTCAAGCCACTCATATGTCCCCATCTCATCGCAGATGTCTTCAGCCAGTTTAGTTGCTGACTTGTATGATTCATTCCACGTCCACAAAAGAAGAGCCCCCGTATCCTTGGCTCGCTTTCGCAACTCTCTTTCTTCACACTCACCTGGAATCATTGATGCACACATGGTTAGTCTTCTGTTATTTCATCGATTTCTTTAAACTCAAAGTATCCCACTTTATTACCGTTGACATCTCTGATTGGACATCGCCCGGTATTATGTGTAATGATTCTGTCTGCAACTTTATGCAATGCTACTGATACATGTTCCTCTGTATACATCTCTGCATTACACATTTCGATTTCAAGTATGAATTTTGTATGCATGTCTAACCGTTATACATGTCCATGTGTGTTTCAGCATGCTGATGGAATCGCCCGACTGGGGTGTGCTTACCACAGAATGGACAGTCCATATAGAATCGGATGAATGTGTTGTGCTTATTTCTCTTTGTGATGAAGTGAGCCGTCTTGTCTCGACTCGCGTAGATGTAGAACTTCACTCGTCCAACATTCGGGATAGTGACCCACTTCTGAAGTCTCAGTCCTCGAGGAATACGACTGTCAGTCAGATACACTCGAGGGAGAATCAGCTTGTCTGCGAGCATGGCATAGCCAGTCTCCCAGACAATCATATGATCGTAGAACTCACTAACCTCTGGTCTGTATCGGTATGGGGTTCCCTTGTGCCAGTAGCTACGCATTGATGAGCACCAGCGAATGAGTAGCTGGAGCTTGGTGCTTGTGAGCTTGATCATTTATTTGTCCGAATGACTGCGTCTAGTGCCCTCACGGCGAGAATGTTTCCTGCTTGTCTGATAGCCTCATCGCCGTGAGTCTCGAATGTTTCTGGATACTGAGCGATCAAGTCTTGAGCTTGTTTCTCCCAAGTTCCACGCTCATCTCGTTCGAGCCAACTCTTTGCCGGTTGAGTCTCTACTTGAGAAGCCGCGTTTCTAACAATCTCTCTTGCGGTGACCATTAGTACATTCCAGGCGATGTGAGTCTGTTGCTTGTTGCGCCGTCAATCAAACGGCGGTAGAGATAGTTATACAACCACCTCTCTACTTGCTTTTTTCCATAGTCGTTTTTAATGACATAGCCCCAGCTGTCACTTGACACATTGCCATTGATGTCTGTAATTTTGAAACACGCCCATCTATATGCTTTGCCAGCGTCGGCATTATCCATTGCCCGTGCCAACAGGCTTGGTACGTAATACTTCTCTTCGATGTGTGATAGAAGATGATCGTTAGGCTCATTGCCATTCAGAATTGAACAATACCAACAGTCACCACCGTCTGGTGGATTGACTGGCAGTTGCTTAACAAAGTCTCGACAATACTTTCTGATAGAGGCAATCAGTTTTTTATTGGGGGCCTTGCCTGTGCCAGTGAGAATTCCATTTTTAATTTTTATTCCAACGACTAGTGTATCTTCGGGCCACCATGTCATACCGTCGGCGAATACGATGGATTGATACTTGTCATTGAACATGCTATCTCGCGTGGTGACATACCAAACACGATGCTTTTGATATATGAAGATCTTATCTTGATGCTCGTTTATCCTGAGCTTTGTAGTTGATGACTTGTGACCGTCAGTGTTGAAGATGATTGATCCGTCTGGCTTAAATGTCAGACAGTCTGTATGAAAGTGACGGATGATTTGAGTACCATCCTCTTGAAAAATCTGAAGCGTGTTGTTTTGGATAACTCTTGCGAGAGTGTGGGGAGTGTCCCCAAGAATCTCAGCCTTAGTGAGTCTCGGCATTTGTCTAACCTCGAACTATCAGTGTTCTAGAAACTTGGTGATTTGATGCGCGTCACGTCACGCCTTGAGGCGCGTATCTCTTTGTTCGTTGTTCTCTACTTGGTAGATGATAGTCTCCCCATCATCACAGGTAACGGCATAGACTCTCTTGCCAACATCACAGGGCAGAATCTTGCCCATCATATTGGCGATACCCATCATGCCGATCTTTTTTGCCAGTGGTCCTGACAGTGAGTTACCAACGTCAGAGTTCACGATTGTGTGAATGAGCTTTGGGTTACTCATTGATGTATCCTCTATTTCTTGCATCTAGCCACATGTCGACAATGTCTTGTGGCGTTGCACTATTCTGCAACATTCGACGCCAGGCTTTACCGGTTGCTGTAATGTCTTTACCAAATCTCTTATACATCAAAGCCAACAGTTGAAGTGACTCATTGTATGTGAATCGCTCGCCGGCTGTTGTTGTAATGTCTCTAACGTGTGACATTAGTTACTCTTCTGTAGCTGTTTGTCTGCTAGCTTCCGTCGCATAGTTTCAATGGGCTCCCATGTATCGGGCCATTCTTCATTGTCTACTACGACAGGCAGATTTGATTTGTGTTTGTATCCGCGTCGCTGCATTTCTTTGACTAGCTGTGAATGTCTAACAAAGAGACATGTCAGCCGGCCTTGCCAGCGCTTGACTTCAGGGTGGTTTCGATATCCAGTTTTGTTATTCAGTAAGATACTGAATATGGCATGTAGTTCTCTATGCTCACCTAGTAGTCTTTTTCTATCAAGACAGAATGGGGGTATAGGATGCCATACTCTCACTATACCCACTCGATATCGAGAGAGTATAGAAGGGCACTGGCATAGTCCAAGCTGGCATCATCACCAGCCTCAATCAATCTACGGACCAAGACGTAGACACTGTTGTAGTCCATTGTAAAGATAGTGTGGCGACCGCGCTGTGATTGCTCAACGAAGACAGCCTCAAGGTGACTGTCAATGCCTTGATTGACCGCGCGCTGAAATGCTTGATAGTCATCACCGTCGATAGCGAATCCGACTTCAAAGTCTCCTTCTGGATTATCTTTACAGACGGCGTCTTCGATTTCTTTCTTAGTTGGCAGTGTGCCGTAGTCATATCTAATCATGACTAACCCCGATGCCAGTATTCACTGTTCTCTTGCTGATTGAGAATGTATGTTCCCTTGGGCCACTCGGGAACACTGATCGGTACAGACAAATCAGGAGAGTGAAGACTCCCGAGATATTGAAACTGTACCCAGCAACCCAACATACCACGGGGCCGACGTTCAGCAATACCAATCTGTGGGTGAGACTTCCCGCAGATAGTACACTCAACCTTTGGGTCGAGGTATGAGTCATCAATGGACTTCTCAAGGTCCATGACATAACGGACAAACTCAAGGACAACAACGCCACGACCTTGAGCGTTGCGGCGAATGTCTCCACCGAATTGTAGTAGGCTACTCATTAGTATTCTCGCTTGCTGTCAATAATGCTATCGAGGTAGTCAGTAGCGATGCAAGTGAAACACACTCGCCAGCCACGGTCATACCACTCTTGTGCTTCTTCTGGGAATCCCAGTGACTCAAGGTCGTCTTCCCTTGTGTTGATTGGGTTGATGTCTTCACTCTCGAGCGGGTAATCACTTGGTAGATAGATGTCTACTCCGTCGAACATACTACGCTCGACTTCGATATCCCAGCTGTGTTTGTAGATATCTTCATGAGGTACGCAGAATGTGATGGACATTGTCTAACCGTTACACACTCCCCAGAAAAAACCGGGGGGTGCCTTTTCTAAAATGTTTTTCAGTTGTATTTTTTTCACTACTCGAAAAACTTATCTACAATCATCAGTACCTCAGCCTCACGAGAGGGAGACACTGTGTCAGCATACTCTGCTGCTTCTTCAATGTTGTCGAAGTCTCGAGAGGTAGCAAGAACGTACTTGCCCTTACTACCATCGCGCTCTCTGTCTGTACGACAAGTGACTCGATACTTGCCGAGAACGAAGCGTGCCGGCCAATGCTCTGTTGACAGTGACCCACACTTTGGGCATGGAATTACAGTCAACATATCAGGGTGATAGTTATAAACAGCGATGTTTGTAGCGTATCGGCATGACTTGCAAGTGATTACTACGAAGTCGTGAATCTCCATCAGATGACGGGTTCCCATGACTAACCTCGAATGTATATGGTGCCCTGGCCTGGTCTCTATGGTTCGTGACACATCACCCGCGCGAGTCGCGCACGATGATTTTGATTTCACCGTGTTGTGTCACTTCATAGTCGACGGCGATGGACAGGGGTAGTATGTCAATGACTCTTTGTTTGAGGCAGGACATGCAGCAATCAAACTCGACTGGATTGCCTATGAGATAGACATTACTCCAGTCGAGTTCTTTGCCGCAGAAGATGCACTGTCTTAGTCGTTCCATCCTTGTTCAAGAACTGGCATCTTACGACGCAATTGGTTTCTCACTCGGCGATGCATGGCGAGTCTGTCATACCCATGGATTTTGATCTCCATGTAGTATCCAAACTGTTTGAGTGACTTGCCATTCTTTCGGCTGTTGCAGGAGATACAACAGAGAACGACATTGTTAGGTTGGTTACTTCCGCCTTTGTGTTGCGGGATGACATGGTCGAGACTCTGTCTCTCTGGCTGCTTAGTCAAGTCGTCGAGACAGTAGACACATTGAAAGTTACCGCGCCTCTTGAATCGTTCGCGAGTTGAATCCGCGAAGATGTGATTACACATTAGTCAGTCTCGTAAAGAATGAGACCGGTGTTGTTTACGACTTGCCACTTCTCTCCATTGTACCGCCATTCAATGGGATACTCCAGAATCTCGTTGAGCTTGTGATCGAATTCTTCCCATGCCCAGTCATCATCACCACTGTCGGCAGGGGAAGTGTACAGCTCGCAGATACACTCATCATCGGTGCAACAGTGGTCATCATAACAACCACAGTCACCAGTCTTGCAAGCACACTCTTCACTCTCGGGGCCACTCTCAAGGCTGACGTCATGCAGACTATCAATGTCTACAAGCCAACGACGAAGTGTGTGAATTCGACGTGGCGTGTTCTCACTGTCACGAGCAAGGATGACATTAAGTTTGGCAGTCCATTGCTCATAGCCAATGTGATACCCAGCCGGGTTCATTGTGTATCGACTGAAGTAGATGGAGATAGTCCGATACTTATTGAGCAAGTCAAGATTGCCATCACCGTAAGTGTCGACGAAGCTTGACGTGTTCTCAATGTCTTCGACTTCAACATTGAGATCAGGGTGCATATGCTCAAGAGCAATGACGAAGAGACTCAAGTCAACGTACCGACGAGTCACCACAGTCATTGACTTGGGCGACAGCTCGTCAAGGATCGTCCACTCAATCTCATCGATGTGCTTGACTGTCTTGCTTAGCTTGTATGCCCAGTGATGAGGCTTCTCATAGTCACCGGGTCTATAGACAGTGTCTCCACCAGAAGAGAGATCCATATTCTGCCAGATACCAATACCCTGGCGAGTCTGAATCCACTCAATGAGACTTTCTTTTTCCGCCCGAGTCTGAACAGTTATCTTAGTAGACATGTCACTATTCCTCGTCTTCGTCGTCATCCCACGATGAGTAACTAGCTTCACGTCTTTGATGGGCTAGTTCAATCCGATTGCGTTCAAATAGCCAATCAATCACTCTGAATGTGCCGCCGATTACTTTGTTACACAGATACTTTTTGACGGGGAATGGAATCTCTCCAACAGCTTTAACTGTTGGTCCGTATTGGCCGTTAGGTTTCGGGATAGTGTCATAATAGTCACTCGAGGTATCACACAAGTAACTGGTTTTTCCGTACTTGATATTCTCTTGATCGTGGTCTCCATCTGATGAGTAGCTGACAGTGATGACAGCCATTGTCAACAGATAGCGATCATTGGGATCGCATAGCCACACAATGAATTCATCAATCGGGAGATTGTTTGAGTCTCTGCATCGACGCTTACGAATCTGACCATTGTCGACAAATCGTGCAAGTACAGAGTCGAGAGCGTCAGACTGTTCAATACCATGCAATCTCTCGAGAGTAGCACCGACCATGAGACACACTGCCTCATCGTATTGCAGCCCGAGATTGTCTTGAATCTTTTGAATGCAGTCATCAATGACGGGGATGTTTGTCGCCATGATACACTCCAAAAAACTGGGCCACCCCATAGTCATAGACTTGAGGCAGCCCAGTTTTTTTATAGTGTTGGATCTATATACTATGTAGTGTGTAACGGTTAGACAGATCACTCACCAGAGATCGGGGAGAAGTAATATACTCCCCGAAATTAGCTTGCCAGCCCTTGACTGATTGACTCAGTCGAAGGCCGGAGTGTCTGTCTGTTACAGACGATTCCTAACAGTGGCGCCGGCCAAAGGCAGGGTCGACTTGGACAGTCTCGGGCTACCGAGAGCCCACTTGATCTGCTTGTCGAGAGACTTGAGATGCTGGAACATACGCTCAACACGATCAGTGTGTCCGGTCATCTCATAGACTTTCTTAGCGTAGGCATACAGTCTCTCTCGCTCGCCCATCTTGTGCTTGAGTGACTGTCCCTTGCGGGGTGGTCGGTCCAGCGCACCGACGGGGTAGTATGCGTCACGCGCGACTGGCAGCTGTCGTTCAATGCCTGTCACGACTGTTGATCGAAGAGTCTGTGGCCGTGTGTCGGCAAGAGCCTTGTTCAACTCAGTGATTCGAGCCTGAGTCTCTTCGACGTCAAGAGTCTCAAGGTCATTGCCCAGGGCAGTGACACAATCGGCGGCGATACTCGGGTCGAAATACTCGAAGTGTTCGGCCAAGTCTGCCTCATTCTCAGGCGTCCACTGATCGGGATCATTGAATGTCTCAAGGTCCATGGCAGTCTCGAGAGCGGCCAATTTGAAGATATTGACGTTGCGCTGATAGAGAGTATTGTCTCGGCAATAGTGTGGCCCGCAGTTTCGTGGCTTGCGGCCATTGACTTTGTGTGAGAGATGGTCAATCAGCTTGCCGAGTCTCTTCAACTCAGAGCGATAGTCATCAGCCTTGTCGGCCCACTCATTGAGTAGATCGAGACGGATCTTGACATCACTGTCGCCACAGTCGGGGCGGGACAGACACTCTCTCGAGTGCTTGACTGTCTCGGCCTTGCCTGGCTTGGCGGCGATGGTACCGTTCTTGCGAACGATAGTGTTGGCGGCGATGTTGAGTGAGTGATAGAGACGCAGTGACACGAGAGCATCGTGACACTCATTCTCGAGCCGAGTCGGGTTGAGTCTGAAAGCCAGTGTGTTCTGACGAGCCCGCATATTACGAATCGTGTTGCGAGTCTCACGATTCATGTCTTGCTTGTGTGCCTCTCTCAAGATCTCTTCACGAGACTTGAGACGACAGACTTTGACTGCTTCATTCAAAGCAGCGGCAGCGTCGGGGTCGAATGTTGCTTGTGTCTTTTTGACACTGAGTGTCTCTTGGCTGGCCTTATAAGCCAACATCTCTCTCATGGTTGCCATCGTTCTCTCCTTAGTTACCAGAACCATTAGTCAATCACACAGCGCCTTGCATTATTGCTTGGCATCAGTGTGTCGGTGCAAAGCCGGGGCATGATACCCCGCCACTCTTTCGAGTGTGTCTCTACAGTGAGACGCTTTGCGGCCAGGGTGATTGACACCCTGAGACGTCTAACAGGGATCGCAGAACTCGCTGAAGTTATAGTGTTTGATCGTCTGCTCAGTGAGTGACAGTGTTTTGCGAGACTGTCGTTGCTTGTCTCTTGCCTTGTCTTGCTCGTTAGCAATTCGAGCAATGCGGCACTGATAGCACTCTCTCGTTTTCTTGCACTTACACATTAGAACAACTCCGACAACTCTTCGAGAGTAGTTGTGAGATCAATGTCAACATTGAAGTGTCGGTCAGTCTCACCATCACTCACGGTCGAGAGATAGTGAGCCATCGCGTCGTCATAGAGATCTTCGATGACTGTCATGGCGAGACTCATTGCTCGGCGGATAGCCTCGAATCGATCACCGTTGACGGTCATCAGTGACATGCTGTTACACTTACTGAGGCAACGACCAGCTTCGTTCATATACAACAACCCGTTGACTCTGTCGTCGTCCATCATCAGCATGTAGTCTTCAGTCTTGGGATACTCAGTCACTCTTGAGAGAAGCAGCTCTGCTTCTCTCATGTTCAAGTAACAGTCATCGACTGTTTGCTCGAACTGTTCTGTCCATTGATCTGCCATCGTTCTCTCCTTGCTCTGTTGTGTAACCGTTACACAACTCTTCTGTTCGAGTATCAGTGATACTCTCTGTCTGCCCAGTGATAGTGTCTAGGTGTCTCTGCTGCCGCCCTGTTGCGGCGAGCTGGAGAAGGGGCGAGCCCAGCCTACCCTGCAAACTGGGGGCCAACCTAAATTCCCAAGCAATTCCCAGGGTTAGCAGGGTTTGTGCAATTCCAGGCACTTAGCGTAAGCTGCCGGAATTATTGGGGATTTTTTTCTGGGACACCGCAAATTTTGCGTAAATTTAGGGGGGTGGCCAGTGCAGTTGCCGGTTGGCTAACGGCACAGAATTGCTGTGGTTTTGTTCCTATGCCAGAGCTTGCACCGGAATTTACAGGGGAAAAGTTTGCATAGCTGCGGCGGGATTGTCTATAGAGGTAAAGCTAAAGATATATTCTTGTACGTGAGAATGGTATATACGTATAACGTATTAGGTAAGAACGTTGTTTCTGTATGCGTGGGCATTAGGGTTTAGAGTCTTGTGTGTTGTCGATATATACTTGATGTGGTTCAACAGTAGGTTCGTCCACTTCATAGTATTGATACACTGGATTATGGCAGTTATGGCATAACTTCCACGTTGCATTGTATTGAGCATCTATAGTAATAGCGAATTAATGACCACAATGGCAATCATATCTGTACCAGATAAGCATTTATCTTCTCTCCTATCTTTGACGGGGTCTCCAGTTTTGACGGGGCTTTCACCTACACACTTTTTTTATCCAGACCAATTTTTTTATACTGTTAGTTTTCTGTGTGTGGTCATTCGACTAACACTCTAAGTACCAGATGAGTCCATAGAAGAGTGAGTACAAGAGGCAGCGTGGTAGAGACAGTGTGCAGGAGAGCGAGATGGCATTCACGCTCACTCCAAACGTGGGGCCGGAGTGACACACTATCTAGCCTTGTGGCTCACTGCCCTTTGTACTCACTGTCTAGATTATAGCCGTTGCTCACGAGTTGTGTAACGGTTAGACAGACAGACGAGTCTATTGTGGTACGAGTAATGCACAACCGTGTTTAGGCTATGGCGTGCGATTGCCCTGTGTCTGTACAGTCTCGGCTTTGCTCACAATGAATACGGATCTTGACACTGTACGGATCATATATACATACCTACTTGGGTTGTATTATCTTATAAATCTCGAGCCGAATCTGTCCCACATTACCGCACATTCCTGCACATCCTACCACATACTCCTACATTGTCGCACATCTCTATGCAAAGTCTGCACTAGCTATGAAAACTGTGCATTTGTGTCTAACTCCACAGAATCCTTGCGAAATGTGGAGTAGGACCTCTGAGGTTAGATTCCAGCTGTGCAGAAAGGTCAATTGGATCGGAATTGTGCCAAGTGACTAAAGAATCTTTTTTGCCTAGGGATCGCTCGAGATTGTGTAACAGTTATGCAAGGTTGGAATAGTCTACCGTCATAATGCAACACTTTTTTGCCCTAGTGTGCCGCAAGTGGCGCCAACCCTGCTTTAAGGGGGGGCATGACCGCAACGACACAGACTCTGAAGACGCTGACCCTGACAGACCTTGAAAACCGGACCTTCCCGGTTTGCATCGTAACTGGTAGGGTCGCTTCAATGTGTCCGAATGCTAGTTTCGTTTTGACGCTCGACGACAATGGCGATATCGATGATAGCGTTGACATCGACTGTTCAGCTTGTGATGACTGCCCTATGTACTCAGGCGAGGCGCGGCATTTCGACTGCCCGATTGCCGCTGTCATGCAAGCCAAGATCGAGCAGAACCGACGCCGCGAAGCGCTTGCTAGGGCCTATGACTTCGCTTTCGAGATCGTGACCATGGAAGGCGAGACCCTAGGTTGCGACCGGGCCTATAGCGTTTCGGATTTGGCGCCTCGTACCGATGTCAACATGACGATCAACGAGCGGATCAACAGGTAAGGAGAGATAGAAACATGACACTCTTGATCACGATCTTGATGTTCTCACTTGCTCCGGTCATTGTGGCTTGGATCGCCTATCTCGCGATCGACACCTACAACGATCACTGTCCGATCGCGATCGTGGGCGACGGTCGACCGGGATGTGAGCACTATCACTATCGTTTGCGGCACACCTCAGACTTTGGAGCGCTGCTCCGTCGCTGTACCATCGGTGTCTACTACTCAGCGAAGGAGTGGTACCAGAGAGTCACTTCCGACGGATCGGCGTGGTACCATGGCGCGATCATCGGTGAGTGTATCAGTCAACGGGCTGTCGCCGTTGACAACCGGATCGATACTGTCCTGTGTTCGCTTCTCGCACCTTGCTACTGCGCCTCAACTAAGGCGTTCACATACCTCGCGAGTCTGTGTAACGGTTACACAAGCTCGAACCTAATCGACCTTGTACGGGGCAAGGTCACTCATTGGATCTCACGAGTTGAGATCGTCAGGGGTTACGCTATGAATCGCTTTGATGCCATGATTGACAGGATCGCCGAAAAGACCGCTAGTCGTCTCGTGTCAGACTTCGAGTCACGAGTTGAGTCACACTTGCTCAACATGCTTGACAACGACGACAGCAACGACCAGCCCGTCAAGGCGCGCAAGGTGGCCAAGGCGCCAAAGGACGACAGGACCGTCAAACCCAGCAACGACCAGCCCGTCAAGGTGGCCAAGGTCAGCCCCAAGGCCGATTGCACCTACACGACCAACAACGATGGGTCACTGGCCAGCGTCAACGTCGACGGCGATACCTACTTGATCCCCAGCGACAGACAGATCACGCCCGATGAGACGACCGGTCTCGGTGCGTCCTACCGGGCCGGTCGAGGGCAGGCACAAGGTCTCTACCTCGGAACCTTCCCCAATGGCAATGCGGCAATCTACAGCGTCAAGACAAGCAAGATCAAATCGGTCAAGTCGTTCACCTTCGACGGCTCCACCGACAAGTGGAAAACTCACGAGAAGGGCTCTAATGGCGCCAAGGTCAAGACCGTCAAGACCGACAAGCCCAGCAACGTCGCTACCGTCAACGTCGACGGTCACACCTATAACGTCCTGGCGCCCGATGCACAGCCGACCAGTGGCTATCTCTCAATCGTTGTGGACGGTAGGCTACTGGTCAACAGCGACGGCGCCGTCGTCAGGGTCAAGGCCAACACCGACAAGGCCAAGCTGTGGCTTAGCGATCCGGTCTCTATGCTCCCCAGCATGCTGCGGCCGCACATCAACACAGCAGTCTGTGTGCGTAACTAACAGGACACACTAACAGCCATAGCCCACCATGCGATACCTCATCACATACGTGCTACCGGTCACCCTACTGGTGACGCTCATGTCAGCCATAGGAGCGGACACTAGGCCGGTATACCATCGGTCTATGGCGTTGGGTTCAGCCATGACGCTATGCCCTTCAGTGAACAAGTGGTCATTCGTGGATAGCCACACAACAGACTATCAGCCCCTTTGGGTAGGCGCTCCTTTGAGTGTACTTTTCCCACCTAACTACGGTACACACTAGAGCCTACTCCCACCTAACTATCAAATTAACTTCAAGAGACTGGCCCCTACTTCCGGCCTAGACTTCGACTCACTCAATCACGCTTTCCAGCATAACTTGTGTTTACTGCCGGCTCGCACAAGTCACAAAAGCGCTCAAATTCCATCCTAATTGATTCAATGATTGAGTGAATATGAGCGCATTGTGTAACGGTTATACACCTCACCACTAAACACGCCTTGATTGTCTTTAGCGTGCCATTTCGGGAGCTTATATGTCTTTTGTTCAGGGTGTATGTATCTTCTATTGAGCTGAACACTGATTATAGTAAACCTACCTCGAATGTCTAATGTGTCTCACTGTCGAGGCCCTTATAGTAAATGTCGACCATTGGGCATACCCCATGCCAGTCATTTACAATTGAAAAAACTTTCACGCTACACGGCACCCTCGTGCAAAGGCGGACCAGCTCAGACATGCGCGATCAATTTTCAATATCCATCCCAGAAATATAGCGCGCAAAATTTTGAGAAAACACCCCCCTATAAAAATTTTCGCGATATTTTGCCGCCAACCCTAGGGCCAATATGCGGGTATTTTGGGCTGAAAATTGGTTCAATATGGCTGTCTAACCGTTAGACAGGGTGGCTATAATGGGGGTGAGGGGTCAGTAGAAGGTAATGGAGTTCATAGAGCTGGGACCGTGTAGGCAGTGCGGGTGTGCATTGAGGCAATATCCCGGTCTACCCGTCGTATGTAAGAACATCATCTGTGGCATCTATGGAGTGCCCCAGGGTAAGGATATAGATGTGGGACAAGGTAGTATGGGAGACGACAGTAAAGAGACCGATAGAAATGTAGGACAATGTAACCGTTGTTCTGAGATGCTTGCTGGAGTCAAAGAAGCGCTGAGAATAGTGAGGGCTGAGATAAAGAGAGTGCGTAGACATCCTAATACCAAAGAGGGTGTTCCTCGGAAGGTGCTAGAAGTGGAGATGATACTCTCCGAGTTGTCTAACGGTTAGACAAGAGGAGATTTACAATGCTGAGTCTAAAGCGCGGTAAGCATCTTCGTGGTCAGAAATTTAGCAAGAGTGTTGAACCGGCTTACTGTGGATTGTGCGGGGAAGAATGCACGACGGAGGATGAGGAGTGTCCTCTATGCGGTTGTGGATTTGAAGAAGGTTATTGGGAGACGAAGAAGCCTAACAAGAAGAAGATGCGGAAAGGGCTGTGACATGGCTGTGAAGTTGACAGTGCCCAGGCTAGGGCGAGAGTGTGAATTGAAGGATATGTATCCGAATCGCTTGTACCAGATTGTGAGAGGAGGGAGTCATCTTGGCTGTGTCGATGGTGATTACTGCTTCTTGGCAGGACCGAATGTTATTGTGATCGTCCCATACCAGGACCCAAAGAGCTTTGGCTCACTCGTGTTCAACAATCCTGTCGAAGAAGAGGCAGAGCTTTGGAGAGAGGTTGTTGTGCGGCTCGCGCCGCCAGGATCTGAGTTCCTGATTACGTCATCGGAGGTGTGAGATGAAAATGCAGCTTACGAGAAGAGGGATTCAGATCACTCCTGAGAATGATCAGGATCGTGCGTTCATCGAGGACACCATGGGTTACACGTTGTCGTGGCCGTATCTCGAAGTAAAGCGCATGAATATTGCGGCTACGGATCAACTGGCGTGTATCGAGTTGGTGAGGAAAACGACTCTTGAGACAGATGAAAATGACTAAGCACCCAGGTCGCTCGTAGCTACGGCGGCGACGGCTACCGTCACGCTCACCGTAGAGGTAGACCTCGGCAAGTGGGGGCACGACTGCACCGTCGGACAGGCGGCGGCTCAGGCGAAGGACGATGCTATCTCGCAGATTCAGCGAGCGCTCGCCTCGTTGAAGAACGTCAGGCTCGTGCGAGCGGAGAAGGTCCGCGTGATCTGCGAAGCCAAGGGGAATACTGATCAATGAAGACCAAAGACATTGTCACCGAGCTTCGCGGCGGACCCGACTGTGAACTTCCACAGCAATGGTATCGGTTGGTGGTGCATTCGTGATGAAGAAGACTGAGCTTGAAGAGCGTCATCGCATGTATATGCTTGTCATCCCAACAGCTCTGCTTTCCAGTGATACTTTGCCGCACCACCCACTGTCAGGGTGAATCCTCCAACGGCCAGGGTCCCGTTCTTGATGACGAACGAGCCAATGCCCGACCCGGTGTCTTCACATGTGACACTCACGATGTACTTCGTCGTTGGGAAGTTGGTGGCGAAGGACACGACCTCGTCTCCTGCACCAGTGGCTGTGATGACACCAGCCCGCACGCCGCTTCTGGAGTGTACGATCTTGCTACCGGCATCTGTGATGAGACCACTTACCGGCGAGTTCTCGAGGGTCACGACACCTGCGCCAGCAGCTACTGTGAAGTCGCCGAAGATAGGGTGATTGTACGCAGCGAACGACGCACCAGCTTCGATATCAACGTCACCGTTGGTGCTGCCGTCGTATATGGTGACCTCTCCAGTATCATTGACGTCGAAGCCTGTAATCCGGTTATCCACGCCATAGAGAAGAAGCTCGCCAGTACCGTTGACGATGAAGTCGCCGTGGCTATTCAAACCGCCCCAGACGCCGAGCTGTGCGTCTTCGATTGTGATCGTACCTGCACCATACCGAAGGTTCTCTATTCTGTGGTTGCCCAGCACGCCTGTCGGCTTCCCGTTGGGATCTGCTGCGTTCCAGAGCAGACTGTAGTCGCCGACCACGCACTCTTGAAATATTGAGGTCTTGACGTTGATCATCGTGATATCAGCGTATGAACCGATACCCACTGCTGACAGACCGCTGGAGTTTCTGGCGTAGATTCCAACGCCTGTCCCATCTCCTATCATCGAACAGAGATAGAAGTTCGCACCGCCAAAGTCTGTAGCGTCCCCTCCCTCGGTATCGCCCTTCACACCAAGGAACTCGACTGCATTCGTATTCGCTGCGAACGTCCCGAAGAAGATGTCCTTTGCCAAGAGCCCTTGAGGGCCTGCTACTGGTGTAGCCTCCGGGTCGAGGTCCGAGTATGTTCCAGAAGACCGGTAGGTGTCCAGTGACTCCAACGTGGCGTTGGTGACCGTCAGCGCAGGACCTGTCGTCCCGTAGATAAACACCGATCCGGCGCCCGATCCCTCGAGAATCACCGTGTTCGACGACTTGAGGATGAGGTCTTCTTGGTACAGACCTGGGGCTATCCGCAACCGCGCCGGTTTGTATATGTCTGCCCCGACGAGGGTGTCCGCGTAGTCAATCGCGGCTTGGATTGATTTGTATGGCGTTGCGATTGATCCGTTCTCAATGGTGGCTGAAGAGGAGATGTCTACGTAGATTGTGTGACTTGGGATTACTAACTGTGCGTTGTCTTCGAGTGAAGATAATTTAGATTTTATAATTGTTAGAATTTCTGGGAGGATTTGATCGTTACCTGCACGACCACCAGAGTTTATGTTTTGACCACCATTAAAATAATTTTTATCTGTTGTAGGTATCGTACTCATCATTACCTCCTGTAATGGTGTAACAACTTTAGGTTAACTAAGTATAATAATAGCAAGCATTGTAGGAGAAAACACGATGAAAATGTTGGAGTATGAGTGAGGGCAGCGATGAGTACAAATTGTCCATGTGAGGACGATTGGATGACTTATCTAGAACAGGAGGAAGATGATGAGTAATAAGACAACTGCTATTGATTATGCTGCCTGGGTTGCTGGAATATTCGTCTTTCTGGTGTTGTTAATCGGGCTGTTGTGGCGTATGCCCGAGGATAATCGGCAGACTGGCGATAATGTTAGCGAGCCCGTGGTGCGAGTAGGTCAGCAGTATACGACAAAGGTCGGTACATTCGCCAGTAGCTCGAGGGAGGACTTGAGGGAAGCTGAGAGGCTGGGTGATATGAGGGCTGTGGTTGATAGGATGAACACGGCGTTTACCTGGCGTGCTAGGAGGAGTGTAACGGTTAGACAGGTCGAGGGTGGGATTGGTAGTCCTACCAATGTGCTGGTCGTTGACGATGTGACAGGCAGCATGTACTGGACCTATCCAACTTCGCTTGAGTAGTTATGAAAGGAGTGGGATAAGTTATGACGCTTTCAGATATCATCGAGGAGATTCAGGAGTGCATTGATGCCGAGGAGCGTAACGAATCGATCACATGGTCGTCGAGAGCTAAGGAGTGGCGCGACGCACTGATCGAGCATGAGAAGACGTCAGCGCTTGAGGAATTCGAGCCGCTTGGCGCACGCATGTTCTCAAAGTCGTGTGGCTGAGATGTTTCATTTCTTAAATGAGTATGTGTTTAGTACCAAGATTGGTGGGTATGTAGGGATGGGAATTTGGGTGGCGTTATCGCTAATACGAGATTGTTATGGGCCAAAGCGTACACATGCAAAGTAGATGGTGGGTGTACATAGTCCAGTGTGCTGATGGGACTTTCTATACTGGTTGTACAACCGATATTCGTCGCCGTGTAAATGAACATAATACAGGTGTAGGGGCCAAGTACGTGAGAGGGCGCGAGCCGGTAAAGCTTGTGTTTCTCGAGAGCGCTCGTGATAGAAGCGCTGCTCAAAAACGAGAAGCTGAAATCAAGAAGATGAGTAGGACGCAGAAGATTGCTTTGATCGAGGAGGTGTAATGACTAAGTTTGAAGAAGAGCTTTCGAGCCGTCAGATTTTTTGTGGTAATGAGCAGACCTATCTTGCAGGTCTTGGATTGATCCTGTCGAAGGTACATGGTGCGCTTTCGATGATCAGTGGTATGCAGCAGCCGCCAGATCCAACAGTCAAAGGTTCGTATGAGGAGCACTTGGATCAGTGCGAGTTTGAACATCAGTTTCTTGTTAGGAATGTGCAGGTGATTGTGACGATGCTTCTTGGGCCGGATTACGTAGTACAGAAGAAGTTGAGCAAGGAAGCTATGGATTTGCTCGAGCGGTTGAAGAAAGAGCAACAGGATAAGCGCGGTGTCTAACGGTTAGACAGGTAGGAGGAATCATGATTGATGTAGTTCGACTGACAACAGTAGCTTTGATTATGAGCGTGACCACATCATGGTTGCGAGGTTTGATCCTTCAGAACGTGATGGAGGACGAACGGTGGTCTAAGAAGCGGGGTGTCCCCTGCATCATGACTCGCCGCAATGTTACTCAGGCGTTGATTGCTCAGAGGATGAGGGAGGCCGGGATTGGCTATGATGCTATCCGGCTAGTCCTTGAGGAATATGAGTTCGATAACATGCAGAACCACCGGGTGGATGTAGCACCAGGTGTCTGGGTTGATATCGATACGCTCGTTATCTTGATGGATGCGAGGCGTATATTCGACCAGGCGTACAATCTTGAGTATCCTGCCAATTACGACGAGGCGGCGTGAGCGATTACGATGAAATGATAGAGGACCAGGATGAATAACCTTGAGCCATTCGATCTAGAAGAGATCCAGGTCTTGATTGATTGGGGACTGAGTCACTGTAAACATTGTCGTGGTCTCAGAGCTGCGATTGCGATTTGGTTGCGATGTCAGGTCGAGATACCTCGGGAGGTATTGGCTAGCGCGATCCAGGTGATTGCTCCAGAGACGTTCAAGTACGAAGACGGGCAGCTTCATAGTATGACTGCTCTGATGGTGCCCGAGATTGTTACAAGCTCGAGACATGAGGTGTCAGAAGTTAGTCTGAAGATGTATCCGACCCAGGCGACGGGTAGATTGAATTACGCATCGATTGAGGGCTACGGGGTCGGTGAAGAGATTATTGTAGATCTCACTGTTAGGACAAACCCAGGCGGGGCTAAAGCTATTCGGAATATGGTTGATCGTGTTATTGAGATTCGACAAGTAGAGTCGATGTCGCTAGGGAGTTTGCAGATTATTACAGCGAATACAGCGAATGTCGATGTTCATGCGCTTGCTACTGAACAAGCGATTCGTAGTGTATTGGTTGCGATTCCAGGTGTTCATGAGGTTGATTTCACGCAGGACAAAGACGTTATCAATAATCAGTTTATTGTGAATATTCAGGTTGAATTGGAAATTGGAGTGCATCAGTTAGAAGTGTCGGATCAGGTGAATCAGACGTTGGCAGAAGTGGTACCCGTTGGTATTACGACCAATGTGATGTACAGATAAAGGAGAGAACGATGGCATACGGAGTGGATAACGAGACACAGAGGGCGCTTCCGTTGATTCTCAAGTATGCGGGTATGCAGCGCGATGATGAGATTGGCGCGATCATGAGTGCTGCTGGTGAAGAGTTGGCGGTTCTTCGTGGAGCTATGCGGGAGCTTAGAAAGCGGGCGGATAGTTTGGCCGAACAACTTGAAAATGAAGAAGCTGAGCAGCCAGAGTCTAAGACATTGAAGCAGTTTGTTAGTATGGTTTCAAATAAGGCTGGGATGTCATTGCTCGACGCCGAGCGCTGTGTCTAACGGTTAGACACTTCGTATAATATGGGGTGTCAGGGTGCTAGGAGTGTGATTGCTATGGCGAAAGCAGAATGTAAGCAGTGTGGTGAGCCGACCACTAAGGAGGGAACTCATCTTTGTGATGGCTGTTGGGCGGTTGATAGTCTATTAGATGGCTATCTGAAAGCTGTGAAGTGGCAGAGATTGCTTGAGCTAAAAGGTAAGATCAATAAAGAGATTCAGAGACGTATGATAGAGGATAAGTAATGTCTGTCGCAGATGTTTTTGTGTTGGGCTTTGGAAGCTCTATGAGTTCGTAAGTGGGCATCCTCAATTTAGGTCGATCTGATCCTTCTCAGATTTGTCTATAATATCAACGAAATGTCTAAGAGAGTTCGTAAACCAAAAGTAAAAGGCGTTTTCTCGACAAAAGAGTTTTGCTTGGATTTTGAGTTGTTGAATTATAGAGATGTTTGTTTTCAATGTGTGTTTGATTTGTATAGCTTTGATGAAAAGCCGTGTAGCGAGTGTCAGATATTGAGGCCGAGTCATTTCCAAATGAAGCGTAGGAGTAGGACTAAGGGGACGAAATGAGGACTCGCGAGTTCATAGGAAAGGTTGATGGCTGGCCAGCAGCACGAGGTAAAAATGTTTCAAGTGCTGTTTTGAATGCTTTGAATGAATATGATGGACATTTTAATTCGGCAACTGTTCGTGTTTATATTGTTCCAAAGAAGGGGTTACCGTTTGGGTCTATAGACCATTTTATCAATATTCGAGCAATGTGGGTAGAGGAGTCTCAGGGTTGGATGGTTACCGAGGTGAAATGATATGAGGTATGGTTCGCAGAATGTTGGCATGGATGCAATGCCTACTCTCGAGGATGTCAACCTCGATGATTTTGGGAAGCGACTTGATCGGATACTAGATTCATACGGCGCTACTGGATATCGACAAAGACGTCGAGGGTTCACCAAGCTTCCGAGGTCGCTCGAGGGGCATAAGCCGGATGCGGCGCAAGTGAGACTTGAGCGATGGCTAAACGATAAGAAGGTCAGAGATGCGGAGAGGTGTTAGGTAGGATGAAGATTTACGTGGCGTGTACGAGTAAGCAGGTATCGCTTGCGCGTTCTATCATGAAAGTGGTTGAACAGTGGGGATACGAGCTAGTTTATGATTGGACAGAGGCAATCCACCGTGAGGAATCTATGGAGTTGTCAGAGCTTCAACAGCGGGCGGTGGATACGATTTCTGCTGTTGGTAAAGCTAAATGTGTTTTGATCGTTTTGACTCCTGATATGAGAAGCATTGGTTCTTCAATTGAGTTTGGGGCTGCTCTTGTGGCGAATAAGACTGTTATTTTTTATGGTGGCGAGGCTGAGCAGAATGGGCCGCTTGCCTCTCATTTCTTTGCCAATCACCCTCGAGTTGTTCGGGTTGAGAACCCGAATGAACTTCAAAGTCGTCTCGCCGCGATTGCTTCTGTCTAACTGTTAGACAGTTAGCGTTTTACCTGCTATATATTCGCGAAAGGAGGGATACAATGCGAAAGCTGTATCTACTGATGGTTGGTTTGGTTGTAGCTGGGGTGGGCATGGTTGTGAGTGCCGAGCAGGGTGATTCATACGAAGTGCTCGAGGCTGCGATTCAGAAGTTGCAACCGGCAACGGACGATGAGCGAGCGGCGAGGTTGGCAGGTGCGTTCGCCGAGGCTGGGAAGCAACATGATTTTGACCCGAAACTGTTGATCGCGATCTCTTTTCGAGAGAGTAGCCTTCATCCTGAAATGGAGGAGCTACGTAGGTTTGGAAAATCTAGAGGAGAGATTGGGCTTATGCAGTGCCATGGGGTTGCGCTGCGTTTCCGTCCAGAGGAATGTCAGTCTAATCTGAAAGGGGCGTGGTGTCAGATACAGACTGGTACCAGGTTTCTTGCTCATATTCGAGATAACGCCTGTCCAGGGTCAACCTGGAGAGTTCTTGCTGCCTATGGTCACGGGGTGTGCATGTCCGAGCGGGAAGCAACTCATGATAGGGGAGTAAAGAACGTCATTCGGTACTATCGCGTTATTGGCGGACGTGAAGATTAGCCTTCCTTAGATTCTCTATTCCCCTACATTGCTATAATATGATCGGAGGTTCGTATGGACCAGCTTGATCGTATTGAGCGTCGGCTTGTTCGCATCGAGGATAAGATTGATGATCAGGGCGATGGCTTTGTTCTCATCAATGGTGTTTGGCAACCTAAGCCAGAACCTTCCGAGATGAAGTGGGCATTCCCATTCCGTACATCCCATATACAAGAAGAGTTCAATCGACAGGTTTTTGGATTTGTAAATAAACAATTCGAGGAACAGAAGCGAGAATCCGACGGACTTGATAGGTCTGTTCCGGTGAAGATAAAGCATGGTAGGAAGCGCAGGCGGATTGATCGACCTGTGACTCCGAAGCGTATCGATCGACAAAAAGAGGGTAGTTGAATGCCTGGTATCAATCAGTGGGAGATTTTGAAGGTACTACGTACTGAGTTTGATGACGCTGGGAAGGCGCAGGGGGTTCAGATACGTTGGTGTCGAACAGACCGTGGGAATTTGACGTTCTCATATTCGCCGGGTCTCGTGACCGAGGGTGGCAACCGAGACGGCTCAGATGCTTGGAGAGCGTTCAAGTATATTCCAGATCGGTACGCTATTGACTATATCAAGCTTCTTCAGGAAGCGACTGCTCTTGTTCGGCAAGCTATGGCGCAGAGTAAGCGGGATGAACACGGCCGAGTGACCGCACCTCTCCTTGAGTCATCTGTTGTTTCGAGTATCAAGCGACGGCGCGCGTCGGCGACGGTTGGTTGACGATGGATAAAGATATTACGATTCCGATGCTTATTGGGCTTGCCAAGAAAGGTGCTGGTCTTCTTCTTGGTAAGAAGGGTACTGTGATTGATCTTGCGCGGTTGGTTGGTGTAGATCGTAGTTCAATCTATAAGTGGTTGAACGGTGAGACAGTTCCCTATCGAGGTGGTCATTACAATAAACTGGAGAGTCTTGCGATTTTCTATATGAAGTTCTACGAAGCGCGTAAGAAGATTGCTGAACAGTTTGACGTTTCTGTCTAACGGTTAGACAGTGGCTAAGTTTGGTCCTGAAGCCTATAGGTTGCTCGAGTGGCTTGTCGACGAGCAGCTATTTCATAACGCAGGAAAGAAGAAGGTGCCGCTACCACGGGTGGTTGTGGCCGACTGTTATCCCGATGGGATGTACAGATTGTATTCGGAGGAAGATGTGGCGAAGCAAAAGAGACAGAGGGCTATAGCAGAGGGTACAGATGGTGAGGAGAAGAAGAGGACGCGGAGGTCAGATACACCGGAGTTGATTCGTGGTATTATCGCTGCTCATGCATCGTTGGTGATCTCTGTTGGAGATATCGATGATTTGCTCTATCAGATGAAGGCCGAGGGTAAGTCGGACAAGGAACTTGTTGCGACTATCAAGGCTTGTATTCAGGCCATTAAGCAAGGACAGGAAGAAGCGCGCACGTTTCGTCTTGCTTTGAAGGATATGCGGAGTCGCGTGTATATGCTTGGGTTTAGGGAGAGTGTTGAAGAACTTGAGCAGCGACTTGCGAATGCGATGGATGATATGGTAGAGGCTTTACCATGAGCTACAAAGGGCGGCGGGTTTTGATACGTAATTGTGATGTTATGTGTCGGATTGGTAGGTATGGGCGGGTTGTTGGTTGTGATGGTATGGAGTTGACGATTCAGATTGAGGATTCTCCAGGGTGGAGTCCGTCTGTGCTGAACGTCGATGACGTTGAGTTTCTAGATGATGATCCATTAGATGATTCTGTCGAGGATGATACTTGTGTCGAGGAGGAACCTGAGACTGTTACTGTTATCAAGGATATTGATAATGTGACAGTTTCTATGACAGATCGTCCATTGCCTAGTTCCGAGCCCGTGGTTATTAGTAGGGCTTATATGACTAGCTGTAGTTTTGTTGGATGCGATAGATTGGCTGATAGAAGTATTCTTCTTGAGCCAAAAGTAATAAACGGACATCGACTAGGACCTGTGTATACAATGAGAATTCCGATTTGTAGTAAATGTCTTGGTAATGTGTCGTCGGCTATTATGACGAGTGAAGAGTCTCTTATTACCGGGATTACCAGAACTGGCACGTTCACTGCAACTCAAGAAAAGTAACATTTCTTAGATTTTTGTGTGGACAACGGGATCTGCTTGTGTACATTAGTACATAGGAGGTGCCCGATGCATACCAAGTCAGCAGAGCAGACTGGTCGCTTTGTCGTCGCTGGCGCCGAGATTATTCGGTGTCAGAGTCCTGCCGGGTGTAAGAACGCGGCTACGCATCTGAACGTTCGTGAACAGTTGTACCTGTGTGACGATTGTCAGGAGATGTTGGACAGGATGCAGTGGGAGGTGTCACAATGCGCGTGAATCGCGAATAACATATACTGTCTAACCGTTAGACAGATGAGACGCGGGTCGGTTTGCGCTGGTCCGCGTTTCTATTTTTGGCTATAATTACAATAAGATGGAGTGTAGACAAGATGGAGATTGTTTCAAATGCATTCACTCGGAGGCACCGTATGATTTCGCATATGAATGCGCTATCGGAGTGCTATATGAGATGGATGACGAAGAACGCGCCGATCTTGCGAAAGATGTTCTCGAGACTGCAAAGTCCGAACTTCAAGAGAAAGGTCCAAAGTTTCTTCAGCAACATGCGGAGGCGCTTGGCGATTGCCTTGCTCGATTGTTTTTATTTGGTCTTGGCAAACGTCGCCATGGAAGTGATTATCGCCCTCGATATATTGATGCCGAGGATATCACGAGCGTCCTCCCTCTTCTCCGTAGAGCGACCAAGAGAAGCCAACCTGCTATCATGACTATGGCTGTAGTCAGGAGGGCTCGGTATCCGCAGCCCAAGTGTTGGATGAAGATGACAGGTGAGTATGATGGACCCAGAAGATCTCGTAAGGGTCGCAGTAAATAAGCTTTTTAAAGAACGAGATGCACTGATTCTGGAAGATGAATTACCGCTTCAGTATACGTGGGCGGTTACGATCAATGCAGATGGTGTGTCGTTTTCTGTCGATTTTGAAGAGACGTACATTGCGCTCATGCTAACCAAGATTCCTCGAGATCATTTTATTGAGGTGCTGGTTGAGCATATTTGCAGCGAGATTGGGGTGAGCATGGAGGGTGGCCAAACCTGGGCTGAGCGCAACCGAACGTTGCACTAGTTGTCTAACCGTTAGACACGGCTATAATGCAGGTGGAGGAATCATGGAAATCAAAGCTTTGCTCGAGACGGCGCGGTTGGCTGCTATGCAGGGAGATTTGATCGGAGAGGCGCGGGCTATGGTTCGTGCTGCTAAATTCATGGAGGAGGTACATGACGGTATGCCTGAGAAGGTTCGCGAGGCGTCCGTTGTGCATACGACAGCGATGCGTGAGATCGCAGGCAGGATTTCACACAATCCGGTAGGAGCGTGGCACGAGTTTCGCCACCAGTGCGTTATCTATACGCATGAGGTTTTGCTGCCTTGGTTGAATGAGGAAGGGGTCGGTGTTAAAAAGGCAACCACGTACTCGTAGAGCAAAGTTCCCAGTCGTCAGGAACTTTTTAGTTGGCGATAGAGTAGTGAAGATTCGAGGACTATTAGTTGGTGAGAAAGCTACGATTGTTGATAAGTTCCCCGCCGAAGACTGTATAGCTCTTATAGTCAAAGCCAGGTTGGATAACCCGACTCCTAACAACAGTTTGATGGATAGGTACAAGGCGTTGAGGCTTCTCAATAAATGGAGTAGTGCTTGCCTATGGAGACTGATTGATGAGTAACGTTGTCGAGGAATTGACTGATGCTTACAAGATTGGTACGCGAGCTACGATTGATGATCAATGCTTGCTTTGTCCGAAGAAGCATAAGCTCAAGGTGATACCAATCGAGGATAAGGAGACGGCACCTCCTCTTGGTCTAATGATGGTTCATGCGGAGCCATTGTGTACTGTTTGTGTTGAAGTTAGTGTTGATGATCGCTTTTATTATTTGTTTTACAAGTGCGAAGACGAGTTCTGTCTTTTGAATCATCTTCGCGAGGGTGTGATGAATCAATGGCTTGCTAATCTTCAGAAAGCACAGGAACGACAGATTGAGGCAGATCGGTTTGCTGCCATGCACGCGCACAAGATGGAGCCTTCAAGAAAGGCCAATAAGCGACGAAAGGCTAAGCAGCGAGCCAAGTCAAAGCGTTGACCCTACCTTCCAACTGATATACTATATATTTAACTTCATACAGTAAAAGAGGGGTTGCTTCATGCAGCGTTATTCACGGCTATTTGGTCCTAGTTCCATCGTCGATGATGGTGGTTCGCCTCCGGGTCTTGTTGCGTTGACTGACGCGTATACGGCACCTGGTACTGCGACGTCCTCTGCTTGGACAGATATTGATCCGGCAGCGGTAGCGCTTGCTCTTGTTCTAAAGACTGGCGGTACAGATCCAGCGTCAGTCGACATCGAGATTCTTTGGGCGTTTGAGGAGGCGGCGACTGCCGGGAATGACTATTTCGTCGAACCTGTTGTGAACCAGGTTGCTGGCGGGGTAGAGGAGCTTGCACCCAGAGAGTCGTCGTGGGTTGGTCGTGCTGCTGCGGCGCTTCCAGCTGGTCCTCCTTGGTTCCGTCGAGTATATGAGCGTCCACCTGAAGCGATGAGCTATTCTGTGAGGTTGAAGCGCGGTTCTGCCGTGGCTGTGACCGCGCAGGCTCTTGTTACTGAGCTTGGAATCGAGATGGGATAGTTTCATGAATCGTTACGAGCCCATGATCATCGTTCCAGGAGATCTTCGTAATGAGCATTGGCCGAAGTCCGGTCAGGGCTTGTCTGGAATATTACCTGGAGCAGTTGGTCAGCAACGAGGCCCCAATATCCTCGTTGACGGCGACTGCGAGGCCGCCGACGCGAGCGCGTGGACTGCATTCAGGTCGGCCACGCTATCGAAGCAGACAACGGCCCCCTTCGAGGGCGCCCGTGTTCTCCGCGTCGCTCATGGTGGGCTGACGAACCCGAGTGCAAATCAAACCGTAATGACAGCGGGGGTCACCTGTCGGATTACGGGCGTGGCACGGTCAGACGGAACAGGCACCCCGACGATTTATGACGGTGTGGGTGTCGTCGTATGGACAGGGACAAACGCGACAAGCTGGCAGGCTTTCGACGTGACATTTGTTCCGACGGACACCGTGATCCGCTTTCGAGCTAGCGGGGTCGGCGCTGGGGATTATGTCGAGTGGGATGACCTGTATCTTTCATCGACGTGAGCCCCACTCTGTGCGCCGACGGTCGCCGGCGGAGAGTCAGTCTGGATTGTAGCCGGGCAGTCGAACGCCATGGGGTCCGGCTACAACGCCGGCGAGACCCCCGAGGGCTATGAGCTCCCGGACCAGTCCATCCCCGCCTGGCACTATGAGCCAAGCCACGGGTACGAGTCGACCTACGCCGAGGCGCTAGCTGGCCCATACGGCCACATCGGCCCCGAGATCTCGATGGCGATCGACCTCGAGACAGGTGGGCGCTCGGTGGCCATCGCAAAGGTCTGTGCGCCTGGCACCGGCCTTGCCGCCGACTGGGACCCCGAAGCGACCGAGGGCCTGATGCTCTACTCGCACATGATCCGAGTGGCTGGTCTCCTGCGGGATGCTGTGGGCGGGACCTATGCTGGCATGGTGTGGGTGCATGGCGAAGAGGACGCGGAGACCGAGGCAGCAGCCGACGCCTACGAAGCGAATCTGACGGCCTTCATCGCATCAACACGGGTCGACATGGGCGTGCTAGACCTGAAGGTGTACCTCTGCCGGCCTCGCCCGGACGCGGATTTTCCCTACATATCAACGATTCGGACAGCAATGGACAACGTGACTGCCTCTGACGAAAACGTGGAGATCGTCGACTGCGACGCATTCCCGCTCCTCGCAGACCTCAAGCACTACACCGATGCTGGCTACCACGCTTTGGGGCAGGCAATCGCTGCGGCTATCCTTCCTTGATTACATTATTCTTCTAGCCTTCTTTAGCGATCTTGCCATTGTAGCAAGGCTCTGCTAGCATCAAATTGTCGCACATTGACAGTGCATGTAACAAGTCAGTTAGGGAGGAGCCATGGCCGAGGAGTTTCACGTTGTTCGAGAGGATCAGTTTGATGGTCAGAGCGGGACCACCGAAGGCCATCGGAAGGGGCCTGCCAACTCTCAGGAGGGGGTTGGTATCGCGCAGTGGATGCGTCGGTTCAAGGGAGGTCGTGAGGTGGCCGCGGGTGCCGGTGATATCGCCGTGACCTTCGACGAGGCGTTCCCTGATGACAACGTGCGCGTCGTCATGATCGGGGATGCTGTGTCGCTCCCAACTCAGAAGACTGGTACGCTGCCGACTGCGACAGGCTTCACTCTCACCGCCGCAGGCGCTGGTCCATGTGATTGGATGGCGTTCTGGGTTGGCCCCCAGTCCTAGCCCGTCTAACCGTTAGACATATCAGATTTTTCGTGACATGATAGTCCTCTCGATGGAGGGTTTCATGTCCGAGAAGAAGTCTGAAGAGAACAAGCCTTTTTGGCAGTCGACTAAGTTCATCTACGCAGTCTTGGCACTAGCCGCGTTTCTTGCGTTGACGCTCTCAGGCACGGTTGTTTTCACGCCCGAGCAGACGATGAACTTTTTGCTCGGTATCTTTGGGATCAACGTGGGCGCCCACGCGACAACGAACATTGCTGCGATCATTGGGCAGTTCTTTGGTAAGAAGGGTACAGAGGCGTCGGTTGCGCGAGATATCCAGCCGATGTCTGAAGACGACAGGATCACGCCAGTCGAGACGCCTGTCCCACGAGGAAAAGATGAGTAGCTTTCCATGGACGAATGGCAAACCGATTGAGGTTAAAGATGAAGATGTTGCGCCTGTTGTTTATCCTCGTGATGATCAGTTGCCTTACGGGTTCAGATTGCGAGACAGAGCGCCTGGAGAGTCTGAACAATGGGCAGATGACAGACGACGATCTGATTCTTCATCCGATGGTGGTGCCGTGGGAGGTGATCTCTGATGACCTCGAGCAGCCGCGCGGGCTTGACGAGGCGATGGAGATCGTCAACGAAGCTTTCTTTCCAACGCAGGTGTTGTCAGGCGGGATAGACGTCGAGCGCTTTGACGAGTCGATCCTTGATACGGATGGCCTCTTCGGAGTTATTCTTCTGTCTCAGGGGTTTGTCGGAACGCCTGAGTGGGATGAAGAGCTTGGCTTCATCGACGACGGTGGGATTGCACGTATGGAATGGAATGAGTTTGGTGAGATCTACTTTGTGGAGATTATCATCAATTCAGACATCGCATATGACAGGCGCTCTGTTCGTGAGGTGCTGATTCACGAGTTTGGGCATGCTCTTGGATTGGCGCACGATGAGGAGTCTCTAGACCTTGGGTCGTGCATGTCCAGCCCTCCTCCATATGGATGTGAGCTTCTGTTGTCTGATGTTGAGTTGGTGCTGGAGTCGTTGTCTAACGGTTAGACAGCGGTTCGGCCCTGACGGTAGGCTTCAGTCAGAGCGAGCATATCAGCGAGTACGAGAGGGTGTGTCCTGGGCGGGCGTGGGTGAAGATTGATCTTGTCTCGGAAATCTTCCAGTGCCGCTTGAGACTTCATGCCCCATTCCCCATCGACTCCATCCTTGTCCGGCCCATAGTTGCCAAGGTCATACCCGAGCTTGACGAGGAGCCATTGTGCTGAGGCTTTGGTGGGTGCCGTTTTCTCGACAGGCAGGGGAGCTGGTTCTGGCTCAGTAATAGGATCAGCGCCTGCCAGGATACGTCGGATGAAGTCGCGACGTTCTTGTCTCCATGGCTTATCACCAGGACAATGGTTCAGGCTCCAGTAGGCGACTTTGGTATAGCCGAGGTCTCGGGCCGCTTGAAGGCTCAGTGTTCTGGCAGTCTCAGCGGTCATCGCCGGAAGGCCGAACCGAGTAGGCCGCTTCTCGTAGTAGCATGCCAAGCCGAGGACTTCATCCTCAGCGTGCGGTGTCCATGTTTCGCGCACCAGACCTTCAGGTTTTCCAGGCTCGTAGTCCAGACTGTGTGTGAAGTGATCAGGTCCACCGACCGAGTCTGGAAACCACACGGCGTAACCTTGCCCGATACCGTAGTCGCAGATCTTGAGCATGGCTTTGCAGGATTTGGTCAGATTGGCGAGCCCTGTGATACCGACGAGTAGGTTGTCATCGTTGAATGCCCACTTGAACTCTTCGACGACAAGGTCAATCGCAGCGTCGAGCTTTAGTGTGTTGCTTTGATTCCAGTGGTGCTCGCAGTCGAAGAGAATGGAGTCGACTGAGAGGTCGGCGTTGCGGACGATGGTGACGGCCTCCTTCATGCTCTTGGCAGCGGCTTTGATGAACTTGCGTTGACGTGTAAACCAGCACATCAGGTGCGCTCGCATACCGTTCGACGTCAGCCACTGGACGTCATTGACGATCTGCTCATTGGACATGGAGCGCTTCCACAGCTTTGGCTCCATGGCAATGCCGAGAACAACGTCGGTGACGTTCATCTCGAGGAGTGCCGATTTCTCATCGGCTGAAAGCTTGTTCCAATCGGCGAAGATCCAAACCTCATCCATTTGCGGGTCTCCTTACACGCCTGATTCGTTTCTTACGCTTGATAGGGGTGCGTAGTTCTTGCTGGCGTTGCTTTGAAAGTTTATCACAGCTTTTTACGTTGAGTGTGAGGACGTATGCTGAATCGAATTGGGCGGCGTGTTTTTCGGCGTTGACTTGGTGTTCGCCAACTGGACCGTGGTGCCATTCACCGTCGATTCCTTTGTAAATGGTGCAGTAGAGGGGGAAGACGATGCTAGCGGGAGGCTGCTCTCCTGACACGTTTGACCGGCCTTTCTCCATGCCATGGTAGATATAGCTCTACGTATTTAGGCACGTTGTATCGAATGGTTTTTCGACCAGAGTCGGTCTCTACCTTAGTGTAGATACCTTCGACGAAAGCTCGTTTTCTGTGACGTTCAGTATAGTCAAGCTCAAAGAGCCAGTTGTACAGTGGGAGCAATTCACGATATGGCATCCAGAAGTAGATTGGACAGTTTCTATTACAACAGTCCATTCGACCATCGGTGAACTCGGCCATGCACCAGAAACACTTGGCACGAAATGATTTGACAAGTCCTAGTATTGGTTTGCCGTTGTAGATGTACTTTTTGACGTACTCTTCTTTGTCCAGGCCAAGTGCTAGACGCTTGACATGGTGCTTAGCCCATTTGGAGTCAAAGACCCAATCGAAGGTTGGTGTATTAGCGCGGAATTTGTGTCGCATATAAAAAGGACAGTGAAAATTGAGACAGTCTCCGCGCCCATCGCCGTAGTTTGCAAGACATTCGCAACAGAATGCATGTAGGGCTTCACTAGCAGGAGGGCGGTATCCTGTTCGCATCGATCTACTCCTTGTCCGAAGATTCTAGTTCGGACAGCTCACGCATGATTTTTTCGCGCTTCTCTTTGGGAAGGTGCTTGATCCAGTCTGGAAACTCTGAGAGGAATTCCTCCTCAAGTGCTGCGACGGTTCGCGATCCAGATCGAAATGTGTTTAGTACCTCGAAAGCTTCGCGGTACTTCTTGAATTCCTTAGCAGCGCCTTCGTCGTTAGGATTCAGGTCTGGGTGATACTTACGTGCTAGCTGTCGCCAGCGTTTATTGATGTCGTCGTCAGTAGCGCTAGCAGGTACGCCGAGGACCCCGCAAGCTTCGCTGATGCTCGAATATGCCATCTCACAGGTATTATAGCCGTTTCTCGCGTGGCTTGTACCACCGGCAGCGAGTTGCTGTCATATCGCGGCGATATTTGATGTGGAGCGTTTTGCGTGGGCAGATTGGTTGGTTCACCATTATGCAGGAATCGCATAGGTTTCGCTCGTCCGGTACGGATTTCCGGTAAGCCCAGGTTGCGTCAGATCTCGCCCTCCTCGTCCTCTTGCCCATGATCCCCTCGAGCTGTCTAACGGTTATACAACCGGTAGCTTGCACTGCCGACGCTCTTGATCTATCTGCTTCCTAAGCTTTTCGAGTTTGGCGTCGAATTGGTTGGTTAGGATATCGAGCGCTCGCGAGTGTAGCAGGGAGGTTAGCTTCCAAAACTCACGCTCGCATTGTGTACATAATTTCATGCATACAGATCCACCGTATGCTTCAGGTCTAAGCCAAGTATTGTTCAGTGGAAATAATAGTCTATCTCCGCATATCTCACACTTTACGGGTTGGTCGTTGCTATTAGTTGGTTCCATGGTTTTCGCCCTTCTTTTGTACCTGCGATGTTCTGTTGTCGTTTGATCGACTTTATCTTACAAAAAGGACTGTACCACTTTCTTGTTTCAGGAGTGTCGTTATTGGCAGCGATGACAAATGTGCCTCGGAGTGAGGCGTTCCACAACTCGATCGCGAGCCGCTGGTGGAACTCGGATGAGTTACTTGATAGACCGTCGTAACCTGTGAATGTCTCGAAGTATGGCGGGTCTGCAAATATAACATCGCCAGCGCGACTTTGTCTGATGATATCGAACACGTCGACTGGAATCGTGATGGGAATTAGACGCGTTGACTGTAGTTTGCTAGAAGCTATTATCAGATCACTGCGGGTTGGAAGTTTGATACTTTTATGTTTGCCGAATGGTACGTTGAAGATGCCGTCTTTGGTCTGACGCCAAAGTCCATTGAAGCCAGCTTTGTTCAGATATATGAACAGTGCTGTGAATTCTACGCCGAATTTTTCACGAATTAGTAGTTTATTGAAACGGCTACGCCTGGCGGTGTAGTCGACTTCTGTGTTGGCATTGACTCCGACAGCGCGTAGCTCACTCCAAACTTTATTCGGTCTGTCTCGTATGTCTTGGTAGGTTGCTATGAGTGGAGCGAGCGTGTCTGAGAGTATTGAGTGTTTGCAGTTGACTGCGAAGAATACTGCTGCGCTTCCAGCAAATGGCTCAATGTATGTTCCCGAAGGGTCTAGGTGGGTTGATACAATTTCTGAGATTTCAGACGCAATCCATCTTTTCGATCCAACCCATTTCAAAAGAGGTTCCATTTGTTGCATTATATCGGTTTTACTTGATTGATGATCGATGAGATCGTATATCTATAGAATGACGAAGCGTATTCGTAAGGCCGTTTCTGGACCAAAACAGAAGCGCCGCATTCGTAAGCCAGTAGAAAAGACTCGCCTTCGTACTGATTCATTGGATCATCCTGATGATATTGCGCCTCCTCAACAGAGTGGTGGGCATGCTTTACGTAAAGCCAGGAGCACTGCTCAAGAAGAGATATTTAAGGCTGGGCTAGCCGAGGGTATGACTCCCGCTGAGATTGCCAAAGTGCTTGGTGTATCAGTTGGAGAGTTGAGGCAGATTGAGCGCAGGGTGCTTACAACCGATGGGCAGGAGTTTATCTCAAAGTCAACTGCTTATCGGTTCTATGAGTATGCGCTACAACAGGGTCAGAATATTCGCGATTTGGAGTATTTCATTGCTCTGATTTACGATGAGTTCTATGAGCACTCTGAAGCGTTCAAGGCGAAGTGTCGTAATCCAGAGGATGACATCAAGCTTCCAACTAGACCGTCAATCCAAGCTGCGATCATGGCTGTCAAAGCCAAGAGCGACATTTACGATAAGACGATGAGGATGGGTCAGGAGATGGGTATTATCGAGAAGCGAGCTAAGGAGGTTCGCGTTTCTGGTGATATCAATCTTGCTGCGTTGGATACTGAAGACCTCCGAGTCATGCTCTCCAAGAAGTTGAAAGAGATGGACCGGTTGGTTAGTAAGGGCGAGATTCCGTCCGTATTCAATAAGATGTTGAGAGGGGCAAATGCACGACGACTTTCGAGCGGGACCAGGAGATCCGAACGCGATGCAGACCCCGACGAATTGGCGGTACAGTGATGACCCTTGGGACGGGCGAATAGATCATAGAGACGAAGCTCACCCAATTCCATTTGATATTGCGGGTGAAGAGTATTCTGAGAAGTTCGTTGATGATGGTCAGGTGTTTGATCACGCTCGTCGCGATTCTCTGATCGGTTCTATTCAGCAAATCGACACTGCGCGCAAGGAGTATATCAAGCGGCTTATCCTTGAAGAGGACCGGCTTGATGTACTCATGCGTCTTGTTGGGTATCGATCTCCTTCACACCAAATGGCGCTCAATGCCTTTTTTGAAGGACGCCAGTTTGGTATCGTTCTAGCTCCTCGTGGTAGCGGTAAGTCAACGTCTTGTAATGTCTGTTATGCGGTCATGCGAGCGTTGCAGAATCGGGATCTTCGGGTTCTGATTGCGTCTCGTACTACTGAACAGGCCAAGGCGTTCTTGTTTGAGATCAAGTCTGTTCTGAAGAACGAAGCTTTGATTGAGATCTTTGGTGAGACTCAGGGTGAAAAGTGGGATGAGACTCAGGCCGATATCGCAGGTCGTACCAAGAATACCAAGGAGCATACATTCACAATCGCAGGTGCTGACGGAGCGGTCGTTTCCAAGCACTTTGATTTGATCATCGGCGATGACATTGTTGAGGACAAGAACTCGAGGACTGAGGGACAACGCAAGCAACTTCTCAAGTTTTTTTATCGTTCAATGCTTCCGACTCTTCGGCCTGATGGAGAGATGCGTATTCTTGGTACTCGTTATCACCCAGAGGATCTATATGGACATCTTGTTAATAAAGATCCTCTGTTTAGAGAGAATTGGTTTGTTCTTCCAGCGGTATTCGATAAGAATACTGGCGAGACTCTTGATTTGATTCAGGATGATGACGGAGGGTTTCACGCGCCGCCGAATGCGACGTGTTACGACCCCGTCGGTTATCCCATGAAGAAGATCGTTGAGCGTCGTGCGTCGATGCCACTTGCTGACTTTGAGTGTCAGTATCAGAACCGCACGACGTTTATGCAGGGCGATTTCTTTAAGGCCGAGTGGTTCCAGCACTATAGTGAAGAGCCAAAATCTTTGGCACTTGAGATGGGCCTTTCAATATGGATGGGGGTTGACCTCGCATCGTCACTTCAGGATTCTGCTGACGAGTTTGCCATTGTTGTCATCGGTGTGCTTGGTCGTATGCAAGAGTGTTATGTATTAGATTACATATCTGGTAGATTTACATTTAATAAGCAAAAGGCAATCATGCTTGAGAAGTATGATTACTGGAATCCTGCCAAGACATTCGTGGAGGCGAATGCGTATCAGGCAGTGCTATCCTCGACAACGGTTGAAGAGTTCCCAGATGTTCGAGTTGTGCCTATTTGGACGACGAAAGACAAGGTGACTCGTGCTCGTGCTATGCAGTTGTATTATGAGCGCCGTCAGATGTATCATCGTTCTAATCGATCTGCTAAGATTGAAGCGGAGCTGATTGGCTTTCCTGATCTGAAACTGAAGGATTTGGTTGACGCCCTTTTCTTTGCTATCAATGGAGCGGTTCAAGGTGGAGCCCGAAAGCGTAGGGCGCCAGAAGAAGAATTTGGATTGTTCTAAGTGTCTAACCGTTAGACAAGGGATACACGATGTCGGCAGAGCAGATTCTTAGTGAAAACCAGCGCGTCCTCAAGGTTATCCCGATCAAGGCCGAGGGTGATGAGCGCGGCATCTCGCGCAAGATTCCCGAGGACCACTTTCAAGATGATTACAAGAGTGCCGATGCCATTGAGCCACCGTTTGATATGTTTACTCTGGCTGTCTTGCCGGAGTCGTCAGCGATTCTTGGGCCATGTATCGATGCGATGGAAGTCAACATCGAGGGACTTGGTCACCGAGTGGTTCCACGCGATGAGCTTGATCCGACTGATGAAGGTCTCGATCCTGAGATTCAGGCCGAGCTTGCGAAGGTCTCCAATTTTTTCGCGAACGCCACGCTCGAGGGCACACTAGTTCAGCTCAGGCGAGTTCTTCGTCGAGACCTCGAGACGACCGGCAATGCGTACATCGAGGTGTTGCCGAGTGTACCGAATCCTGATGAGCCTGCCGGTCTGACTCATCTTCCTAGTTGGACGATGCGCCTTAAGCGATCGGATAAAGAGGCGACGAGCTGTACGGTTCCTCGTGCCGTCAAAGACGAGATTAATGGCAATTGGTCTATCGAGGACTTTCCATATCGAAAGCACTTCAGGAGGTTCATTCAGAGGCGCGACACTCATTCCGAGAAGGTGTACTACAAGGAGTGGGGTGACCCTCGAGTCATTGACTATGAGAATGGCGAGGTGCTTGCCGAGAGCATGGAGAAGGCTACTCCGGCTCAGCGGCAAAGGGCGGCGAACCCTGTCATCCATATCAAGCTCTATAGCCCGCGCAGTCCGTATGGGCTTCCTCGAATCGTTGGCAACTTCTTCACCATCTACGGCAACCGCGCAGCCGAGGTGATCAACTATACGACGCTCAAGTGCAACAACATTCCTGCGCTGCTTATGATGGCGACGAATGTTCAGATCACCAGTGCGTCGATTACTCGAATCAAGGAGTTTGTCGAGGAGCGTATTCAAGGAGACAACAACTACTCTACCATTTTGATTGTTGAGGCCGAGCCGATTACTGAGGGGTTGAAAGATCCTGGTAATATGAAGATCGAGGTCAAGCCTCTGACCGAGAACCAGCATACAGATGCCATGTTTGTGAAATATATGGATCGGAACGATGAGAGGATTCGACAGGCATTCCGAATGCCTCCGATCTTCCTCGGTAGGTCAGACGAGTATAACCGGGCTACTGCCGATGCCTCGAAGGGGTTGGCCGAAGAGCAGGTGTTTGGGCCTGAGCGCCAGAACATCGACTCCATCTTCAACACAACTCTTGTGCCTGCACTCAGGGCTGCTTCTGTTTTGTTCCGAAGCAACACTCCGAATGTCACTGACAACTACGAGTTGACTCAGCTTCTTGCAGTTGCCGAGCGGAGCGGCGGACTTTCACCGCATATCTCGAGGTTGATCGTCGAGGATGTACTTGGACGGGACCTGCCAGATATCGACGAGTCGATTGATCCGAATATCCCGTTTACTATGACGATGCTCCGAGAGCAGATGATGTTCGAGACCGACGAGAGTGGTAACACCACCAAGCGTTGGTCAGAGGATGAGGTTCTTGACCAGCTTCGTATGCTCAAGGGCATGATGAGTCAGAGTCCTGGTATCTCGACTGAGGCGAGAAAGGCAGTTGATTCTCTCGTCAACCTTATGTCTATCGGCGGTGGCTCTTCTATTCCGAAAGTGAAACCGAAGAAGCGGAAGGCTGTCAAGGAGGTGGACGTTGGTTCACTGAAGACTATTCGTGAGGTTGATGGCGAGTATTGCGTGTTCTCTGAGGATGGAGAGACGAACTTTGGGTGTTATGAGACTCGAGGTGAGGCCGAGGATAGACTGGCTCAGATTGAGACATTCTCTGAGAAGATTTTTTCGAGAGATCGAATGGTCAAGGTGGATGGCGACCAACGTATTATTGGCGGTGCTGTTCTTGTGCCTGGTGTTGTTGATCTTCAAGGCGATATCTATGATGAGGAGGCTGTAACTCAGGCGGCCTTTTTCTGGTTCGAGAACTATCTAGAGGACCCTGAGAACAACGGGCTCAAGATCATGCACAAGGGGGAAGTGCGTATAGATTTGTTCCGACCGATTCAGAGCTTTGTGCTGCAAGAGGATACTGAGTTTGTTCTTGACTTGTCGGCGGCGACTGAGGATCATCCTGCACAAGACATTGAGTCGATCACCTATCCAAAGGGCACTTGGATGTTGTATGCTAGAACTAGAGACGATAGTCCTGATGCTGAAGAACTTTGGATGGATTTCAAGAGTGGTGATTTGCTCGGGTGGAGCATTGGTGGAGTTGCATCAGTTCGTGAGCTGAAGGCACTTGGGCTTCTGAAAGGTTGATACAATGTCTAAGACTAGAAAGACAACTTTGGCCGAGTCGCCAGATGCTGCTCAAGAGCTGACTGATATCAAGCCGAATGAGGTTTCTGCCGTTGATATGCCGGCTATTGGTGAGCCTTTTGTGGTGGTCAAAAGAGCCGGCGCTTCCACTGAGTTGAAACCTGGTGCCGATACGGGTTATGATTCCAAAGGGTCGAGAGTTCATAAAACCAAACGAGGTGGACAGATGAGTATGTTGACGACAGAAGATGTGGCCCGGCCTGTCATGAAGGCAATCGAGTCGAGGCTCAAGGGAGCAAGAGATTCGGTGGCTGAGCTTCAGAGCGTCGTCAAGTCGCTTCCTGCAAAGGAGGACGGCAGCAATGAGGTCCCTTCGTTCTTGGTCGAAATGGCCAAGTCGGCGGCTGCTGAGATTCGGTCTCTTCAGCCTGGTTACTCTGTGTCCAAGAAGGTGCGTGCTGGTGCCGGGAGTGTGATGTCGATTCACGCTTTGGCCAAGCGTACCGAGGATATCGATAAGGCTGAAGCCATCTCTTATCTGACTCGCGACCAGTACGTCAGCGTGACTCAGAATGTCACCGAGTATCTGACGACCTACGTCAGCGGCATCGAGCATGATGACGATGGTCCTCAGATGATTCCAGCTAATCTCGACAAGACGATTGATGACTCTGCCGGTGAGCTGGAGAAGCTTGCTGATGAGCATCCGGTGTCGGGCGATGCGCCCGAGCCTGAGATTGATCCAGATGAGGTTTCTGAGTTGAGCAAGCTCAACGAGCAGATCGAGCGACTGAACAAGGTGTTGCATCCGGTTGGTAAAGCCGGTGCGAAAATTTCGTCGGATCGACTTAAGCGGCTTCGTGGTGTATCCTCTGGAGTATCGGATGCATCGTCGACGCTCAAAGAGTTGATCGACGAGCTTGAAGAAACAGATAACGGAGGAGAGGAGATGTCCGACACCACCAAGACCGAGGGCGGCGCCGCCGAGACACCGGCTCAGCCGGAGGAGACCACGGCCACCAAGACTGAGGCCCCCGTGGAGCCCACCTCGGAACCCACTTCCGAGGAGCCGGCCACAAAGACGCAGCCCGAGGCCACTGGTGGTTCCTCGGATTCCGGCGTCACAGCCGAGCAGTTCAAGAGCCTTCTCGAGATGTTGGACACCAAGTTCAACGATCTCGAGACCAAATTCGAGAAGGGCATCGGCGAGGTCCGCGAGACTGCCGAGGCCGCGCGGGAGGATGTCAAGAAGTTCTCACTTGCGCGAGGAGATTCGAGGAGTGGTGGCTCCGATGAGACCACCAAGAGCAGCACGAAGACCAAGAAGTCTTCGTTCGCCAACATCATCGGCACCGACGTCATCCCTGAAGAAGGTTCCGGCGAGTAGGCGGTTCATCGGAGTTTCTAGACGCCAACACTGAGAGGCAAGGAGAATTTCAAAATGACTAACGAGGAACTTCTGGCTCAGGCGAAGGAGCTGGTTGAGAAGTCTCTGATTTCGACGACCGCGCTCGCAACGGACGGCAAGCTCAACCCCGAGCAGGCTGAGCGCTTCATCGATTACGTCATCGACGTGACGATGCTCTCGGGCAATGTCCGAGTCGTGCGTTTCAAGCCCGAGACCATGGAGATCAACAAGATCGGCGTCGGCCAGCGCGTGTCGATCCCAGCGTCTGAGGCGTCGGCGACATCGGTTCGCCGTGGTGTCTCGCACTCCAAGGTGGTTCTTCAGCCCAAGGAGGTCATGACTCCCTGGGAGCTGACGACCAACTACATGGAGATCAACCTCGAGGGTGAGTCGGTCGAGGATCACATCGTCCGCATGATGAGCACCCAGACCGCCAACGACCTGGAGGAGCTGTTCATCAATGGTGATCTTCTCGGGCATGCTCGCCTCGAGAGCGACCTCTTCGACGACCCCGGTGCCTCGACCACCGAGTACATCCGTGACAACTTCATCGCGCTGTTCGATGGCTGGCTCCGCAAGGCCGACTCTGCGAATATCTACGATGCCGGCGGGGCGAACATCTCGTCGACTGTCTTCTCGCGGACTCTGCTGCGTCTGCCGATCAAGTTCCGCCGTATCCGTCGTGACATGCGCTTCATGGTTTCGATGGACCATGAGCAGCTCTACCTCGAGAAGCTGTCCAGCCGCGCCACCGCAGTTGGTGACGCTGCGCTCCAGGGCCAGGGCGGTGCGACCGTCTTTGGTGTCCCCATCGTCGGCGTGCCTCTGCTCGAGGCTGAGCCGCTGGTCGTCGAGCACTTCACCCTCGGTGCTGCGCCCGACACCGCTAATCTGCGCTATGCGCCCATCGGCACCGATGTCGTGGTCACTGACCAGACCATCAACGAGTCGCCGGTTACTCCCTACACTGAGGGTGGCGCTGCGGACTATACTGTTGATCGCACGGCGGGTACCCTGACCTCGGTTGCAGGCGGCGCCTTCAACGCAGGTGCTTCGATCAAGGTGACCTACCAGTCTCGTGGTCAGATGCTCTTCACCAACATGATGGACCTGATCCTCGCCATCGGGCGGGACATCACCATCGAGCGTGCGCGAGACATCTTCAAGCGCACCAACCAGTACGCGATCACCACCAAGGTCGACGTCCAGATCGAGGAGCTGACCGCTCTTGTGAAGGGCATCAACATCGGCATCAACTAGGTCGGGGGCTGACTCAGCAACCGCCGCACATTCGACGGAGGGATTCGTAATGGCAAGAAGTAGGAAGCCGCGCAAGCCTGCGGCAGAGGCGCCCGAAGAGACTTCGGAGGAGACTCCGAGGCAGAAGCCGTTTTTCACGGTGATGCTCAAGACAGCTCTCACCTATGAGGTGGACGGCATGGTCTTCAGACGGGGTATCCCCAAGCAGGTCGCGCTCAAGCACCTTCCCAAGTTCAAGGCCAACGGCCACTTCCAGGTCAGCGGTCTCTAAGCACGCTGTCTAACCGTTAGACAGTGATACTCATCCAGCTACAAGATGGCAAAACCAGGCGGGTAGACCCTCGCAACGAGAGTCAGCTACTTAGTCTGGACGACCGGCATCTTCAGAGACAGATTCGGCGCGTTTCCATTCTCGACGAGAAAGGTAAGCGCGTTGATCTGCCTTTGAACAAGAACGGTGCATTCATTATGTGGCTGGAGATTGTGACCAAAGGAGGTGTTCTCAAGGGAGAGAAGTTCTGCATGAGGAATGGGAGCGTATTGCTTACAGCTACGCTATACTATTCAGATAGTAGAGTGGTTTTCGATATAGACAAGTCGGGAGGCTTTCGATGACTGAAGTGGCTAAGGAATATGCTACACGCGATGTCTCATTAGCTGCGTTCTTTCGCTTTAAGGGGCATTTGTTAGTTGCGTATAGATTGAAGAAGAATGGTGGGCGTGGTCGTGTAGGAGAGTGGGTTTTTAATATTAGCGACGAGGATGCTAAACAGCTTACAGTTGATTATGCAAACTCGGATATTGCTGAGTTTGAGGGTATTAGAAGGGGTATGTCTAAGCAGAAATATAGTTAGTTGTATGTAGTATAATTGTAGTGATACACTTGGGTGTGGGTGGATAATACTGGGCGAGGTTACAATGGCTAAAAGTTCGTCGAATACCCCAGTTCCTACTGACATCATCATCGATTTAACTTCTTCTGTTTCGCGACTTGAGGGCACGCTTACTGAAGGTTTTACAGGAATGAAAGAGCGACTTACGTCGCTTGAAGAAAAGCCTCCTCATGCGTGTTTGTATACTGCCGAAGTTGAACAAGCTCGTTCAATACCTGAGCACAAAGCAAAGATTGATGGGTTGGAGAAGTGGCGCTGGTGGCTGATGGGACTGATCGCCTCTGTAGCAATTGCTGTAGTTTCGTTTGTAGTTATTACTAGATCGACGGAAGCTACTACTACTGAGCGACTGGATTCTGTACAGAGCGATGTTGTAGATATCGAAGGCGATGTTGATGAATTAGATAAGAATCTACAGGAAACAAGAGAACAGATTATTCGCGAAATCAAAAGTCAAGGGCAAGCTACCAGGGAAAAAGTATCGAATGGTCATGGTGAAGGGACTATTAAAATCGTTCCTTCCAATTTAGAGAAGCTTCGCCCTTATGAACGTATACAGTTTGAGAAGATGCTAAAGCGAGTTAGTACGCTTTAGCTGTGTAAGATGGACACCCAGTTACTGGTTGATATAATCGTCTAAGGTTAGCTTAGATAATAACCAACTTCTAGTAGGAGGATAGGGTCAATGGCGATTACCGCAACAGACTGGACCATCGATAGGTCCACCGGGAATATCCGATATACGGGCGATGACCATGGTGGTGCTTCTCCGTCCTACGCCACGGTCATTGAGTTCCACCGTTGGCTCCAGAGCTTGGCCGATGATGCGGTAGCGGTTCCGGCGTCGAACGACGAGTTGGACATCACCAACGCCGACCCGTCTCGTCGTTCCACGGACAACATCATCACGCTGATCAACGGCTACAACATCACTGATGCTGAAGCCGAGCATCTCTACGATGGTTCGATCATCTACGACGGCGGTGACGAGATCTATGACGGTATCGTCAACTTCGGTAACGCCGACGTCCAGATCCAGATCATTCAGAACGGCACCGTTCTTGCCGATGACTGGTGGAACTTCGGCGGCGGCGGTCTGAACGCCTCTGCTGCGGCTGGTATTTCTCACCGGTTTATGATCAAGACCAGGACAGCCGGAGCGGACATTGACGGTCGTCGTCTCATCGGTACGTGTCGTCGTTTCGGGTTCACCTACTCCGAGTTCTCGATCAACGGTACGTCACGCGGTAACAACGTCCTCGCCCTGTCTGACTCCAGTGACCTGAACAACCAGACGGCTTCTGGTACGGTCGCCACATGGACGACGATCACCAACGAAAGTGTTGGGTACACCGCTCTCGACGTCGATAATAACGCCGTTGACGAGTATTACTACTCGGAGTGGAACCGGGCTACCTACACGATCAACCAGTTCTACGAGCGCATGAAGTACCTCACCCGTGACGGTACAGCGGAGACACTCTACGGGCTCAA
>Ga0272441_10001657_pt1 | contig 47048 bp, 25 predicted proteins | sample SSMProp6N_FD_193582 | JGI IMG/M metagenome (GOLD analysis project Ga0272441, IMG submission 193582) | Marine sediment archaeal communities from Little Sippewissett salt marsh, Falmouth, MA, United States - SSM-Prop-6N | ecosystem: Environmental > Aquatic > Marine > Wetlands > Sediment ... | reverse complement strand
GTCTCCGTCTGGGATCCGACGGATGCGGGCACGCAGGCGCGAGGCAAGCAGGTCAGCGATCCGAAGGGCATCTGGTACACCCCCACCACCGGCATCTGGCAGACGGTGTGGCTGGAGCCGGTGTCTCGAGTATCGATTGAGTCCATTGAGATCGTCCCGGACGCCGCTCACGATCGGGTCACAATCACCGTACACACATCAGGCACAAGTTGGGTCGACACCGAGGAATTCGGCGTGGTCCTCACGATCACGTCCGACCCGTCAGGCTATGGACCGCGCATTGCCAGTGGATCAGGCGTACCAGGTGAGTCGATCACGATTGAGATTCCCGACGCCCGTCTCTGGTCGCCCGACGATCCGCATCTCTACGGTTTGAAGGTATCGCTGACCAGTAACATGCACTACTCGGAACCTGTCGATCAGGTGAAGAGCTACCTCGGCCTGCGTGACGTGGCTATTGCCCCGGATGCGGACGGTACGCCGCGTCTCACGCTCAACGGCGAGCCGATCTTCAACATCGGCACGCTCGACCAGGGCTTCTGGCCCGACGGCCTCTACACCGCGCCGACCGATGCCGCCCTGCGCTACGACATCGAGTTGACGAAGGAGCTCGGCTTCAACACGATCCGCAAGCACGTGAAGATCGAGCCCGATCGCTGGTATTACTGGTGCGACCGCCTCGGCATGCTCGTCTGGCAGGACATGCCAAGCGGCGATGCGTTCGTCGAGCGCGGCAAGCAGGAGATCGAGCGCAGCACCGAATCCGCCGAACAGTTCGAGGGTGAGCTGCGCAACCTCATCGCCGGCCGCGGCAATCATCCGTGCATCATCATGTGGGTCGTCTTCAACGAAGCCTGGGGCCAGTACGACACGCTGCGCCTCACCGATTGGGTAGGAGAGCTCGATGGGACGCGTCTGGTCAACTCCGCCAGCGGCTGGCATGACCTGGGCGGCGGCGATGTGCACGACATCCACAGCTATCCCGGCCCCGCGTGTGCGGAAACCGAGCCGGTCCGCGCCGCCGTGCTCGGCGAGTTCGGCGGGCTCGGCCTGGGCGTGGACGGCCACACCTGGGCGGAGCGCGCCTGGGGCTATCGTGGAACCGCCGATGCCGAGGAGCTTACCCGGCGCTACGAGCAATTGATGCGCAATGTCTGGAGCATGAAGGAGGAAGGTGGCCTGAGCGCGGCGATCTACACGCAGATCACCGATGTCGAGACCGAATGCAACGGCTTGTTAACTTATGATCGTGCGGTGACGAAGCCGGATGTGCAGCGCATCGCCGCCGCCAACCAGGGCCGTCTGCCCACCATCATCACCTTCCTTCCCACGGCGAAAGACGAGGCGGCGGTGTGGCGCTACACGTTCGAGGCGCCGCCCGCCCACTGGTACGGAGCGCGGTTTGACGATTCATCATGGGCCGAAGGGCCCGCCGGCTTCGGACAAGCCGACACGCCCGGCGCCGTCGTGCGCACGGACTGGACGGGCTCGGACATCTGGATGCGGCGCACTTTCACGCTCGACACCGAGCCGCCGGATGACTTGCGCCTTTACGTACATCATGACGAGGACGCGGAGATCTACATCAACGGCATCCCGGCTGCCACCCTCGAAGGCTATACCACTGCTTACGAGGACGTCCCGATCGCAAAAGCCCTGAAGACGAGGATCCAGAAAGGCCGCAACGTGCTGGCCGTCCATTGCCGGCAGACCGCGGGCGGTCAATACATCGATGTCGGACTCGTCAGGGTCAAACCGTGGGAGGAGAAGCCGCTGGAGACGGATGTCTTCACCGGCGGGCGGGAAGGCTATCACACCTTCCGCATCCCGTCCCTTCTCGTCACCGGACAGAACACGCTGCTGGCGTTCTGCGAAGGGCGCCTTCATGGTCGCGGCGACAGCGGCGATGTCGACCTGCTTCTCAAGCGCAGCGTTGACGGGGGGCGAACCTGGTCGGCGCCCCGGGTCATCTTCGACGACGGCCCCAACACCTGCGGCAACCCCTGCGCTGTCCTCGATGAAGTTACGGGGACAATCTGGCTGCTCATGACGCACAACCTCGGCACCGACACCGAGCGACAGATCATCGATCAGACCGCACAGGGCACGCGCACCGTCTGGATCACCCACAGCGAAGATGACGGCCTGACATGGGCAGACCCGGCGGAAATCACCGACCGCGTCAAGCAGCCGGACTGGACGTGGTACGCCACCGGCCCGGGCGTGGGGATCCGGCTTCGACGCCCGCCCTACACCGGCCGACTGGTCATTCCCTGCGACCACATCGAAGCCGGAACGAAGAAGTACTACTCGCACATCATCTACTCGGACGACCACGGCCGGACGTGGCAGCTCGGCGGATCCAGCCCGACCGACCAAGTCAACGAATGCCAGGTCATCGAGCTCAGTGACGGCCGGCTCATGCTTAACATGCGCAGCTACGATCGCAGCCGCAGGCAGCGCGCCGTCTGCCTCAGCACCGATGGCGGGCTGACCTTTTCATCCTCCCGCGCCTTTGAACGGCTCATCGAGCCGATCTGCCAGGCGAGCCTGATCCGGTACACCCCGTCCGACCGGCCCGGCGAGCCCATGGTGCTCTTCTCCAACCCCGCCGACGCGGAGAAGCGTATTAACATGACCGTGCGACTCAGCACCAACGACGGGCGGACCTGGCCCGTGAGCAAGTGCGTCTATGAGGGGTCGTCGGCCTACTCCTGCCTGGCCGTCCTGCCCGACGGCCGGATCGGCCTGCTGGCCGAGCGCGACGACTACGGGCGCATCACGTTCAGTTCCTTCAGCCTGCAATGGCTCACCGGCGGCCGTCCCCCGGTCGACGAATCGTCCGCGCCACCCAGTTGACGCGCCGGCCGCCGCGTCATCGGGCAACAGCGCTCGCCCGGTTCCTCCCGCCGGCCTATCGGCCCGTCTCCTCTTCTTCCTCCTCGTCTTCTGAACCGATGTAACCCAGGCTGCGCAACTGGCGGAGGCGCTCGGCATCGCCCGGATTGCGAGGAACCTCCTGACCACGGCTCAGCAGGAAGTCGCGCGTGTCGTGCGTGGCGATCATCTGCGGCTGATGATCCACCTCGAACTCATCGCGGAAGATGTTCGTCATGACCTCGCCGGCCATGTCCGCGCCAAGGGGAACGCGCAGCATGGCCAGGATGGTCGGCGTGATGTCGACCACACTGCCGATCGTCGGCAGATCTCCCCGGGTCACTTCCTGGGGAAATTTGCCGATCGGGGATCTGCGGATATGCGGGCCGGCAGCGATGAAGATCCCGGGCGGGCCGTCCAGATGGTGACCCGAGTTGATGTCGTCCGGCGGATCGTCCGGATCGAAGCGGTTATAGACGTTCGTCGCGTGAAAACCGTGGTCGGAGATCACGATGATCGTCACGTTCTCGCCGTAGGCCTCCATCAGCCGGCCGAGCGCCGCATCCGTGTAGATGTAGTAGTCCTCGATGATGGAGCCGAAGTTCTCGATCTGCTCGTCCGTGGGCTTGTGGGCGAACAGCTCCGGTTCCATGTAGCGCCAGAACCGGTGACAGACGACATCGGGTCCACCCAGGTAGAGCAGCGTCAGGTCCGGCGCCGAACCTGCCGCGGCCAGGTTCTGCGCGATGCGCAGATACGTCGTGTCGGCGCGGAACGCCCACTGGCAGTTCTCCCAGAGGCGCTGGCCGAGCGGCGAAAGCGGATGCTCAAAGGCGCCGAAGATCCGCTCGTTCAGATCGGGCAGATCAGCTTCGGTCTGCTGGAGGATCTCGATCATCTCGTTCTGACGATCGGGCGGGTAGACCTGCCCCGGGACACCGTTGAGCAGGGCACCCTTCCAGATCTGCCTGCCGCCGCGGGTGTCGAGCTGGGCCGTCGTGTTGGTCTGGGCCACCATCACCCCGTTGACCTCCTCGGCCGGGTGGGTCATCCACCATCCGATGCAGGTCACGGTTCTGTTGAAATCGGACGCGATGTTCCAGAGGGCCTTGGTCTTGCGGTCCGTGCTCTGATACGGGGCGAGTTCGCCGTCTGAGAGGTAATGCGCGAACTGGGGGATCCCGTGAGCCTCGGGCATCTTGCCCGTGGCGATGGTGGTCCAGATCGCCGGCGAGAATGTCGGCTTCAACGTCTCGAGCTCACCATAGCAGCCACACTCCATCAGAGAAGCGAAATTCGGCAGCTTCCCCTCTTTGATCATGGGCAACATGAGGTTCCACTCGAATCCGTCCGGACCGTAGAGCAAGATCGGCGTGGCCTTGGGCTGGGATGCCAGCGCGGCTTCCCCGACCTCATCCCCGCCGTCGCAGCCGACCGGCAGCAGGAACGCGAGCAGCGCCATCAGCCGAAGTGTCAGGGGGTGTCCTGCAGGCCGCATCCATCCAGGTGCAGGACGCCTCGCGGCCGTTGGTGATTGGGATCGCAGCCGTGCCGGTCTGATGCTACTCCGCATGGAGCACGTCCTCCGTGTCTGGGTCGCGCTGGCGAAGACGGGAAAGTGAATCGCGCCGAGGGAGAAAGCCGCATTCACCGCACCGAGCGCCGATGCCATCGGACGCAGGCACCGCGCGGGTGATTCTTCATCACCGATGATGTCGTCCCGTTGTACGGTGCCCGCGCAGCACAGATGCAGGAAACACGCGAGATTGAGATGTCGGGATGTGTCAACATGAGGCAGCGAGCCATGATCGGCGCAACCGCTTCTTGATCGGCGTGTTCATCAACGCGCTCGTGACATGGAGCGGCGACCTCTCCGTCCGTTTCGGCGCACCGCGCTGGAGTCGGCCGCCTTGCGCGGACCTGGATGAGTCCGTCCGCGTGATGAGCCGTTCGGATCACGGCCCGATTCGTGATCTGCAATGGCGGTTCGTTTCGGCCGGCCGATGCCCCCCACTTGCTTGGGCTCTGCGATCCTGCTGCACCAGCATGGCGCAGCGTGGGCGTCGCGGCGGAACATCCCCATCCGGCGCCGCCTCCGCCGGTCTGCGGCCCGCGGATCGGGAGACCGCCTGCCCGCACGGAACGCGACGTGGCCCCGCCCGCGGGCTCCCGGGCTCCAGCGCGGCTCGCAACCGCGCCAGATCGACCGGACGGAGCGCTCGGCAGGCCCCCAAGGCAGCCCCGCCGTCCGCGTCGCTGTAGGATACGTTGAGCCTCCCATCACCCGACAAACATCACGAAGAGGTATCCGCAGATGGCCGCATCACAACGAGTCCTGCACACATGCATGCTGATCCTGACGGCGGTCCTCGCCACCGCGTGCGGGAAGACCGAGAGCGACGAGCCGACCTCCGCAGCCTCGCAACGCGCGGGCAGCGTGCAGCCGGCGCCGAGGACCATCACCGTCGGCTTCTCCCAGATCGGCGCTGAAAGCGCCTGGCGCACCGCCGAAACCCAGTCCATCCGCTCCGAAGGCGCCAAGCGGGGCATGGGCCCCAGATTCTCCGACGCCCAGCAGAAGCAGGAGAACCAGATCAAGGCCCTGCGAACCTTCATCGAGCAGGGCGTGGACGCCATCATCCTCGCCCCCGTGGTCGAGACCGGCTGGGAGCCGGTCCTGCGGGACATCAAGGCCGCGGGCATCCCCGTCATCCTCGTCGATCGCGGTGTGGACGTCTCCGATGATTCGCTCTACGCCACGCTCATCGCCTCGGACTTCGTCGAAGAGGGCCGCATGGCCGCAAACTGGCTCGTCGGGAAGACGGCCGGCAACGCCAACATCGTCGAACTGAAGGGAACCACCGGCTCGGCTCCCGCCATCGATCGCGAAGAGGGCTTTCATGAGATCATCGACCAGCAGCCGGACATGCAGGTGATCAAGAGCCAGACCGGCGAGTTCACCCGGGCCAAGGGCAAGGAGGTCATGGAGGCGTTTCTCAAGGCCGAGGGCGATCGCATCGACGCGGTCTATGCCCACAATGACGACATGGCCCTGGGGGCGATCCAGGCCATCGAGGAGGCGGGCAGAAAGCCCGGCGAGGACATCATCGTCGTGTCCATCGACGGCGTGCGGGCCGCTTTCGAAGCCATGATCGAAGGCAAGCTCAACTGCACCGTGGAATGCAATCCCCTGCTGGGGCCGATGGCCTTCGACGCCGTCGAGGCCGTCCTCGCCGGCGAAACGCTGCCCAAGCACATGGTGGTGAAGGACCGCGTCTTCGATCAGTCCACCGCCGCGACCGAGTTGCCCAATCGGAAGTATTAGCAGTCCAGAAAGAGATTTGACCACAGAGGACACAGAGAACACAGAGGGGAAGCAAAGGTGCGGGCGAGAATACTGACTTTGATGTTCAACTGCATACGTGCCCGCGACAACCATTCATGAACCATATCTCCTCTTCTCCGTGTCCTCCGTGCCCTCTGTGTTTCAGCTCTTCTCTTCTCTTCGCCACGATGCGAACGGCAGACTCCGAGGAGAAATGACATGTCACTTGAAGTGATCACGATCGTCGCGTCCCTCGCTTTCCCCGCTGCGCCCGGCGCTGCCGCGGCCGCCGCTGATACGGAGCGACCCGCCATGCTCATCCCCGTTCCCTTCACCGACGTCCACATCCGCGATCGCTTCTGGAGTCCGCGGCTTGAGACGAATCGCACCGTCACCATCCCTTACTGCTTCGACAAGTGCGACGAAACGGGGCGGCTGGACAACTTCGCCAAGGCCGGCGGGCTCATGGACGGCGAGTTCATCGGCATCCGCTTCAACGACTCCGATGTGTTCAAGGTCATCGAAGGGGCCGCCTATTCCCTCAGCGTGAAGCGCGATCCGGAACTCGAGAAGTTCCTCGACGATCTCATCTCCAACATCGCCGCCGCCCAGGAGCATGACGGCTACCTCTACACCACCCGCACCATCGATCCGGCCAACCCCGCCTCCGCCTCCGGCGACACCCGCTGGTCCTACATCATCCACAGCCACGAACTTTACAACGTCGGGCATATGTACGAGGCCGCCGTCGCGTATTATCTCGCCACCGGCAAGCGCGCGTTCCTCGATGTCGCCATAAAGAACGCCGATCTCATCGACCGTGAGTTCGGGCCCGGCAAGCGCATGGACCCGCCCGGTCACGAGGAGATCGAGATCGGCCTCGTCAAGCTGTATCACGTCACGGGTGAGGAGCGGTACTTCAAGCTTGCCAAGTTCTTCATCGACCAGCGCGGCAACGCCGAGGGGCACGAACTCTACGGCATCTATGCCCAGGATCACACACCCGTCATCGAGCAGAACGAGCCGATCGGACACGCGGTACGCGCCATGTATCTCTACTGCGGCATGGCGGATATCGCTGCCCTCACCGGCGATAAAGATTATCTCGCGGCCCTCGATCGCGTCTGGAACAACATGGTCCAGAGAAAGCTCTACCTCACCGGCGGCGTGGGAGCGAGGCAGAGCGGCGAGGCGTTCGGCGAGGATTACGAACTGCCCAACGCCAGCGCTTATAACGAGACCTGCGCCGCCATCGGCAACGGGCTGTGGAACCACCGCATGAACCTCCTGCACGCCGACGCGAAGTACGCAGACGTGCTGGAGCGCGTCATCTATAACGGCTTCCTCTCCGGAATCTCCATGACCGGCGACCGGTTCTTCTATCCCAATCCCCTCTCCAGCGGGGGCAGCTATCACCGCAGCCCCTGGTTCTCATGCTCCTGCTGCCCCGTCAATGTGGCGCGATTCGTGCCGTCAATTGCAGGTTATGTGTATGCGCACGATGCTGATGCCATCTATCTAAACCTGTATTCGGCAGGATCATCTGACATCAGACTCCCCGACAACATCGTCACGATCACCCAGGCCACCGACTATCCCTGGGATGGCCAGATCAAGCTCACGATCGATCCCCAGCGGGAGAAGGTGTTCGATCTGAAGGTGCGCATTCCGGGCTGGGCTGTCGGGAAGCCCGTGCCGAGCGATCTTTACGAATACGCCGGTGGCAGGCAAGGCGGTTTCACAATCGCCGTCAACGGCGAGAGAATCGGCCGGCCGAAAATCAGCAAGGGTTACGCTGTTCTCAATCGCCGATGGAAGAGCGGCGACACCGTCACCATCAACTTTGACATGCCCATCCGCCTTGTGCGCTGCAACGTCAACGTTGAGGAGAACCGCGGCCACCTCGCCATCGAGCGCGGCCCCATCGTCTATTGCCTGGAGGCGACCGACAACAACAACCACGTGCGCAACATCTGGATGCCGCCCGATGCGAATCTTGTTGCGGAGGAAGCGCCAGATCTGCTGGGTGGTGTGACCGTCATCAAGGGCAACGCTTTCGCCCTGCTTCACGATGAAGACGACGGTCCGGTGCAATCCACGCCCATCGAGTTCACAGCAATTCCTTATTACGCCTGGGATCATCGCGAAGCGGGCGAGATGACGGTCTGGATCCCCGCCGATCCCAAGCTCGCCAAGGTCATCCCCCCGCCCACCGCCGCGTCCACCAGCCGCGTCACCGCCTCCTTCTGCTCATCCGGCGATTCGCCGCTGGCGGTGAACGATCAACGCGAGCCGGAGAACTCCAACGATCATTCCATACCCCGCATGACCTGGTGGGACCATCTCGGCACCACCGAGTGGATCCAGTACGACTTCCCCGAGGAGCGCTGGGTTTCCGCAGCCGAGGTGTACTGGTTCGACGACACCGGCCACGGGGCATGCCGCGTGCCTGCATCCTGGCGGCTTATGTTCATGGAAGACGGCCAGTGGCGACCCGTGCCCGCCGCGTCACCCTACGGCGTCGAACCCGATAGCTTCAACCGCGTCGACTTCGATCCCATCAAAACCCCCTCCTTCCGCCTGGAGGTCCAACTGCAGGAAGGCTACTCCGGCGGCATTCTCGAATGGCGCATCAACTGACCCCTCCTCACAAGACTGCTTCCGCGCCTCTTCTTCAGATGAAGGGTGTGCGCAAGACATTCCCCGGAATGATCGCGCTGGATGATGTTAACTTCACCCTCCGCGCCGGGGAAATCCACGCCCTCATGGGCGAGAACGGTGCAGGCAAGTCCACTCTCATCAAGATCATCACCGGTGTGCACCGGCGAGATGCCGGCGCCATACTCCTGGATGGTCAGCCGATCGAAGCCCATTCCCCCGCCCACGCCCAGATGCTCGGCATCAGCACCGTCTATCAGGAAATCAACCTCATCCCCCAGCTTTCCGTCGCCGAGAACCTCCATCTCGGCCGCCAGCCGATGAAGTTGGCCCGCATCGACTGGAAGACCATCCGCCGCCGGGCCAGAGAATCGCTCGCCCGCCTTGAACTCGACATCGACGTCACCCGGCCCCTCGCGTCATTCTCCATCGCGATCCAGCAGCTTGTGGCCATCGCCCGATCGCTCGATGTCGAGGCGCGTATTCTCATTCTCGATGAACCGACATCAAGCCTCGACGAGAACGAAGTCAAGCAGCTTTTCACCGTGATGCGACGCCTCAAGTCAACCGGCCTGGGCATCATTTTCATCACCCACTTTATCGACCAGGTCTATGAAGTCGCCGACCGCATCACCGTCCTCCGCAACGGGCGCCTCGTCGGCGAATATGAGACAGCGCAACTCCCCCGCCTCGAACTGATCGGCAAGATGATCGGCCGCACAGCAGCGGACACTCCGCGGCCTGAGCGCGCAAGACCGCACGGCGTGACTGAGAGGAACATATTCCTCCAGGCCAACGGCCTGGGGCGAAAAGGCTCCATTGCGCCCCTGGACATCACCGCACACTCCGGCGAGGTGCTGGGGCTCGCCGGCCTGCTCGGCTCCGGACGCACCGAAATCGCCTGCCTGCTCTTCGGCCTCGATCGACCCGACAGCGGCGGCATCGCCGTGCGAGGAAGGAAGGTTCGCATTAACTCGCCGCGCAAAGCCATCGCCGAAGGATTCGGAATGCTCCCCGAGGACCGCCAAAGCCAGGGGCTCGTGCCCGATCTCTCGCTGCGCGAGAACATAACACTTGCCCTCCAGGCCAGGCGCGGCTGGCTGAAACCCCTTTCCCGCAAGCGGCAGGCGGAAATCGCCGATCGCTTCATCTCCGCTCTTAACATCGACACCACCAACGCCGAGAAGCCCATCCGCTTTCTCAGCGGAGGCAACCAGCAGAAGGCCATCCTTGCCCGCTGGCTCGCCACCGAGCCGGCCCTGCTCATCCTCGATGAACCCACCCGCGGCATAGATGTGGGCGCGAAGGCCGAAGTCGAGAAGCTCATTGCCTCGTTGCGTGATCGCGGCATGTCGATCATCTTCATTTCCTCGGAACTCGAAGAGGTCGTCCGCGACAGCCAGAGGGTCATCGTCCTGCGAGACCGAGCCAAAGTCGCCGAACTCACCGCCGAGGACATCACCGAGAAACGCATCATGCTCGCCATCGCGGGGAGTGAGACGACATGAAGCGCCGACAAGGTCAGAGAAGGTCGCTTTCGATGCCGCGGATCGTGTGGCCGCTCATCGCCCTTGCGCTTCTGCTGTTGTTCAATCTGTTCTTCACGGACGGGTTTTTCCACATCGAGGTGCGCGACGGCCGGCTCTACGGCAGTCTCATCGACATCATTGATCGCGCGGCGCCGGTGATTCTCGTCTCGATGGGCATGACGCTCGTTATCGCCACCGCGGGCATCGACCTTTCCGTCGGGGCGGTGATGGCCATCGCCGGGGCCCTCGCGGCCGGCCTCATCGCGCGGCCCGAGTACTCGGTCCTGTCGAACTTCGACATCGGCGGCTCATTCGCCGTCGCCCTGCTCATCGCCCTGCTCATCTCCGCCCTCGCCGGGGCGGGCAACGGCACGCTCGTGACGGTCTTCGGCGTGCAGCCCATCGTCGCCACGCTGATACTCATGGTCGCCGGTCGCGGCATCGCCCAGCTTCTCACCAGCGGTCAGATCGTGACCTTCCGCCACGAATCGTTCGCCTATCTCGGCAACGGGTTCTTCCTCGGCCTGCCGGTGACGATCACGATCGTGGTGGCGATGCTGCTGATGATCGGCCTGCTCGTGCGGCGGACCGCCCTGGGGTTGTTCATCGAAGCGGTCGGCGATAACCCAACGGCCAGCCGTCACGCGGGCGTGCGGCCGCACTTCATCAGGCTCTTTGTCTACTCGCTGTGCGGGCTGCTGGCGGGTCTGGCGGGACTGATCGCCGCCGCCGACATCCAGGCCGCCGACGCCAACAACGCCGGCCTTTATATCGAGCTCGACGCGATCCTCGCGGTGGTGATCGGCGGGACCGCCCTCACCGGCGGGCGGTTCTCCCTGCTCGGCTCCGTCATCGGGGCCCTGCTCATTCAGAGCATCACCACCACGATTCTCAGCCGGGGCGTGCCCGTGCAGTACACGCTGGTGGTGAAGGCCGCGGTGGTCATCGCCGTCTGCCTGCTTCAGTCCGAGCGGTTTCGTCTGCTGATCATGCACCAACTGCGGAGGGACGGCTCATGATCGCAGGGTGGCTGCAGCGCTACGCGACGCTGGCGACGACCGCCCTGGTCTGCCTGCTGCTCTACATCGTCGCGGGCAGCCTGTATGCCGGGTTCTTCTCGCCGCGCGTGTTCGTGGGCTTCTTCGCCGACAACGCGTTCCTCGGCATCGTCGCGGTGGGCATGACGTTCGTGATTCTGTCCGGCGGGATCGATCTGTCCGTGGGTGCGATGATCGGCTGCTCGAGCATCGTCATCGCCACGCTGGTGGAGCAGGCGGGCTGGCACCCGCTTGCCGCCGTGCTGCTGATGCTTCTTCTGGGCGCGTTGTTCGGGGCGTCGATGGGCTCGCTGATTCACTTCTTCACCCTGCCGCCGTTCATCGTGACGCTGGCGGGGATGTTCTTCGCCCGCGGGATGGGCTTCGTCGTTCACGAGGAGTCGATCGCCATCAGGCACGAGTTTTACCCGGCACTGAACGACCTGCCGGCGACCCTGGCGTCGTGGCTCCATCTGCCCGACGGCGGCGTGCAGTTCGTCGGCCGTTATCTTCCGCTCACCGCGGTCATCTTCCTCCTCGTGCTCGCCGTCGGGATCTACCTGGCCCACTGGACGCGCTTCGGGCGCAACACCTATGCGATCGGCGGCGATGAGGATTCGGCCGTACTCATGGGCCTGCCGGTGGGGCGTACGAAGGTGCAGGCGTACGCGCTGAACGGCTTCTGCTCGGCCCTGGCCGGCGCCGTCTACACGCTCTACACCTTCTCGGGCAATCCGACGGCGGGGACGATGCTCGAGCTGGACGCGATCGCCGCCGTCGTCATCGGCGGCACGCTGCTCACCGGAGGCGCAGGCTACGTCGCGGGCACCCTGCTCGGCGTACTCATCTTCGGGATCATCCAGACCGCGATCATCTTCGACGGCACGCTGAGCAGTTGGTGGACGCGCATCGCCATCGGCTTCCTGGTGATGGTGTTCATTCTTCTGCAACGTCTCTTCCAGCGCACGCTGGGAAGCGCGCGCCGCCGGCCATCATAATCAAACGGCGAATACGCTCTGATGCTCCGCTTCTACCTGAGCAACGATTCCTACCCGGAGGTGCGGGAGATCGACTCGCGCTGGCAGCGTCACCTGACGTGGTGGCGCGCGTTCCGGTCGGCGGCGGGCGACGTGCGCTTCTGGCTCTTCCTTCTCGTGCAGATGATACTGCTCGTCGGGTGGGTCGTCCTGCACGCGTGGCTGACGGATCTGGCACGGCCGCGCGAGCCGGCGGGAATGATCATTCACATCGCCTGCGCGGTCGGCGCGGTGGTGACGTGGGGCGCCCTCGCCCTCTCGTGGGGCGGCGACCTGATGCGGCCGCACCTGCGGAAGGTCTCGCCCATCGCGCGCAGCGCCTGTCCGAATTGCGGGCACCAGCTCACGAGCCAGTTGGCGGATGATGGGCCTTCGGTTCGGTGCCCGGAATGCGGATCGGTGATGGGGCGCAGCGCCTTCGAGGCCCCGTACGAGATTCCGCCGGAGTTTCGGGCGATTCGGCTCGGATCGGCGCGCGGTGCAAGGCCGGGTCGGCGGCCGCGATGAGCCCACGCCATCGGAGCGGGCGCTTCAGCGCGGTTTGACATGGTGGAGGTCGAGGTTTACTTTTGCCGCCGATTGTCGGTCGGATGAGGGAGCGACTTTCTCCACCTTTGGAAGGATCAGAGTGATGAATCAGGCGCGTCTGTTCGTGGGCAGTTGTTTCGCGTTGATTTCCACCGCGGTGTGCTTCGCCGTCATCGGGGCGATCATGGGGGCGTTGAAGGGGCAGTTCGTGCTCAGCAACGAGCAAGTCGGCTACATCGGGGGAGCAGCCATCTGGGGGTTCACGCTCTCGATCTTCGCGCTGGGCCCGCTCGTGGATGCGCTGGGCATGCGCAACCTGCTGCGCTTCGCCCTGCTCTGCCACCTGATCGGACCGCTGCTGATGATCTTTGCGAGCGGCGAGGCGGCGTATTGGATGCTGTTCTCCGGCGCGTTGATCCTCTCGCTGGGCAACGGGACGGTGGAAGCCGTGTGCAACCCGCTCATCGCCACCATCTATCCGGACCAGAAGACGAAGAAGCTCAACCAGTTCCACGTGTGGTTCCCGGGCGGGATCGTGATCGGCGGCGTGTCGTGCTACGTGCTGGACAAGCTCGTCGGCGACATCGCCAGCGTGCAGCACTGGCAGCTCAAGCTGGCGCTGATCCTCGTGCCCACCATCGTCTACGGCATTCTCTTCACCGGGCAGCGATTCCCCGCGACGGAGCGGGTGCAGTCGGGCGTGACCTTCGGCGGGATGGTGCGGGGGGCATTGCTCCGCCCGCTGTTTTTGATCCTCCTGGCGTGCATGTGCATCACCGCGTCACTGGAGCTCGGACCGGGGCGCTGGGTGCCGGCGGTGCTGGAGGCGGGCGGAATCGCCGGCATCCTGGTGCTGGCGTACATCAACGGCCTCATGGCGATCCTCCGTTTCTTCGCCGGGCCCGTCGTGCATCGCCTCTCACCAACAGGCATTCTTGTCTGCTCGGCGATCCTCGCGGGAATCGGCCTTTACTGGTTCAGCTTCGCGGAGACAACCGTGATGGCCTTCGTATCCGCCACGCTGTTCGCGGTCGGCGTATGCTACTTCTGGCCGACCATGCTCGGGGTCGTTTCCGAGCGCGTACCCCGAAGCGGGGCGCTGGGCCTGGCCCTCATGGGCGGCATGGGCATGCTCATCGTGGGCGTTGTCGCCGCACCACAGATGGGACGTGTGGCCGACGGGTACCTGCACGAGGAGTTGCAAACCCAGAGGATGCAGGAGACGGTCACCGCGCTCGGGCACGCCGTCGAGTCCTATCCCCCGCTCGCCGCCGACGAAGACGAGACGATCCGAACCGAGATCCTCAGCGCCGTGGGCAAGGCGCAGGAAGTGCTCGATGAGACGACGGCGACGGGGCAACTGCCGGCCGGCAAGACCGCCGACGCGTTGCGCAGCACGATCGCCAACTCCCCGAAGGACGAGATGGCCCAGGTCATCAAGGGAGAGCTGGAGGGCGTGCTCAATCCCGCGGACAACTACGGCGGGCGCATGAGTTTCCGTTACGTGGCCCCGTTCTCGATCGTGATCATCATCGTCTTCGGCATCATTTACCTGCGCGACCGCGCCGGCGGCGGGTACAAGGCCGAGAAGCTCACGGCCGGCGGGATGGAGCCGCCCCGGGACATGGACTCGTAACGCGGCCCTCGCGGGCACAGCGCGCAAACGCCCCCTCCTCTTTTCAGGGGAGGGGGCGGAAGAGGCCCGCGGCAGAGGTTACGGGCAGGGCCCGAAGTGGGCCTGCACGATGCTGACATCCTGGAAATCGACGATGCCGTCGCCGCTCAGATCCCAGGGGCACTCCTCGGGCGGCTCGGGACAATCGCCCCAATGCTCGAAGACAATGTCGGTGTCCAGTTCATCGACCACGCCGTCGTTGTTGAAGTCCCAGGGGCAGGGCAGGTCAGGCGGCCAGGCGGCGAGCAGGTACAGCAGGTCGGACGTGTTCACGATGCCGTCGCAGTTGAGGTCGGCGGGTCCGCCTTCGTCGCCCCAGGCGGCGAGCAGAAAGAGCAGGTCATCGACATCCACCTTCCCGTCGCCGTCGAGGTCGGCGAGGTTCTCGCACTCATCGGGGATGCCGTTCTCGTTGCAGTCGAGGCTGGTCCCATCCTGGATGTCCTGGCCATCGTCGATCCCGTTGCCGTTGCAGTCATAGGTGCCGATCCGCAGGTAGTAGACATCCTGCTCGCCGTTGAAGGTGGCGGAGTAGGCGATGTGAACGCCTAGCAGGTCGGAGACCATGTCGTAGTAGTCGCCGATCTTGTTCTGCTGCGGCCAGCCGACGTGCGGGTCAAATGAGGGGCTGACCGGGACGTTCTCCGACCAGGTCTCGCCGGCGTCCTCGGAATAGGAGTAATACAGCTCCGATTCGAAGCCGTCCGGATCGTTGCGTGTGTCGTTCCAGATGACATCGATCCGGCCGTTGGGGGCGACGGCCATGGTGGCGAACCACTGCCAGGCGTTGCTGTCGGGCGGATCGTCGTTGACGCGGACGGGATCGCTCCACGTGGCGCCGCCGTCCGTGCTGCGCGCGAACATCACATCAAGCGGGTCAGGTCCCCAGGGATTGACCGAGCAGAGGTAGTAGACGTTGCTCCGGGTGGGGCCGTCGGATTGGTCGACGGCGACGTAGGCCTGGCCCAGCAGGCCGCCGGGATTGGGGCCGTCTCCGAATATGGGGTCCCCGCCCATATCCACGCCGGCCACAAGATCCCACTCCATGGGAAGGTTCTCGTCCTGGACGGTGGTGGATCGCACCACGAAAAAGCCGATGCCCGCGATGAACAACTCGCCGTCGGGCCCGACAGCCAATGTCCCCCACTGCGGCTGATACGGCACGTCCTCGCACGGGTAGAACGTGTAGGCGGAGTCGTAGGAGCGCGTGAATTGCCCCTCGCATGCGCTCAAGGCGCGGGTCCAGTTGGCGTAGATGTTATTGTGTCCGATGCCGGAAGTGCGATCGATCACCATCCACTGCTTGTCACCGCCATAGGCGTAAATCGGATCGCTCCACGTCACGCCGCCGTCGCCGGAGGCGAACACGTGGCAACGAAAACCCTGAGCGTCGGACGTGAGGCTGTTGTAGTAGAAGTTGCCGTCGGCATCGACATCCAGCACCGGATCGGAGCGGAACACGCCCGGGGTCAGGACCCCGGGGAAGGTCCAGGTGCGCCCGCCGTCGTGGCTGTAGCCCCAGCCCGCCTGGCGGAAATTGTTGGTGATGGTGTCAAACTGCCGCCACCCGATGACCATCCGATTGGGATTGGTGGGGTCAACGGCAATGGACGGTTCGTTGGCGGCATCGTCGAGAATGTTGTTTCCCTCGGCATCAACGTTGACCTGGACGCTCACGAAGTCGCCGCGCACCCATCGCCGGGCGGGACTGGTCCGTCGATCCCCGGGCCCGGGGGGAACATATGGGTCGGCCGGCACCTCCCAGTGGCCCTTCTTTGGAGCCGGCGCTTGAACAGGCGCCGCCTCCCTTGCCGGGCGACCCGGCGACAATCCGTCCTGGCCGGTGGTGTCGGCGGCTTCGGCAAGGCCGATCCAGCCAACGGCCACAGCCAGCGCCATTGCGTTACGCAAAAGTTGACAGGTCATGCTCATCCTCCTGGCGGCAGATGGTCCGTCACGTCTGAAGTTGTGGGGTCGTTTCTGAGCTAACAAGTGATACGGAGTCCGCACGGGCGAGTTTCAGTCCGGTATCACACGCGGGCGCGGGCTCCAGACTCCCTCAGTATGTGTCAAGCACCAAGACGGGCGGCGAGGGCGGCCAAAACGCCGCTCTGGCGCGATGAGGGGCCATTTGGCCGCCTTGCCGCCTGCGCATCATGCGGCGGCCGCGCAAAGCAGCGAGCACCACTCGACGGCGGTGCTCGCGATGACTCCCAGGCGTAAGTCGCTGCCTATCAAGCGGTCACGGGCACGACCCGTAGTGCTCCAGCACCTCCATGAGGTCCAGGCCGTCGACGACGCCGTCCTCGGTGATGTCCCAAGGGCACTCCTCCGGGGGGATCGGGCAGTCGCCCCAGTGATCCATCAGGATGTCGCGGTCGGCGTCATCGACCACGTCGTCGCCGTTGAAATCCCAGGGGCAGGGCGGACGCGGGCAGTCGCCCCAGGCGGCGAGGAGAGCCAGCAGATCCTCCGTGTCCACATCGCCATCCTCATCGACGTCACCGTCGGGGCCGGCCGTGCCCCAGGCGGCCAGGAGGATGAGCAGATCGGCGGTGTCCACATCCCCATCCTCGTCGAAGTCGCCGGGACACTTCGTCGGCAGCGTCAGGGCCAGATCGGGATTGCCCCACAGCGCGCCCCATTCGAACGTCTCATACCTGGCGTCATACCACAGGCCGCTGGTGTACATGTGCCGCAACGACCACTGGTGCGCGGCGCCCTGGGTGTATTCCCCGGAGGTGACGCAGGTCGTGAAGAAGTAATCCAGCGACTGGCTGGAGCCGTCATACGGGTCATTCCACCCCCCGCACCCGAAGGCGACCTTGGTCGCGCCGAGGAACCCGACGCCGCCCTGCTTCAGCATCATCTGGCCGATGTTCGTCTCATCGGTGTCCGAGTTGCTGCACGCGTCGGCGAAGATGATCGCGGGATAGTCATCGTTGAGATACCCGCAGGTATCGGTGGTGGCGAACCCCTCGCCGGTGGAGTAGTAGATGTGGCTGGACCAGGGCGAACCGTGGCCGGCCCAGTTGACGAAGGCGAACTTCCCGCCCGACCAGACGGTGCGGACGTTGCTCCACCGCAGGTTGTGATCCATCGGGTAGCTGGAATACCCCTGCTCGTACATCCGCGTCATCGTCCAGTCGGCCATCCAGGGCTGATCGACCTTGGTCTCCATGAGCACGGCGTTGTCGGTGTCGGGCCAGAAGAAGGCGCCGAGAAGCAGGATGTTCTTCTTGAATTCCACTTCCGCGTTCTGCTCATAGGCGACGGACTTGCTGCAGATATGCGAGACCGTCGCGGTCTGGCTCCAGGGGATCCGGCCGACGTTGACCTCGGTGTAGAAATCGATGGGATCCGAGTCCTCGCCCCATTTGTGGTCGCCGTCGGCGTCCCATGACTGACTGTCGGGCAGCGACAGCTCAGCGTAGTAATAGTCCGTCTCGGGCTTGCCGTACCCGACATCCTGCCAGGTGCGGCGCATGGGCACATCGTCGTAGTGGCCGATGAGGAGCACATCCTCTATGCCCCACTCCTCGGCCGGGTATTTCTCGCGCAGGAAGTTCCTCATCCTCTCGGCCAGGTCATAGCCGCTGTAGTTGGAGTTGATCCAACTGGTCGTCACCACCTGGACGGTTCGGCCCTTCTCCAATTCCCAGTCCACGAGCGGGCTGACCGCCGATGTGAGCGAGTCGAGGGTGATGATGACGAAGTCATAGAGGCCCCTTCCGCCCGGCGCTTTCGGCTCATACCACTCGGCGGCCTGGTCGTAGTTGACGATGATGTCCGATGCCACCCGCTCGGTTCGCGCCAGGTTGTCCATGACCGCGGGAGCCGGCTTCTCCGGCAGCGTGTAGTGCACGTGCACGGTGACGGAAGGGTAATACGTCAGCCGGCCGGAAAGCGGACGATACGCAAACGGCGTGACCCGCACGTCGACGAGGTTGTATTTCCTGTACCCGGCCCGGCGGACAAATTCCACCGCCCTCTGCGGGTAGACCTCGTCGCTTCCGTAGACCGACTTGAAGTTCTGCTCATACTCCGCCCGGTCCCGGGCATAGAGCACGGGATTCTCCTCGCCGATCACGCGCGGCAGAGGCGTGGGGGCAAGTTGAAAGGTGCCGGGAAGAACGACGCCTTCCCCGGTGTCGAACTCCACACCCGTCACGTCCGCGCCGGGGGGGATGGCCACGGCGAAGATCTTCGAGGGAACGGTCGGCTTTCCGGGCACAAGCAGCGATCCGAAGTCCGTGATGCTCACCTCCTGCCCCCGGGCGGTGCTGACGATCCGGTATGAACCAACGGGGATGGCAACGCTGACCGTCCCCTGCTGCGCCGCCGGGGCCGCGACGGGCTCGGCCGCGCGCCGCCGGCTTGCACCGGGCGCCTGGCCCGAGGCCGCTGTGATGGCGATGCACGCCGCTGCGACCAGCGCCGACTGGAGCAGGTGAGCCGTGCGAGAACTCTTCCCGGGTGCGATGAACTGCTGCATCCCCTTCTTTCCTTTTTCCTGGGGTCTCCCGCGACGCGGATAACCGGTCATCAGGTCTTTCGAGAGGTGGAGTGAACAAGATCCTGTCATCTGGATACACTTCCGGAAGGCCTCAGGCGTCTTTCCGGAGCCTCCCCTCCCCCTCTTGTACATCGATCGGCCGATCGCCGCAACGGCAAAAGCTGTCACAAAGGCTTTGTTCCCAGTACGTTATCGGCGGATACGGCAGCGCTCCGAAACAGGATCGTCCCCTCTGTTTGTCCGTTATACCGCCCCGCCCGGCCCGCCGTTGCAGAATACGGCCGCTTCAGCCCCAACACGTCGCGCCCGGCTGGCATGGCCCAACGCGCCATCGACGCGCCTGATCGTGACGAACACGGATCGTGGCCTCCGACGGCCGGTCCGGCGCGCCGACGCGGCCGCCCTCGTCAACGTGCCCCTCGCCGATCCCGCCCCATCGACTCGGCAGCAGCGGATCCGTGACATCGAGCAGGCCCTCTGTGCGGACGGAGGCCGGATATGGCACACAGGCGGCAACGAACTGATGGTCGTCGATCACAGGATCCTCAACGCGCCGCCGAATCGATGCACGGCTGCGCGATCGAACACATCGGTCGGCCCAACATTGACAAACCGAGAAGTCCCGCGATTCACCCTTGCATCGCCGATGATGCTGCCGTCGGCGAGATGGCCCAACATCGGCCGCGTCTCCATGTTCGTGTTCCGGCCCGTGATGAAGCCGAGGGAGCCAAGCGGGTCGGAAGAATGAACCTCGGCCCGGGCGGTCGGCGACTCGGCGAAGGCGGCCGGACCGAGTCGTCCGACAGACTCCTCCGGCCGGGGATGCCCGCTCGCCGGATCCGAAGGCGAAGGTCCTCTCCCGCCGCACCGCGCAAGTCGGCAACGATCACCGCCAGCCCACAGCGCATGGCGCCTTCCGGGGGCGCCGGCCCGGGGCGGTCGTCCGGGTGCTGACGGTTCCGGCAAAACAGGCATTTCATCGGACCGAAGGCCCACGACCGACGCGCGTCGGAGCGCTAGGATTCACACTATTTCGGAATGGTCGCAGGCCCCGCCGCATTCCGAAAGCTGGCGCTGTGGGAGCGTTGCTCTTCGATGCGGAGTACTGCCAGAGGACCTACAATTCACCGGCCGCGCCCAACGTTGGTGCACGGCGTGTCACTGCGAGGAACGTCCATGAAGACCAAGGTTTACAACTCGTTCGAGATGGCCCAAGCTCAGTTTGACGGCGTCGCCGAGCTGCTTGAGCTCGATGAGGCGACCCGGGATCTGTTGCGCTGGCCATTGCGGGAATACAGCTTCGCCATTCCGGTTCGGATGGATGACGGCACGATGAAGATCTTCCGGGGATTCCGGGTGCAACACAACGACGCGCGGGGACCGAGCAAGGGCGGCATCCGCTTCCACCCCATGGAGACGCTGGACACCGTCCGGGCTCTGGCCACGTGGATGACCTGGAAGTGCGCGGTGGTGGACATCCCCCTGGGCGGGGGCAAGGGCGGTGTCATCTGCGATCCGCACAACCTCAGCGCACGCGAGCAGGAGCAGATCTGCCGCGGTTTCGTGCGCCAGGTGGCGGGCAACATCGGACCGGAGCAGGACGTGCCCGCCCCGGACGTCATGACCTCCGCTCAGCACATGCTGTGGATGCTCGATGAATACGAGGTGATTCACGGCCGTAAACAGCCCGGCTTCATCACCGGCAAGCCCGTGGGCATGGGCGGGTCGCTGGGCCGGACCGAGGCCACCGGCTTCGGCGTCGTGTTCACCATTCGCGAGGCGCTCAAGGAGTTGGGGATCAAGGCCTCGGACACCGTCGCCGGCGTCCAGGGATTCGGCAACGTCGCCCAGTACGCCATCCGTCTCTACACCCAATTGGGCGGAACGGTCATCTGCGTGGCCTGCTGGGACCAGGACGACCAGACATCCTATTCCTTCAAGAAGGCCGAGGGCATCGATCTCGATGAACTGCTCAAGATCACCGATCGCTTCGGCGGCATCGACAAGGAGAAGGCCAAAGAGCTGGGGTACGAGGTCCTGCCCGGCGGGGCCTGGCTGGAGCAGGAGGCGGATATTCTCATCCCCGCGGCCCTGGAGAACCAGATCACCCTCGAGAACGTGGGGCTCATCAACGACCGCGTGAAGATCATCGCCGAGGGAGCCAACGGTCCGACCTCCCCGGATGCCGACAAGGCCCTGCACGAGCGCGGTATCTTCATGATCCCCGACCTGCTGGCCAATGCGGGCGGCGTGACCTGCAGCTACTTCGAGCAGGTGCAGAGCAACATGAATTACTTCTGGGAGAAGGACGAGGTTCTGGGCAAGCTGGACGTGAAGATGACCTCCGCTTTCATCTCGGTCAGTAATCTGGCGCGGAAGCGGAAGATGTACATGCGTGACGCGGCGTACGTCATCGCCGTCGATCGCGTGGCCCGAGCCTGCCGCGACCGCGGGTGGGTCTAGCCGCCGGCCCGAACGCGCCGCCCTCGCCCCGGCCGGTAGTGCAGCATGATCTGGTCCCGAACAAGGGCGCAAAGGCGTCATGAGCACATGAGCGAGAGCGGCTACGCAAGGCGAGATGTCCCTCCCTTCGAGCGAAAGTTCTTCGGGTCCGGAGAACCGTTTACCCGCATCGGAGCGGGAAACCTCGGAGGCAAGGCTCAGGGTCTCGTCTTCATCGAGGATATCCTCCGCGCCGAGCTTGATCAGGAGGCATTCCCCACCGTCGACATCAATATCCCCACCCTCACCGTGGTGGCGTCCGATGTTTTTGATGCATTCATGGAGCGCAATGCGCTGCGCGAAATCGCCTTCTCCGACGCACCGGATGCACGGATCGCCCACGCCTTCCAGCGGGCCGATCTTCCCGTGGAGGTGCTCGGGGATCTGAAGGCCCTCATCGATCAGGTGCACTCGCCGCTGGCGGTGCGGTCTTCCAGTCTTCTCGAGGACGCCCTCTTCCGCCCCTTCGCCGGCGTCTATGAGACGAAGATGACGCCCAACAACCAGCCCGATCCGGCCGACCGATTCCGAAAGCTGGTGGAGGCGATCAAGTTCGTTTACGCGACCACCTTCTTCAAGGCGGCCCGGGATTACATCCGCTCCACCGATGAAGACCCGCGGCGGGAGAAGATGGCCGTCATCATCCAGGAGGTGGTCGGGTCCCGCCACGGCGAGCGCTTCTACCCGGAACTCTCCGGCGTCTGCCGATCCTACAACTTCTACCCCCTGGGCCGTACGCGGCCCGACGAGGGGGTGGTCAGCCTCGCCCTGGGGCTGGGCAAGACGATCGTGGACGGCGCGGTGACATGGGCCTACTCCCCGGCCAGACCCAACGCCCCGCCTCCCTTCGCCTCGACCAAGGACCTGCTCAAGAACACACAGACGAAGTTCTGGGCCGTGAACATGGGCCGGCCGCCGGAGTTCGACCCCACCGCCGAGGCGGAGTATCTCATTCAGGCGGATCTCTCGGCGGCGGAGTACGACGGGACCCTGCACGCCCTGGCCTCCACATACGATGCCTCTTCCGACCGCCTCTCGCCCGGCACCGGCATCCCGGGCCCCCGGGCGCTGAATTTCGCGCCCCTGCTCGATCTGAAGCGGTATCCGCTCAATGACATCGTCAAGACCATGCTCTCGGCCTGCGAGCAAGCCCTGGACGGCGCGGTGGAGATCGAGTTCGCCATGACCTTCCCTCCGCTGCGGAGCCGGGAGAGGGCGCGGCTGGGGTTCCTCCAGGTCCGGCCCATGGTCGTGTCGGAGGAGCGCGTGGAGATCACCGCCGAGGAGCTGGCGCGGCCGGATGTGCTGGCCGCCTCCGACCGGGTGATGGGCAACGGCGTGAACCGCTCGGTTCGGGACGCCGTGTACGTGAAACCCGAGTCCTTCGAGGCCAGGCACACCCCGCGGATCGCCACGGAGCTGGAACGGCTGAACCGGCCGCTGCTGGCCGAAAACCGGCCCTATCTGCTGCTGGGATTCGGACGGTGGGGCAGCTCGGATCCCTGGCTGGGGATCCCGGTGAAGTGGGGCCAGATCTGCGGCGCGCGGGTCATCGTGGAGGCGACATTGCCGAACATGGCGGTCGAAATGAGCCAGGGCTCGCACTTCTTCCATAACATCTCAAGCTTCCAGGTGAGCTATTTCTCGGTCAATCATCAGAAGCGACCGGGAATCGACTGGGCCTGGCTGGACGCCCAGGAAATCGTGGCGGAAACCGACTATGTTCGACACGTGCGATGGGAGAAGCCGCTGCTCGTAAAGGTCGATGGGAGAACGGGGCGCGGCGCCATCTGGCGCGGGCCGTAGGCCCCGGACCCGACTGACCCGGCCGGACCGAAAAGCGAAGAGGTCGAGGAGGAACGGTGACACCAACGGATCGACAGGAATCCCGGCGAGCGGATTGAGGACGGCAGCGATGAGCACAGCGGACGGATCGATCGACCAGATCCTTCAAACGCTTCAGGAGCGGGCCAAGGAGCTCAACTGCCTTTACCAGGTCGATGAGATCCTCAGTCGGCGGAACCAGCCCGCGGCGGAGGTGTACGGCCACATCGTGAGGGCTGTTCCCCCCGGCTGGCAATACCCGGATGTATGCCAGTGCCGGATTGTCATGGCCGACGAGATCCACGAACCGGACGGGTTCACCGAGACGCCGTGGTGCCTGAAGGCCGACATCGTCGCCGAAGGCGAGGCGATCGGCGAAATCGCCGTCTACTACACCGAGGAGAAGCCCAAGGCCGATGAAGGCCCGTTCCTGAAGGAGGAGCGCCGCCTCATCGACGCCATCGCCGATCGCATCGGGCTCTTCATCATGCAGCAACAGCTCCGGTCGGCCCACCAGAGCTGGCAGAGCGCCGTGCAGAGCATCTCGGCGCACGAGACGCAGCCCTGGGCGGTTCTTCTGGAGTTCCTGCGCCGCACGGATCAGAACCTGCTGGCGCGCATCACGCGAAAGATGATCAATCATCTGTGCTGGAACGGGATCCGGGAGGCCGAGGCGCTTCTCCAGGAGAGCCTCGTCGAAGACAGCCGCGCCGAGGCGGACGCGGGCGATGAGAACCGGCCGCTGCAGAAGCAAACCGTCGACAACGCCACGGGGCTCACGGAGCGGACCTTCCAGGTGGCGGCCCGGCACCTCAGCGAGGCGGAGGTCGTCGCCTGCATGCAGAGGTGGATCAACGAGGAGAAATCGACCTACCTCATCAAGAGCCTGGAGAACCCCGGCACCGGCCTGGCCGAGATGGCCGAAGCGGTCGAGCGCTACCGCGCCGCGGCGATCGACGAATCAGAGCTTCCTCTGGCCGTGCAGACGTCTCTGAAGGTCGCGCTCCTCCGCCGCTATTTCGTCGATCAGCTCGCGTACATCAAGGTGGCGAAGAACTATGTGCGGGTGGAGGACTTCTACGACCTCGTCCAGCACCTCATCCACCCCTCCCGGAGCCAGGGAAAGCTCGGCGGCAAGGGCGCCGGGCTCTTTCTCGCCACCCAGATCATCCGGAAGTCGCCCGAATACGCCGAGGTTTTCCGCAATCTGAAGATCCCGAAGACCTGGTATCTCGCCTCCGACACCCTGCTGGAGTTCATCCACTACAACAACCTGGAAGAGGTGTACAACCGCAAGTACATGGAGGTGGAGCGGCTGCGGCAGGATTACCCGCACATCGTCCAGGTCTTCAAGAACTCGCCGTTCCCGCCGGAGATCGTCAAGGGGCTCGCGGTGGCCCTGGACGACTTCGAGAATCGGCCGCTCATCGTGCGCAGCTCCAGCCTGCTGGAGGACCAGGTCGGTTCCGCCTTCTCCGGCAAGTACAAGAGTCTGTTCGTCGCCAATCAGGGAACCAAGGAGCAGCGTCTCGCGGCCCTGCAGGATGCCATTGCCGAGGTCTACGCCTCCGTGTTCTCGCCCGATCCGATCGAATACCGCGCCGAACGGGGGTTGCTGGACTTCCGCGAGGAGATGGGCATTCTCATCCAGGAGGTGGTCGGCCGACGGATCGGCCGCTACTTCATGCCCGCCTTCGCCGGGGTGGCCTTCAGCAACAACGAGTTTCGATGGTCCGCCCGCATCAAGCTGGAAGACGGCCTGGTGCGCATGGTGCCCGGCCTGGGCACGCGGGCCGTCGATCGGCTCAGCGATGATTATCCCGTGCTTTTCTCGCCCGGGCAGCCGAACCTCCGCGTGAACGTGACCGCCGATGAGGTCGTCCGCTACTCGCCGCAGAAGATTGACGTGATTAATCTCGATCGCAACGCCTTCGAGACCGTCGATGTCCGCCGGCTCCTGCGCGAGTACGGCGACGACTATCCGGCCGTCCGGAAGATGATCTCCATAGTCGATCACGACCAGATCCGCAAACCCACGGCACTGGAGCCGGACTGGGAGACCGATGATTACGTGGTCACCTTCGAGGGCCTGCTCGAAGAGGGAGCCTTTGTCGCCCAGATGAAGACGATGCTCACGCTGCTCCGGGACAAGCTCGCCGTGCCCGTGGACATCGAGTTCGCCTCCGACGGCGAGGACTTCTATCTCGTGCAGTGCCGGGCCCAGAGCAGCTCCAGGGAGCACGCCCCCGCGGCCATTCCACGCGATATCCCGCGCGACCGGATCCTCTTCACCGCCGATCGCTACGTCTCCAACGGCCACAGTCCGGACATCACCCATATCGTGTACGTCGATCCCGAGCGTTACACGCAGCTCGGTGATCTGCAGGAGCTGAAGGACGTCGGCCGCGCCGTGGGCAAGCTCAACAAGCTGCTGCCCAAGCGGCAGTTCGTCCTCATGGGCCCCGGCCGATGGGGCAGCCGCGGCGACATCAAGCTCGGCGTGAGCGTCACCTACTCGGAGATCAACAACACCGCCATTCTCCTGGAGATCGCCCGCAAGCAGGGTAACTACGTGCCGGAACTCTCCTTCGGAACCCATTTCTTCCAGGACCTCGTCGAAGCGGAGATCCGATACCTGCCCCTCTACCCCGATGAGCCGGAGGTCGTCTTCAACGAGCTGTTCTTCCGCCGGTCCGGCAATATCCTCCCCGACCTCCTGCCGGAGTTCGCCCATCTCGTCGATACGGTGCGGGTCATCGACGTGCCGAGGGAGACGGACGGCCGCGTGCTCCGCGTGCTCATGAACGCGGACCTGGACGAAGCGGTGGGCATGCTTGCCACGCCGGGCGCCGGGATCGAGACCGCCGACGACGGACAATGGATCGTGGAAACCACGCCGGAGAATCACTGGCGCTGGAGGCTGCGCATGGCCGAGCGCATCGCCTCCCACGTCGACACCCAGCGCTTCGGCATCAAGGCCATGTACATCTTCGGCAGCACGAAGAATGCCACCGCCGGACCCGGCAGCGACGTGGACCTCATCGTCCACGACCGCGGCGACCTGCGACAGCGCCACCAGTTCTCCACCTGGCTGGACGGCTGGAGCCTCACCCTCGCCGAGATCAACTACCTGCGGACCGGATACAAGTCCGACGGCCTGCTGGATGTCCATTACGTCACCGACGAGGACATCGCCAACCGGACCAGCTACGCCTCGAAGATCGGCGCCGTCACCGACGCCGCCCGGCCCCTGCCCCTGGACAACGGCCAGGCCTGAGACGCCCCGCCCGCCCGGCGCATTTCGGCTTTCCGCTTTCAGCTTTCAGCTTTCAGCTTTCAGCTTTCGCCTTTCAGCTTCCGCCTTCCCCGCCCCCTCATCACCGCAGCTCGCGCTCCGCGCTGTCAAGATCATCCAGCGCAAAGCGCACCAGGGCCAGCTCCGGCCCGTCATGCGCCGCCGTGAACATGTGCGTGCGCCCGATGCGGTCCCGCCACGAGCCCATGAGCCGAGCCGATTCGTGGATGTGGCCGTGGAGCGTCAGCAGCGGCTGCCGAACCTCGATGAACCGCTTCACCGCGATGCTCCCGACGTGGACATCGACGTGCGCGTGATCGATCACCTTCCCATCCAGCGCCGCCCGATCGAGATTCGTTCGATAGGGAGGGGTATGAAACAGGAAGAGGGCGCGTTCGAGAGAGTCGTCGCCCGCCAGAACGCTCAGATCCTCCCGGATCGTCGCGTATCTCGATTTGTTCGCCGCCACCGGCACCGAGCGCCACCCTTCCTCGGGCGAGACGCAGCCTGGATCGACATAGCGCGACACATCGTACCGCTCCCAATCCTTCAGCCGGAACGGCGTCGGCGGCACATAGGCGTACCCGTAAACCCGATGATCGCCAAACGGGGCGGACCGATCGTGGATGTAGATCCACAGGCCTTGCGCGGCCGCCTCGAGAAACGCGGCTTCCTCGAACCTGTAGTCATCGTTGCCCAGGATGAGGAAGACCTTCGGGTACTGCTCGCCGAGCCGATCCCGCAGGCGGGCGAAACCGCCGGCGAGAAAGTCGGCGACGAAATCATCGTGTCCGGGCGCCGCCGACGGGGCGAGGGCAAACGGCGAAGGCAACAGGTCTCCGCCGAGGAAGACCGCGCTGGGCCGCGTCTCTTCAATCGCCTTGAAGAGCTTCTCCCAGCGGTCGGCATGGCCGTGCAGATCCGATGCGAAGAAACACTCATTCACCGCGCAGACCCTCTCGACGACTCCTCGGAGGCTCGATTCTACCCGGCCGGCTTGCCCCGCGACCGTCCGTTGGTCTTCTTCTGCTTCGGCGGCTCATTGCTGCGACTGCTCGCCGGCGCGGCACACCGCGCCTCCTCGATGTACTGCGCGCCGGCATCACTCCAGAAGCGCCGGCCGTACCGTTCCACGAGCTGAGCGCGACCGGAAGCCGCCACTTCGCGCAGGGCGTCCTCCACTTCGCGGGGCGTCCACCGGCGCAGCGCCTCCATCACCTCGCGTTCCTCCATCGGGTGCCGCCGGATCACGGCCAGGACCGCTTCCGTCACGTCCCGACAGCCCGACAGATCAAACTCGCCCGCGGGCGGCGGGACCAGATGCGCCAAGCCACCCAGCAACTCCACCGCCCGGCGGATTCCCTCGTCATCCGCCGGCTCGACCCACGCCTCGGCCGGCGGACGCGTGGGCAGCGCCAAATGCACTTCATCCGGCCCGATCCGGCCCAGCACCTCCGCCAGCGCCGCCAGCGCCTCAGCCGAGTCGTTGAGCCCCCGGATGAGCATGACCTCGATCCACAACTTCCCCTGATAGGCGCTCCGGAACGCGGCCAGACCCTCGATGAGCCGATCGAATGTCAAGGTCTTCGCCGGCCGGTTGATCCGCCGATACAGGTCCGCGGTTCCCGCGTCCAGCGAGGGAAGCACCGCGTCCGCCGGCAGCAGCGCCTCCCGCACCGACGGCAAGTGCAGCAGTGAACCGTTGGTGATGACCGCCACGGGAATGTCCGTCAATGCCTTGACCGCGGAGATCATCCGGCCGAGATCGGCGTGCAGCGTCGGTTCGCCGGATCCGACGAACGTGATCCAGTCGATTTCATCAGGCCCGCGCTCCTTCAGCGCCGCCTTCACCTCCTGGATGACCTCATCCGGCGGGCAGAAGACCTCGCGCTGGACCTTCATCGGCGCAGTGCGGCCCAACTGGCAGTAGACGCAGCTCCAGTTGCAGGTCTTGAAGGGAATCGGATCAACACCCAGAGACCGTCCCAGACGTCTTGAGGGCACAGGACCGAAGACATGGGCCACGGAAAATCCTCCGTATCCGTTGCGGTGATCTGGAGTATAGGCCGCCTCCGGCGCCACGCTCTGCGCGCCGGCCCCGGAACGGGAGCGACGCCCGAGCGCGCCCCGGCCGTGGCATCTTCAGCCGTCGATGGCTTGCCCCGGCCGGAAGACGCCGCCCTCGAACGCGGGCACGACGCGGAACCGATCGCGCTGCAGGGCAAACTGCACATCGCGACCGAAGCCGTCCGCCTCAAGCTCCGCCGCGTGCAGCGAACGCGCCGCCACCTCGTCGGGCGACAGCCCTTCCACCTCCGATGCGGCGCGCTGCGCCGGCCCGTCCAGAGCGCAGCGACCGGCGAGCAGCGCCGCCGCCGAGCCCGCGAAGAAATAATCCTCGAACGCATGAGCTTCGATCGGCTCTCCGGCCAGCACGATGCGGATGTCCGCGCCCGCATCTTCCGCCAGATCGGCGGCCCGGGCGGCCACCGCGCTGATGTTCACGACGGCTCCCGCAAGGATCCGACGGGCCTGACGCGCCGCGTGCAGCGCGTGGGGGAAATTCGTGGAGGTGAAGGCGATCCGCTTCCCGGCCAGATCCTGCCCGTCCACTTCGGTCGGCGAACTGCAGAAGTCGAATCCTTCGATCTTCCGATTCGCCCGCTCGCCGATGAGCAGACAATCGCCCTCGCTCGCCAGCCGCAGGGCATCGTCAATCTCCCGCATCACGGCGATCTCGGCGGCGCCGCGCGCCAGCGCGGTGGTGATGGTCGTCGAGGCGCGGAGAATGTCGACGACGATGGCGATCGTCCCCGGTTCCGCCACATCGCCATCCATCCGCCACCGGAGACTGACACCGGGCCTGTTCACGTCGTGTCTCCCAGCTTGTCCGCCAGTAGACCTTCCCCGCCCGGGCCGTGTCAACAGGCGAGGAAAAACGCGACGGCGTGGATGGGGCCGCCGAGGGCCTGAACCTCACGCCTCCTCCACTCTCCCCGCCGCCGACCACGCAGATTGCCTGATCGGCCTCGTTTGCCCGGAGAAGACGGAAAACGAGGGCAAACCCGGCGGGAAACCACGGAATCGCGCCGTTTCGCGCGCATCATGAAACAGGAGCCCGCGTGACCGTGTCCGCGAGGTATCGGACACACCGCCGGTCCGGGTCCCATGCGGCTCCGCCGGACCGATCCACAGGCCGACACGGCCAAGCGAAGACTGGAGATGAATCATGACAGGCAAGCGATCACGATCGGCGGCATGGCGCATCGGCCTGCTCGGCGGGTTCCTGGCACTCGCCTGCGCCTCGGCGATGGCCGTGGCCGCGCATCCTGACGAGATCGTCGTCCGGGGCGAGATGGCGCGACTTCTCCGCCAGGCCTACGACTATCACTACCGCAACTCCAACCGCAACGTCTTTCGATCATCGAATCATTACCACCCGACGAAGAATATCTTCCGGTCGTCGGATCATTATCAGCGCAGGCTCGCCGCATCTTACGACGGCTATCCTCTGCGGACGTTCGTGCGCTATGCCAGCCACCACGGCGACAAGAGCCGTGAACACGTGTACAGCTTCGCCCATCACCGGCGCCAACCGTACGGCCCCGGCGGGCGTGCGGGCGGATGGTGGGATTCCGACGTCTCACGCGACGACCTCGCCCGCATCCTGATCGAGCAGGACGAAACCGAACGTGAACGCTTCGACGCGGAGGAGTCCGCCCCGCAGCTCCCGCCGAGGAAGAAGCCTCGCTCCCGCTGGGAGATCGAGACGGTTCCCGTCCGCGTCATCGAGCGCCGGCCGACGCAGCGCGCGGTCATGAAGACCGCCAGGCTGCCCGACGGCACGACGAAGACGATCATCACCAGCGAACCCATCGAACAGACCATCGACGATGCCTGGGCGCTGCTCGCTCAGGGCGATTGCAAGCAGGCCACCGAGCTGTTCGCCACCCACAGCCTCGATGAGACCGACGCGGCGGAGGCGACGATCGGCTATGGGCTGGCCCGGGCCCTGGCGGGCGACGAGATCGCGGCCGCGAGGGCGATTCGACGCGCCCGGGCCGAGGACCCGGATGTGCTCACGCAGCTCAACGTCGATGCGGCGCTGCGCGAGGTCATCACGCGGATCGATCAGCGCTGCGCAGAGGACCCTGCGGCGGAGACGGATCGCCGCGAGGCGGTCTCGATCATTCGCTCGACCTGCCGTGTCCTCCTCGAGGGCGGCGAGTCGGAATCCCGCATCGCCGAACGCTGAGGCGTATCGCGGGCCCGCGCAGCTTGCCTGTCTTCTCATGACCGCACGCCCGCGCGGCATCGCGCCGCGAAAGGGCCCTCGCGTGCGAATACCCGCCTGCTGCCCACCGGGGGATTGCAACCTCCGGTATCGAATGTAGAATAAGTGATGGGGCGCTCCGGAAAGAGATTCGCCCGTCGGCCGGGCCCCGGATCCGGCGCGGGCGGCTGCGGAGGAAACGATCACCAACTCCTCGCACGCTCAGGAACCTCAGAATAAGGACAGGGGATATGTGTCACTTCACCCCACGCACGACCGGGTTGCGCCTCTCCGGGTTCGTCTCCATCACGACGGCGTTGGTCGCCTGCCTTGTTGCAGCGCCGGCCGGGGCTGGCGCCGACGACGATGCGCTCCACCGGTTCACGGTGAGCGCGGCCGTCCCGGCGGGCTCATACGACATTATGAAGACTGATGCAGGCCACAGGATCGAGATGGACGGCTTCGGCTCTCTGCTCACGCCGGGCACGCCGGTGCTGCCCTCGAAGATCTTCGCCATCGCCATCCCGCCGGGCGCCGAACCGGTCGGCGTGACGTTCGAAAGCGACGGGCCCGTGACGCTGCCCGGCGTGTATGAAGTGGCCCCCGCCGACCTGCCCCGGGTGATCGGCGCCGAGAATCCCGCCCTCTATGCGCGGGATCGGGCGATGTATGAACGGAACTACAGCGCCGTGTACGGCAGCGATGAGGTCTATCCATCCGCGGTGACGGAGTTCGTCCGCACGGCGGGCTATCGCGCCTACAACCTGGTCGACGTTCGCGTCACGCCGTTTGCGTATCACCCCCTGTCCGGCCGGCTGGTCTATTACCCGAACATTACGGTGCACGTGGACTGCGTGATGCCGAGTCGGCCGGCCCCGACGCCGCAGGACAATCTGCCGCGGACCGAGCGCATCGCGGCTGAGATCATCCTCAACTACGACGACGCCGCCGCCTGGCGCAGCGCCGGCGCGCCCCGGGGCAAGGGCCTGCACGATCTCGTCATCATCACCCTCGATTCCCTCACCGCCCGGATCACCGCACTCGTGGATTGGGAGACGAGCAAGGGGCGGACCGTCGAGGTCGTGACCACCTCGTGGATCAGCGCCAACTACAGCGGCTACGACCTCGCCGAGCAGATGCGGAACTTCCTGCGCGAAAAATACCCCGCCGAAGAATGGGGCATCGAGGATGTTCTCCTCATCGGCCATTATGACAACGTGCCCATGCGGCGCACCTGGCAGGACCAGGGCTACGGCAAACCCGAGACCGACTACTACTACGCCGAACTCTCCCTGCCCGACAGCGAATCGTGGGATGCTGACGGCGACCATCACTGGGGCGAGGATTCCGACCCGATCGACTTCTACGCAGAGGTCAACGTGGGCCGCATCCCCTGGAGCGATGGCGACACCGTCCAGCACATCTGTGAAAAGTCCGCCGCTTACGAGCTCAACGAGGATCCGTCCTTCAAGAAGAACATCCTCCTCCTCGGCGCCTTCTTCTGGCCCGACACGGACAACGCCGTCCTCATGGAGACCAAGGTCGATGAGGAATGGATGGTCGACTGGACGATGACCCGGATGTATGAGCAGGGCCATTCCGGCTACCCTATGGACTATAACCTGAACTGGAGCAACGTTCGGGACATCTGGTCGGCGGGGACGTTAGCCTTCGTCAACTGGGCCGGCCACGGCTCTCCCACGTCGTCGCACATCTATTACTCCACGGGCGAGGCGTTCGTCTCCAACGATACGTGCGACTATCTCAATGACGACTATCCCGCGATCATCTTCGCCGACGCGTGCAGCAATTCCGACACCGACAATCTCAACATCGGCCAGGCGATGCTGCGGCGGGGCGGGATCGGCTTCCTCGGCGCGACCAAGGTCGCCTACGGGATGCCCGGCTGGAACGGGCCGTACTCCGGCTCCAGCCAGTCGCTGGACTACTTCTTCACGACCTGCCTGACCTCGGGCGAATACACGCAGGGCGCCGCGCACCAGTGGGCGCTGCGGGAGATGTATACGAACGGTCTGTGGTACTACAACAAGTACGAGACGTTCGAGTGGGGCGCGCTGTGGGGCAATCCCAACCTGGCCATGGCCGTCCCGTCCCCGATGAGCTTCACCTTCCCCGAGGGGCGGCCCGAGGTTCTTGCCCCGCACGAGGAGACCACGATCCTCATTCGCATCATCAACGGGACGGAGAATTACGAACCCGGCACCGGCCTTCTCCACTATCGCTATGACGGCGGAACGTATCTCACATCCCCACTCGTCCACGTCGGCGAGGACTTCTATGAGGCGACGCTGCCCGGCCCCAGTTGTGATGATGTGCCCGAGTATTACTTCAGCGCCGAAACCGACGGAGGGTCCACGATCTACAGCCCCTTCAACGCCCCCGACAACGTCTATACCGCCATGGTGGGAACGCTGGCCACCATCATGCAGGAGGATTTCGAGACCGATCCCGGCTGGAGCACGCAGGGGCTGTGGGCGTTCGGCCAACCCACCGGCGGCGGGGGCGAGTATGGCGGGCCCGACCCCACCAGCGGCTACACCGGCCCCAACGTCTACGGCTACAACCTCAACGGTGATTACGAGAACAACCTGCCCGAGCGCCATATCACCAGCGACGCGATCGACTGCACCGGCCGGTATCTGGTCCTGCTGCGGTTCCAGCGCTGGCTGGGCGTCGAGCAGCCGGCCTACGACCATGCCTATGTGCGGGTGAGCAATGACGGCTCGAACTGGGTCACCATCTGGGAGAACACGTCGGAAGTTGCCGATTCGTCGTGGCTGCTGCAGGAGTTCGACATCTCCGCCGTGGCCGACGATGAACCGACGGTCTACCTCCGATGGACGATGGGCAGCACCGACGGCGGCTGGCGATACTGCGGCTGGAACATCGACGATGTCCAGCTCCTCGCCTTTGAGTGCTCCGAATCCTGCCCGGGCGATTTCGACGGCGACGGCGACGTCGACACCGCCGACCTGCTGTTCCTGCTGGGCGCGTGGGGGACGCCCGACGGCGACATGGACGATGACGGTGATACGGACACCGCCGATCTGCTCGCCCTGCTTGCCGCCTGGGGCGAGTGCCCATAAGGAAACGCCGAAACGCCGAAAGGCGGAAACGAAGGAAGGAATGTTCAAGGCCCCGGCCCTCCCGCGCCGGGGTCTTTTTCTCGAACACGACCGCCGGCCCCCGCGCGGCGGAAGAGAACACGAACATCACATGTCCGGGAACGGCCCTGATCAGATCGGTTCGGACATCCGCGAGACTTGTGCCGCCCCGATGCCTCCGGCCTACAGGCTCCGCGTGAACTCGCCCACGCCGTCCATGCACCGGCGCAGGGCCTCGACGGCGCGGCCGGTCAGGGCGACGATGGCGGCTTCGGACTTGCCCAGCCGACCGGCGGCATCCGCAACCGAGCGCCCTTCCATGTAGCGCCACTGGATGACCTGGCGATGCGATTCGGAGAGGCGGGAAAGGCAGGCCATCAGAGCGCCGACCCCTTCCTCGCGCCGCACGATCCGGCTCGGCGTGATGGAATCGGCGTAAACCTGATCCAGCAGATCAAGGTAGGATTGGGTGCCCTTTCCAACGTGCGGATGCACCTCCCGGGCCACGTCGCGCTTGTGGCGGCGCAGCGCGCGGCCGGCATCGATGAGCTTGCTGTCAGCGATGGTCAGAAGCCAGTTGAGCAGCGCATCCTCTCCGCCGTCGCGGAAGCGTTCAATCTGCCGGTACACGTCGAGATAGACTTCCTGGAGGATGTCCTCCGGCTCCAGCCTGGCCCGCAGCGTGCGGTCCATCCGGGCCGCGACACGCGCCCGCAGAACGGGGTAATGGGCGGCCAGAAGCTTGGAGACCGCCAGCGGATCACCTTGCCGGGCATCCTCGAACCAGCGCTGTCGTTCCGTGCGCTCGGCCATCGATCACCTGTGCCCGCCCGCCGGCGACGTTGCCTGAGGCTGCTGTGGCTGCCGTGGCCCATCCCCGCCATGGATGATGATACCAGATTGCCTCGACCGCGATTGATATTTGCAGCGATGGCGGGCCACCCTTAGAATCGAGGCGCACGAAATGAGGGTGGCTGATCCCCGTCTGGGAGCGGCGTCATGGACTCACCGCACCCGAGCCAGAACCATGAGCCCGATGCGCACATCGACGCCCTGATCGGCGAATACTTCGATCGCCGACGAGCCGGCGAGGAGCTGACGGTCGAGCAGTTCGCCGCCGAGCACGCCGATTTCGCCGAGAAGCTCCTTCCCTACCTCAAGGGCCTGTCGCTGCTGAGCGGGCTGAGCACGGCGGACAAGCCCGCCGTGGCCTGGTCGGAAACAACGACCGAAGAGCTTCGTCTGCCGACCATCGGCGGCTACGTCCTGCATGAGGAGATCGGCCGGGGCGGGATGGGGGTGGTGTACAAGGCTCTCCAGGTCTCGACCAAGCGCATCGTCGCCCTGAAGGTGATGCTCGCCGGCGTCTTCGCCTCGGCCTCGGCCCGTCAGCGTTTCAAGCGCGAGGTCGAGCTCGCCGCCCGCCTGCAGCATCCCAACATCGTCCGCGTGCTGGAAAGCGGCCGGGTCGAGCGCCAGCGGCACTACGCGATGGACTACGTCGACGGCGTGCCACTCGATCGCTACCTGGCCGCCGCCCGGCCCGACCGGAAGACGATTCTGAAGATCTTCATGCAGGTCTGCGATGCCGTGGAGTACGCCCACAACCACGGCGTGGTCCACCGCGATCTGAAGCCCGGCAACGTGCTCATCGACGCCGAGGGCGTGCCGCACATCCTCGATTTCGGCCTCGCCAAGGCGATCGATCAGGCGGAGATGGAGGCCACCTTCGTGACGCGCGTCTCCGCGGCCGGTCAGATCATGGGGACGCTGCCTTACCTCTCCCCGGAGCAGGCAGGCGGCGAGCCGGAAGAGGTCGATGCCCGAACCGATGTGTACGCCCTGGGCGTCATGCTTTACGAGGCGCTGACCGGTTCTCCGCCCTATGACCTGACCGGTCGTCCATCCGAGGTCATTCGCCGCATTCTCGAAGAGCCGCCGAGGCCGCCTTCATCGACCCCCGGCTGGCGTGACGGCGAGTTGAACACGATCATCCTCAAGGCCCTGGAGAAGGAGAAGGAGCGGCGGTATCAATCGGCGAAGGATCTGGGCGAGGATCTCCGCCGATACCTGGAAGGCGAGCCCGTCCTCGCCAAGCGCCCGAGCAGTCTGTATGTGCTGCGCAAGAAGCTTCGCCGGCATCGTCTCGCCGCCGGTGTGACGGCCATGGTCGTCATCGCGATCATTGTGGCGGTGACCCTGACGGTCGTCGAATCGCATCGGCAGGCCCGCCTGGCGAGAAGAACGCAATCCCTCATCCTCGATTCTCTGCGCGCGATCGAAGCCGGCGAGTTGCCTGATCGGATGCTCGCCGAAATCCGAGGGCGGTACGGTCTCTCTCCGCATCTGCCTGAATGCCAGCTCGTCCTTGCCCGCGTGCTCTACGCCAACCGGCAGCAGGAGGATGCCGTCAGGTTTCTTGAGCAGTCGTTGCGGGGGGATCCATCGCGCTGGCACTGCCGCGCGCTGCTGGCGGAGTTCCGCCGTGCGATGGGCGATGCCGAATCAGCCCGGGCCCTGCGCGCCGAGGTCGAGCGGCAGGCGCCGCCCACCGCCCACGGCTGGTATCTGCGCTCGATCGCCACGCTTGACATCAACGAGGCGCTGCGCTGCGCCGAGCGTGCGGCCGAGCTGAAGCCGTCGGGCCCGCTGCCGTGGAAGCGGCTGGCCTACCTGTGTTACGAAACGGGCGATCTCGAGGGCGCCTATGAGAGCGCAGGAGAACTCCTTAAACTCGTAGAAGACGATTTCGCCCCGATCAACATCCAGGGACACGTGCGCGTCAGGCAGGGACGGTACGAGGAAGCGATCGAGCGCTACAGCTCCGCCCTGGCCCGGGCACCCGACAGCGCCAGCATACTGCGGTTTCGCGCGGTGACGTACCGCCGCATGGGGCAGTACGCCAAGGCGCTCGAGGACTACGATGCGGCGCTGGACCAGATCGACCAGATCGTATGGGATTTTTTCCAGCGAGCCACGCCGTTGTGGATTCTCGGGCGCCGTGAGCAGGCCCTGGCCGATTACGAGCGGGTCCGGCTGATGCTCGGCCGGGTCTCCTTCGCCGATGCCCGCCGGTACCTGATTCTCCGCGAGCTGAAGCGCGATGACGGGGCGAGGGAGATGCTTGACGATGCGCTGAGGGTCGTGGAAGAGGGCTGGCTGCGGCAGGTTCTCCGCTGCCTCGCCGGCGAGGTGACGCCCGATAACCTCATTCTGCTCGGCGCAGCGAGCGGGGATCCGGAACAGCTCTGCGAGGCGTACTACTACGCGGGCGAAGTGTGCCTGCTCGCCGGAGAGACCGAGAAGGCACGCGACCACTTCCGGAAGTGCGTCGAAACAGGGCTCGAATTCGATCCGGACACCGAACTGGGCACGCCGATGAACGAGTTCGAGTTCGCCCAGTGGCGGCTCAGAACCCTGTTCGCGGACACCTCAGCCGCGGAAACTGAAGAAAACTGAAAAAAGCGCGTTACCTGCCGGCCGCATTGACGCCTCTTTCCCTGGCAGGCCGACCGACCTGCCGGCAACAGACCCCGGTCGGCATGGCGCACCTGAACAGGCCGCATCGGGCGGGAGTCGTTCCCGCCGGCGGCGAGATATCTCCGCGCCGTGCGGCCGGGGAAAGGAGGTCACGGCCATGTGCGGGCTTCATTCGAATCGAACCAGATCGCGCCTGCTTCTGCGAGCGGTTGCTGCGGGCTGCGCGACGATCCTCATGTGCGCTGGGCCGGCGTTGGGAGACTACACGTACTGGCAGACGGGGACGGGTGACTGGTCCGTCGCCGCGAACTGGTCGGACGGTGTGCCGGTGCCGGGCGTAACGGCACTGATTGGCAACGGCGGCACTGCAAAACTCTTCACTATCGAGGCTTGCGACGGCGTCGTCCTTGGCCTCTGGGAGGGGGGGGGGCCGCACGATGGCAACATCCAGATGACCGGCGGCTCCTTGACCGCGACCCATGTGAGGGTAGGCTACTTTGGCACCGCCCTGTTCGATATGACCGGGGGTGACCTCAATGCACCCGTTTACGTGGGTTCCAACGCTGACGACATCGGAACGTTCATCCTATCCGGAGGCGGCAACGTGACGTCCACCGGCCGAATTACAGTAGGCTGGGCGGGCGAAGGGCACTTCAACCAGAGCGCCGGAACGGTGTCGACGTCTGACTTGTGGGGTGAGTTCCTGACCGTCGGCGGAAGGCCTTCTTCAGACTATACTGTGGGCCAAGGCTACGGTGAGTACAACCTCTCCGGCGGCGATCTGTACTCCCGGTATGCGGTCATCGGCGGCGATGGTACCGGCGTGTTCAAACAGACCGGCGGCTCGCATGATATCGGCGATGACCTGTATATCGGCCGCCTCCTGCAAGGCAACGGCACCTACACCCTGGACGGGTCCGGCGCCGAGCTCAGCGTCGGCGAGAGTTCGTGGGGAGACCTCATCCTCGGGCCGGAAGGCAGGGCCCGGTTCGACTGGAACGCCGGCTCACTGCTCGCCGGCTCGGTCGCTGTCTACGAGGGTCCAGATTCCGGCAACCCGAACACGTTCGAGACCCTCGTGGACTGGACCTACCATGGCAGGCTGTTTGTCAAGGGCGGCGATGTCAACATCGGACATTTCACTGCGCAGGACTGGCATCCCAAGCACCTGATCATCGACAAAACGCCAGACCATTTATGCTCTGCCGATATCACCGACGGAGTACTGCGGGCCGGCTGGCTCACCATTAGCGACACAGCAGGACCGGTCACGTTGACCCAGACCGGTGGATTCGTACAAGTGGAGGGCGACGAGGATGAGCCGCTGTGCTTCATCCTGGGCCATGGTTCCGATGGAGAAGGTGAGTATCAACTCGATAAGGGGTCCCTGAATGTTGGCTGGGACGAATCTGTCGGCTACTTCGGCACGGGTAACTTCGTGCACACAGGCGGGCCCCACAGTGTTCACGGGGACCTGTATCTCGGCCACATGCAGGGTTCCACGGGTGAGTACTCGCTACAGTATTCCGGTTACAATCCGAAGCTCATTGTCGATCTTGATTGTTACGTCGGTCACGGCGGCATGGGGGCGTTCAACAATACAGGAGGTGTCCACGAAGTCAAGAGGAGCCTTTATCTCGGCCACGACGAGGGCATCACCGGTGAGTACACTCTCGCGGCTGGGGGCAGTCTCACGGTCGGCAATTACTGTTATGTCGGCTTCAAAGGTTTCGGCACGTTTCTGCAACAGCCGGGTGCGACGGTTTCTATCAAGGGCGCTGACAGCGGATACCTTCAGGTCGGCGTCGAGGCAACCGGATCCGGAACATACGAGCTGAACGGCGAGGATCCGGACTACAACTGGCTGGACGTCAACATGTACGAGTGGATCGGGGTATGGGGAGATGGTACATTCAAACAGAATGCAGGGAAACACTCGATCGGCGCCGGAGGCCTGACTCTAGCCCGATACAAAGGCGCAGTAGGCGCCTTCGAAATGACCGGCCCGAGCATGCTGACCGTTGGTGGGGACGAGTACATAGGCAAGGGCGGCGACGGCACGTTCACCCAATCCGGAGGGACACATGATGTCCTTGGATCCCTGTACCTCGCGCAGTCGAACGATGGCACCGGACAGTTCACTCTGGATGGTGCCGATTCCGTGCTGACCGTCCAGCAAGGAATGGCCGAATACGTCGGCTACCAAGGCGCCGGCATATTCACGCAGACCGGCGGGTCGTATCACGATGCGTCGGACAATCTTTATCTCGGCTATTTTGCCGATGCGACGGGCACGTATCAGCTTTCAGACGAGAACACGTCGTTAAACGTGCTGAACGAATACATCGGCTATTGGGGCACCGGAGTCTTCACTCAGGACGGCGGGTCTAACGAGATTCAGAACAACCTCTACATCGGATTTGATGTGGGAAGTAACGGCACGTACAACCTTAATGGCGACGGTGTACTATGGGTGGGCGGCGCGAAGTACGTCGGCTACAATGGAACCGGGCACTACTTCATCGACGGAGTACCCCAAAACGAGTGCGATCTGTACTTGGGATTCTACGAGGGCGCCAGCGGCACGTGCACCATCTCAGGCGGCACGACCCATGCTGAGATCCTGTGCGTGGGCTACGAGGGAAGCGGAACCCTCAACATCGATGACTCCGATGCGGCGATCTCGGTCTCCGAGGTGTTGAGGTTCGGCCAGCAGAGCGTCTTTACTGCTGTTCCCGGCGCGATGATCCAGATGACGGATGCTGATTTTGACGTGCAAAGCATAAGCCCGGTCGATCTGGAAGGGCTGAACAATCTGGCGATCGTCTTCGACGGCGGTGGTGATTCCACCGCCTCACTCGAACTGTGCAGCTTTGACTACGGCGCGCATGCGCAGGGTTTCGTCGCGAATTTCGCTCTGGGCGCACTGACCTTGGGCGGCGACGGAGTCGGCCGCGTCGAACTGGTGGATGAGCACGACAATCAACTGGACTGGGAAGGCGCAGAGGTCCTCTATGTGCGCAGCCTGGAGATCGGCCCCGGTTCGTACTTCGATCTGAACGGTGCGATCGTGTACTACGGCCACGCCGTGATCGACGATGATGCAACCGTGGTGCTCGACGGCGGCGAGCTTGTCCAGGCCCCCTACGCCTGGAGCGAGGACTTCGACAGCTACGACACCATCAACCCGCTGCCGGAGCAGAGCACGTGGGAACCCTGGGATGGCGATCCCGCCGCAGCTGACTTCTACGCCACGACGGCCCAATCACATTCCGAGCCGAACTCCGTGGCGATCGACGGCAACGATGATGCGGTCCATCGATATCCGGGTGCTGAAACCGGCACGTGGCTGTACACGGTGTGGATCTTCGTGCCGCAGGATATGGACGACATGCAGGCGTTCATTCTGCTGAATGACTATCCGGCCAGCGAATACCACGACTGGTCGCTGCAGATCGAACTCGACGGTGCCAACGAGATCGTAAAGGACCATAACGGCCCGGATTGGCTGCCGATGGCTAAGAGTCAATGGGTCAAGCTGCGTGTCGAGATCGATCTGGACGAGGATCTTCAGACCGTCTACTACAACGGCGCGCACCTCGTCACCAAAGGCTGGAGCGACGGCGTGGAGCCGGGCGGCGCGCTGAACATTGCCGCCGTCGATCTGTATGCCTGGGGAAGCGTTTACGAGGTGTACTATGATGACCTCACCCTGGAGTGGTGGTCCAACTGTCCCGCCGACTTCGACGGCGATGGCGATGTCGACACGGCTGATCTGCTGTATCTGCTGGCGGCCTGGGGCACACCCGATGGGGATGTGGACGGCGACGGCGACACCGACACCGCCGACCTGCTGGATCTGCTGGCGGCCTGGGGTGCCTGCCCGTAACCGCCTGCATGCTCTGCCCGAGTTGTTCGTGTTCGACTCTTTGCGGGCACCGTCCAACGCGGCGGTGCTCGCGTTTCGTTGCCGCACGGAAGCACCTCACCGGCCGCGGCATCGCTCAACGTCTCCGGTTTCGTCGACGCACGGTGCCTGCCGCCTCGCGCCGGGCATCCGAAACCACGCAGCGACGGCGATATCACCGCCCGCGGCAGGCAGGGGAGGCATGCCGCCAGGGGATAATCGAGGAGGATCGCCTGACTCCGCCGCGGGACATCAATCGTTGTAAGTGCGGTCTTCACATGAGGTTGGAGGTTGAACCGCGATCCGCCCCGCCACGGCAAGTTCCGCTAAAAACCTCCCCGGCGGGCGAAAAAACTCGAATTCACCTTCCCAAATCCCTCTTTTATCGGTATTCTGGCGGCCACGGTCGGCTGTGGGCGGGTGTAGCTGCCGCGACCGCCGGGCGGTAGGAGGAGAACCGGCCCGTGAATCAGGCGTTGCACGAACATCGCTCGGTGGCGGGCTTTCTCCGTCCGGATTCCCCTTTCGGACAGCAGTCTGCGGTGCGCAATCGGCGCAACGCGGCGGCGCGGTGATGGACATGGAGGATGGATCAATGAGGTGGCGGCGGAACATCCTGACCGCGATGACGGTGATGCTTCTCACGTCGGCGGCGGGTGCGGATGGAAACGACGGTGCCGGGTCCGGTATGTTCGCCGAAGAGCCTCTCACGCTCGACGGCGGGAACCCCGCCCCCGACCCGCCGGCTGATCGCGTCAGCGGCACGGAGAAGGGCAGCCTGCTCATCTTCTCCAAGGTCGAGCTGCGCTGGGATGAGTGTCACCAGCTCATTCAGGACACCTTCCTGTCCCTCACCAACGACTACCCCGGCGATGTCTTCGTGCAGATGTTCTTCATCAACGGCGATCCGCCCCTGGAAGGAGATGGACAGGAACGCCCCCACCCCGGCTGGAACTCGGTGGGCAACATGGTCATGCTGACGTCGAACCAGCCCACCTACTGGTCGGCCCTGCTCGGCACCGGGTTCCCCGGCCTGGTCATCTCGCCCTGGACCATCCTCGATCCGGGTGACCCGCCCGGCCGGCCCGATCCGGAACGGCCGGGCGAGCGGATGCTCCGCGGCTACATCCTGGCCTGGGCGGTGGACGGCGTCAGCGGCGAAGAGATCCAGTGGAATCACCTCGCCGGCAACGGCACCCTCGTCAACTACCGCAGTGGTTACGCCTGGGAATACAACACCTTCGCCTTCCAGATGCTCCAGCCGGACGGCACCGCGGGCGTGCTCAACCTGGATGGCACCGAGTACGTCCAGGCCTTCTCCCACCTGCTGCTGAACTTCCAGGCGGTGGGTTCCACCGCCTTCAGCCACGAAGGCATCTCGCAGATCGTTTCCGAAACGGACCTGACGCTTCTGCCCGTCACCGTCGACATGAGGCAGAACCACGATGACCCGGTGACCACGAAGGCCAATTGCGACATCTGGAACCAGTGGGAAGCGCACTTCTCCGGCACCCACCGCTGCGTCACCTGCTGGGACCAGACGCTTCTGGGCAACTACGACAGCCCCAACCACTTTGTGGTGGACTTCCTCCAGACCGACCACGGCTCGGCGAGGATCAACGGCGAGGAGAGCCCCGGGGAATGTCCCGCCAGCGTCGATGCGGCGCTGCTCGGCGTGGCCGCAAGGCTGCTGAACCACGACGGCGGGAATCACATGAGCGCGGCGGGCACCAACCTCTTCGGCATGGGATTCGAGAACGCGACCATCAAGTGCGATATCTTCGGCCCGCCTCCCCCGTTCCCCTTCGGAGCCGACTGCGATCAGCTCCGCGAGTTCATGGACTGGATTCTCAGCCGCAGTCAATGACCGGCTCGCCGCATGCGACGCGCGCAGATCACAACGGCGTGTCGAGGCGAGAATGAACGAGGCCGCGATTCTCGGGTGGGAACCGCGGCTTCGTCTTGCGCCCAGGCAGTCTCCCCGGCGCAGCCTCTGCGCGCACTCGTCGCGTTGCGCCTTGCGCGATAAACGATCCCATTAATCGACGCGGCTCCGCCGCGTGTCGCGCCTCGTCAGCCATCAGTCAGCAAGCCAGACTCCCCGGGGCCCGAAGACGCCCCCTCCGGGGGCCGTGGCCCCGAAAGGCGCAGCCTGCGAAGGCCGCGCCCGCGCCGGCCCCCGAAAATGCGCTCTCAGGCGTCCCGGCCACGCACGCCCGCGCCGGCCCCCGAACATCGCCGCCGGTGCCCCGCTGGCTCAAGCCCGCATCCACCGCCGCAGGCCGCCAGCGGCCGCGGCCGCACGCGGCGGGCGGCGTTTCCGCCGTTTTTCGTTGAGGGCCCTGCCCGGCGGCAGTATGGTGGAGGGAGAACTCCCCGATGCGCGTTGCGCCCCCGTCATGTCGCGCGGGCCCTGCGCTGCGATGGATGAACCACAACACGGGAATCACGACGATGTTGGAGCAAAGAGGTCATGGGGGCCGCGGCCTATCGGCGATTGCCGTCGGCGCACTCCTCGCCGCCGTCGGCCTGGTTTGCAGGACCGGCGCACCCGCCGGCGCCGATGAGATGCGCACGTGGAACGAGAACGCCGCCGACGGCTCGTACACGCACGTCCAATACAAGACAGGCCCGATCAGTCCGGCACCGCGGCTCAGCGGCGCGCCCGGCCGGGCGATGCCGCGCGGCGATGAGGTCATCTGGCACAAGTATCACACCGATGCCACCTACACCTCCACGGGCATTTCGATCCCGCACGGCAGCCTTGTCGCCGGCACCTGGCTCAACCCGCCGGAAGAAGTGGAGCTCATCGGCCTGGAAGGCGAGGGCACGCCGGACTGGACGTACGGCGGGACGATGTTCCACGTCGCCGCCTCGCGCAACGCCGAGGTCATCGCCGCGGCGGACTTCGATGATGCCGACGATGTGACGGTGTACAAGTGGCATCCGGATTCCGCCACGCCGGACTGGTCGTACAAGATCAAGGCGGCCTCGCTTTCATCGCACCGGGCCATCGTCGTCTCGCCGGACGGATCGACGATCGCGGTGCTGGTGAACATGCAGGGCGACCGCGGATTCGCCCGCCTCTACTACTTCGATTCCGATTCGAACGAGCCCCTGGGAACTTACGATCTGGAGGAGGATTCCTTCGGCCGGAACGTCGACATCACCGACCATGGCGAGTACATCGCCTTCTTCGTCCGGTCAAGCGTGTACGTGCTTGACCGGGATGCGGGCACCCTGCGCTACAGCGTAAACGCCGTCTATTCAAATGACGCGATGGCGATCTCGGGCAGCGGCGAGTACATCGCCTACGGCTGGCTATCGCTTTACGTCCGCCGGTGGAACGGGACAACCTATGAACCGCTTTTCACCATCCCCGGCGGCAGCGAGTATCTCAAGCGCTGCACGCTCTCTTCCGACGACAGCACGATGGCGGTCGCCTGGTACACGACGGCCTATAAGCAGAATCACGTGGAGCTCTACGAGCTGCCCTCATCCACCCCGCTGTGGTCGTACCTCTACGAATACGGCGCCGGGGAGTATCAGGATATTGTCGATGATCTGGCCCTCACCGCCAACGCCAGTCACCTGGCGGTCGCGTCGTGGGGTGACATCGTGAACACGAACCCCGAGGTGCACGTCTTCCCGCACGACAGCCCGACTCCGGTGCTGACCGTGGACACGCCCGGTTCGATGTTCGATGTCGATATCGCCACTGCGTTTGATGGCACGATCTATCTCTCCGCCTGCGGCAAGCACGTGCACGCCAACCAGCAGGGACGAGGCGGCGACCTCTACTCGGTGCTCGTCAAAATCGGCTGTCCCGGCGACTTCGACCAGGATAACGATGTGGACACCGCCGACCTGCTCTTCCTGCTCGGCGCCTGGGGCACCCCCGACGGCGACATGGACGGCGATGGTGACACCGACACGTCCGATCTGCTGGCATTGCTCGCGGCGTGGGGCGATTGCCCGCGTCCCCCCTGCCCCTGGGACTTCAACGGCGATGACGTCGTCGATGACCTCGACCAGGACATTCTCATGGCGCACTGGGGCGACTGCCCCGAGCCTCCGGAAGAGTGCCCGTGGGATCTCAACGGCGATGGCGTCGTGGACGGACTCGACCTCATGGAACTCATCGACCACTACGGACCCTGTCCGTAAGGTCGCGCTTCTTCTGTCCGATTCGCCGCGCAGGCGGCTTGGGGCTGATCCGTCAGGCCCATGCGCAACAGATTCTTCAAGGGCCGCAAACGCCATCCCTCCAACAGAGGGCTGACCGGAACATATCGAGGCTCGTACCACAGGCTCCGGTAGCCGTTGCGCTTTGCGGATGCATTGCCCGGCCGCCGCATGTTCTTATATAACCTACCGTCGAAGTCTCGGGCCGTACGTGAGCCCGAACCGGCGCAGGCCGCGCTGGCGGATCGTCTCCACGACCTCATCGACGGAGTCCGTGACCGTCAGCCGATCGAGATCCTGCGCTTCGATCGTGCCGTTGGCCAGGAGACGCCCGCTGAGGAAATCAATGAGCGGCTGCCAGTACTCGACGCCGACGAGCACGAGGGGGAACTCCATGATCTTGCCCGTCTGGATGAGCGTGGCCGTCTCGAAGATCTCATCAAGCGTGCCGAACCCGCCGGGCAGGGCGACGAAGGCGTAGGAGTATTTCACGAGCATCACCTTGCGCACGAAGAAGTAGCGCAGGGTGATCCATTGATCGAGATAGGGGTTGGGCTCCTGCTCGTGTGGCAGTTCGATGTTGCAGCCGACGGAGCGCCCGTTCACATCCCGCGCGCCGCGATTCGCCGCCTCCATGATGCCCGGCCCGCCTCCGGTCATGATGGTGAAGCCGGCCTCGGCCAGCCGCGCACTGATCCGACGCGCGGCCCCGTAATAGGGGTGGCTCTCGCCGAACCGCGCGGACCCGAAGACGGTGACGCAGGGCCCGAGGCGCTGGAACGCGCGCACGCCGCGAATGAAGTCCAGAAGGATGCGAACGGCCCGCGCGAGCTCGCGATGCCGCCGCTGCGGCCCCTGGAGAAAGCGGATCGTATCGGGAGCCCCGGGGACTTTGCCCCAACGATGCGCTTCCGCCTCACGATCGGGAGCGGTGTGTTGCCGATCCATCCCGGTCCTTTCCATCGATCATGCTCCTGCGATGATGATGTCCGCGCCTCTCATCCGCGCCGATCGCGGCCACTTGGCGCAACCAGGCGGTCATCATAGCTCGATGATCTGCTCATACTCCGGCACGAGCACATCCCAGTCGAGTTGCCCGCTGACATGTGAAGCCAGGCTCTCGGAGACCTCCTCATCACCGTGGGTGAGGAACAGCTTCTTCGGCGGCGATCGGAACCCGCCCAGCCAGCGCATGAGCCCGCTGCGATCGGCATGGGCGGAAAGGCCGTACATTCGCTCGATCCGCGCGTGGACCGGATACATTCGGCCGTGAAT
>Ga0272441_10001656_pt1 | contig 47085 bp, 32 predicted proteins | sample SSMProp6N_FD_193582 | JGI IMG/M metagenome (GOLD analysis project Ga0272441, IMG submission 193582) | Marine sediment archaeal communities from Little Sippewissett salt marsh, Falmouth, MA, United States - SSM-Prop-6N | ecosystem: Environmental > Aquatic > Marine > Wetlands > Sediment ... | reverse complement strand
CTCGCCCGCCGGGTTCGGGCCGGGCACGTATCGGCATAAGCGGTTCGAGATCCACATGGCCGAGGGCGACGCCGCCCGCCTGCCGGACGGCTCCCTCGTGGGCGGGTCCATCTCGATGCGCGAGGCCACCGCGAACCTCGTCGACCACGTCGGCCTTTCCTCCGAGGACGCCCGCCGCCTGACGGTCACGAATCCGCGCCGGGCGATTGGGTTGGACCCTGCGTGACGGATGCCTGCTCCTCGGCCCCGGACGTGTCCGCAAGCGCTTCCCGCACGCTGCGTTCGATGAAGGCCCGAAACCGCGAATGCGTAATGTTTCTACTTATCAGCCACCCGCAAGACAGGGGAACAGCCATGAAAAGGAGGGGCAACCAGCAGCATGGCTCCGCCGCTCGCTCATCGCCTAAGACCATACATGTCCAGAGGACCACGAAGGGGAGCATGACCGTAGCGGCCAGCCAGAAAAAGAGTTTCCTGAAGCGGAGATGATAGCGCAGGACGCCGGCACCTTCCGAGGTTACGGCTTCGATGGTCCCTTCGGCCACCCACTTGAGCAGGTGCCACCACGTCATGAATCGGAGGAACCGGGTGGCAAACCGTATCTGGCCGTCCGTTACCTCGACGTGATGCACCAGGTACTTGGCCGTAAGTCGCTCCGCGATGTGGGGCAGGATGAGGTCCCGCACCTGCCGGTCGGTGACGCCGGCCGGCAGCCGCACTTCGCCGCGGTGTTCCAGCAGGAGGCCCATCTGCGTGCCACTCCTGGCGTCGCTACGGAATGATACGGACCTCCGCCTCGCTCCGGTACGCATCTGTCCTGCGGTTCATATCCACCGGCCCGAGTGGCGTTGAGCCACCTTCTTGACGGCCGTCACCACTTCGTCGTAATCCGGGTAGCCGTCCAGAACGGGCAGCCGCACACCGTCTTCCACGATCACAGGCCTTCCGTTGGCTTCCCACCGGCTCCAGGACTCCGCCACCTGCGCGTAGTCGCTTTCTGCGACGATTCGTTGGACGCCAAGCACGGGCACGTACTCTTTGTAGAGCCCCGTCACCTGGCACCAAAGCGCAAGGTCAAAAACTGAAACCTGTCCCCAATCAAGGTCGCCCCTGCGCATTCGCCGAATAAGGGGTCCGGTGGATGCAGGGGCAAGATCGATCACCCTGTCAAACGTGGGATTTTGCTTAAAGACCGGCTTACCTCCCATGGTATGGTATACATGCCCATATCCGGGTTTCTGGGCGAGTTCGTCTACATAGTACTCGCCTGGCCAGATGCGACGGTACAGCGAATCGATGATCTGCAAGACCAGGGCGTGCCCTATCGAAGCCATCAGCACGATGGCGCACAGCGCCAGGAGCACCAGAACCACCCGGCGGTCTTTTGACCCTGCCGTGGGCTTCGACATGAAAGGTCTCCCTATCCGTTCGCCGAAGGGATTCAGGAGTGTACGCCACCGCACCAGCGCCGTGCTTCCTGCGAACCAATGACAAATGACCAATGAGGATTCTATGGCGATTCGGACGGCGCGCGCAAGTCCTCCGGAATCTCGTCCTCGCGTCCCGGCCAGCGAATCTTGGAGTCTCCGTGAAAGAAGTCGTCGATGTCCTTGATGAACACCGCGCGTCCCGAGGCTTCAAGGACCTTGTGCACAGGGTAATAGGCGTAATACGCCGTCAGGTTCCACGATGGATTCTCAGACGCATAGAGCCAATGTCTCCTCAAAGAAAGGAATTGGCCGTCCTCCATTACATAGCCGGCGTCGTCCGGTATGGGCTCTCCGGCGGGGACGACCATCACGGTTCCGCGGAACTCGGTTACCAGCACCTCAAAACTGAGAAGGTATACCCCGATCAAACCCGCGGCGCCCAAGAGCACCCACGGCCAGCGACGACAGTGCGGGGCATGCTCGGCAACATCGGTTATGGGATGCGCTTCCTGACCGGCGGCGTCGCTATCGGACGTTGAGCCCATAACGGTCATCCTTGCACGGCTTCGCGATGGGGCTGGCGCAGCGCCGGTATGCTTCACGCAGCACCGTCATCCCTTTGCCTACAAATGACGAATGACGATGTCAAGTACACCCCCAACGTCCCGCGGTTTCAAGCGTTTTCGGGGGGCAGAGGGGCCGGACGGCAGTCACGGCGAGATTTCCTGCGGGCACTCGGAGTACAGCGCTCCGCTCGGGCCCGGTGGGCCCTCGGTCGAAATGACACGCGGGCGATTCCGCCCTGCTATCGGGCAACCGGCACCACCTCGGCAAATGTTTTCATGTCTCCCCGCCGGAACCCCTTAAGTCGAATCGCCGGACGGGTCGATAGAGGGGACGGCACCGGCCGGCGGCCCTGATTGCATCCGCCGCCCCGTGATACCGCCGGCCGTGTCTCGGTCCCCTTGTGCACCGGCGTCTGACGGCACCCGTCCCCTGCGTGCCGCCGTCTGAGTCGGACGCCTCCCGCAGCGACGAATCCGCAGGGTCCGTCTGCGCCGACGGACGATCGTGTGACAGGGGGATGCCGTGTCTCGTCGAACCGGTGACAGCCTGCCGCTGCCGGAACTGCTGTTCTGCCTGCTCATCCTGGGATTGGTGGCGGCGGTGGCGATTCCGCCGATGGTCTACTCCCGCGACACCCGGGCCGCCGAGTGCCGGGCCAACGTCCGCCTGCTATACCGCAAGATTGAGGGGTGGGCCGACGCCCACCAGGGATGGCCGCCGCCCGACCACGAGACGTTCCGCCGGATGGTCCGCGAGGATCCGGACCTGCGGGGTCATCTGCCGAAGTGCCCGTACGGCGATCCGTACGTCTACGACGCGGCCGCCGGCCGCATCGTCCCGCATCGGCACTGAGCCGCTGCACCGTCTGAAAGGGAATCGCAAGGACGTCGCGCGCCGGAAAAAGCAAGCGCGGTTCGGGCGAGGGGTTTCCCGGCCGCGTAACAAGGGGCGGGGCCCGCCAAGGGGTACCCCGCCTCTTCTTTCTTAACGGCGAGTGACGAAGTGACGGAGTGACGGAGTGACGGAGTGACGGAGTGACGGAGTGACGGAGTGACGAAGTAACGAAGGATGCATCGAACGGTCGGTTGCGGTCGAAGCGGCGGCCGGCGCAAAAAGGTCTTCGTTACTGCGTCTCGCCGCCTCGACGTGACGGGGGGCCGGCACCGCCGACGACCTCGATTTCCGGCATCGACAGATACACCAGCGTCATGTCACCCGTCTCGCTCACCAGGTAGGGGATGTAGTCGCTGCCGCAGGCCATCCCGGCGGTCGGATCGACCTGCTGCCAGCCCTTGCCTTCCAGGAAGACCTCGGCCCAGATGTGGCCCGACTGCTCGTGGAGCCATCCCGCGACCTGCCGGCACGGCACGCCCGCCGCCCGGCACAGCGTGACGCAGACGTCCGAGAAGTCCCAGCAATGGCCGAAACCCTGGTCCAGCACCTTGCGGACACCGTACCGCGATCCCGTCACCGGGCTGCCGAAACGGAGGTTGCGGCCGGGCATGAGCCACGCCAGAATCGCTTCGACCCGGGCGGCGTCGGTGGAGCCCCCGGCCGTGATGGTGTCGGCCAGCCGTGCCATCTCCGGATCGTCCACCGGCCAGAAGGCGGTCGGCCGGAGCAGATCCGCCCCCACCTTCCCTCGGACCGGCCGGAAGGCGAACGCCTCGGACGTCACCGTGGCGGTGACGGCCACGCACGGCACGCCGGCGCGGGTGGGCAGGGCGTCGAAGGTGAACCGTCGGACGTCACCGGCGGCCTCGGTCGCCTCCACGGGCCGGGGATCGAAAGCGTACCGTGACCCCGTCTTCCCCTGGCCGCGCACCCGCAGCGCGATCTGGCGGCCGAAACGGAACCGGCTGGCGAGTTCGTCGATGGCCTTGCGGGCCGCGTCGCTGCCGCCTGACTGGTTCCATCGGAGGAAGGCGTTGAACAGGCGGTTCCAGGCCATGTAGTCGGCCGCTTCGATCGGGGCCGCGTCGAATCGCACGCGGTAGGTCACGACCCGCGGCTTCAGGCCCAGCACGTAGTGGGCCCGCCGGATGAGTCGCGGGTCCTTGCAGACGAACTCGAAGACCGTCGTGCCGTGACGCAGGGCGCAGGCGCGGCTGCCGCCGTGGGCGGCGATGACGGCGTCGTGAACGGTGGCGGCGTCGGCGGGTGCGGCGCACCGCAGGAGGTTCACGCGGAGTGGCTTCCCCTCGGCGGTCAGGATCGTGTTGGAGAGCGACCGGAGTTTTCCCCCGAGCCGTCGCCCGATGGCCGCGGTCTGGTCGGCCGACACGGTGAACTGTCGGACGACGTTCCATCCGGGCGGCAGGGCGCCGAACCGGGGCGGCATGTCGGCCGGGGCCGTCGTCGCCACGGCCAGCCAGGCGGCGCACAGGATCAACGTCCGTCGGCCCATCGTGGTCTCGCGTCTGCATCAGGCGGCGCGGGCATGCCCCGCCCGCCGCGCCTGCCGCAGCAAGGCGTTCAGTACCGCCTTCGTTACTGCGTGACTTCGTTACGGCGTCACTACTCTTTCGCCATCCTCCGGATCGCCTTCACGCCGATGTCCGTCCGCCAGTGGGCGCGGTGGAACTTGATCCGCCGGACGGCCTCGTAGGCCCGGTCGCGGGCGTCGGAGATGTCGTCCCCGAGGGCCGTCACGCCCAGCACCCGGCCGCCCGCGGTCACGATCGCGTCGCCCTCCTGCCGCGTGCCCGCGTGGAAGACGACCACGTCGTCGATGCGGCCGGCGGCGTCGAGGCCCGTGATCGCCTTCCCCTTCTCGTACGGGCCGGGGTACCCGCCGGACGCCATGACGACGCAGACGGCGGGGCGCGGGTCCCAGTCCAGCGTGACCTCGTCCAGGCGGTTGTCGAGGACCGCCTCGATGGCCTCCACGAGGTCGCTCCGCAGACGCATCATGAGCGGCTGCGTCTCGGGGTCGCCGAACCGGCAGTTGAACTCGAGCACCTTCGCCCCGCCCGGCGTGACCATGATGCCGGCGTACAGGACGCCCTTGTACGGGGCCCCGGCCGCCTTCATGCCGTGGACCATCGGCACGAGGACGTCGCGGTCCACCTGCCGGCTGATCTTCTCCGTGACGACCGGCGCCGGGCTGTACGCCCCCATGCCGCCCGTGTTGGGGCCCTCGTCGCCATCGAAGGCGGGCTTGTGGTCCTGGCTGGATTCCAGGGTGTAGATATTGTGTTGGTCCACGAAAGCCAGGATGGACGCCTCCTCGCCGGAGAGGCGTTCCTCGACGACCACGGTGGCGCCGGCCTCGCCGAACGCCTGGTCCGTCATGATGGTCTTGACGGCCTCGCGGGCCTCGTCCTGGGTGCGGCAGACGAAGACGCCCTTGCCGGCCGCCAGGCCCGACGCCTTCACCACGAGCGGCTCCTCGTGGTTGTCGATGTACCGGCGGGCCTCCGATGCCGAGGTGAACGCCCGGTACTCGGCCGTCGGGACGGCCGAGCCGTGCATCACCTCCTTGCACCAGGCCTTGGAGCCCTCGACCTGGGCGGCCGCCTTCGTCGGGCCGAAGATGCGAAGGCCGTCCGCCTCGAACCGGTCGACGATGCCCGCCACGAGGGGGGCCTCCGGGCCGACGACCGTCAGGTCGATGGCCTTCTCGCGGGCGAAGGCGGCGAGGGCGTCGACGTCGTCGGCCGCAATCGCCACGCACGTGCCCACCTGGGCGATGCCGGGGTTCCCCGGGGCGGCGAAGAGTGTCGTGCACCGCTTGGACTGGGCGAGTTTCCAGGCGAGGGCGTGTTCCCGCCCCCCGCCGCCGACGACGAGAATCTTCATGGCCGGGTCCTCTTGGCTGAGGCGTGTGGCTGCTTGCGTGCCGCGCGGCGGGTCTCCGCACCCGCCGCGCGAGGCGGTGCCGTTCGAGCCGCCGCATTCTAGCCCGCCGGGCGAGGGGCTTCAACGGTATTGCGCCGCCGACGAGGCGCCGGGTGGCATGGCCACTCGCTGTTGAGTGGCCATGCGTCCCGACGCGCCCATGGCCACGCAAGCGTGGCCATGCCACCCGCCCCCGCGCGCCGCGCTCCGCCGCCTTGACCTCTCGGCCGCTTGCGGGTACAAGACACGGGCGTCGCGGGCGATTGCGCGGCCGCGGTGCCTCGCGAAAGGAGTCCCCGGATGGCCAATGCGTTTACCCGTCGCGACCTGATGCGCGTCCTGAGCGCCGCCGGTTTCGGCGCCGCCGTCTCGACCACCCGTGTGCCGGAGGCGTTCGGCGACGCGGCCTTGCCGAAGGCCCGCGAGCGGCAGCCGATCGACCCGACCACGCTTGCGCATCCGCCGGCCCGGCTCTCGGGCGGCAAGGTGATCCAGCCCGAGCGGACGTTGCCCGTCCTGCACGAGACGGACGTCCTCGTGGCCGGGGGCGGGGCCGCCGGTTTCGCCGCCGCCGTCGCCGCCGCAAGGGCCGGGGCACGGACCGCCATCGTCGAACGGTACGGCTACTTCGGCGGCCTGTGGACGGGCGGCCTGGTGCTGCTCGTCATCAGCACGCACGCCCGCACGGGCGATAAGCGGATCCAGGTGGTCCGCGGCGTCGGCGACGAACTGCTCCAGCGCCTCAGCCGCCTCGACCACGCCGTCATCAACTACGGGCCCGACCGTATCAATCCCACGAGCGACGCCGAGGCCACCAAGTATGTGATGGACGAGATGACCCGCGAGGCCGGCGTCACGGTCCTCCTCCACTGCTGGGCCGTCGACGCCGTCATGGACGACCGCCAGGTGCGCGGCGTGGTGGTCGAGAGCAAGGAAGGGCGGCAGGCGGTGCTCGCGAAGGTGGTGGTCGACGCCACCGGCGACGGCGACGTCTTCGCGGCCGCTGGCGCCGAGCACGCCCAGCGGCTGCACGCCATCGGCCTCGTGCACCTGCTGGGCAACGTCGACCGCGTGAGCAAGGAGGAACTCGAGAAGATCGGCGGGAAGAATCCGCGCCGCCTCCTCGGCGCCCCGACGCCGCGGCCGAGCGTCCGGTGGGTGAACCTCCGCGGCCCGAGCGCGGACGGCCTGGACGTCGAGACCCTCAGCCGCCTCGAATTGGATCATCGGCGCAGCATCTGGCGGCGGGTCGAACAGTTCCGCGAGAAGTCCGGCGACGACGACCTCTTCCTCATGCAGGTCGCCCCGCAACTGGGCGTCCGGACCACGCGGATCCTGGCCGGCACCCACTGCCTCACCTACGCCGAAACCCGCGAGCCGAAACCGTTCCCGGACGTCGTCGCCGTCGGCGGGGCCCAGAACGGCAACCATCCCCCCTGGCCCATCCCGTACGGCGTCCTGGTGCCGAAACAGTTGGACGGCCTCCTGGCCGCCGGGCGGTGCGTGTCGATGGGCGACCGGCTCATCGAGGACATGCGCCTCATCGGCTCGTGCCTGACGACCGGGCACGCGGCGGGTGCGGCGGCGGCGCTGGCCGCCCGCGACGGATGCCGGCCGCGCGACGTCGAGGTCCCGGCCCTCCAGAAACTCCTCAAAGACCAGGGCGCGTATCTTGGCATCTGAGAAGGCCAATGCGAAGGACGGCCGGGCCGCAGCATCCCCCAGGGGACGCCGCCTCCGGTCGGCGGTGCGGTGGACCGTCCTGGTCCTGGCGGCCGTGGCGGCGGCCGGCGTGTTGCCGTGGGACGGCGTCCTCGCGCTCGTGCCGGCGGCAAGCCCGTTCGTGGCGGTGGCGTCGGCCCTCGCGACACGGGCGGTCGGCGTCCTTTCGCTCGTCGCGGCGCCCGTCCTGCTGCTCGCACTCTTCAAGCGGCGATGGTTCTGCCGATGGGCGTGCCCGGTGGGCGTGGTGTCGGAGACGCTCGGCCGGCTGCGAGGTCGTCTGCAGAGGCGGCCGAACGCCCGGACGAGTACGGAAACGGAGCGCGGCGGGTCTCCGCACCCACCGCGCGACAACAAGGCGGACGGGCAAGGCGCGGCGGGTACGGAGCCCCGCCGCGCTTCACGCTCCCGCGGTCCCCGCCTCGCCCGGTGGCCGGCCGTCGGCCAGTGGATTCTGCTCGTCACCCTCGGCGGGGCGTGCGTCGGGTACCCGATGCTCGTGTGGCTGGATCCGCTGGGGATGTTTACGTCGGCGGTGGGGGCGTGGCTCCGGCCGCTGGGGCTTGTGACGGTCCTGGCGACGGCGCCGCTGGCGGCGGTGCTCGCGATCAGCGTGCTCGCGCCGGGGGCGTGGTGCGGCTGGCTGTGTCCGCTCGGCGGGATGCAGGACCTCCTTGCGCTCCCTGCCCGCTGGTTCCGGCGGCGAGGCGGCGACGAGATGAAACGCGCTGCCGTCAAGGAAAACGATCTCACCACCGCGTCCCCCGCGCGCGACGGCGGCTTGGCGGTCGGCCGGCGGCTCTTCCTCGGCGCCGGCGTCGGCGGGGCGGCCGCGCTCGCCAGTGAGGTTGCCGGCCGCGGCGCGGCGCCGCCCGTCCGTCCGCCCGGCGCCGTCGACGAGCGCCGCTTCGTCGGCCTCTGCATCCGCTGCGGCAATTGCGTCCGGGCATGCCCGACGGGTATCCTGAAACCGGACCTTGGCGGCGGGGGCCTGGCGGCCTTCATGACGCCGCGGGCCGTCTTCGACGTCGGCTATTGCCGCGAGGACTGCAACGCCTGCGGCCGGGTGTGCCCGAGTGGGGCCATCGCGCCGCTGCCGCTGGAGGAGAAACGCCGGCGCACGATCGGCATCGCCGAGGTCGAGGTGGAGAAGTGCGTCCTCGCGGGCGGCCAGGAGTGTGCCGTCTGCGTCTCGGCCTGCCCGTACCAGGCGGTGGAGGTGGTCGAGCCGGAGGAAGCGTTCCCGGCGTACCCGTACCCGCGGGTCATCGCGGGGTTGTGCGTCGGGTGCGGTGCGTGCGAGTACGAATGCCCGACGGCCCCGCCGCGGGCCATCCGCGTCCGCCCGGACGCCGGCACCCTCGGCGACCGGGTCTGATCACGAGAGGAGACGCCAACCATGCGGTTCGAAACGCGATGGGTTTTGCCGGTCTGCCTGGCCCTCGCGGTCGGCACGGAATGGTGTGCCGCCGCCACGTACAAACAGGTGCACCGGGACATGATCACGGACCTCTCGGCCGGCCGGACGGCGAAGGCCGTCGCCGGGGCCGAAGCGTTCCTGAAGAAGCACCCGGAGGACGCCGAGTCGCACTTCATCCTGGCGGTGGCCCACGCGCAGCAGAAGGATCTCGACAAGGCGATGGCCCACGTGACGAAGGCGCTGGCCGCGGGCATGCCCGTGGAGCGGTTCCTCGCCGGGCCGCGCGACCTCCTGAAGCCGCTCACCGGGAGCGAGCCGTTCCAGGCCCTGGCGAAGGCGAAGGCGTCGCCGCTCCTGCACGGGCCGATGGTCGGAGCCGTCACGGATGCCTCCGCCCGCTTCTGGCTCCGCACGGCCGAGGAAGCGGAGGTGGAAGTGGCCGTCCGGCCGGCCGTGATAGGGGATTTGGCGAAGCCCGTCTGCGTCAAGGGCCGCACCAAACGCGCGGACGACTACACCGCCGTTCTGGAGGCGACCGGTCTCGCACCCGACACCGCGTACACCTGCGCGGTGCGCGTCGGCGGCACGAAGGTGGATGCGCCCCTGTCACTGTTCCGCACGTTCCCGAAGGCGGGGTCGCCCGCGCGGTTCAAGGTCGTCTTCGGCGGCGGGGCGGGGTATACGCCGAAGTACGAATATATGTGGAATACCATTTCCGAGCGCAGCCCCCTCGCCCTCCTTATGCTCGGCGACAACGTCTACATCGACACGCCCAAGGTCCGGGCCACCCAGCGGTACTGCTACTACCGCCGGCAGTCGCGGCCCGAGTGGCGGCGCCTCGTCGGCCGGGCCCCCGTCTTCTCCATCTACGACGACCACGACTTCGGCACGAACGACTGCGTCCCCGGGCCGGACATCGAGAAACCCCCGTGGAAACGCGAGGTGTGGGAGGTCTATACGCAGAATTTCGTGAACCCGTCCTACGGCGGCGGGGCGAGGCAGCCGGGATGCTGGTACGCATTTTCCATCGGCAATGTCGATTTCTTCATGCTCGACTGCCGGTACTACCGGACCCTCAAGAGCGACCCACCCACCATGCTCGGCCCGGTCCAGAAGGCGTGGCTGAAGGGGGCGCTCGCGAAATCGACGGGCGCGTTCAAGGTCCTCGCCTCCTCCGTCCCGTGGGCGTACGGGTCGAAGCCCGGCTCCAAGGACCCCTGGCAGGGATACAAGGAGGAGCGGAAGGAACTCTTCGACTTCCTCGCCGAGCACAAAACGGACGGCGTCCTCCTCATCTCCGCCGACCGCCACCGCAGCGATTACTGGAAGATCGAGCGCCCCGGCGCCTGCGACCTCTATGAGTTCGAGAGCAGCCGCCTCACGAACATCCACCATCACGGCGTGATGAAGGGCTCGATTTACGGATACAACAAGACGTGTTCGTTCGGCGAACTGGAGTTCGACACCACGGCCGCCGACCCCACGGTCACGTACCGGATCATCACGATCGACGGCACGGTGGATCACACGTTCCAGTTGAAACGGAGCGCGCTCGCGCACGGGCGGTGACGGAGGTTCCGGGGCCGTTCGACGTGCCGGCGGCGGTGTGTGCGCCGGCGGGCTTGCCCGCCGCGGCCGTTCTGGGCCGAAGCCGATTCTGCTCCAGGCGCGGCCCCGCGGCGCGGTATAATCCGAGGGACCGTTTCCACCACGAAAGGAGAGCCGCATGGAGAAACGCACGCAGTTGAGCGTACCGATGGAGAACACCCCCGGCCAGTTGGGCCGCGTCTGCCGCGTCCTGGCCCAGGCCGATGTGAATATACGTGGTGTCTGCGTGGCCGACGCGTCCGACGTGTCGGTCGTCCGCCTGCTCGTGAGCGACACGCCCTCGGCCGAGCGGGCGCTGCGGCAGGCGGGGCTCGCCTTCTCCAGCCAGGAGGTGCTCCTGGTGGAACTCGACGACCGCCCCGGCGCGCTGGAGGACGTGGCGCTGCGCCTCGGCCAGGCCGGCGTCAACCTGCTGTACGTCTACGGGGCGGCCAACGGGGGCGAGGGCCGGGCCCAACTCGTCCTCCGCGTCAGCGACGTGGAGACGGCCGGCCAGATCCTGAACGATTGATGGCTTCCCCGTCGCCAACGCGCGGGCCGCGATCCGCCGGGCCGGGCAAGTGGCCGGCCGCGGACCTCGCGCGTCTGCTCGCCGCTTACGCCGCCGGCGACGCCGAAGACGTGCCCGTCGGCCCGGCCGTCGGCGTCGACGCCGCCGTCGTCCGTCTCGGCGGGACGGACCTGGTGGTGGCGAGCGACCCCGTGACCTTTGCAGCCGATCGCATCGGCGCTTACGCCGTCATCGTCAACGCGAACGACGTGGCGGTGTGCGGCGCCCGGCCGCGGTTCTTCTCGGCCACGCTCCTGCTGCCGGTGGACGCGGGCGCGGACCTCGTGGAATCGATCTTCGCCGACCTCTCCGGTGCCTGCCGCCGCCTCGACGTCCGCCTCGTGGGCGGCCACACCGAGCGGACGGCGGGCCTCGACCGTCCGATCGTGGCGGGCACGATGCTGGGCGACCTGGAAGGCCGGCCGCCGATCACCGCCGCCGGCGCCCGTCCCGGCGACGCGGCCGTCCTGACGGGCGGTGCGGCGATCGAGGCCACGGCCCTCATCGCCCGCGAGAAGGGCGACGCCCTCGCCGGCGCCGTCGGCGCCGCGGTCCTCGAACGCGCCCGGAACTTTCTCTCCGATCCCGGTATCAGTGTGGTGGAGGCGGCCTGCACCGCTCGCGACGCCGGCGCCCGCGCCCTGCACGACGTGACCGAGGGCGGGGTCGTGACGGGCCTCTGGGAAATGGCCGAGGCGTCCGGCCTCGGGATCGACGTCGACGCCGATGCCGTGCCCGTGCGCGGCGCGACCCGCGCCGTGTGCGAGGCCGTCGGCATCGATCCGCTCGAGGCGATCGGCAGCGGGGCGCTCGTCGCGGCAGTGCCGGAGGCGTCGGTGGACGGCCTGCTCGGCGCGCTGGCGTCGGCGGGCATCGAGGCCGCCTGCGTCGGCACGTTCGGCCCGGAAGGCGGCGATCGGCGGATCTCGCGCGGGGGACGGACGGCGCCGCTCGTTCCGCCCGACCGCGACGCCGTCGCGGCGCTGTACGATGAGTAGCATTGCCGCGCGGCGGGCCGGGAGGCCCGCCGCGCGGAATGTGCCACATTTAGCCGCCGGGCTTGCCCGGCGCGTGCCGTTCGAAGCGCGGTGGCCCGGGAGGACCACCGCGCGGGAGCGCTTACGCCAGATCGTATGAATGGAGGCCCCATGTCCGCCACACGCCCGTCGTTGTCCCGCCGCGATTTCCTGCACACCCTGGCCGGTGCCGCCGCCGCGGTGCCGCTGGCCGGCTGCGCCCTCAGCCGCGAGGCCGCCTCCGACGCCCGTCCGCCGAACGTCCTCCTGATTATGACCGACGACCAGGGCTGGGGCGACATCGGGTGCCACGGCAATCCGAAGATCCGGACGCCGACCCTCGACCGCCTGGCGGCCGAGAGCGTCGAGATGACCCGCTTCTACGTCGAGCCCGTCTGCGCCCCCACCCGGGCCTGCCTCATGACCGGCCGCTACAACTACCGGACGGGCGTGACGGACACCTACCTCGGCCGGGCCATGATGCACGCCGATGAGGTGACCGTGGCCGAGGCCCTCGGCCGGGCCGGCTACGCCACGGGCATCTTCGGCAAATGGCACCTGGGCGACAACTATCCGCTCCGGCCGATCGACCAGGGGTTCCAGACGGGCGTCTGGCACCTGGGCGGCGGGATGAGCCAGCCCGCGGACCCGCCCGACAGCCGCGGCTACTTCGACGCCATCTACCAGGTCGACGGCAGCGAGAAACGCATCGACGGGTACTGCACGGACGTCTTCGCGGGGGCGTGCCTGGAGTTCATCGAGGCCCACCGCGATCGGCCGTTCTTCGCCTACCTGCCCACCAACGCCCCGCACACGCCCCTCCAGGTGCCGGACAAGTACTGGAAGCCGTACAAGGACGCCGGGCTCGACGAGCCGACCGCCAAGGTCTATGGCATGGTCGAGAACATCGACGAGAACGTCGGCCGCATCCTCAAGCGCCTGGACGACCTTGGCATCGCGGACCGCACCCTCGTCATCTTCCTGACGGACAACGGGCCGCAGCAGCGGAACCGGTACAAGGGCGGCTTCCGCGCCGGCAAGGGGACCGTGTACGAGGCGGGCATCCGCGTGCCGTTTTTCGTCCGCTGGCCGGAGCGATTCCGCGGCGGGCGGAAGATCGACCGCGTCGCCGCCCACATCGACGTGACGCCCACGCTGTTGGCGGCGTGCGGCACCCCGCCGCCGAAGGACCGCACGATCGACGGCGCCAATCTCCTCCCCCTCTGGACGGGCGAGGCCGACGCCTGGCCCGACCGCACACTTTTCCTCCAGTGGCACCGCGGCGACGTACCGCAGATGTACCGCGATGCCGCCGCCGTCGGGCAGCGGTGGAAACTCGTTATGCACACCAAGGGTGGCGAGCCGCGGTTCGAACTCTACGACCTTCATGCCGACCCCGGTGAGAAGCAGGACGTCGCCGCCGACCATCCGGACGTCGTCAAGCCGCTGCGCGCCGCCTACGAGGCGTGGTTCAAAGACGTCTCGGCCACGCGCGGGTACGACCCGCCGCGCATCCACCTGGGCACCGAGCACGAGAACCCGGTCCGCCTCTCCCGGCAGGACTGGCGCGGCCCGAAGGCCGGATGGGGCGGAAAGAGCCTCGGCTACTGGGAGGTCCACGTCGCCCGGCCGGGGACGTTCGAGGTCACGTGCCTCTTTGCCCCCGCCAGGCAGGAACGGACGGCCGTCTTCGAACTCGGCGGCGCGACGCGCACCGCAAAGGTCCCCGCGGGCGAGAAACGGTGTACGTTCGAGCCGGTGCGGCTGGAGGCCGGCGACGGCCGCCTCCGCGCCCGCCTCCAGGGCCCCGGCGACCCCGTCGGCGTGCACTACGTCATCGTCAAACGCACGGGGTGATGGACCCTCTCCCCCGGTGGGAGAGGGCAGGGTGAGGGGGGCATGGCGCGGTCGGCCGGGAGGCCCGCCGCGCGAAACGTGGCGAACCCGAGCAGCAAGCGAGACGCCATGCACGTATCGCGACTTCTATGTGTCCTGCTGACCGTCGCGACCGGGACCGTTGGCGCTGCCGCGGCCGAGGCCCCCGTCGAACCGCTCCGCCTCGAGAAACCGCTCGTCGCCTGGTGGACGTTCGACGGTGACGCCCCGCGTATCTGCCGCGATGCCGCGGGGCAGGGCCGCGACGCGTCGCTCCGCGCGGGCGCGCGCCTCGCGCGGACGGACGGCGTGTTCGGCGCCGCCCTGTCGCTGGCCGGCCGGCACCGCCTGAGCGTCGCCCGCGGGCCGGACGTTTCCCGTCTCCGCGCCCTGTCGCTCGCCGCCTGGGTCCGGCCCGAGCGGTTCGACCGCTACAACGAGATCTTCCGCAAGGAGGACGGGGACAGGCGCATCCTCTTTTCGTTTCAGGAGCACGGGACGGTCCTGTCGCTCGGCCTGGGCGCCGGCGGGTACGCCGAATGCGATGCCCGTCTCGACGCGAAGGAGGTTCTCGACGGCCGGTGGCATCACGCGGCCGCCACGTTCGACGGGCGGACGATGCGGGTGTACCTGGACGGGCGGGAGATCGGGTCCCTCGCCCGTGGCGGCGCGCTCGCCGCGGGCGGGCCGGCCGACGGGTGCATCGGGTCCCTCAACGGCGGGGAGTGTTTCCAGGGCGCCCTGGATGACCTGCGCTTCTGGGCCGAGGCGCTGACGGCCGAGGAGGTCGCCCGCCTCCATGCCGACGGCCGGCAGGCGCTCCTCCGGTACCGGGAGGGGCTGGGGGACGAGGTCCGGGCGGTCTACGTGCCGGCCGAGACGTTCGCGGAGTCGCTCGCCCGCAGCCGCGAGGCCCTCGCCCGCCGCGGCCCGGATCGCAGGCACGGCGTCGCGCGGGCCGTCGCGGACCGGCTCCAGGCGGCCCATCCCGAGGCGTACGCCGACTTCACCCGCTGGACGGAGACGACGCCGGTCGCGTACCTCGCCTCGCCGGGCGGCGGGGTGAACGCGGACCTCGTCGAGCGGCTCATCGGCCTGCTGACCGAGTACATGCCGCTCACGGACCGTCAGTGGGCGAAGCAGTCGCCCGAGGACCGCGAGAAATGGAAAGAGGCGCGTGCGATCGCCGAGCGGTTCGAGCGGCTGAAGGCCCTCGGCCCATCGGCCCGGTTCACGCCGGAGTGGATCGAGATCGCCCTTGCCGCCGGGCCGCGCATCACCTTCCGCCCCGCCACGCACGAGCCCGTGGCCCCGTACGCGCCGCCCGCGACGCCCGAGACGCGCGACCGGACGCCCGAGGAGACCCGCGAGGCGCTGGAGCGCGACTGGCTCCACCAGGCGGACGGCCGGCCGACGCCCGAGCGCATCCGGCAGGCGATCGACCGGGCCCGGCAGATGGCCGAGCGCCTCCGGACCGACCATCCCGGCGAGACGGACCTCGCCGATGACCTGGCGGCGCTGGATGCCTTGGCGAAGGACGCCGAGGCCGTCACGGAGCCCGACGCCGGGCTCTACTTCCGCGTCCGCGAGGTCAAACGCCGCATCATGTTGGCCAACCCGGTCATCGAGTTCGACAAGGTCGTGTTCGTCGACATGCCGTTTCCCCGCGGCCGGGAATGGAATCACGAGACGCGGCACCGGTTGGGGTACATGGCGGTGCCGGGCGCGCGGCTGCTCGTGCTGGAGGGTCTCTCGCCCGGCGGGCACGTGAGGCCACTGGCCCCGTGGGGGCCGCTCGCCGGCTCGTTCTGGCGGCCGGATGTCTCCTGGGACGGGCGCAAGGTCCTCTTCTGCTTCAAGCCCCACAACGAGAAGTCGTTTCATCTGTATGAAATAAACGCGGACGGGTCCGGCCTCGTCCAACTGACCGACGGGCCGTACGACGACCTCGATCCTGTCTACCTGCCGGACGGGGAGCACATCGCGTTCTCGACGACGCGCGGCCACACGTACGTCCGCTGCATGCCGCCGACCAGCGCGTTCGTCCTGGCCCGCTGCGACCGCGATGGGAACAATATCTACATCATTTCGCGCGGCAACGAGCCGGACTACCTGCCCTCGGTCACCGCCGACGGCCGCATCCTCTATACCCGCTGGGAGTACACCGACAAGCCCCTGTGGCGGGCCCAGAGCCTGTGGTCGGCGAATCCGGACGGCACGCAGGTGGCCACCGTGTGGGGGAACCAGAGCGTCTGGCCGGACCTGCTGAAGGACGCCCGCCAGATTCCCGGCAGCCACCGCATCCTGTTCACCGGCAGCGCGCATCACAACTGGTTCAGCGGGTCCGTGGGCATCGTGGACCCCGACGCGGGATACAACTTCCCGAAGGGCCTCGCGAAGGTGACGGCCGAGGTCCCCTGGCCGGAGTGCGGCAACGGGCCGGTCGATCCCGTCGAGTCGCCCCGCTACCGGGCCGACGGCCGCTACGCCGCCTACTACTCCCCGTATCCGCTGAGCGAGACGGACTTTCTCGTCTCGGCGAACCGCGGCGGCCAATTCGTCCTGTACCTGATGGACACCGACGGCAACCGCGAGTTGATCTACGAGGGCGTCCACCAGGTGCTGCACGCGATGCCGCTCGCGCCGCGGCCCCGGCCGCCCGTCATTTGCGACCGCGTAGCCTGGCCCGGCCCGGACGACCGCGGCGCCCCCGCCGCCGGCGTCCTCTACAGCCGCAACGTCTACGCGGGGGCGCCGGAGGCGCTCGGCGGCAAGGTGCGGTACCTCCGCATCCTCACCATCGAGCACAAGACGTATACCTACTGGTACAAACGTCCGTATCTCTCGACGGGGCCGGTCGTCTCCGGCGTCCAGTCCGAGGGCGTCAAACGCGTGCTCGGCACCGTGCCGGTGGAGGCGGACGGGTCGGTCCATTTCCGGGCCCCGTCCGGCATGCCGCTCCACTTCCAACTCCTGGACTCGGGCCACCGGGCCCTCCAGACGATGCGTAGTTTCACGGGCGTCATGCCCGGCGAGCGTCGCGGCTGCCTCGGCTGCCACGAACTCCACAGCACGACGCCCGTGGCCGGCGGCGAGGCCACGGCGGTCGCCCGCGGGCCGAGCCCCGTCACCCCGCTGCCGTGGGACGACGATTCGGTCAGTTGGGACCGCTACGTCGAGCCCGTTCTGGCCCGGTACTGCGGCACGTGCCATCGCGGCGAGGGGAAGGGCCGAAAGACGCTCGACCTGACGCCCCGGCCGGGGCGCCTGGGGTTCGACGAGGCGTACTGGCTCTTCACGGGTCGGCCGGCGTGGGGCCGGCCGTACAAGCCGCCGGCGGACCCGCCGCCCGGCTTCGGCATCGCCGGCATGCTGATGATCGAAGGCTACGGCCAGCGGGACCCCGCGGGCTACCGGACGCCTGAGCCGATGGCCGCCCTGTCGTACCGGAGCCGGCTCGTTGCGATCGCGTCCTCCGGCAAACATCACGGCCTGAAGGTGGACGCCGAGAGCCTGCGGCGGCTCATCCTGTGGGTCGATACGATGTGCCCGTACCGGGGGAGCGAGGAGATCCGCCGCCTGCCGGACCCCGAGTTCCAGGGGGTGGACTGGCTGGCCGTCCGGCCGCGTATCCGGACCGCCCCGCGCGTCCGCCGGCCGGGGCCGGTCGATTGAGAACATGGCGGGTGGCATGGCCACTCGCCGTTGAGTGGCCATGCGAGATACCGCGCCGGGTGCCACTGGCGGCTTGTCCGCCAGTGTTTCCCGGCCACTGGCTTCGCTCATGGCCGGGCGTGGCGCGATACCGACTGCGGTTAGCCGCCGGCCTTGGCCGGCGCGCGTTTTGGGTAAGCGGTATGTAGGCGAGACATCGTGCACGTACCACGTATTCCGATCACTTTGTTGGCGCTCGCTGTTGCGGCGAGCGCGCTGCACGGCGAGGCGCCCGCGCCCGACCCGCGGAACATCCGCACGGGCCGCGAGATCCCGTCCGAGAACTACGCCGACCAGCCGTACGTCGCCGTCCTCCCGGACGGCGCCTGGCTGTGCGTCCTGACGACGGGTCCCGGCCGCGAGGGTGCGCGGGGCCAGCACGTCGTCGCCACCCGCAGCACGGACCAGGGACGCACGTGGTCGCCGCTCGTGGACATCGAACCGTCGGACGGCCCCGAGGCCTCCTGGGTCGTCCCGCTCGTCGCGCCCTTCGGACGCGTGTATGCGTTCTACGATTACAACGGCGACCCCGTGCGGACGCTCCGCGGCAAGCCGATCCGGGCGGACATGCTCGGCTGGTACGCCTGGCGCTGGAGCGACGACGGCGGCCGCACCTGGTCCGACCGCCGGCGCCTGCCGATGCGCGTCACCGCGTGCGACCGCGGCAACGACTGGGCCGGCAAAGTCCAGATCTTCTGGGGCGTCTCGAAGCCCGTCGTCCAGGACGGCTGCGTGTTCTTCGGATTCACGAAACTCGGTAAGTACATGCTCGATAAGGGCGAGGGCTGGGTCTACCGGTCCGACAACGTCCTCACCCAGCGCGACGCCTCCAGGGTCCGCTGGCGCTTGCTGCCGGAGGGCGACTGCGGCATCCGGCGCGAGGGCTTCGGCTCCGTCCAGGAGGAGCACGTCGTCTGCCCGATGGACACAGCCGGCACGCTGCTCTGCGTGTACCGCACGACGACCGGGTACGCGTGCCAGTCGCGGAGCACGGACGGCGGGCGGACGTGGTCCGAGCCCCGGCGGATGACGTACGCGCCCGGCGGCCGGCCCGTCAAGAACCCGCGGGCCAACGTCAAGGCGTGGCGGACCGCCGACGGCCGGTACCTCCTGTGGTATCACAATCACAGCGGCCGGTCGTTCGACAAGCGGAACCCGGCGTGGCTCGCGGGTGGCATCGAACGCGACGGCCGCATCCACTGGTCCGAGCCCGAGATCGTCCTCTACGATCCGGATCCGAACATCCGCATGTCGTACCCGGACCTGGTGGAGCAGGACGGGCGGTTCTGGATCACCGAGACGCAGAAGACGGTGGCCCGGGTGCACGCGATTGCCCCCGCGCTCCTCGCCGGCCTGTGGGGCCAGTTCGACCGCCGCTCGGTGGCGACCGACGGTCTCGTGCTCGACCTGGCGGCAGCGCAGTGCGCCGCGGGCGCGACGGCCAAGATGCCGGCCCTGGCGGACCTCTCTTGGGGCGGAGGCTTTTCGGTCGGCGTGTGGCTGCGGCTGGACGGTCTCGACGCCGGGCAGGTGGCGCTCGACACCCGCGACGGCGAGGGCAGGGGCCTCGCGCTCACGACCGCCGGCGGGGGCGCGCTCCGCCTCGTCCTCTCGGACGGCAAAACCGACGCCGCGTGGGAGACCGACCCGGGCGTCCTCTCCGTCGGGACGTGGCACCACGTGGTCGCGACGGTCGACGGCGGCCCGAAGATCCTCACGTTCGTCGTGGACGGTCGGCTGTGCGATGGCGGCGAGGCCCGCGAGCGCGGCTGGGGCCGCCTGCCGAAGGGCTTGGGGCGCCCGTCCGGTTCTGGTACAATCCGGATCGCGCCGCGCCTGGACGGTCTCGTCGGCCGGGTGCGCGTCTACGGCCGGTATCTCAGTACGTCCGAGGCGGTCGGCAACTCCCGAGCGGGGCGGTGATGCCGAGGCGCACTTTCCCGCGCGGCGGGTCTCCCGGCCCGCCGCGCAGCCGCAGAATCGCCTGGCGAGGCAACGACCGGCGACCTGCGGTCGCCGGCTCAACGTGGCGCGCGGTACGCGGAACAGGCGCCAAGGCGCGGTGGGCCGGGAGACCCACCGCGCGGAATCCCAACAAGGACATGAAGGAGACGATGATGGACCGCATCCTTGAAACGAGGCGCCGGACGACCCTCGTGGCGGGCCTCGCGCTCGCCGTTGCCCTGGTCGGCTGCATGACGGCCGGCGGCGCGAAGGCGCCCACCGTCCCGCCCGACGTGGCCGTTGAAGGCACGGCGGGCGAGACGTATCCGTGGAGCGTCCCGCTCGCGACGGCCCCGCTGGAGGACGATCCCCTCACCTCGCCGCGCACCCTGTGGTACCGCGAGGGCAAGTTCGGCATGTTCATCCACTGGGGCGTGTACGCGGTGCCCGCCGGCGTGTACAAGGGCAAGGAAGTGGGCGGCATCGGCGAGTGGATCATGCACCGGGGCAAGATCCCGGTCGAGGAATACGAGAAGTTCCCGCCGCAGTTCAACCCCACCGGGTTCGACGCCGACGAGTGGGTCCGCCTCGCCAAGGAGGCGGGCATGACCTACATGGTCATCACGTCGAAGCATCACGACGGGTTCTGCATGTACGACTCGAAGGTCTCGGAGTACGACATCATCGACGCCACGCCCTTTACGCGCGACCCGATGAAGGAACTCGCCGCCGCGTGCAAGAAGTACGGTCTGAAGTTCTGCTTCTACCACTCCATCATGGACTGGCATCACCCGAAGGCCAAGGGCGATGCGTTCGACGACTATCACAAGAACTACCTGAAGCCGCAGGTCAAGGAACTGATTGCCCGCTACGGGCCGCTCGGCATCATGTGGTTCGACGGCGAATGGATCGGCGAGTGGTCGCAGGAGGACGGCCGGGACCTCTACGCCTTCTGCCGCGACCTCCAGCCCAGCCTCATCGTCAACAACCGCGTGGGCAAACGTAAACGAGAAGACGGCGACTACGAGACGCCCGAGCAGAACATCCCCGCCGGCGCCATCCAGGGACGCCTGTGGGAAACCTGCATGACCATGAACGATACCTGGGGCTACAAGACGCACGACGATCACTGGAAATCCGACGCCGACCTCGTCCGCAAACTTATCGACATCTGCTCGAAGGGCGGCAACTTCCTCCTGAACGTCGGGCCGAAGGCCGACGGCACCATCCCCCAGCCCTCCGTCGAGCGCCTGAAGCAGGTCGGCCGATGGCTCGCCCGCAACGGCGAGGCCGTCTACGGCACGACGAAGAGCCCGTGGAACAAGCACCCGTTCAACGGGCGATGCACCGTAAACGGAAACACGCTGTACGTCCACGTCTTCGAGTGGGACGGGCCGGTGCGGCTGCCGGGCCTCAAGGGCAAGGTGCAGTCCGTCCGGATGGTCGACGAGCGCTGCGGGAAGGCCGCCTGCAAGGTGACCGAGGAGGAAGGCGTGCCGTTTCTCCAGATCGAGCCGCCCGAGACGCCGGACCTCGTGGCCACGGTCGTCGCCGTCGCGTTCGACGGGCCGCCCGAGGTCGACCCCGCGCTCGCCCAGGGGCCGCCCATCTTCCAGGGCGAGGGCGGACGCATCGTCCTCCGGGCCGACCGGGCCGTCATCCACGGCAACTCGGCCAAGTACGAGTCCGGCGGTGGGAAGGACAACATCGGGTTCTGGACGAACGCCAGCGATTGGGTCTCCTGGCCGGTGAAAGTCACCCAGCCCGGCACGTTCAAGGTGGAGGTCACCTACGCGGCCGCGCCCGGCAGCGGCGGGGCCCGGTACCACGTCTGCGCCGACGCCCAGAAGGTGGCCGGCACCGTCAAGGAGACGGGCGCGTGGAACGCTTTCAAGACGGTGCCGCTCGGCGAGATCAAGATCCCCAAGGCCGGCGCCGTCTCCGTGGCCGTCAAGCCGCAGTCCAAGCCCGGCGAGGGCGTGATGAACCTGAAGTCCGTGACGCTGACGCCGGCGAAGTGACGCGAGTATTTCGCGGCGGGTCTCCGCACCCGCCGCGCCCGCTGTCCCTGTGGAGTTGAGCCGTCGACCGAAGGTCAGACGCCGATGCGCCAGGTGCCACTGGCTGCTTGTCAGCCAGTGTTTCCCGGATGACGAAGAGCACTGGCGGGCAAGCCGCCAGTGGCACCCGGCACTTCCGTCGACGTGCCGTCGACGGCCGAGCGCCGGCGCGTGGACGATTCCCTATGCCCGAACGCGAACAGTCCGGCCGCCTGACGCCCCCGCCGGCGCCCGAGCCGCGCCTCGTCGGGCCGCCCGTCCTGGGCGCCTCGCCCGGCGCGCCGGTCCTCTGGCAGGTGCCGGCGACGGGGTCGCGTCCGATGCGTTTCGCCGCCGAGGGCCTGCCGCCGGGCCTCGCCCTGGACGTCGAGACCGGCCGCCTGACGGGCGCCGCCCCGCAGGCGCCCGGCGACTATGCCGTCCGGTTGTCGGCGGCGAACGCGCGCGGCGGGGCGGCGCGGACGCTCACCCTCCGCGTGGGCGGCCGCATCGCGCTGACGCCGCCCATGGGATGGAACTCGTGGAACTGCTGGGGCAACGCCGTCGACGCCGGCAAGATCCGCGACGCCGCCCGGGGGATGGTCGAGTCGGGCCTCGCGCAGCACGGGTGGTCGTACGTCAATATCGACGACTGCTGGCAAGGTTGGCGGGCGCCGCCGGAGTATGCCCTCGCGCCGAAGGAGCGCTTCCCGGACATGCCCGGCCTCGCCGACGAGGTCCACGGCCGGGGGCTGCGCCTGGGCATCTATTCCTCGCCATGGAAGACGACGTACGCCGGCTATCCCGGCGGGTCGGCGGACACCGACGACGGCCGCGTGACCGAGAAGGCCCACGCCGTCGGGCCCGTGCGGTTCGAGGAGGCGGACGCCCGGCAGCTGGCTGCGTGGGGCGTCGATTACCTGAAGTACGACTGGAACCCGATTGACCTGGCGCGCGCCCGCGCGATGGGCGAGGCCCTCCGCGCCACCGGCCGCGACATCGTCTACAGCCTGTCGAACAACGCCGACCGCGCGCGGGCGGCGGACCTGGCGACGGTCGCGAACCTGTGGCGGACGACCGCCGACATCGCCGACACGTGGGAATCGATCGCCGGCATCGGCTTCTCGCAGGCGCCGTGGCGGGCGCTGGCGGGGCCCGGGCACTGGAACGATCCGGACATGCTCGTCGTCGGCCGCGTGGGATGGGGCCCGAACCTTCGGCCGACGAACCTGACGCCGAACGAGCAACTCGCGCACATCAGCCTGTGGTGCCTGCTGGCGGCCCCGCTGCTGCTGGGGTGCGACCTGACGAATCTGGATGACTTTACGCTCGGCCTGCTCACCAACGACGAGGTGCTGGCGGTGGACCAGGATCCGCTGGGCCGGCAGGCGGGCCGCGTCCGCCGCGACGGGCCGGCCGAGGCGTGGGCGAAGCCGATGGCCGACGGGTCCGTCGCCGTCGGCCTCTTCAACCGCGACGACGCCGAGCCGCGCGAGGTCGGCGTGGCATGGGGCGACCTCGGCCTCGCCGGCCCGTGCACCGTCCGCGACCTGTGGCGGCAGCGGGACCTCGGGACGTTCGACCGCGGTTTCGCCGCGCGCGTCCTGGTGCACGGTGTGGTGCTGGTGCGGGTGACGGCGCGGCGCTGAGGGCCGTGCGCAAAAGGGAAAAGTGCCGCGCGGTGGGTTTGCGTACCCACCGCGCTAAACCGGGTGCCACTGGCGGCTCGCCCGCCGGTGCGTCCGGGTGTTCTGTGAACACTGGCTGACAAGCAGCCAGTGGCACCCGCGCGGCAAACCAACGACCGGCGACCTGCGGTCGCCGGCTCAACGTGGCGCGCGAAACGCGAGACGCCGGTTCGTGCGCGGCGGGTGCGGAGACCCGCCGCGCTAAGGGGGACGAGTCACCCGAGCCCACGGCGTAAGCCGGGGGGTATCTCCATCCGACGCGTACGTTAGAAAAGGGAAAAGCGATGACCCGCCTGGCCTTCAGCACGAACGCGTACACGAAGCATCGCCTGGGGGAAGCGCTCGAGGGCATCGCCGCCGCGGGGTACCGGGCGGTCGAGATCCTGGCGGACCATCCGCACGCGTACCCGCCGACGTTCAGCGCGCACGAGGCGGGGCGGCTGCGGGAGCGGCTGGAGGCCCTCGGCCTCGCGCCCGTCGCGGTCAACGCGAACACGGCGATGGCGTACTTCGACCCCCTGCCGGAGGCCCTGACGTTCGAGCCGAGCCTCATCGCCCCGGACCCGGCCCGTCGCGACGACCGGATCCGGATTTACCGCGAGGCGATGACGCTGGCCAACCGCCTGGGGGCGCCCGTGGTGACGATCACGGGCGGGCAGCCGACGTCGGAGGAGCCGGCCGACGTGCTTCGCGACCGCCTGCTCGAGGGGCTGGAGGAGGTGGTCGGGGCGGCCGATGCGGCGGGCGTGGACCTGGCCTTCGAGCCGGAGCCCGGCCAGTTCATCGAAACCGCCGCCGCCGTCCGGGATATCGTCGAGACGATCGATCACCCGCGTCTCGGGGCGAACGTGGACGTGGGCCACATCTGGTGCGCGGGCGAGGACCCGGCCGAGGCCATCCGCATGCTGGGGCGGCGCGTCAAGCACCTTCACCTGGAGGATATCAAGGACCGCGTGCACTACCACCTGATTCCGGGGGAGGGGGGCGAGATCGATTTCCGCGCCATCCGCGAGGCCCTCGACGCCATCGGCTACGCCGCCGCCGCCGCCGTCGAACTGTATACCTATAGCGATGAGCCGGACCGGGCGGCGATCGAATCGTATCGCGTGCTGGCGCCGATCTTCGGGCAGTAACCCCCTCGACCCCGCCGCGCTACCGTACGATCTTCAACGGCCCTACGCCGTGGCGATGCAGTCGCGGCCGGCGTCCTTGGCGCGGTACATGGCCTGGTCCACGCGCCGCAGGAGCGTCTCGGCCGTGTCGTCCTTGACGTGGGCGGTGACGCCGATGGAGAAGGTGGCGGGGATCTCGATCTGCTCGAGGCGGGCGGGCTGCTGGTGGCTTCGGGCCCGGAGGCGGCGGGCCAACTGTTCGGCCTGGCCCGCGCCCGTGTCGGGCAGGAGGACGAGGAACTCGTCGCCGGCCCATCGGCCGGGCACGTCGACGCTTCGGACGGCCTCCAGGAGGATGGCGGCCAGGTTCTGGAGGACGGCGTCGCCGGCGGGATGGCCGAGACGGTCGTTCACGTCCTTCAGCCCGTCGAGGTCCATCATCAGGATGGCCAGCGGCGAGCCGTACCGCTGGGCCCGGTCGATTTCGCGGCCGAGGGTCTCTTCCAGGGCCCGGCGGTTGGGCAGGCCGGTCAGCGGGTCGCTCTTGGCCCGGTGCTCCATCTCGCGGAACAGTTCCACGTTGTAGATGCTGGCGCCGATGAGTTCGGCCATCTGCTCGATGATGGGCAGGTCGATTTCCGGGTCGAACGCGCCGCCGTCCTTTTTGTCGGCCAGGTTCAGCACGCCGCACACGCGCCCGCTGCCCTTCAGGGGCACGACGATGCACGACTCGCTGTCGTATTGCGTTTCGTAGGGGCGCTCCAGGATCAGGCCGCACTCTTTTTCAAAGGTGTTGAACTGTCCGATGAGGAGCAGTTCGCCCCGCCGGACGGCGTGGGCCATCGGGCTGTTGGGGTTGCCGGCCAGTTCCACCCGTTCGGCGATGGGGCCGTCGTGCGAGTGGTCCTGGAGGACGAGCCGGTCGTCGGCCGCATCGTAGAAGTAGAGGCTGGCGCGGCAGGCGTCGACCACGTCGGGCAGTTCGTGGACGGCCGCGTGCACGATCTGATCGAGGTCGAGCGAGTTGATCCGGTGCGACAGCCGGGCCAGCGCGCGGATGCGTCCCAGGGCGTGGTCCAGGCGGCCGCGTTTCGCCTCGGCCGAGCCGGCGGCCTGCTGGGCGTCGGCCAGGCGGGCGCTGAGGCGGGAGTTCTGCTCGGCCAGGTTCTCGGCCCGGTGGCCCAGGTGCTCCAGCGCCGCCGTCCGCTGGATGTTCCGGGCCCAGTCGGCCAGCCGCCGGCCGAGGATGGCGGCCGTGGTCGGCGTGACCAGAAGGTCGTACGCCCCCGCCAGCTTCGGCGTCTTCAACCGCTCGATCGCCTCCGCCGGCCCCGTCCACACGCACCGATGCAGGTGGGCGTCGATGGCGTCGGCCAGGTCGCCTTCGGCGGCGGCGGCGGTGGCGGCGTCGATGAGCGTCAGCGACGGCGCCTCGCCGGCCAGCACCTCGGGCGTCAGCGACGGGAGCACCTCCCGCTCGAAGCCGGGCGGGGCGTCGGCGGCGTCCCAGGCGGCTCGGAGGGAGGCGTCCGGCGTGTGCAGCCGAAGCGCCAGATGCGGCTGCGACGGACCCCGGGCCACGGCATCCGATTCGGGGGCGGGATTCTGGCCGGCTGCAGCCATGGCGCGGTCAGTGTAACGGAGGCGGGGCGGGGCGTCTACCGCAAAGTGAAAGGGAGAAGGGCCCACGGCGGCCTCAGTGCGCGTGCGCGGCTTTCCGCGCGGCGGGTTTCCCGGCCCGCCGCGCAGTCCCACAAAAGCCCTTGCGAGCGCGCTGGGTACGGAGACCCACCGCGCAAAACGCAGATCAGCCGCCCACGCGTCAGCGTGGTCGCCTCAGCCGGGGTTCCACCGGGCGCCCATCTCTTCCTTGCTGAAGATGCGGTTGTCGTTGTCCCCCGTTTTGCGCTTCGGCTTGGCGTAAAACCAGTGGTTTGCGCCCTCGGCGAGCACCGCCTCCATGCCTTGCTTGAAGTGCTCGCTGGAGATCCACTCCACGTGGCCGTCCATGCACGAGACGTACCCGCCCTCGTGGTGGCGGTCCGTCAGGTTGTATTTGTTGGCGTGCGGCGTCATGTACGGTTCGTCGAATTTGGAGGGCTCGGGCTCGGGTTCCACGCCGGAACTCTCTTCGATGAAGAGAAAGTCCTTCGGATCGAAGTCGGCGATGTTGCGGCTTCGGACGCCGGTGTAGCGTTCGGTGGACCACTCGTGGTACTCGCCGTACGTGACGCTGGAGTTGAGGACGTAGGACGGCGGGTCGATCTCCGTGGTATTGCTGCTGCCGTACTGTTGGCTGCTTTTTTCGAGTTTAAAGACGGTGCTTGGCCGCGGGAAGCTCCGGCTCTCGTCCAGCGGACAGTACAGGATCGTCTCGTCGCCGATGTACTTATGCCGGGCGAGCAGGCCCTTGCTGAAATCCTTGTTTCCGCGTTCCTCCACGTAGAGCCAATCGCTGGGGCGGCCCGCCCGGTCGTCCGTGGCATCAATGGGGAACTTGCCGGCGTTGTCGGCACAGTACGCGATGACGACCTGGGCCAGTTGGCCGATGTTGTTCTGACACTTCTGCTCGTTGGCCGACCGCATCGCCGAGAAGACGGCCGGCAGCAGAATGGCCATCAGGATGCCCATGATCGCGATGACGACGAGCAGTTCGACCAGCGTAAAGCCGTTTCGGTGGCCGGTCACGATTTGCCTCCTTCTCCGGGGGGCGGGCGCACACCGCCCTCGCTCCTTTCCATTATACGGCGCGGGGGTGTGTCCGGTAAGGGAAATGCCGGGGCGGAACCGCCATTTCGGGTGCCGAAATGCGGTTGTCGGAGGGCCGCCGGGGCACGGCCGGCCGGCTCAGCGGGCCGCCTGCCGCTCCACCACCAGCCGGACCTCCTGGCCGGCCTCCAGGCGGACGGGGATGCCTTCGGCCATCGCCCGGCCGGGGTGGACCGTCTCGGTTCCGGCCGTCAGGTTCCGCACCGTGTACGAGGCGTCCGGCGCCACGGTGAACCACTCCGGGAGCGTGTTCATCCGGGGCCAGTCGTGCCGGAAACCCATGTACGTCTTGTGACGGGGCACGTCGAAGACGAGGCGGCCGGACCAGGCCTTCCCGGCCTTGATGACGACGGCGAGGCCCTCGCCCCACTCCCACGCGCCGAGGCGGAGGTCGCGCCGCCACGGCCGGGCCAGCAGCCCGCGCGTGTGCATCAGGGCGTGCATGATGGTCGTCCGGACGCCGTTGGACTCCAGCTTCATCGTGCCCCACAGGTCGGTCGTCTCGACCGGGGCGTTGGCGCGGGCCACGTTCCGGACGACTTCGCCGTCGACCCAGGCGAAGCCCTCAGCGACGGGCACGCGGTTGAGGCAGTAGATGCCCCCCTCGACGGAGTCGGCGAAGCCGTCGATGGAGCGGCCTTCCCACGGGTAGTTCCGGTACGCAGGTTTCGCGAGGTTCCGCAGCGTCCGGGCGACGGCCTCGCGGTACACGGGCCGGCCGGCCACCTGGTCCCAGCAGAGGAAGCCGACGTAGTTGTAGCCCCATCCGTCGCTGAGGCCGCCCTTGGCCCCGAGCGTGTTGAACATGATGCCGTCCTCGTTGCAACCGCGAGCCAGGATCTCGTCGAACATCTTTCTGAGCCGCGGCAGGCGGGCCTTGGCCTTCCGGGGGGCCACTTCGGACTCCACGCCGAGCAGGAGCCCGAGGCCGCCGATGATCTCGCACCCGTGGTCCCGCAGGCGCTTGGGGACGAACGCCTCGTCGCTGAGGTAGTGGTCGGCCAGCCGCTGGGCCCACGTCAGGTACCGCGCCTCGCCGGTCATCGTGTGGAGGCGGGCCAGCACCTGCAACTGCTCGCCGTTGACCTCGATATTCGTCGATGGGATCCTGCCGAAGGCCGTCTCGATGCGCGGGTCCTGCCAGATGGCGTCCTCGACGGCCTTCATGCGGTCGAACCACTCGTCCTTTCCGGTGACCTCGACGACGGCCACGAGCCCGTCCTTGACGTATTCGCTGCCGCCGAAGGCGTTCTCCGGCTTCGTGAAGAACCCGTCCGGGCAGTGGGCGATCTCGGCGTGGAGGGCCTTGCGGACGGGCCCGTCGAGGGCCTCCAGGTCGGTGGCCCATGCGGCCCAGCACAGGAACGGATAACAGTCCGCCCAGGCATCCTGATAGTTAAATCTCCCGTCCGGATGGTACAGGCCCGTGTCCGGCTCGATCTTCTTCAGCGCCACCTCGTGCAGCCATCGATGGACCTTGCTGAGGGAGTAGCCGGCCACGTCTGCGCAGACGGCGGCGCTGCGGAGCGCCGTCTCTCGGCCGGCGTCGTCGGCCGGCGTGCGTCGCGGCGAGGGCGCGGCCCAGAGGCCGCCCGTCTCCGGCAGCACGGTCGGCCGCTCCGGCTGCCGCGGGGGCCGGACCTCCAGGCGGATGGCCTGCGGTTGGGCGGCCCCGGCCGCGTCCGCGGCCTTGCCCGTTGCGACGAGCCGCACCCCCGCCAGGAACGCCGCCTTCCCGCCGGGCGCCTGGTGGAGCACGACCGCGTACGCCTTGCCGCGGGCGGCGCCGTTCGGCACGGGCACGCGGACCGGCCGGAACCCGTCCCACCCGCCGGCCCGGACCTTCGCGGTCTGCCCGTTCATGACGGCGACGGCGGCGCGCTGGTCCTCCTTCGCGCCCCAATCGAGTTCCAGGACGTGCCCGGGCGCGGGGGCCACGGGGATCGAAAGGTGCAGCGACCCGCGTCCGAGCCAGACGTACGGCGTGCCGCCGTACGCCTCGGCCTGGGGGGTGTCGGCGGTGACCTTCAGGGCCGCGACGACCCGGCCGTCGGCGGACGCGGCCTCCTGCGCGCCGGCCGCCGCGCCGGCGGCGGCTACTAGCACGAGCAGCACGGTTGTCAGGAGCATTGCACGCATGCTCCATCCCTCCCGTCGGGGCGGAGCCCCGTCCCTTGGGCGTTGGGTGTTCGATGTTCCTTGTTCACGATGGTTGTTTGGCGGTTCGCGCGGCGGGCCGGGAGGCCTGCCGCGCGGCAGTGCGTTGAGTCGGCGACCGCAGGTCGCCGGTCGTTGGGCTTCCCCGCGGTGTTACGCCTTCAGGGAGAAGTCCCAGCCGTCGCGGTACGGCCGGCGGACGTAGCGGTTGGCTTTCGGCGAGTTGGTGGCCTTCAGGTTCGGCCCGTCCCAGTTGATTTTCTCGCCGGCGCGGATGGCCAGGTTCCCGAGGAGGACGGCCTCGGCGAGCGGCCCGCCGTAATCGTGGAAGTTCGACCCCGCCGTGGTCCCGCCGCGCACCGCCTCCAGCCATTCCTGCTTGTGGCCGGGCGAGCGCGGGATGAACGGCTTGGGGGCCTCAAACGCCTTCATCCGCGGTTCCGGAATGATCCGCGGGCTGGCCGTATCGTAGACCAGCAGCGTCTCCTTCTCGCCGACGAACATGGTGCCGTTGCGGGGGAAGTCGCGGCCCTTCTCCAACTGCGGCGGCCGGGGCGGCAGGTTCGGCACGTCGTACTTGACTTGGCCGCCCGCCAGGGTGCGCGGCTTGTTGCCGTCCCACCACGTGACCGTGACGGGCGGGAGGTTCGGCCCGCGGGCGGGGAACTCGTACCGGACGGTCGACCAGATGGGGCCGGTTTCCTCGGAGTTGCCTTCGTGCTCCGCCTCGATCGTGTCCGGATGGCCGAGCGTCAGCGCCCAGAACGGCGAGTCCCAGAAGTGGCAGCCCATGTCGCCGAGGGCCCCCGTGCCGAAGTCCCACCATCCCCGCCACGCGAACGGGTGCAGGTGGGCGTGATAGTCCCGGTACGGGGCGGGGCCGATCCACAGGTCCCACTCCAGGTTCTCGGGCGGCTTCCTGGTCGGCGGCCGCTGCTTGATGCCCTGCGGCCAGATGGGCCGGTTCGTGAAGATGTGGACCTCCCGCACCTTGCCGATGGACCCGGACTTGACCCACTCCACGACCTTGCGGAGCCCTTCGCGGGCGTGGCCCTCGTTGTCCATCTGGGTGGCCACGCTGTACTTGGCGGCGGCGATGCCCATCTGCCGGGCCTCCCACACGCTGTGGGTCAGCGGTTTCTCGGTGTCGACGCCGAGGCCGAGTTCCATCGCCAGCATCGACGCCGGGAAGTGGTGATGGTCCGGCGTCGAGACGCAGACGGCGTCCAACTGCTTGTGCATCTCGGTCAGCATCTTGCGGTAATCGGTGTAGGTCTTGGCGCCGGCGTGCTCGGAGGCGGACTGCGCGAGGCGATTCGTGTCGACGTCGCACAGGGCCACGATCTTCGTCAGGTCGATGCGCGCCAGCAACTGGCGGTTGCCCTTGCCCATCCCGCCCACGCCGATGATGCCGAGGCGGACCGTGTCGGCGGCGGCGTAGGTGCGGGCCAGGCCCGGGCCGAGCAGCGTCAGGCCGGCGCCGGCCGCGGCGGACTGGAGAAAACGTCGGCGGGATAGGGGGAGGGGCATCGCGTGTCTCCTGCACGGGGTTCCTGGTTACCGTGCCTTGAGCGCTGGCTCCGGTCAAGTCTGAAATCGCGAGTGCCACTGGCGGCTTGTCCGCCAGTGGTCTTCGACACCCGCTCAGCACTGGCTGGCAAGCAGCCAGTGGCACCCTGCCGGATGAACCTGACAGCACCGCAAGACAAGGCCCATAGAATCAAGCGCATAACCGAGCGGGGGGTTTCTCTCGAAAAGGGGTGGCATGCCGGGTGGCATGGCCACGCGAGGCGTGACCATGGTCTTCAGCGCGCGGGTGATGGGTGGCATGGCCACGCTTGCGTGGCCATGGTCTTTCGCCTACGATATGTCACATGTGGACTCCCAAAGGTTACCGCCGCGTACGCAAGCGCTATGAGGGCTTTGGCCACGGAAGGTACCTTACGTTTTCGTGTTTTCGAAATCAGCGCTTCCTGCGCAGCGAACGGGCATGTTTATGGCTTGTGGATAGTATTAGAACAGCGAAGAGGAAATCCCCTTTTGACTTGTGGGCCTGGGTCTTCATGCCGGACCACGTTCACATGATGGTTCGGCCGAGCCCGGAACGCACGTTGGGGGAGATACTTCGGCAGATTAAGGAGCCCGTAAGCAAGCGTGCGTCGGCGTATGTCAGGAAGCACGCGCCGTGGTTTGTGCCGCACATGCTGGACGTGCAGCCGAGCGGTCGACGTGCGACTCGGTTCTGGCAGCCTGGCGGCGGCTATGATCGCAACATCGTTTCGCCTCAAGAACTTCGAGAGAAAATCGACTACATCCACCGCAACCCCTTACGGGCAGGCTTGGTGAAGGACCCTGCCGATTGGAGGTGGTCGAGTTTCGCGGCGTGGCACAACGATAACGACGGGCTTCTCTCTATTGACCGCGATACGCTACCGCCGCTGACGGGGTAGTTCATGGCCACCCGACATCGGGTGGCCATGCCACCCGACTGCCGGATGGTCTGGCCTCATGGCCACCCGACATCGGGTGGCCATGCCACCCGGCTGCGGGGGGTCTGGCCGTATGGCCACCCGATGCCTCCCGCTTCCCCCGCAACCGCCGGCGGCGGGGCGCATTGAATCTGGCGGAAGCGCACCGTGGACGGTGCGTCGCTGCCGACGAGCCCGTCACCGGAAAGGTCGTCCATGCCCCGACTCCCGCGTCGCCTGCGTCTGGTGTTCCTGCTGCCGGTCCTCGCGCTGCTGGCCGCCGCCGTCCCGTCTCGCGCGGCCGAGGCGCCGTCGCGGCCCGACTGGACGAGCAAGACCGTCATGGTCGAGATGGGCGACGGGGCCCACTTGGCGACCGACGTGGTCCTTCCCCCCGCGGGCGACGGGCCCTGGCCGGTCATTCTCGGCCGCACGCCGTACGGACGGTCCCAGCACGGGGCCCCCCAGATGGCCGCCATGCTCGGCTACGCGGCCGTGTCGCAGGACATGCGGGGCCGGTTCGATTCCGAGGGCGCGAACCTCCCCTTCATCGGATGTGGATGGGTCGATTACCGGGACGGCGCCGAGACGGTCGAGTGGATCCGCCGCCAACCGTGGTCCGACGGCAAGGTCGGGACGCTGGGCGGGTCGGCGGGCGGCATCACGCAGAATCTCCTCGCCGCCGCCGTCCCCGAGGGGCTCGTCTGCCAGTACATCGTCGTCGCGGCCGCCAATCTCTACACCGACGCCGCCTACCCCGGCGGGGCGCTGCGGAAGGAACAGATCGAAAACTGGACGCGCGGCAACAAGTTCGACGCCAAGGCCATGGAGGTCTGGCGCGCTCATCCCGCGTTCGATGAATACTGGCACCGTTTCGATTCCACCCGACGCCACGACCGGATGACCTGCCCGGCCGTCCACGTCGGCGGGTGGTTCGATACGTTCAGCCAGGGGACCATCGATGCGTTCGTCGGCCGGCAGACCCGCGGGGCCGAGGGCGCCCGCGGCACGCAGAAACTCGTCATGGGCCCGTGGACGCACGGCGGGATGAACCGCGGAAGGCAGGGGGCCCTCACGTTCCCCGGCGCCAAGCCCCCGCCGCAGTACGACATGCTCCTCTGGTTCGCCCATTACCTGAAGGGCGAGGACAACGCGGCCGCCCACGCCCCGCCCGTCGCCTACTACACGATGGGCGATTGCGACGACCCGGACGCGCCCGGCAACGCGTGGCGGTTCGCTAAGGCGTGGCCCGTCCCGGCGGAGGCGACGCCGGCGTACTTCCACGCGGACGGGTCGCTGTCGCGCGAGAAGCCCGCGGGGCAGGGCGACGCCTCGTGCGTCTACACCTTCGACCCCGCCAAACCGTGCCCGACCCTGGGCGGGCGGAACCTCACGATCCCCGCCGGGCCGCGCGACCAGCGGAAGGTCGAGGAACGCGACGACGTCCTCACCTTCACAAGCCGGCCGCTGGACGAACCGGTGGAGGTGACCGGCCGGCTGCGGGCCCGCGTCTTCGTCGCCTCCGACGCCCGCGACACCGACCTCTCGGTGCGCCTCTCGGACGTGTACCCGGACGGCCGGTCGATGCTCATCGCCGACGGCATCCTGCGGCTGCGGTACCGCGAGTCGCTCTCCGAACCGGTGCTCCTGGAGCCCGGCAAGGTCTATGAGGTGGAGGTGGACCTCTGGTCGACGAGCCTCGTGTTTAACAAGGGGCACTGTGTGCGGGTGGCCGTCACGTCGTCGAACCACCCGCGGTTCGACCTGAACCCCGGGACCGGCGAGCCGTGGACGAGCACGGAGAAGCGCGTGCCGCAGACGAACCGGGTTTATTGCGACGCCGCCCGCCCGTCGTGTATCATCCTGCCGGTGGTCGAGAAGTAGGCCTGTCGCCCCCGCCGGGTGGCATGGCCACGCGGAGCGTGGCCATGAGCCCTTCGAGAGCCATGGCCACCCAACATCGGGTGGCCATGCCACCCGGCACGCGCCGGCCAAGGCCGGCGGCTAACTATGGCGCGGTGGGTCGGGCGACCCACCGCGTGGGAATCGCGTTTTTGCGCCGACCTTCGGTCGGCGGCTCAACGTGTGCGTTGACCGACCCGTTATGCGGAGAGGAGATCTTTGATGCGAATGCCCTGCCGTGTGTCGCTCTTGCTTGCTCTGATGACGCTCTTGCCTGCCGCGCTCGCCCCCGCCGCCGAAATCCACGTCGCGCCCGGCGGGGATGATGCCAGTCCCGGCACGGCCGCAGAGCCCGTCGCGACGCTCGGCCGCGCCCGCGACGCCGCCCGCGCCGTCATCGCCAAGGGGCTGACGGAGGACCTCCACGTGGTCGTCCACGGCGGGACGTACCGCGTCACGGAACCGGGCGTCCTCGGCCCGGAGGACGGCGGCACGGCCGAACACGCCGTCATCTGGCGGGCGGCCGAGGGCACCTCGCCCGTCCTCTCCGGCGGCCGGGTCATCGGCGGATGGAAGCAGGACGGCGAGGTCTGGCGGACCACCCTCCCGGAGGTCAAGGCCGGCGCGTGGCGGTTCAACGAACTCTTCGTCGGCGGCGAGCGGCGCCCGCGGGCACGCCATCCGAACGAAGGCTGGGCCTGCGTCGACTCGGTCGTCGACGATCGCTGGAAGTTCACCTGGAAGGACGGCGAGGTGCCGGCGCTTGCCGAGCCCGGCGAGGCCCAACTGCTCCTGCTGCACGACTGGTCGGTCACGCGCGTCCGCATCGCCTCGATGGACTCAGGCACGCGGACCCTGACGACGGCCGACCGCATCGGCGGGCCGGCGCGGTTCTGGCGGATTAACGGCTTCGAGCCGCACCCGCGGTACCGCATCGAGAACCACCCCGCGCTCCTCGACGCGCCGGGCGAATGGTATCTCGATACGAAAACGGGTGTGCTGTCGTACCGTCCGATGCCCGGCGAGACGATCGGCAAGACGGAGACGATCGCCCCGGTGGCCGAGCAGTTGCTCGTCGTCCGCGGGGACTCAGACGCCGGCAAGCCGGTCCGCAACCTTCAGTTCTCGGGCCTGACGTTCGAGCACGCGCTGTGGATGTCGGCCGGCGGCCGGTACGCCGGCATGCAGGCCTGTTTCCATTGGGAGGGCGAGGCACGCGAGAAGGACGACTGGGGCGACAACCGGCCCGTCACCCCCGCCGTCGAGGTGATCGCGGCCGACGGCTGCGTACTCTCCGGCTGCCGCCTGCGGCACCTCGGCGGGTCGGGCGTCTGGTTCGGCCGGGCGTGCCACGGGTGCGTCCTGCGCGGCTCGGTCGTCGAGGACGTGGCCGGCAACGGCGTCATGGCCGGCGAGGGCGGGGCCAAGAAAGGTCCGGCGCTCGCCGTGGGCAACCGCATCGAGAACTCCCGGATCCTGCGGTGCGGCCGGCGGTTCTTCGGCGCGGTCGGCATCTGGGTCGGCATCACGGACGGGACCGTCATCACGCGCAGCGAGATCGCCCACCATCCGTACACCGGCGTCTCGGTGGGCTGGCAGTGGAACCCGAGTCCCACGGCCTGCGCGAACAACCAGGTCGTCGCCAATCATATTCATCACTGTATGCAGATTCTCTCCGACGGCGGGGGCATCTACACCCTCGGGCGCCAGCCGGGCACGCGCCTGGCGCGCAACCACATCCACGACATCCCCCTGAACGCCGGCCGGGCGGAGTCGAACGGCATGTTCCTCGATGAGGGCACGACCGAACTCGTCATCGAGGGGAACCTGATTCACGATACGGTCCGATCGCCCTTCCGCTTCCACAAGGCGCGGGAGAACCTCGTCAAGGACAACATCGTGACGCTCCGCGAGGGCGTGCCGATCGTCCGCTACAACGCGACGGACGAGAAGTACATCACCCTCCGGGGGAACACGGTCGTGCCGCACGAGAAGCGCGGCGAGGCGTTCAAGAAGGCCCTGGAGCGGATGCGCCGCGAGGCGGGGGCGGGCCGCGAGAACTGATCGGCGCCTCGTGCGGCGCGCCCGAGCCGGCGACCGCAGGTCGCCGGTCGTTGGCACGTTGAACCGCTTTCGCGCTTCGCGTCGACCTTCGGTCGACGGCTCAACGATCGAAGGAAAGCGCGGCGGCCCGGGAGGACCGCCGCGCTTCATTGTCACCCATCGTCGCCGATCCGTCGCTTACATCTTGACGGACCGCGAGTTGTTCTTGGCGCTCTTGACGGCGGCCTCGACGAACTTCATGTGGGCCACCCCGTCGTCGACGTTGGCGTACTTGGTGCCGTCGCACTTGAACTTGCGGCCGGCGTTGTACTTGCGGACGTCGGCCTCGAAGGCGGCGTGCAGTCGGCGGTAGGCGTCGTGGAACGCCTCGACGTGGCCGGAGGGGATCTGCGGCTCGGTGCTGACCCACTTGGGCAGTTTGCCGAGGAACTCATCCTTCTCGCCCAGTTCGCCGCGCCAGTACACGCGGTCGGGTTCGCCGGGCAGACGAATTTCGATACGTTCGGCATCTTCCTGCCGCCAGATGAGCGTGCCTTTCTCGCAGTTGACCTCTATCCCTAAGTCGTTCTTGTGGCCGATGGCGATCTGGCTGGCCCGGATGAGGGCCTTGGTGCCGCCGGGTGCGGCCATCTTGCCGCCCAGTTCGCAGTACGTCGTGAAGTGGTCGTCGAGTTGTCGGCCCTTGAGGAACGTCTCGATGATGCCGCGCAGGCTCTTGACCTTCAGGCCGGTCACGAAGCGCATCTGCATGAAGGCGTGGGTGCCGATGTCGCCGCCGCAGCACGAGGCGCCGGCCCGTTTCGGGTCGGTCCGCCACTCGGCCTGCATGACGCCGGCCTTCTCGGCCCGGCTGGCCAGCCAGCCCTGGAGGTAGTAGGCGTCCACCCAGCGGACCTTGCCCAGTTTGCCGCTCTGGACGATCCATCGGCTCACCCACGTGGACCAGTGGCCCAGGTAGGTGTGGGCGACGCCGAACGGCACCTTGGCCTTCTTGACGGCCTTGGCGAGGTCCTGGGCCTGTTTGGCCGTGATGGTGAGCGGCTTCTCGCAGAAGACCGGGATGCCCGCCTCGACGAGCCGCATCGCCGGATCGAAGTGGACGAAGTTGGGCGTGACGATGACGGCGTAGTCGATGCGTTCGCCCTTGGGCTTGGCGGCCTGGTCCTTGATCATCTGGCGGTAACTCGGATACCCCTGGATGGGGTAGGGCCACTTGCGTGCCTCGCTCATGGCCACCTTGGGATTCTGGTGCAGGGCCCCGCAGACGATCCGGCGCGTGCCGTCCATGTGGATGGCCTTGGAGTGCGGGTTGACGATAAACGCGCCACCCCCGCCGCCGATGAGCCCGACTTTCAGTACACGCTTACTCATGTTTGCTCCTCCATAAAGACCGCGACGGCCCCTGGTTTCCGTGGACGGCGACAAGCGGCGCCGGCCGGACCCCGGCGTGCGGGGTGGCCGCCGCCGACTCCCGCGCCGGCGCCGGCACCGATTCTACCGGCCGGCGCGGCCGTGTCAAAGGAAACGTGGCGCCTCCGGCTCGCGGCGGCTTACGCCCCGTCCTCCTCGCCCGGCGCGTTCGCGGCGCGTTCCAGGATGATGAGGATCGCGCCGAGGACGATCGCCTCCGGCCCTTCGCCCGCGATCCACCACCACGGCAGGCCCAGCATCACATCCACCACCGTCATCAGGACGCCGAACGCGATGCTCGTCCACCCCAGGAACTGGACCATCGGCCCGTACCGGCGCAGGTCCGTCGCCACGAGCCAGCAGAACAGGCCGCTCAGCACGTACATGCCGGAGACCGACCGCACGAGGTAATCGATGACCGGCCCCTCGGGGTAGGGGCCCAGGCCGATCCATGCGTGAATCGCCGCGTGCCAAGCGCGCGGGATGAAGGCGAACGGCAGGGCCAGGAGCAGGGCGGTGCCCGTCACGCGGAGAATCAGTCGGAGCAAGCGCTCAGCCATGGACATAGATGGTTCCTGACCGTTCCCCGTCACACGTTGAGCCGGCGACGGCACGTCGCCGGCCGTTGGAATACCGCGCGGCGGGGCTCCCGGCCCGCCGCGCAAGGCCAGCATCACCGTTCCGAGCGCGGTGGGCCGAGAGCTCCCCCGCGCGGCATGCTCTTGTAGTGTTGTCGTACTAACCGCCGGACCGCGCTACTCCAGATTCGTCAGGACCTCGGCGGCCTTGCCGGCGTCGGCGTCGGAATCGAACGCCAGGTAGCACACCATCTTGCCGTCGATGGCGGCCGCCGACACGCCGCGCACGTTGATGCCGGCGTCGGCCAGGGCGCAGGTGATGCCGGCGCCGAGGCCGGGCGAATCGGGTCCCTCGACGCGAAGGCCGCGGAGCCCCTCCGCCACCGAGAAGCCTACCGCCTGGGCGGCCTTGACGGCCGCGTCGCCCCGGATCGGCGAGACGAAGAGCACGGCCACGTTCGTCTCGTGGGTTCGTCGAGAGACGATGAAATCGAGGTTCGCCCCGGCCTCGGCCAGGGCCCGGAGTTTCTCAGCCGCCCCGCCCGGGCGGTCCTCGATCGTGGCCGCCCACACCTGTGCATGGGATACCTGAAGGGCCATGACGTTCCTCCTTGGGCCGGGTCGATCGGAACGGGCCGTCCGGCGCCCCCGGCCGAGCGTCACCTTCTCAGGATACCCGCCCGCCCGGCCGGATGCGAGGGGAAGATGGATTTGCCGCGGCCGCCCCCGTGCCCCAAACCCCGTTTCCGGGCCGTCAGGGTCCTTCGAGGGCCGAAAAGGCCCCGCCGCGTTTGACCTCTCCCCGTTTTCACGTATACTTAACATGGAGAACGGGAAAGGGAGTGTGCGCAGCGCCTGTATCGGGGGTCGGACACACGCGGTTCGACAAGGAGTAACCCATGCGTTGCATCACGTTTGTCGTGACGATCCTCGCCGCGGCCTCCATGGCCTCGGCGGCCCCGATTGCCTATGAGGGGTTCGATTACACCACGCCCGGCACCGTCAGCGGCCAGAGCGACGGCGACGGCTGGGCGGCCGCCTGGACCGGCACCGACCAGCACGATATCGGCAGCCCCGGCCTCACGTACACCGACGGCAATTCCAACGTCCTGCCGGTCGAGGGCAACTACGCGGCCGGCGTGGCGAACGAGACGAGTTTCCGCACCCTCGACGTCTCCCTCTGGCCGAGCGCCGTCAAGACCGGCAGCGAGCTCGGTGCCGCCGGCGCCGTCATCTGGATCAGTTTCATCGGTCAGGCCGGCGCGGCCGACGCCAATCAGTGGTCCGGCCTATCGCTCCACAACGCGGGCGGCGGCGAGGGGATGTTCCTCGGCAACCCGTACACGCCCACCCACTGGGGCATCGACCTGAAGGACGGCGGCACCATCGAGACGGACGTCGACGTCGACCAGCAGCGCTTCGTCCTCGTCCGCATGGCCTGGGCCGGCGACGGCAACAGCGTCGGCGTGGACATGTGGCTGAACCCGCCGCTCGACGGCGAGGCCGGCCTCGCGTCCGTCGCGGCCGCCGAGAAGGCCAGCGGCACCCGCAACAGCGGCTTCACGTTCACCCAGGTCCGCATGGCCGGCAACGTCGCCCACGACTGGGACGAGATTCGCTTCGGCACCACGTACGACCAGGTCGTGCCCGAACCGGCCACCCTGCTCCTCCTGGGGGCCGGGGTGCTGGCGACGGCCGTCAGCCGCCGACGCCGCAAGTAGTCGGACGGTTCGCAGAATAGCGTTACATGCCGCGCGGCGGGTCTCCCGGCCCGCCGCGTTTCTTTTGCGCCCGCATGGGATGCCGCGCGGCGGATCCGCCGGCCCGCCGCATCGCCACCTCCCTCTCCCTTGATGGGAGAGGGGCGGGGTGAGGGTGAATGAAGGTGGACCTTCGCCCGTGCGCCGTTCGAGCCGGCCGCGGAAGCGGCCGGTTATCTCCATCCGCTGTGCCCTGTCCCTTCGCCACGGGCCACGGCCACCGCTTGCACCCCTCCGACCCGTTTGGGTAGACTATCGAAAGGGCCCCATCGAAGGGAACCGGATGGATCGTGCTCGAAGCATCACGTGGCTGGCGCGCCTCGTGCTGGTGGTGCCGATTGCCCTGATCGCCTGGGCCGTGGTGAGCGAACTCGTGGCCGGTGAGGCGCCGAGTGCCACTGGCGGCTCGCCCGCCAGTGAGTCCGCCCCCGCGGAGGCCCCCGCGTCGGAGTCGCCGAGTGCCACTGGCGGCTCGCCCGCCAGTGAGTCCGGCCCCGCCGCGCCCGAAGCGCCGGGTGCCACTGGCGGCTCGCCCGCCAGTGAGTCCGGCCCCGCCGAGGCCGAAGCGCCGGGTGCCACTGGCGGCTCGCCCGCCAGTGAGTCCGAACCCGCCGCCGAAGCCGAACCGGTCGCCATCGAGGACGAGGCCCCGGACCCCACGTTCCTGGAGAAGTACGCCCCCGAGTGGTCCCGCACCCGCCTGTTGGACACCGCGGTCTGGCAGTTTGCCGCCGCCTTCGGCTTCGTCCTGCTGGGGCTGGTGCTTCGGAAGATCTTCGATTACGTCACCCATCGGCATATTTTGCCCATTCTCCGGAAGACGCGGGTCCGGTTCGACAACCTCGTCGTCAACGCCGCCGCCAAGCCGTTCGGCTGGCTGCTGCTGCTGGCGGGCCTGGCGATGGCCGTCTGGGTCCTCCGACTGCCCGTCGAGCCGACCAACGTCAAGCGGTTCGCCTTCGGCGTGCTGAAGGTCCTCCTGGTGGCGGACGTGTTGTGGTTCCTGTTCCGGTTTGTGGACGTGGTGGCCATCTACCTCGCGCACCTGGCCGGCCGGACCGACTCCACGCTCGACGACCAACTCGTCCCGCTGGTGCGCAAGGCCCTGAAGGTGACCGTCGCCCTCCTGATGACCGTGTGGGTCGTCCAACTGCTCGGCTACAACATCACGAGCCTGCTGGCGGGCCTGGGCGTGGGCGGGCTGGCGGTGGCCCTGGCGCTTCAGGACACGCTCGCCAACTTCTTCGGGTCGGTCTTCATCTTCATGGACCGCCCGTTCATGGTGGGCGACATGGTCGAGATCGAGGGCACCCAGGGCACCGTCGAGCAGATCGGGTTCCGCTCGACCCGCATCCGGACGTGGCCGGCCACGCTCGTCTCGATCCCGAACAAGACGGTCGCGTCCACGAAGATCGATAACTGGTCCAGGATGCCCAAACGCCGCGTGTCCCAGACCGTCGGCGTCACCTACGAGACGACGGCCGACGAGATGGAGCAGGCGGTGGCGGCCATCCGCGGTATCCTGGAGAGCGATGAGGGCGTCGACCAGGAGTACATCGTCGTCCGGTTCAGCGAGTTCGGGGCGTCCAGCCTCGACATCCTCGTCTACTACTTCACCCGCGCCGTCGCCTGGGCCGACCACCTGGAAACCAAGGAACGGGTGAACCTGGCCATTATGCGTGCCCTGCGCGGGATGGGCCTCTCGATCGCCTTCCCGACGACGACGGTGTACTTCGAGGGCGACGTGGCCGAGCGCCTCGCCGGGCGGGGGGGCGGAAAATCGGAAAGCGGAAAGCGGAAATCCCAATAGCGCGTAGGCCGCGGCGTGCCGCGGCAATTCGTGGGTGGCCCGGCCGGTCTTGCCCGGCCGGGAAGAAGGATGGGGGATCGTGGCGTACCCCTGCCAGGGCCAAAGGCCCTGGCCTGCGCTTGCCCGCCAGAGGCGGGCCCGCCTTCGGCGGGCCAAGGCCGCTGAAGCGGCCTCCCTTCACCGCCGCCGTTCGGTGTCTCCCGCCTTCGGCGGTTTTGAAAGGTGCCTGGCACCTTTGTCGCCGCTGCCCGCCACGCTGCTTCCTTCGCCTGGCCCGCGCCAAAACCAGCCCGCCGAGGCCGAGATCGCGCGGTTCGTGGCGTCCTGCAACACCGAGCGGTATCACGAGGCCCTTGGCAACGTCACGCCGGACGATGTATACTTCGGCCGCCGAGAGGGCATCTTGAACCGTCGGCTGGAACCCAAAGCGAAGACGCTGGCGCGTCGCCGGCGCCGGAACACGGGAAAACCCAGGCCGGAGGAGACCGGCCGCTCCGAAAAACCCTCACTTGCGCCGAGGCCCTGGTTTTGCCAGTTTCGCTGACGACATACACCCGGAACGACATTTTGCCCCCCCGCTGTGAGTGTCGTTGGACCGGCGCACGGTGCCAGCCCATTGGGACGGTGAGGAGTCAGGGCGGACCGGCCGGTCGGGCCTTCCGATGGCCGGTGCTTCGCGCCGATGCGACAGGTTCGAAGTGGCCATCTGGCTGGAAGGAGCGTGTGGCGTGAGGCGATCAGGATCCGATCAAGAGCACCGACTGTCCCGACGGAGGTTCTTGCACACGGCCGGCGCGGCCGTGCCGCTGCTGTTCATGGGGTGTGCGAGCGACCCACGGACGGGCAATAGGGCGTTACCCAGCACGTCGGTCGCTGAGGTCTCAGCAGCCAATCCCACCAGCAAGCCTAATGTGCTGTTCATTGTCGTCGACGACCTCAACGACTGGACGGGCTGTCTGGGAGGTCACCCGCAGGCGAAGACGCCCAATATCGACCAACTTGCGCGACGCGGAACGCTTTTCACGCGCGCTTACTGCTCGGCGCCGGCTTGTCTGCCGTCGCGCGCGGCCGCGTTGACAGGGGTCGCACCTTACCGATCGGGATGTTATGTGAACTCGCCGACTCAAACCTGGCAGGACATCCTGCTGCCGACGGCAGACCCGCTGCCGGCTCACTTGCGCGCCAGTGGATACGAGACCGCCGGTGCCGGAAAGATCTTTCACCATTATCAGAATCATCCTGCTTCGTGGGACGATTTCTGGCCCAGCAAGAATCTGCAGTTTCCACCCACCCATGTACCCGCAAAGGAATACCAGCCGGCCTTCGACAGGAAACCGCGACCCAAAAACTGGTACATGGAGTTCAATTGGGGGCCGCTCGACAAGGTCGTCGAGGAGACCGGCGACTGGATGAGCATGACGTTCGTTTCTCAAGAGCTTCAAGAGAAACGCGACAACCCCTTTTTTCTCGCCTGCGGCATCTATCGACCGCATGTCCCCTGGTTCGTGCCGCGGAAGTACTTCGACATGTTTCCGCTCGATCAGATTCAATTACCGCCGGGAAAGGCCGACGACTACAGCGACATCCCGAAAAGCGCCCCTCGCAGCGGCCCTTGCGTCTACTACAACGTTCTCGACGCGAACGGCTATCACCGGCAGGCTGTGCAGGCCTATCTGGCGAGCATTGCTTACGTCGACGACCTCGTCGGCCGCCTCTTGAAGAATCTCGACGGGAGCGGTCATGCCGACGACACCATCGTCGTCCTGTGGTCCGATCACGGCTGGCACCTTGGCGAGAAGCTGACCTACCGCAAGTTCACGCTGTGGGAAGAGGCGTGTCGCGTCCCCATGATCGTCGCCCTGCCGAAAAGTATGCGGGGGGACTACCGCCAGGGAGTCGGTTGCTCGCGGACGGTCAATCTTCTCGATCTGTACCCGACGCTCGTCGAACTGTGTGGGTTGAAAGCTCCGCGCCAGCGTCTTGACGGTCACAGCCTCGTGCCGCTGCTGAAGAACCCTGTGGCCGACTGGGAACATGGCTCTATCACGTCACACGGTTTCAAGAACGATTCGCTTCGCACCGAGCGTTGGCGATTCACGCGCTACGCCGATGGTGCCGAGGAACTCTACGACCACGACACCGATCCGTACGAATGGACGAACCTCGCCGGCGAACCCGCTTACGCCGAGATTGTGGCAACTTTGCGTAAACGGCTGCCACGGGATCCAACGCCTCAGGTGAAGACAAAACCCTTCGACTGGAGTGCGCATTTTAAGAAATATCACAAAGAGTTCCGCGAAAGGAAGCTCATGGAGCGCATCAAAAGGGATTGAAATTGAGAACGTCAAGAGTCATTCATGTAGTGAGTTGCCACGCGGAAGGCGAAGTCGGCGATGTGATCGTCGGCGGAGTCGCGCCGCCGCCCGGCGACACCATTTGGGAGCAGCGTTGTTTCATCGAGAAGGATGATCGTCTGCGGCGCTTTGTGCTCAACGAGCCCAGGGGCGGCGTGTTTCGGCACGTGAACCTGCTGGTTCCTCCCAGGGATCCCCGGGCCCAGGTGGGCTGGATCATCATGGAGCCCGCGGATACTCCGCCGATGTCCGGGTCGAACTCGATCTGCGTGGCGACAGTGGTGCTCGACACTGGAATCGTTCCCATGGCCGAGCCGGAAACAGAGCTGCTGATGGAAGCGCCGGGAGGTGTGGTCAAAGCGCGGGCGCTCTGTCGTAATGGCAAGGCGCAGCGAATCACGATCACCAACGTGCCTTCGTTTGCCGACAAGCTCGCGGCGCCGCTGGAAGTGGAAGGACTCGGTACGCTCACGGTCGATACAGCCTATGGCGGCGACAGTTTCGTAATCGTCGATGCGAAAGCGTTGGGATTCGAGATCGTGCCGGACGAAGCCAGCGCGCTTGTCGCGACCGGCATGAGGATCGCGGCCGCAGCCAACGAGCAGCTCGGCTTCCAACACCCCGTACATGCCGAGTGGAAGCACATCTCGTTTTGCCAGTTCGCCGGCCCGCTTGCGGAGGAGAATGGCGTGCTGGTGGGGCCGAACGCCGTGTGCGTACGCCCCGGCAAGATTGACCGGTCACCAACCGGCACAGGCTGTTCGGCTCGGATGGCGGTTCTGCATGCTCAGGGACGAATGCAGGTCGGGGGCCGCTATCGAGCGCGGTCGATCATTGGCTCCGAGTTCGAATGTGGAATCGACTCGTTGACTTCGCTGGGCAAAACGGATGCGATCGTGCCGACCGTTTCAGGCCGAGCGTGGATCACGGGAACGCATCAACTTATGCTCGACCCGGACGACCCGTGGCCCGAAGGCTACCGGATCGCCGATACGTGGCCGGCCCTGTGAAGGAGAAGACAATGCTCAATAGAGACGGGATTACAACCGCACGGCTACTTGTGTCCATCGCGACGACGTTGGCTGCCCTTTCTGCCGCGACCAACGCAACTGACGCCAAGCCGGATGCAAAGAAAGAGACGCACCCCCAAGCCCGCTTTGATCCTGTCATCAAGCACATCGAAGGCTGGACAGTTCACGTCGACCCGAAGTTGCTCGAAGGAGAGCACGCCGAGGAGGGGGCTCGGGCGCTGAAGATGCTCGCCAATCACTTGCAGCGCATCGCAATCCTGATGCCGAAAGACCGCCTCAACAAGCTGCGGGAAGTGGGGATCTGGATCGAGTACGACCATCCCGAACTCAATGTGGAACCGGGACCGTACCACCCCAGCGTCGGCTGGCTCACCGCGCGAGGCTACGATGCCCGGCTGGCGAAAAAGGTCCACGTCACGCGGGCGGCGTCGCTTCTGGAGCGGCACCATATGATCAAACACCCCGCCGTCATCCTCCACGAGTTGGCCCACGCCTATCACGACCAGGTCCTCGGCTTCGATGAGCCGCGCATCAAAGCGGCCTACGACAAGGCGATGAAGGCCGGCATCTACGACGAAGTGCTGCTGTACACCGGCCAGAAGGTCCGACACTATGCGGCGACCAATCACAAGGAATACTTCGCCGAAGGGACCGAGGCGTACTTCTACCGCAACGACTTCTACCCGTTTGTGCGGGCGGAACTCAAGGAACACGATCCCGTGCTGCATGATCTGCTGGAAGAAATCTGGGGCCCGATGAAGTGACCTCACGCCCCCATTCGCAGGGAGAACTGAACCATGATGACGAGCAACAGAATCAAACCCGTGTGGGCCCTGGTCGCCGTGGTGATAGCAGGATTCGCCTTCAATGCAGGAGCGGACGCCGCCAAGCCGCTGAAGGTCTACATCCTGGTCGGCCAGTCCAATATGCAGGGCCAGGCCAAGGTCGAGACCTTCGACTACATCGGCGACGACCCGGCCACCGCGCCTTTGCTCAAGGAGATGCGCGGTCCCGACGGCAAGCCGCGCGTCTGCGACCACGTGTGGATCTCGTATCTGACCGGCTCGCCCGACCGCGGCACGCTGGGCGAAGGGTTCGGTAAGCTCACGGCCGGGTACGGAGCCCGCAGGAATCCCACCGAAGACGGCGGCAAGATCGGCCCGGAGTTCACCTTCGGTATCACCATGTCCAAGGCGGCCGACGGCCCGATCCTGATTATCAAGACCGCGTGGGGCGGGAAGTCGCTGAGCACGGACTTCCGTCCGCCCAGCGCCGGGCCGTACGAGTTCAACGAGGCGCAGTTGGAGGGCCTCAAGAAACAGGGCAAGGACATCGCTCAGGCCAAGGCCGACAAGGCCGCCAGGACCGGCCGCTACTACACGTTGATGATTGATCACGTCAAGAAGGTGCTCGCCGACCCGAAGCGCGTCGTGCCGAGCTACGACGCGAAGGCCGGCTACGAGATCGCCGGGTTCGTCTGGTTCCAGGGCTGGAACGACATGGTCGACGGTGGGACGTATCCGAATCGGCGCAATCCGGGCGGCTACGCCAAGTACAGCGAGTGGATGGCGGACTTCATCCGCGATGTCCGCAAGGACCTCGGCACGCCGAAGATGCCGTTCGTCATCGGCGTGATGGGTGTGGGTGGTATTCAGGAAAAGCCCCACTACTTCAGACAGGCCATGGCGGCGCCTGCCGCGATGCCTGAGTTCAAAGGCAATGTCGCCGCAGTACAGACGGCGCCCTATTGGGACAAACCCCTGGCGGACATCGAGGCGAAGAATGGCAAGGTCGGGAAGGTGAGCTACTACCTGAGGAAAGGGGGCGTTCCGGGGAGGGTGGTGTCCAGTAATTACCCGATAGCCTACTCGCTGCGGAAACAATACTGGGATGCCCCCATCGAAGATCGCAAGATGACCAAGGAGCAGCAGCAGGCCTACGTCAAAGAGTATCGCGCCAAGCTGATCACCGCTCAGGATGAAGCCATGTGGAAACGCGGCGCCTCCAACGCCGGCTACCACTACCTCGGCTGCGCCAAGACCATGGCGCTGATCGGAAAGGCCTTCGCCCAGGCCATGCTGGAGATGCAGAAACAGTGACCGATTCGGCGGCCCTGGCCAACTGGGGTGTGACCCGGCTGATGAGGGAAATGAAGATCACTTCCGATCCCGCCTACATCCGTCATCGTGGGGCGCCGGTCATCAGCCTGTGGGGGTACGGGTTTAAACACCGAAGATTCGATGCGGGGGCGGCTGAG
>Ga0272441_10001655_pt1 | contig 47109 bp, 30 predicted proteins | sample SSMProp6N_FD_193582 | JGI IMG/M metagenome (GOLD analysis project Ga0272441, IMG submission 193582) | Marine sediment archaeal communities from Little Sippewissett salt marsh, Falmouth, MA, United States - SSM-Prop-6N | ecosystem: Environmental > Aquatic > Marine > Wetlands > Sediment ... | reverse complement strand
GATCCCGTGGTGGCCGGCACGGTCCGCAGGAATCGACAGGTCGTTCGCCAAGCGCTGTCGGTCCAGATGGAGTCGGATCCGAAGGAGCGGTCGGCGCGCGAACTCGAGCTTGCGGAACTGCACATGCGGCTCGGGCACGGACCCGCGGCGCGGCGGATCGGCCGCCGGCTCGCCGAAGAAGCCGGCGACGCGGCAGTGCGGGCCCGGGCTCTGGCGCTTCGCGACGCACCGTCCCTTCCGTCCGCGCCGATCGCAGGGAAGAGAACCGTGGCCGGCCCCAGCCCGGCGTTTCCCGGCCTGCCGCAACCATCGATTTCTGAGGAGGACCCGAAATGACGAATCGAGCAACAGGATGGATGAGCAGATCGAACCCGGTCGCGGCGCTTCTCGTGGTGGTCATGCTCTGCACGCCTTCGCAGTCCGTATTTGCGACGCCTGCGCCCGGCGAGATGTTGGCGGTGCGTGTAGCCTACGCACGCGACGGCGAGGGAGCGGTTGTGTCGCGAGAGGACGGCAACGGTGCGGTGACCGTGTACACCCGGGATGCGAATGGGAAGCTGGTTGCCATCGACTACCCCGGCGGCCCGGACCCCGATGTGCGCTTCTCCTACACGGCGGATGGCCTGCTCTCGACGATGTCGGACCACACGGGCGAGACTACGTTCCTCTACGACACATTTCAGCGCCTGACAGGGATCGACTATCCCACGGGTGATTTTGTCAGGTACGGGCTCGACAACGTGGGCAACATCACGGACCTGCAATATGGTAACTGGCTTGTGCTTGCGCTGACCGGGATCTACACGTACATCCGCTACGCGTTCGATGCGAACAACCAGATCACCTCCGTGGAGAACGTCTTTACCGGCGACGTTACGCACTATGAGTATGACGCGGCGAGCCGCATTGCGCGGCGCGTACTGCCGAACGGCGTGACCACGGACTACACGTATGACCCGGCCGCCAGGCTTGTCAGTGTCGTGCATAGGAAGGCCGATGCCGGCCTGATCTGCCGCTACGACTACACGCTGAACGCGACGGGTCACCGCACCCAGGTTATGGAAACCACGCCGCAGGGAACGCTCACGACATGGTACGTGTACGACGCGCTCCAGCGCCTTGTGCAGGCGAGCGACAGCGACGGCCGAATTGTCGCGTTCGTCTACGACGCGTTCGGGAACCGGTTGCGCAGGACCGAGACGTTCGACGGGGTCACGACCGTGCGCGAATACGTCTATGACAGGGACAGCAGATTGCTACGCACGATCCTGGACGGTCAGCCGGAGGAGTACTTCTACTACGATCGAACGGGCAATCTTGTGCAGCGCGTGCGCGTCACCGACGGGCGGCAGATCGACTATGTATATGACCACGAGAACAGGCTGATCCGTTACTGCGACGGAACGGACAACGTCGCGTATGTCTACAACGGGCAGGGCCTGCGCGTCGCCCGGATCGTCAATGGGGAGCGCACCAATTTCATCAACGATCCGAACCGGCCCCACGTGCAGGTGCTGGCCGAGACAGACGCGCTCGGGATCGCGACGCGCGTCTACGAGTGGGGCAACGAGTTGATCAACCAGGAGGACCTGGCCGGCGGCGCGCGGTACTACTACCTGCACGATTCGGTCAACGGCAGCGTTCGCAGGTTGCTCGACGCCGATCAGCAGATAGTGAACAGCTACCGGTATGCCCCGTTCGGCGCCGTCCAGGCCCAGACCGAGGGTGTCCCGAACGCGTATCGGTTTCATGGCGAGGTGCAGGAGCAGGAGACCGGTCTCGTGTTTCTCCGTGCTCGCTACCACGACCCCTCGACGGGCAGGTTCCAGACGCGGGATCCGTGGCGGGGGGCGCCGTTCAGGCCACAGACCATCAACCCCTACGTGTTCGTGGCGAACGATCCTGTGAATGCCATAGACCCCTCTGGGTGCTCGCCCGTGCCGTGGCAGCCCCAGAATATGGGATATGACCTTGCCGGCATGACTCACGAGGCAACCAGGGTCACGGAGGAAAAGATTGAGTACACGGGTTGGGGTTGGAAGACGGATCCGAGTGTATCTTTCGCGCCGGCAGGCGTGGGGCTCGCGAGCGTGGACGCCAGCGGCTTTCACGTCTCGCCCAGCCTTTTCGGGGTTTCTGCTCATAGTGATCAGGGCTTCCTGACGGAAGCCAGTTTCAACGACCCGATCTACGAGAGCGTTCGCTTCTCACCTCCTCTGGGGAGCGTGAAGGGTTTTGGGCCGAGCGCCGGATATTTCGAGTGGGGATTCTCGCGGCGGAAACAGCTCATCCCCGAGCTTCAAAGCGCCATAAGCGAGTGGAGCTCGCGCCCCGGCGGTGTCGCGCTGGACAAATCCGCGGCGGTCCTGTTGGACATCAACAACATCACCGGTGCGGCGTACGATCCGGACACGGGCCAGCTCCTGCTCTACGGGCAGGCGGACGGCTCGCCGTTCGCGCTGCCGCCGCCGCGGCTCGACGACCTGGCCGTGATCTTCCGTGCCTGCGCCAACGGCGGGATGCCGGTCGTGAGCATCGAAGATCCCGTGGTCTGGTCCCCGCCCGAGTGGCCGGGTCGGCATTGCTACACGGTGCGGTACGGGCTCTACAGCTGGAACTCGGAGACGGGCGCGCTCGAGGTCCTCGATGGAACGTCCAAAACCTATGTGGGGTACATCCTTTTCGAGAGTGATCGACTGATGAAGTGTCTCGGCTTGGGGCGCGACAACCGCACCGGGGCTCCCGTCGGCAGCAACGTGCCGGGCTATCGCAGCTGGATGGACCTGGCGTTCCAATACGGAGTGGAGGGCGAAACGGAGACGCGGTTCTGGTTCCATCCCGGCGAGATCGTGGTGGTGCCGGGCGCGGACGGAAAATCGATGCAGCTCGAGCGCGCGGACATGGTGCTGTCCACCGAATGCATGTTTAGCTCCAACGGCCAGGTAGAGAGCACGCCGGACGCCGAGTACTTCGCGAACTGGTTCACCGAGAACTACGATGCGATCGCCGAGGAGCAGGTCTCGTACGACGACGACGGGAACCCGCACAAGATCTTCAAGGAGCTCAAGCAGCTCGCGGGCGTGGTTGGCATCGTGAAGTGGGCACAGGACAATGAGATCCCCATGGACCTCAGTTTCCTCGAGGGTTACACGCCGCAGCGCTGCGAGTCGGCGGCGGCTTACACCCCGCGCACGACGATCACGGAGACCCGCACGTCCGGGCCGTGGCAGATCCGGCTGACTGTGCAGGGCGGCGTGAGCACGTGCCACGACCTGGTCCTGGGCATGGAGGGTGACCCCGACGCGCTGGCGAACGGTGCGCTCAGTTCGCGGGCGGCTGAAACAAATCTGGCCTGGACCTTCTCTCACGGGGGCGAGAGTTACAACGTCAGCGCGTTCTCGATCGACAAGAAGGAAAAGGACGGCGCGTTTCGACGTGTGGACAGCGACGCGCGGTTCCGGGTGCCCGGCCGGTTCCCGGTGGCATTGACCCGGTACTGGGATTCCTTCAGCGTCCGGCCCACGGCGCTTGGGTGGGGCTGGGCGCTCGAGCCCTACGCCCTTCAATTCAGGGGTCGCCGTACCCGGTTCAACCTCTGTGCACAGGAGTGGGAAGGGTTCGGTGAAATTTGGTACGTCGACCGTGCGAACGGCGGGGTCCACAGGATGGTGCCGTCCGGGATCTACGACGGAGAAACCGACCCGCTCGGGCTGGCGTCCCGGTTCGCGCCGGGCGAGGACATCCTGGTTTACCGCTACGAGACGAAGGACGTGCCCGGCCTGCTCTTCTCGGACAACAGCACGGGCATGACGATGCGTTTGGCCGACGGCGCGTTGCTCGACTTCGATCTTGCCGGCCGGCTTCTTCGTTGTGAGGACAGGAACGGCAACACCGTGACGTACGGGCGGGACTCGGAGCACAGGCTGGTGTCGATCGGGCGGCCGGGCGGCCGGACCATCACCCTGGTCTACGATCAGGCGTCGGGCCGCATCGCGAGCGCCCTGTTGCCGGACGGGCGTTCGGTGGCGTACAGCTACGGACAGAACGGCGATCTGGATCTTGTGCAGGTCGACCCACCTTCAGGGCGGACGATCCGGTATCTCTACGACGCGTCGCACCAGTTGCTGGAAGCACAGGACGAGAGCGGCCACGCGGAGGTCCGGCAGAGTTCGGACACCTTTGCCCGCTGGAGCAAGCGCCACGTCGCAGGGGTCCCGACCCCGTACGTGCGCAGTTACGACCAGCGGACACGAACCTCCCTGACAACGGGGCCTGATGCGTTCTCGCAGGTGCTGGACTTCAACGAGCACTATGACCTGACGTCCCTGACCGACTCGCGCGGCCAGACCGCGTCGTTCGACTACAACGGCTACCGCGACGTGATCCGGCAGACGGCGCCGGACGGCCGCACGTGGAAGTTTTTCTACGACGCGCGCGGGAACAGGATCGCCGTGGTCTATCCGAGCGGCCTGGCAAAGGTCAGGATCCTGGACCTGAACAACAACCCGATTCTTGTCTTCTACTCGGTTGCCGACGCGCACTTCTACGCGAGCTTCGACGCCGACCACGTCTTGACCGACCTCCTGATGGATGTCTACGCGGTCGGCTACACGGAGCTGGAATACGACGAGCATGGGAACTTCGTGCAGGTCACCGACGCGAACGGGAACGCCCGCACATTCGGGCACGACGCTGACGGCAACGTCGTATGGGCGCGGGACGGCCGGGGCAACCAGGTCTCGTACGCGCGCGACGAACATGGGCGTGTGGTTCAGATCGCCGACGCGCTTGGCCGCGAGACGGAGCTCTCCTACGACACGCGCGACAACCTGCTGCAGATCGCGACCGCGGCTGGGACAGTGGACTACGCGTACAACCCGCGAAACGAGCGGATCAGCGTGGCCACGGGGTCCCCGGGCGACAGGCACACGACGCTGTTCGCATACACGCCGCGCGGGCGGCTCGCGGTGGTTACCGATCCCGCGGGGATTCAGACGCAATACACGCGGGACGAGCGCGGGAACATCGTGGCCGTGATCCATGACGGCATCACGCGATTTGCGTACGAGTACGACGCGATGGATCGGCTGTGCGCCGTTGTATACGACGGCACCACGGGCGGCGCGCGGCCCGCGATCATCCCGCTGCAGCCGGCGGGCACCGAAGAACTGAAGGGCGCCGTGGCGATCCGCTGGCAGGCATGCGGCGACTGGGCCGGCAACGAGCTGGTGGTCCTGCAGTACAGCGTGAACGGAACGGACTGGTTCGAGATCGCAACCGTGCCTGCCGCAGACGGACAGTACGTGTGGGAAACGGGATTGCTCGTGAGCGGTACGGTCCAGCTCCGGTTCGTGCGGCCCGGCGACCCGGACTTCGCGGTTCCGGTCACCGCACAGTTCAAGGTGTTGAACGGCGGCGTGTACTACGTGAACGATGCGGAGACCGATGGGGACTGCTACTGCCGAGCGGCGGGCCGCCCGTACGACGGGGTCACCGTCACGGGGCTGACGCCGGACGACCCGGTCGACGCGTTGGCCGACATCACGGCCGCTTATCCGCTGCAGCCCGGGGATCGGGTGTATGTGGACGCGGGCAGCTACCTGCTGGCGAGCGATGTTGTGATCACCGAAGAGGACGGCGGGCATTTCCTGAAGCCCGTGACCATCTCCGGACCGACCAACGGGAACTCGGCCACACTGTGGCACACGGACCCGGCGGCATCGGACGCGTGCATCGTCGGGATGAGCTCCGGCAGCGGGGCGGGACTCGCACTGGAAGGCTTGGTTGTGGAGAACCTGCATCTCGGCGGCGCACGGCACGGGATATGGCTGCTCAACGCGGTCGCCTGCACGATCCGCAACGTCGAATGCCACGGGAACGGACTCGCCGGCACCCCGGGCGCGGCCGGTCTCGGCGCGGGCATCCGTGTCACGGGCGAAGGCTTGCACCTGCTCGAGAACAACCGCTGTCACGACAACGGCGCCGACGGCGGGGCCGGAGCGGCACCCGGCATGGACGGTGGGATCGGCAGGGGCTGTGGGATCCTGATCGAATCCTCGGCGGGAAATCTTATTCGCAGTAACACGTGCTACGCAAACTTCGGGTTCGGTGGCGCGGCAGGCTCGGAACAGGATCTGTGCGGGAACAGCGAAGGCATGGGCATTCTCGTGGAGACCGTGGAGTCGGCAGTACCGGCGAGCGACAACGAGCTGCTCGACAACGTGTGTTGGGGCAACAACGGGTATGGCCGGGACCAGAGCCTGGCGCCCGGCGGTGACGGGCTCGGCTACGGCATCGCGCTGGTCGAGACGACCGGCAGCGTGGTGGAACGGAACAGGACATACGACAACAACGGGTATGGCGGCAATTCGTGGAACGGGCAGACGGGCGCGAATGGCGGCTGCGGCTTCGGCATGGGGATCTACGCCCAGGATGATGTCGGCTCTCTCATCGCGCGCAACCGCTCGTACGAAAACGATGGGCAAGGCGGGTATGGCGGAGAGGAAGCGGGCGATGAGCAAGGCTCGGGCCTGGCCTGCGGGATCCGGGTGAACGGATGTCCGGATGTCTTTCTGAAGAACAACCTGATCTACGACAACCTGGCGGCCGCCCCCACGGTGTTCGGCGCCGAATCCGACGGCTTGGCGAAGAGCTGCGGCATCCTGCTCGAGGATTCGCCGCGTGCGCAGGTGCTGAACAACACGGTGTGGCGTAACTGGGGCGGGATTTACTGGGGCTCTGAAGGCACAGTCTGGGCAAGCCAGGTGTTCGTCGACGTGGGCTCGCCCGACTGTCGGATCGCGAACAACATCTGCGACGCGTACGACGCCGATAGCTACTGCATCTGGGTGGACGACACGAGCCAGCCCGGGCTGCAGTCCGATGCGAACCTGCTGTATGCCCATGGTCAGGGCTGGACCGGAGTGTGGTGGCCGACCGCGTATCGCGAGCTGGCGGACTGGCAGGCCGCGAGCGGCGGGGACGGCGCGTCGCTGAGCGCCGACCCGCTGTTCTACGATGCGACGGCCCGCGATTTTCACCTGGCTCACGGTTCGCCGGCGATTGACACCGGCGTTCTCGATGCGCTGGTGCAGGACGATGCCGACGCCGAGCCGCGCCCGGCTGACGGACCCGATCCGGACGACGTGGCTGCCCAGGACATCGGCAGCGACGAGTTCGTCGACACCGACGGGGACACGCTGGCCGATGCGATTGAGCTCGAGACGACCGGGACGGACCCGCACAAGAGCGACACCGACGGGGACATGCTACCCGACGCGTGGGAGTTGGCGAACGGGCTGGCACCTGCCGACAGCCTGGGGCCGAACGGGGCCGACGGCGATCCGGATACCGATGGCTACTCGAACATGGCCGAGTTCCTGGCCGGTTCGCACCCGAACAACAACAGCTCGGTTCCCGCCATGCCGCCGGCGATTACGGGCGCGGTGCCCGTCGAGACCAGCGTGCTGGCGATGGAGGAGGATGCCGTGCAGTTCTCCGTGTCGGCGGCGGATCCGAACGGGGATCCCGTGTCGTACGCGTGGCTGCTGGACGGGCAGGAACAGGGCACGGCTGCGACCTGGACCTTCGCGACCACCGACGAGTCGAGCGGGCCGGACACGCTGGTCCGGGAATACCACGTGGCGTGCGTGGTCGAGGCGGGCGGCGACCGGGCATCGCGGGAATGGACGGTGGTCGTGCGCAACCGCAACCACGCGCCGGTTCTGAGGGTGGTCTCGAATCTCTCGATCAGGGCGGGCGACGTCGTGACGCTGACGCCGGCCTTTTCGGATCCCGACAACGCGAACGGGGTGCCCGGTGATGACAACGCCTTGATGGTCAGCTACTCGGGGTGGATGACTGGGTCGAGCAGAATGACAGGGCCTGAAGACCGCGGCGTACACTACGTGACGATCATGGTTCAGGACGACGGGCAGCCGACGCTGAGCATCGCGCAAAGCGTCCAGATCAGTGTGGACGGCCCGAGGGTTACGACCAACGGGGTTCCGGAGGATTGGTTGACGCACTACCACTTGACGAACGCCGCGCCCGACGTCGAGGCAGCGGCCGACCAGGACGAGGATGGGATGCCGACGTGGCAGGAGTACGTGGCGCGGACCGATCCAACCAATGCAGGCAGCGTGTTCGAGATCGAGAGCTTCGCCGTCGCCCAGGGGGGTATGGAGCTGGTGGCGACCTGGCATGGTGCGACCGGATGCCTGTACACGGTGCGTACAACAACCGATCTGCTGGCGCCCGATTGGCAGCCGGATCCCGAGTTTAGTGCTGTGCCGGGCAGCGGCGTGGCTATGTGCTACAGCAATGCTGTGGCTGCCGCCGGGCCGACGAGGTTCTGGCAGGTTCTCGTTGAACGCGAGTGACGGGACAGGGAAGGGAGAGAACAATGAGTGTGCAATACTTGAAGCTAACATATGGGCCGGGCCGCAGGCTGCCCGTTGCAGGGCGGATTCCCGCGGAACCGGCGAAATCTCTGCGCGCGCTGAAGGCGGAGGCCAACGATGTGCCCGCGGTTTACGTGGTACGCGACAAGGATTTGCCTCGGTTGCGTGCGGGAGGCGATGGGATCGTCGACCGCGGCGTGAAGCACAAGGCGAAGGGGCTGTCTGCGTACCTGTTGGGCAAGCGCGGGATTCCCTTGATCGACGGCGCTTTTTCCTCGCCTGGGCAGTGTTTGCGAAGCACGCGAAAGCTGCTCGCCAACGCCGTGCGGCGCGGTGAGGAGAACGTCTACGTGGTGGGCGTGGATGGCGCAACCTTCTCGGATCTGTTGACCCGGGCGGGTACACCGCCCGGCGGCCCCGACTCGCGGCCGCCGGCAACCGCGTCGCGGCGGGAGGCAGCCGGTGTGATGCCGAGCCTGGCCGGTGAACGCATCGACAGGCCTCCCGCGGACGAGATTGTCCGCGACTCGGCGACCGCGCGCGCCCTCACCATGCGCGCGGCGCGCAGGGTCGAATGCCTTCGGCACTTGCGCAAGACGCAGGAAGTTGTGCGTACGTGCCGGGCTGCGCTCGAGCCATGCGGCGGCGAGGGCAGGTGGGCACCGGACAGAATCCAGGAACTACCAACGGGTCTTGCCGGATGTCTGGAGGAACTCGGGATTCTGTGCCTGCGCCCGCTCAGCTTCGGGAGCGAGCCGGCATTCACCGCGGTCGTGCGGTTGGCGGGAAAACTCGCGTACATGCTGGGGCTGATGGGTGCAGACCCGCGCCAAGCCCGCGACTTCTGGCGCGAGGGCCTGGAATCCGAGTTCGGACTCACGCTGGAGGCGGTGCGGCGGGAAATCGCAGAGCTCACGGAGGGCGCCGCCGCGAATGCCACTGCCGAGGCGCCCTCGCAGGGCGCTGCGTGAGGGCTACGCCACCTGCCGCCCATTTGCCGAGTGACATTGCATGGGGGGGTGCGTAGAATCGAGCACGACTGACGGAGCAGGGAAGCGTGGAGTCATGGCGGGAGCCCGCGAGGGTACCATACCCGGGCAAATGGGCGAGGAGGGCGCGCGCGATGCAGGCAATCGAGACGATCATGTTCTTCCTGGAGCAGGAAAACTCGGATCCGCTTGAGCGGTCTGTCTCCGTGTCCGGATACAGCGATTGCGAGGAGGCAGCCGACGGGCGGAGGCCCGCGGTCTTCGTTATCCCTTGGGACGCCTCCGACACGGTCAAGAGTCCGGTGTTCGGGCAACCGGTCACGGATGCGGGCACGAAGCCGCGCGGGTATGCCCGGCCTCTGGCACTGTACCTCTGCGGATGCGGAGGTCCCTCCCTCGTGCGGTTTGATGCGACCAGTCCCGGCCGGCTCAGGCGCAGCCTGAGCGCCCTTCTGGGGCGCGCAGAACCCAACGGGATATACTTCGTGGCGGTGGGCAGCGACTGCGACGCGCTGTGGACGGAACGCGTGGAACCGGTTGACTACTCGCGGCCCTTCCTGGCGGGCGTCGAACCGGATCCGGGGCTGGCGAAGAAGTACAGGGGGCGCGCGCCGGCGAAGATCCTGGTTCGCAAGCTCGTTGCGGCGGTCGCCCCGACGGAGGCGCCCGTGCTGATCATGGGGGAGACAGGGACAGGCAAGGAACTCGTCGCGCATGCCGTGCACGACGGGAGCCCCCGGCGCGGGGGGCCGTGGAGCACACTGAACTGCGGGTCGATTGTCGATACCCTCTTTGAATCGGAGCTGTTCGGGCATGAGAAGGGCGCCGCCACCGGTCTGACCAGTCAACGGGAGGGGTTGATGGAGCATGCCTCGACCGGCACGCTTTTTCTTGACGAGATCGGCGAAATGTCGATGCCGCACCAGGCGAAGCTGTTGCGGGCGCTCGAGGACGGCGAGATACGGAGGGTCGGTTCGGATGAGTCGAGGAAGGTGAACCCCCGGATTGTGGCGGCCACGAACCGTGATTTGGTCGAGAGAATCCGGGAGAACCGGTTTCGGGAGGACCTCTACTATCGCCTGGCTGTGTTCACGATCCGGACGCCCCCACTTCGCGAGTCGCCGCGGGACATCAAGATCATCGCGGAGGCGCTATGGCACGATGAAATCGGTGGTGCCAGAGCGCCCTTGACGGACCCGGTGCTCGACTATCTTGCCGCTCAGAAATGGCCGGGCAACGTCCGGGAACTGAGACATCTGTTGCTGAGGCTGAAGGTCTACCTGGACGCCGAGTCGATCCGCGTGGCCACTGTGGAATATCTCGAGCGAGTGCGGGATCTGCACTCCGGGGGTCTCTTCGCGGCGGCTCGGACGCCGACCGGCGGCGAGATGAAGCGGCACCGGGCTCAATGCCTGGCGCATCTGTCCAAGACGGACGAGGTCGTCAGGAAGTGCGAGGTCAGTCTGCGCCCGGTTCTGAGAGGCAAGGGCTCGGATGAGCGGGCGGCCCTGATCGTCATTTCGACACTTGAGTGGCCCCTGCGCGAACTTGAGTCGTTGGGGATGCATCCCTACCGATTCCACACGAGCGACGCGTACGGGGCGGCGAACCGGCTCAACGCCGAACTGGGTCAGTTTGTCGAGTTGCTCAGAGAGGATGTCGGCGGGGCGCGCCAGTTCTGGGAGAGCACGCTGCGCCGTCAATTCAAGCGCACCCAGAAGGCGATCTCCGCGGAGATCCGTGCCTTGGAGGTGTTGTGAAAGCCGAAGGAGCGTGCTTCGAGCTGCGGGGTGCGCCGGCAGGCGCAGGCATTCGGCAAATGCCAACTCAACGCGCGGGCCGATCTCAACGCCGCGCAGGCGGCAACTCAACGTTGGCGACGAACGCGCGCTCGTTTCTGCTGGGGCATCTCTGGGAATTCCGGCGGGAAGAGGTCTGTTTGCCGTGCAAACCACCGAATTGTGCGGAGCTTGGCACAGATTGTGCTCGGGCTAACGGTGGGGCGGATGACAAACGGAGCCGAGGGCTCGGGGAGGCACGATGAGAACGCACGGTACAGTTGGAAGCGCGAAGGGTTGCGGATGGCGGAGGATGGCCTTGGCGGCATGTTTCGCCGTCGGCCTGGCGGCAGCGCGGGCGGAGCAGGGCGCTGACAGGGGCGCGTCCGAGCCGGCGCCGGGGACGTACGACCCGAAACGGCTCATGCCCCTGGCGCTGACCGAATCGATCAAGCGTGACTGGGGCAGGCACCGTCGCTATTTTCTGGGCGAGGACAACGCGATGTCGGCCGACTTGGCGGCCGATCACCGCAACGTCGTGCACGTCGAGTACCGAAGAGGCGGCTGGGGGCATGGCGCCGTCGAGTTCACGTTCTATAACAACCCTCACGCCTGGCGCTACGACACGTCGGGTGCAAATGTGACCGTGGCGGCTGGGACGTTCCGGGCCTGCATCGAGACGGTAGAGAAGGTGCATGCGGCGGAGGAGGACGGCGGTGTACTCCTGTGGGAGACGCACAGCTTCTGGGCGCCGGACGTGGGACTGGTGCGCGAGTGCCAACGACTGCCCGATGGCACGGAGACATACACGCTCGAGCTCCTGCGGTTCGAGCGTTCGGCTGAGAGGAGGCGCGGAGACGATGCGCGAGGACAGTGAGAAGAAGCCGTTCAGCCTGTCGGTCTGCGCGGTCATCGAGGACGGACAAGGGCGCGTGCTGCTGCTGAAGCGGGCCGGGACCTCGAAGCACTGGGCGGGGTGCTGGGAGTTTCCCGGCGGCAAGGCGGAGGGGCAGGAACCGTTTGACCAGGCCGTCTTGCGCGAGGTGCGGGAGGAGACCGGGTTGACCGTTCGCCTGACGGATTTTGCGGGCTGCGTTGCGTTCTCTTTGAGTCACGTGCGGGTGGTCTATCTGGCCATGCATGCGATTCTCGAAGAGGGAGAACTGCGCCTGAGCCGGGAGCACGAGGCGTATGCCTGGGTGTCGCGGCGCGAGTTGAACGGCCGGGATTTGAGTCCGCCCGGCAGGAAGATCCTGGTCCAGATTGAAGGGGCGGACGGCTCACGATCGACCGACCGCGCGGGCGGCGGTTGACCGAAGTCGGTGTGCCCGGAGAGCGGAGAAGGGAGAGATCATGCCCGATTCACAGATATCGATGGCGGAGTTCACCGAGCACATAAGCGCGTACGAGGCCGTGCGGTCCGTCTACGATGTGTTCGCCCGAATACTGAGACAGGCCCTTTCCGATGCGGTCAACGACCTGGGAATCGATGCGATCGTGCAGGCGCGTGCCAAGACGATTCCAAGCTTCGCGGAGAAGATGATCCGGAAGCGCGAGAAGTACCCGCTGCCTGTTCTACAATTCACGGATTTGTGCGCTGCGCGCGTGATTGTGCCCTGCAAGGACGATCTTGAAGCGGTGTGCGAGTTCATCCGCCGCCACTTCGAGATCGAAGAGGATCAGGATGTCGTCGAGCGGCTGGGCGTCGAGAAGTTCGGGTACCGCTCGATCCATTTCATCGTGTCTCTGAAGCGGGGCGAGCTCCGGCACGTGCTCTCGCACCAGGCTTCAACGCGCCCCAGCCGGCGGGAGCGGCAGGAGTTCAGAGAGCGATGTCGTTTCCTCTATGCAAGGCGAGCACAGGAGGAAGAAAACGGCGTCACGCTGGCGCCGGGCCCGCGATTCAAGGCGGAGATACAGGTTCGGACCCTGCTCCAGCACACGTGGGCCGCGCTCGGCCACGACCGGATCTATAAGGGCGAGTTCGCCCCGCCCGAACGGCTGCAGCGCGACGTGAATCGTACGGCCGCATTGCTCGAGGAGGCGGACGAGGACCTGGCCCGCACGATGCGTGACGTTGACGGCTACATGACCTACTACGGCGCCTACATGCCGCGCGAGCGGCGCGAACAGGAGCGCGACAAGCTCAAGGCGATCCTGCCGCACGACCGGCGCAACGTGCAGCTTGCCTTGAAGCTTGCGCGTCTGCACGGGTCGCTGGAGGAATGGCCGGAGGCGGAAGCGACCTTGGCTCCGTTCGTCCGGCGTTGGGAACGTTCTGCACGGGGCAGGCTGGTCAAGCGGCTCATGGCGGCGGCGTCGGGCCCCGGCGACGAGGCCGCGCGCGCGCGCGCCTCGCAGCAGTTGGCGCAGCACCGGGACAGGGTGATGGGCGCCGTGCTGCTGGATTATGGGCGCGGCACATGGGAGCGCACAAAGAACACGGGGCGTGAGTATCTGCGTCTGGCCATCGCTCTGGCGCCGGACAGCGTGGCCGCGCGTGCGGCGCTGGCGGAGACATTCCTGGACTCCGGCGGCACCAGGGCGGCGCTGCGGCATTACGGCAAAGCGTTCGAGACGGAGCCGGCCGATCCCCGCGCGCTGAGCGGGTTTGTGTATTGCCGGATTCTGACAGACGGCCGGCTCGGGTTCCTGGAGTCGATGCGGCCGAGCCTGGAAGCCGGCATCGAACGCTGCCGCGCGCGTGCGCGGGTTGGGGTCGATCTTCCTCGCGCGTACTATGACGCCGGGCTCTTCGCGCTGTTGCTCGGAAGGCCCTACGAGAGTCTCGCGTACTACGCGAAGGCGGTGCAGCTCGGCGATTCGCCCGCGGCCGTGGAGCCGCCGCTGGAACGGGTTCTGCAGCTCGAGACGGCGTTGCGCCGCCGGCGACGAACGGGAGGCAAGGCCGGGCGCGTCCTTCGCGAGCGGCTTGCCGACCTGGCGTGCGTTCATCGCCTGCTGGTTGCGGCGAAAGTGGCGAAGCTGCATCACGCGGCCCGCGCAGCCGCCCACGATGTCCAGGCGCGGCGCGTCGACCGACAGCGGAAGAAGCTGGCCGTTGACGAGCTGCGTGCGCACAGTGCGGACCTCAGGGCCAGACTGGGTAGACGCGAATTCCTGCGGCAACGCCGGGCATTGCACAAGGAACTCGCGGAGTCCGAACAAGCCTGCCGAGACGCGGTCCGCTGCAGGCGGAAGTGTGCGGCCGCCGTACGGGCCGGGGCCGAGCGGTACCTGTCCGATCTGGTTTCCGCACGCGTGCCGAAGCTGGACATAGACAAGCCCGTCGTGATCGTGGCAGGCGGATGTGACGCAGATATCGAGCGGCGCATGAAGGAGTTCCGGACGCTGCTGCAGCATGCGTTCGATGGGTTCCGCGGCACGATTCTTTCTGCCGGCACAAGGGCCGGGATTGGTACGTTGGTCGGCGACCTCGTCACGCCGTGCGAGACACGCAAGATCGCTTGCCTCCCGAGACGTCGGCCGAGCTGGGCGGTGGTGCACCCGGCCTACGAGATCTACTATAGCGCGGGTGCAAATTTCTCGGCGCTCGAGCCCGTTCAAACCTGGGTCGATCTTCTCGGTTGTGGCTATGCGCCCTGGGATATCCGGGTTCTGGGGATCAATGGCGGCGAGATCTCGGGCCTGGAGTTCCGGTTGGCGCTGGCAATGGGCGCACGGGTCGGGGTGCTGCGCGACAGCGGACGCGCCGCCGGCCGGCTCGCTCAAGACCCGGAGTGGCACGATTCGAGGGGCCTTTGTCTGCTGCCCTACGATCCGGAGACGACACGCATCTTCGTACAGGACCCGGCGCCATCCCCGCTGTTGAGGGCGCATCGGGAGGATTTTGCGCGGCAGGTTCACGAGAAATATCGGGAGAACGAGCGCGGGCGGTTGACCAGGCAGGATCCCGCCACGGCCGATTGGGAGGCGCTGGCCCCCGACCTGCGCGCCTCGAACCTGCATCAGGTCGACAACTGGGAACAGATACTGCGTGCCGTCGGCCTCACGATCCGCAAGGCCACCCGGCTGCCGATCGTGCCGCTTGACTTGCAGGCCGACAAGTGGCAGGCGACGGTGGAGCGCATGTCTGAGATGGAGCATGGCCGCTGGAATGTGGAGCGGTTCCTGCGCGGCTGGCGTTGGGCTGAGAAGAAGGACGTGGCACGCAAGACGAGTCCGTACCTGGTACCGTGGTCGAAGCTCCCGGACGAGATCAAGGAATACGACCGCCGGGCGATGCGCAATCTGCCGTTGATCCTGGCCGAGAAGGGCTACCAGGTTGTGCCGCTTTGACTGAACTCGCTCGCATATCGCGCGAATGATCTGCTCAGGTCATTCGATTACTGCGTGTTGGCATCGGGAATGAGAGAATGACAAAAGACGGCCAGTTAGGGGAGCTCGGCACCCGGTTGGCGGAAGCGCGACATCATCGTGGGGTGACGCAGCGCGCTCTTGCCGAGTGTACGGGGACAACGCAGCGCCACGTAGCGCACGTGGAGGGTGGACGTGTCAATCCGAGTGTCGAGTTTCTGGTCGCCGCAGCCGACGCCTTGCGGACTGATGTCGGTTTCCTTCTGACGGGGAAGCGCGAATCCGGACGGGTGTTGGAAGCCTGGGGGCGTCGGCCGGTGGTGGTCGATGCGTTGACTCGGGTTCTGCGCTCGGCAGACAGTTCGCCGGAAGAGCGCGCAGCCGTACTGGACACGCTCCGTGACATGTCCTGCCTGACGCAAGAAGGCCCGCTCGGCCGTGTTATGGAGATTCTCTGCGAGACACCGGATCGGTTCCTGCCCTGGGAGAAGGTGGGCCGGAGGCTGGAGGCTCGCCTTTGGGAGGCAGTCTTTGCCGACAGCGGATTGGGCACGATCGTTCTGCCCGGCGTCGTCGAGCTGCTTCAGAACCGGGGCCTGCCGCGGGAGATCCGGCTCGGCATGGCGAATGTGCTGATGGTCTGCGCCAGCGACCGGCGTGTCCAGGAGCGGTTTGTGTGGCCTGTCCTGCGTGGGATCCCGGAAGACGCGGATACCGATGTGGCGATTCGTCTTGCCTGCCTCGTAGCTTTCGGTCTGGCGCGGCAGGGCACACACACTGCGGAGATTGTCGCATACACCAGGGACTTCTCGAAGCGGGAGTCGTTCCCCATGCTGCTTCGCAGGCAGGCCATCGAGAATCTCCGACGGTTGACCGAAACGACGGGCGCCGAGGCTGCCGTTCAGGCGTTGGTGCATCTCGTCAGGTCGGATGGCCTGGAAGCCGACCTCCGCAGGTACGCGTGCAGCCAATTAGCCATCGTTGTCCGCTGGAAAGGATCGAGAAGTGCCGTGTGCGAGCTCATCGCGCTTGTTGCGGATGCCGACCTGCCCGATGATCTCCATGGCAGGGCCATTGAAGAGCTGGCGGCGCTCCCGCCGGGGCCCTTGCAGAATCTGGCGGCCGATGCGTTGGCCGACCTGCTGACGAGGCGGCCGGATGATGAAGCGGCCGGCGATCCGACTCTGGTTCACCGCGTGATCGTGCGCTTGCGCGAGTTGGGTGCGGCCGGCGCGCAATCCGAGAGGCCGGCCTCGGCGCAGCGCCGGCTCAGAGCACTTGCGGCGTTGGCGTCGTTGACCCGGTGAGTTCGGTGGCATCTGGATGCTCATGGGCTATGGTTCCGTTTGAAGGTGTGTTCGGCAACGGCAGTTGCGGCAACGCCGTGCGGCGTCACTCGGCAGCCGTTAATCGTCAAGCATCCCAAGTCTGCGAGGGCAGCTTGTCGCGTTTCTGGTCGCGTTTGGACACCTTGACAATCACCCGCTGATGTGTTTCTCTTGGCGACCTGCCATGGGAACGTTCGCGCTTTTCGCTGCCGGGATAGCCGCATTATGGCTGGGGACGGAGCTGGTACTTCGGCGTGTGCCGCGGCTGGCCGCTTCGTTCCGGGTCTCCCCGCTCGTCATTACCGTGTTGCTGCTTGCCGTACTGACCTCGATGCCCGAGCTGTGCGTCTCTTTGTTTGCGGCCGTGCGCGGGCAGGCCTCGGCCGCGCTCGGCAACATTGTCGGCTCGAACCTGGTCACGCTCACGTTCGTCACGGCGCTCTGTGCGTTGTACCGTCCGATCGACGTGAGCCAACAGATCCGGGACCGGGAATCGAGCTGGATGATCCTGTCGGCCGCGCTGCTGTTGCTGCTCGCGCTGGACGGCCGGATCGGCCGAACCGACGGCGCCCTGCTGTGTGCCGTGTATCTCCCGTATTTCTTCGCGACGCTTCGTGACGCGAAGGGCCAGCGCAAACACGCCGGGCAGAAAGGTGCGGGCTGTCGTGCCCGGGACTATGGGCTCTTCCTGGCCGGGCTCGCGTTGATCGTGGTTGGCGCCGAGTTCCTGGTACGCAACGGTACGGCGCTTGCGCGCCGGCTCGGGATGTCCGACCTGCTGATCGGAATCACGTTCTTTGCGTTCGGCACCTCACTGCCCGAACTCGCGATCGCGTTCGGCGCGACGCTCAAGAAGACGGGCGACGTGAGTCTTGGCGAGACCTACGCCTCGAACATCTTCACGGGTTCCGTGGTCGTCGGCCTGATCGCGCTCGTGCACCCGCTCCCGGTCGAGCCGCTCATAACGCGGCTCGACCTGCCGCTGCTCGTACTGGCCGGGGTCATCCTGCAGATCTTCATCACGACCGGCCGAAGACTCGTCCGCTTCGAGGCTGTCGCGATCATGGCACTGTACGCGCTGTTTCTCTGTTCGCATTTCTTCGGTTGGCATTTGAGTCTGCCGTGAGAATAGGGGAGCGGGCTAGCCCTGCAGCATAGCATCGACTCGGCTCAACACGGTTTCGACCCAGCCGGGATCATCGGGCGCAACGCGCAGCACCTGAAAGCCGTGTGCCAGGCCGTCATCTTCCACTTGTTTTGAATCGTCGACATGAAGGTCTATCCCGAAAAAATGTGGACACTTCACGGGGCATGCGCGGGGAAGCAGGCCCCTCTTCCCCAGCTCGACCTCGTGGAGTTGTTCGTTGATCACATTCGAAATGGGGATTTCGCACGCGGCGAACCACGCAAGCAGGTTCTGTTTGCCGCGCATCGAATTCGTATAGATCCAGATTTCAACGCCTCTCTTATGGAGAGTCGTCATGAGTTCGCGCGCGCCACGGCGGAGCCGTTCTTCGATGTAGCCACGTCTCAAAGGAGGCAGTGCCTCCTCAATCGGCATCTGCGTCTTGTCCGGGATCAGTGTGTCATCCAGATCAAATGAAATCCGCATGCCTTCCACTCCTATTGCATCGCCCGGCGCCTGTCATTTCTCGTCGTCGTTCGTCAACGTGCCGCCGTAGCGGCGCAGGAGTTCGATGAATTCGACGGGCTCGCCGCCCAAGCGGATCGGTTCCGTCAACACATCGAGCGGCGTTTGCCCGTAGCCGGTCCGGGCATTGACATCCGCGCCCCTGGCCAGGAGCAGCTCGGCCGCGCCGCGCTGCTTTTTCATGGCCGCGGTATGGAGCGGGGTCCATCCGGAAGCCGTTGCGTGGATATCCGCGCCCTTGTCCAGAAGCAGCGTGACGAGCTCGACGTTGCCACTCGCTGCTGCCGCGTGCAGCGGCGTGGCGCCCTGCTCATCGGCAAGATTCACCGTGGCGCCGTGCGCGAGCAGCAAGCGCGCGAGCGCGATGTTGCCTTCCATCGACGCCCAGTACAGCGGCGGCCTGGCTTCGGTACAGGAGCAGTTCCGCAAGTTCGACATTGCCGCAGTACGCGGCATAGTGCAGCGGACATGCGCCGGACCCATCCGGGGTCTCGGGCGCCGCGCCGTGGTCCAGCAGGATGGCGACCGTACTGAGGTGCCGGTGACGACAGGCTTTGTGGATCGGCTTGTCCCCCACCTGGAGTAGGTCGAGAAGCTGCCTTTGTCGCTGATCGCGCCGACACGCTTGGTCAGCGCCCGGCAGACTCGCGCGAGCAGGCTCCACTCGAAGTCGGCAGGTCGGTAACGGTTAGCTCGAAGGCGGTCTCGCTGTACTTGCGCAGGCGCAGCTCGACACCGTTCGCGTCATGCACCATAGAAGTCCTCCAGCCCGGAAGCTGCAGGCGCATTATGGAAGATCACCCTCCGGCCGTCTCGTTCGAGACCGCACCGGGATACGCCTGGAACAGGGCATCGACCTGCTCCCGGGTACAGTCGATGCTGGTGAATTCCAGCTCGAACCAGGACGTGTCACCTTCTCTCTTGGCGAACCGGTTATAGAGCTTCCAGAAATGGTGGGGCAGTCTCTGCCTCTGCGATTCGGACAGTTTTCTGAACACGTGCGGGTACTTCTTGATGAAGACCGCGATTCTCGACTTGGGAAACTCGTGCTGTTCGACCAACATGATCCAGTAGAACAGCATCGCGAGAAGGTTCACGTACGCATGCCGTTCGCCTCTCTCTCCCTGCGCGACGAGCTCGTCCGCCCTGAAGACCATGCGTCCCTCTCGGTCGTACGGGAAATGCCCACGGATCGTATGCAGGGCTATGGAATAGAGCAGGGAGGTATACAAGTTGCCGAGCAACGGCGAGGACGGGTTGCCCGGGGCCTTGTAGATATTTCCCTTCTCGCCTTTCGCCCCGATCAACTCCAACTGAAACAGGAGTCGTACGAATTTCTCGTTTATCCGTATGCGTCCGTCGCGCGTGACGATGTCCGTGGGAAGGATTGCCGCCGTGAATTCGCATACTTCAATTCCGTCAGCGGCCAGACCCGGCATGGATCCGAAGGTCTTCTGATAGCGTGCCATGGTTGAAGCAAGATCCTCCTCGGACGTTATCCCGAGAGAACCCGCGAATGCCCTCAGCTGGTCTCGCACGACGGCCGCTTTCGAGAACTCCTCGCGGGCAGCGTGCTGCTTCATGCGCTCAGCCATCCGATGCATTGCATAGTATGGCTTGAGCCGCTCGGGCATGTCATGCTCCGCGACTGTCCTGAACGCCTCTCTGATGTCACGAACAACATCTGCGCAGTCAGTCAATTCCACGCCTTCGATACTCACGATGCGCTGATATGCCGTATCTCTGAAAGCGATCGACCCTTCGTTCGATCGACGCTCCGAGCGAGCGCGCCGTTCGGGCCGGACCGGAAGACGTTGTTCGGACGGCATCGACGCAAAGCGGTATGATTGACTCTGCAGAAACGAATTCATCATGTGAATCCTACCCGAGCGACGGTGGGAAGGCAAGCGGGGCGCACGGTCCCAAGGCCGCGAGCTCGCCTCGCGGCTTTGGAATGGTTGATAGTTGATGGTGGGAGAAATGGTGTGTTAGAATTTATTGGCCGCAGGCCATCGCAGGCTTCGCCGACGCTGCAGAGCCGACCCGCGGGGGGGGACGCCCGATGCGAACGCGGAAGAAGGGCACGGAGATTCAATGGCTGGACCGCGCGAAGCGCGCCATCGCCGCCGGGCGGCTTGGCGCCGTGATCCAGTGCGGCGGCCGTGGCCGCCGCGTGGCGGCCCGCCAGCCGAAACCGCTGCTGATCTTCCCGAACGGGGACCGGCCGCTGAGCAACGTGATCGGCGATCTTCCGGACACGATTCAGATCTACCTGCATCTGCTCCGCGAAGAAGTGCCCAAGTACATGGAGTTCCTCGCACGAAACGCGGGGTTTGGCCACAAGGTCAGCTTCCTCGTTCAGCAGGAAGACAGGCTCCTGCAGAGGCAGGGCAGCCGTCTGGTTCCGGCACGCTATCCTGACGGCACGGAAGTCACCGCATCCAACGGCTCGGCGACGTTCATCCGGCACTTCGTCAAGGCGCCCGAGTTCCTGGCCCTGATCGACGGGGCCAAGGTCGGAATCGCGCCGCAAGACCTCGCCGCCGGCCTGGCGGTTCTCATGCGGAACAAGCCGCTGGAAGCCGTCGTCTTCACACGCGCCCTCCAACCCGCGGAGATCAAGCGTGAGCTCCGCAATCGCCGAGAATCCCATACCCGCTACGCGCGGTTGAATGCCGAAAAGCAGCGTGTCTACGAGCATCCGGGCCCCATGCCGAGCCATGTCGTGCGTAGTCCCCGTTGGGTCGCTTTGGCAGGCGTCTATCTGGTCCGCTCACGTGCCTACGAGCGCAAGACGCGCCGGCTTCGCGGTGAGCTCAAGGAGTCGGAATCCGCGGACACGCTGTTCGAGGGGGTCGCCTATCATTTGAAGTTGGCAATGACGCTGCGCGGCTACAACGGTCGGAGGTCGGGACTGTCGTTTACGTGCTTCACCCCCAAATGGTACGTACCCGGCATCAAGACACATCTCGACATACGGCACTATCCAAAATGGGTCAAGAAGGGTGTATTCGCATACAGAGATGAGCCCGACTATCACTGCGGGGCTCCCGCACAGCGTTGAGTTCGTCGTCACGCATCGATGTTGCCATGGCGGTCTACTTCTTCATCATTCGGCACGCGGAATCGGAAGTGAATGCCGATCCTGAATCGCGCGCGATTTGGACGGGCAGAAACACGTGGAGCGAGTTAACCGAGCCAGGCAAACTGCAGGCGCGCGACCTGGGCCGTTCACTGCGCAACGTGCCTTTCGATCGGGTGTTCTGCTCCCCAACGGTCAGGACGCAGCAGACGGCGCGCTATTTCTGGACGGGCCTCGGCCGGTGTTGGCCGCACCTGGCGGTGGCCATGGAACTTGCCGAGCTCGATCACGGCGCGTTGGAGGGCAAGCCGAAACGGGAGGGCAACTGCGGTGCGAAGCGCGACTTCTGGCGATTCGTGCCGGAGGGCGGCCGCGAGTCACAGGAGGCCGTCGCCGTTCGAGCCGGAAACTGGCTGGCGGCAACAGCGGATGCTTTGCAGGGCGCAAATGCCGTTCGACTGGCGGTCATCACCCATGAGAACGTAATGAAGTCGGTCCTGGTACACATGCTCGGGTTCGACAACGAACAGCTCTACCACATGCCCTTTGCGCCCTGTGGGTTCTTTGTTCTGATGCGTGAGCAGAATGCGTGGCGGCTGGCGAGGGAGGTCCTGCCCAGCCACGCCCGGCACCTGCGACTGCCGGATCCGCACGACAATCACAAATCGGCGGTGACGGACCGCGATGTCCCCTCGTGAAGCGTCCTTTGTTGCGGTCCGCAAACCCGTCGACCCTGGCCCTGCATGGCGAGATGACGGACGGATACGGCACGGGTCCGTCGGGCAAGTCATGCGGCGAGCGGGCGGAGCGCCGGGCTTTTCCGATACCGCTCATCTCCGCTCGAGCGGAATGCATGTCCAGGCTCCCGAAAGAAGCGAATCAACGAGCGAACCCAGAGCTGACTTCAACGGCTTCTTGCGTGGCATGATCACCTCCAGTCCATCACGACCCATCTGCACGGCAGCGAACCGCCTGAACCTGGTCGCCAGTGGCTTCTCCAGATCGGATCATCGGGCATCGCGAATGCTCTGTCAAGGAGCGGCGGGGAGTCCGGGCGGCGATCTCCGGAAGGCTGGCGGTCTTGTGGTTCGGCCCCGGCCCCAGTCGGCAGGAAGCGGGTCATTGTCCTCAATCCCGCAGACGAGCCGGATGCTCCTGAATCGGAGGCTTGCGGTCTGGGCCCGGCGACGCTGACGCTTGTTCGTGTCTTGCGACGAGCTACTCGTCCCACGCCGCAAGAATCTCCTTAAGCTTGTCTGCGAGCAGATGTTGGGCGAAGTCGTGGGTTCTGCTTACCCGCTCGTGCATTTCCGCCACCAGGGGCCGGAGCGACTGGATGCGCTCCTGAGCAACGAACTCTGCCACCTCTGCTCGCTGGGGATAGTCGTTGAGCTGCGGGTCAAGAAGGAGGTCCCGGGCGTACTCCTCGACGCGTTCGGGCTGTCGCGACGCGAGTAATTTGATGGCGTCCAGACGGCAGTAGCCGTCGATTTCGCCATTCGTAACAACCTGTTCCACTGCGCGTGCCACGTCCGGTAGATTGATGCTTCGGGCGCCGTCCAGCAAGGCGCGTAGATACGTATGATCAGACGGAGGGGGGATCAATTCTTCAAGAACCCTGCGCTGGAAATCCCTGTAGTCCGGTGTCTTTTTTCGCCAGGAGTGCCACTGCCCTGCCTCGGGCGAGTTCCGATTCGTCTGCCCACGCCATCTCATAGCAGATGCTCAAGAAGGCTTCAGGAATGGTTTCCTTCTTGCTCAAGTACGAGACCAGTGCCACGCGTTGCGCCAAGTCATCGTGTGCAGCGATATCTTCCACGAGGCTGGCAAACGCAGCTCGTGCCAGCCGCGACTCAAGGAACCGCAGAGCTCCATCCGCGGACGAGGAAACGCCCTTCCCCTGGAGGGTCTCAACCAACGGTTGCACCAAGGCGCTATCATTGCCCCGCTCCGCAATCTTGAAGGCCACCATCGGCCCTAACGGCGCGCCAATGCCTTCAAGAATCACTTTTCTGGCCACTGCCAAGGCGCCATCCGGCTGCGTTCTGTGCACGACTTCCATTGCCGCTTCGACCTCATACGGATCGTCAAGTTCACCGGCCAGCAGCGCCTCAGCTGCCGCCGTGCCGGCATTGCGTCTGATCAGCTCGGCAACAATCAGTTCTTGTTCGTCCGGATCACGTTCAGTCTTGAGTCTGCCGACCAGTCGCGCTCCTGAAACAAGCCGAAGACTTCCACAACGGCGAAGGAGTGCGAACACGATTCTGCCAATCACAAGGACGATGACTAGGCGAAGGACAATGAGGACCGCTAATCCAAGCCCGCCAGCTGGCGTAACATCAACCAGCGCCCAGCCAAACGCATAGTCGGTGTCAGCTATGTCGAGAACGATGAGCAGCTGGTCGAAGGTGAAGAGGAAGAACCCCAGCAGGCTGGTAGTCGGGACAAACGCCAGAAGTGTTCCTGCTTCCCATGCTTGTTCCCTCTCCGCGACGACTCTGCAGAGGAACTCTAGTGCGGCGTCGACCGCTTGGCAACAGATTTGCCGTTCGGGCAAGAGGAGGCCGGGCTACCCCCCTTCCTGCCAGCGGCGAAGAATCGCCGCTGCTCACCCTTTGCCTGTCTTGACAACAGGCCCGTGTTGTGTTTGCCTGGATCGCCCGCCATGGGTGGATTGCCTGTCGCGGGATCTGCATTCCGTTCGCCGGTTCTTCGGTCGGCAGGTCCGCCCGCCGCAACTTGAGGATCATGAAGATGCGACGTGCAGGAAGTGCCTCCGGAAGAACGCGGCGCGTGCGTGCGTGCCGGATTCTGCTGCCGCGCGTGCTCTCCTCCGTTCTGCTCTACGGATTTGCCGGTGGCGTCGCCGCTGAAACGCATGTACTTCGGCTTGGTACGGGCCCGAAAGGTGGGGCGTATTCCGCCCTCGGTGAGGGCCTGAAGCGCGTGCTTGAGCAGCGCGGATCCGGTCTGGCGATCCGGTTGGTGCCCAGCAAGAGCTCCGTCGAGAGCATTGGAAAACTCGTCGCGGGCGAATGCGACTTCGCGTTTGTCCGGAATGACGTTGCCGCTGCGGCCTACAAGGGCACCCTCCCGTTTGACAAGGGCTACTCTGGGCTGCGCGGGCTTGCCTCCCTGTACACCGAGACCGTGCAGATCGTTGTGAGAGAGGCAGCGTGGATTCGGCAGCTTTCCGACCTAAAGGGCGAACGCGTTGCTGTGGGCCCGAAAGGCAGCGGCTCGGAGGCAAACGCCGCCGCAATCCTCAAGGCTGCCGGCATCAGCTACGGGGACCTGGCTGAGGTGGTCTACGCGTCGCTCAACGATGTCGAAGATGGGTTGGCTGCCGGGACGATCGACGCGGTTTTCATGACTGCGGGTGTGCCGACTCCGGCAGCGCGTACGCTTCAGAATGTCTGTCTTGTTGCGATCCCGCCCAAAATCCTGATGAGGCTTCGCGAAGAGCATTCGACCTACGTGGGCCAGAGATTGCCGGTTGGCACTTATCCCTGGCAGTCGGAAGAAGTCGCCACTGTCGGGTTGCGTGCACTGCTCCTGACGCGCAGTGATCTCTCGCGGCGCGACGCCTTGACTATAGCGGCCGCGGTTTTCTGTTGCACGGATACGCTGAGCCACTTCCATCCGATCGCGGAGCAGATCAACCGTATGCGGGGCATGCAGGGCATGCCTTTGCCTTTGCATCGCGGCGCCGCGCACTACTACCGAAGAAGGCGCCTATTCGATATCGCCGCGTTCGCCGGTGTCTTCTCTCTGGTCGTCTGCGGGCTGGGTTTCCTGCGGTATCGACGGCGTCGTCTATTACGGGCGGCGCGGAACGCGCGCCGAGAGACCTGCTTCGAGGTGACGGTCGTCTTAGCAGGGATCCTGGCCGGGCTTGTCGGGCTTATGTGGCTCGTGGAGGGGCCGCACAACGAGGATTTTGCGAGACTGGGATCCACGCTGCGGTCTCTTATCCTTTACATGATGAGCGGGATGGAGCATTTCGCGCCGAGCACTGTTGCCGGAAAAGTCATCGCGTGTCTGATGGTGGTCATCGTCCTGGGAATGACGGGCGGGCTCGCCGGCTTGATCGCTTCACGATTGATTCACCGCAAGGAGGAGCCCGTAGCGCCAGAGCCACCTGCGTATCGACACGATGTCTTTCTGAGCTATCGCAGGGAGGATGGGGCGGCAACGGCCCGCGCATTTCAGGCGCGGCTCAGCGCAGACGGCTACAACGTCTTTCTGGACGTCGACGACCTCAAGACCGGGAAGTTCGACGACGCGCTTCTGCGGCACATAGAGGGCGCGAGAAACGTGCTTCTCATACTTTCGGTCGGGAGTCTCGACCTATGCAGACGGGAAGACGACTGGCTGAGGAAGGAAATCGCGCACGCAATAGCGCGAGGCAAGAACATCGTGCCCATAATGATGCCCGGATTCGCCTTTCCGGTTGCCGCGACGCTTCCCGAGGAAATTCGGGAAATCCCTCTGCACAACTGCGTCGAGTACTCCCACACCTTTTTCGACGCCATGATGGACCGGGTCAAGGAGTTCCTGGCTGCGGACGGGGACGGATGATCGCTCACCTGCCGGCCTCGTGCCGGCTGATCAGGAGGCGGACTGCGCGAAGCGTAGCTCGACAAGCCGCAGGGCGCATTGGAGAATCTCGTCCTTCGTTCGATTTCGATCGTTCAGGGCCAGAAACGCCTCGAAGGCTTCTTGTGAGAGGCGCATGTGATACTCCGCCCGCAGCTCGCGCCAGACTGCACCGGCCGTGCCGCCGCTCGCGCCGATGGGGATGACGAATGCGCCGTTTGCCACGGCGATTTCGTACTCCTCCCGCGTGCCGCCCGAGCCACCGACAAGCACGGTAATGCCGACACCGCGTAGGAAGGTTTCTCGCAGCGCGTGTCGCCGCCTCTTGTCGAGCGAGACCAGCTGCATGAGCCGGCACCGGCTGGCCGCGATGTCCTCGCCCTTGTCGAAGAGCGCTTCGCATGCCCCTCGGTAGAAAGCACGTCCAACGTGTTTGGCGTTCGTGGCGAGGATCGCATGTCCGGCTTGCGCCAGGCGTTCGCCCAGCCGCCGGCAGAACTCCGACCAGTCGTTGCTCTCTGTGTGCAGCGATCCGGAGATGGCCACCCGGAGAAGATCTCTCTCAGGCCCCGGTTCGTGCCTCGGCCTCTTGCCCCGAGGCAGTGCGGCAAGCGCGTTGGATACAAACCGGAAGAGCCGCTCGAGCGAATCCTTCTCGTGCGTGATGCACTGGGTCTGGCGCAGCGCTCTCTGCAACGCGTGTACGTCCAGGTCCACGGCATAGACGAACACCCTGCCGTCCGGCTTCACACCGCTCAGGATGTCGTTGAAGAAGCTGTCCCACTCGTAGCGAACCCAGCGGGAATCCAGGTTCGCCGGCGAGGTGCCGACCGCGATCAGCGTTTTCGCCCGATCCAACGCGTCGTCGATGGCGCGCTTGTACCGGGTCCTTTCTGGCGATCTTCGCCAGGCGAAGCTCGCCCTTCTGTATCAGTTTCTCGAGCAGGGGAGGAAACAGGTGCAGTTCCTCGGTGGGGCCGAAGCAGAGCCATTTCCCGGTCACCGCCGCGGCGCGGCGTTCCCGTTCGCCGGCGTCTGTGGGCACGATGTTTATCCAAGTCGTGTCCTTGTATATCATCCCGCTCAGTCTACAACACACCCACGGAGGGCGCAGCATGAAAACCTTCCACCCGAAGTGCTTCCCAGCCCGCCGGTCTTGGATGAAAATCGGTCATGTCAGGGAGGCGGCGCCCTGCTGCGGTGCGGCACCGAAAGGCTGCTGGGGTGTCATTACGGTCCGCTCCCGCCAAGCAGCGTCGTGTTCGGCTCGTCGCGGTATCTGAGCGTCTCGTATTCCTGCGGCAGCACGCGGGCTTTCAGGTGGCTGCCCCGTCCGCGCGCGGGTCGCTGTGCCACGGCCTCCCGGAGCTCGTCGTTTTCGATGGCGACAGGCACGGCGGTGCCCCCGATCTCGGCCGTCAGGTCGTCGTCGAGGTAGTAGCCCCAAGCCTTGCCGCAGGCGCAGCGGCGCAGCTCGAGCATGCGCAGCTTCTTCATGTCCAGACATTCGGGGCAGTAGATCAGTTTGATGTGTCCCCCGGGGTGGTCCGCGGATCAGATCGGTCACCATGTGGTCCGGATGCCGCCCGACACGGACTCAAGGCGAAGAATGTACTGTACGTGAACCGGAAGTCCGTGTCGAGGAATGGGTGCGCTTTGGTGATGGCGGGGCCGGGATCGTCCTGTCCCCTGCCTCCGCAGTGGCCGGATCGATCATTGTGCCGTCCGGCTTCTCCCGCTAAGATCAGCGTGGGAAAGATCGTAGGCACAGAGATCTGCCGGTGCAACCTGAGGACCATGCGATGCGAGAGGGCTCCCGCAGCGAGGAGCGACCCGGCGCTTCATTGCCGCGTAAACGGCTGTCGACACGGGTTGTTAAAGTCTTCATCTCCTCCACATTTCGGGATTTCCAGAAGGAACGCGACGAGCTGGTGAGGAAGACGTTCCCGATGCTTCGGGATTACTGCACTCGCCGCCGCATTCTCTTCATCGACGTGGATCTGCGCTGGGGCATAACAGAGCAACAGGCGCAGGCCGGCGAGATTCTGCCGATCTGTCTGGAGGAGATCGACAACAGTCGCCCGTTCTTCATCGGTCTTCTGGGCGAACGCTACGGATGGGTTCCGACGCATATCCCTGCCGACCTGCTCCGCAAACATTCCTGGCTGAGCGAACATTGGGGCAAGAGCATCACCGAGTTGGAGATCGTGCACGGCGCCCTGCGGGACAGCGCGTTGTTAGGCAGGCGCTTCTTCTATTTCAGATCCCCCTCGTACCATCGCGGTTTGCCGTCCGCCGAGCAGTCCGATTACGTGTCGTCCGACGAGACATCGGTCTCGAGACTTACCCGGTTGAAAGACCTGATACGGCGTGAGGCGCGTGAGGCCCGGGTCAAGCTGGTGGAGTCGTACGATGAGCCGGCGGAACTGGCCGAACTGGTCTATGCGGACCTGAAAGCGGCGATCGATGTAGAGTTTCCCGAGGAGGAGGCATACGACGAGTTAGACCAGGAGCGGCTCGCACAGGAGATGTTTGTCGAGTCCCGGGCAAGCATCCTGGTGGAACGCGCGGGCCCGCTCGAGGAGCTTACCGAACGGCTCTGTGCCCAGCCGTTCCCCGTGGTTGTGACGGGCGCGCCGGGCTCCGGCAAGACGTCGCTGCTGGTGAGCCTGGCGCTGAGGCTCGCCGCAACACGACCTGCGGCCAAGGTCTTCACGAACTTCGTGGGGGTCGGCGCGAACAGCACGGACTATGTGCAGATCGTCAGGCGCCTGCTGGCCGAGTTGTCGCCGGCGCACGAGTCGACCGCTCCGCCTCCCGAGGGCCGCGATGAGGTGCTGGCGTATTTCCGGCATGTTCTCGCCGAGCTTCCGGCCGAGCCGGAAGTGTTCGTCGTTTTTGACGGGCTCGATCAGCTGGCGGACGTGGAAGAGGCGTTGGAGTTCGGATGGCTGCCGGACGGGTTCCCCGAGCATGTACGCGTCGTGGTCTCGGCGTCTTCCGAGCGGGCGATGGACATCTTCTCGCGGAGGGGGTGGCCGACATTCGCGTTGCCGACGCTGACGCTTGCGGAGCGGGAGGAGCTTGTCTCGAGGTATCTGGCGCGATACGGCAAGGAGCTCGATCCCGGTCAGGTCGACAGCATTTTGGAGCCGGAGCAGGCCGCATCGCCGCTGTACCTGTGCGCATTCCTGGAAGAGATCCGGATCTTCGGCGATTTTACGAAGCTGAACGATCGGATCCGCTACTACCTGGCATCGCGAGATGCTGTGGCACTGTACGAGAAGATCCTGCAACGGCTGGAAGCCGACCACGATGAAGCGCATCCCGACCTGGTCCGGCGTGCGTTCTCGTTACTCGCCGCTTCGCGACACGGTCTGACCGAGAACGAACTGCGGGACATGCTCGGCGTGCCCAGAGTCGCCTGGTCTCATCTGCACCTGGCGATCCGGGAATCGCTGACGAACACGCTTGGGTACATCACGTTCTTCCATGGATACCTGAAGAAGGCGGTGGAAGATCGCTACCTGCGGGACGCCGCGGCGAAGCGGGCTGTGCACCTGGAGCTTGCAGACTATTTCGCCGGGACGGGAGACATCGACCGCAAGGCCGAGGAGCTGCCCTGGCAGCTGACGCAGGCGCAGGCCTGGCCGCGACTGAGGGACAGCCTGAGTCGGTTCGACGTGTTCATGAAGTTGATGCTGCGCGGGCGCCAGTTGGAGCTTCTACGGTACTGGCGGATGCTGCAGCCGCAGTATGACATTGCGGCGACCTACACCGAGGCGCTGGCTCGATACGAGGCGACGAATCCAAGCCAAAGTCGGTTGGAGGCGCGCTTGAGGAGAGTGTCGGAGTTCTTCACGCGCTGCGGTCTGGTCCGCGAGGCCACGCCCATCCTGGAGAAGATCAAGCAGCTCGATGACGAGACATTCAAGGACGAGTATCTCGGCGAGCTGGAGGCAGGCAGAATCGACAACCTGCTGGCTCTGGCCGCGAACCTGATGGACACCCAGCGATTCGAGGAGGCAGAGGCGCTCCTTCACCAAGCCACGGAAGTGTGGAAACGGCTTCCGGCCCCCAGAGAGGCCGACCACGCGCGGATTCTGAACTCGCTGGCTTACGTGCAGAAGAGCCAGGGGCGGCATTCGGAGGCGGAAACGAACTACCGCACGGCCATGGCGCTGGACCCACGGCCGGCTTATACCAACAACCTGGCGACGCTCCTGAGGGAGAGCGGCCGGATTGACGAAGCGGAGCGTCTGTATCGCACGATTGTCGAGGATCCCTCGGCGAACAAGGACCACAGGGCAGCCTACCTCAGCAACCTGGCAACGATTCTCCTTGAGAAGGGCGACTTGACCGGGGCCGAGCGCTACTATCAGGAAGCGCTCGCGATCAACCGGGCTCGGCTCGGTCCGAAGCATTTCCACCTGGCGGTCAACCTCTGCCGCTATGCGGATCTGCTCCTGCGCAAGATGGAGGCCGTCGAGGCGGAGAAGCTGGTCACCGAAGCCATCACGATCTTTGAGACGCGATTGGGGGCGGACCATCCTCGGACGAAAAGCGCCTATGCGCAGCGAGAGGAGATCGGGTTGATGAGAGAGGTCTTCAAGCGGGTCCGGGCGCTACGCCCGTCCGGCGACGAAGATTCCGACGAGATGTGAACAAGCAGACAAGGAGGCGACTCATGTTTCGGCGTAAGAGCCTGGCACCGTTCGAGGCGGAACTGATCGAGCAGATCGAGCGTGAGCTGGACAGGAAGCTCCCGTGGCAGGACGAGTTCGACGAGAGCACCTTTGGCATCATGGTGCGCGATCAGCATGTTGTCTGCCTGGCGGTGCCGGGCAGCGGGCTGGAGCAGCTGCCCCCGAACATCGGGCTGCTGTCCAAGCTCCAGATCCTGAACTTGAAGGGCTGCAGCCTGGAGCGGCTGCCGGACAGCATTGGCGAGCTCGACAGCTTGCGGACGCTCGGGCTGAGGGGCAACCGGCTGAGCACACTGCCCGCTGCGCTCGGCAAGCTACGCGCATTGCGCGCGCTCAGCGTGAGCGAGAACCGGCTTACCAGCTTGCCTGAGAGCATAGGCGAGCTCGCCAATCTTCGGGAGCTCGTGTTGCCCTCGAACAACCTGACGTCGCTTCCGGCCGGCGTTGGCGGGTTGAAGGGCCTGCAGTTGCTCGTGTTGGCGGACAACCAGCTCAGCACGATCCCCGCCGAGTTCGGGGCCATGTCCAATCTGAAGGAATGCTATCTGTCAAACAACAGCTTGACCTCTCTTCCCTCAAGCATTGGCGACCTGACGGGACTGCGGAGGCTCGTGCTGGTCGGGAATCCGCTGGATGAGGAGTCGGTCGGCATCGCCAAGGGCCTGGCGGCCTCCGGCTGCGTAGTCCAACTCGGGCAGCACAACGAGATTCAGGAGCGCATGGCCCGGATGGTGGCGAACGTGGATGAGGTGCTCGAGAACCCGACCGCGGCGGATGTCACCACAGGGGTGCGCGCCATATTTACCAATCTTATCCCGTACTTCGAGGGCGTTGATGCGACCTACGAGGAGGACTACTGCGTGTCGGCCGTGAAACTGTCGAACATCAAGACGTCGGATGCCGGCGTGGAGGCGCTCGTTACGTTCCTGTCCGGATACGAGGAACCGGGCCGGGAATGGAAGTTCTCCTGCCGGTGGGACGGCCTGCTCTACACGGCCTCGAAATGGTACGTCCTGAACATCGGCATCTTCACGTTCGACAATGCACACATGCGCAGGTACGAGGAGATCAAGGAGAACATCGACCAGACCAACAGGTTGATGGGCTGGGACAAGACCATCGCGCGGGTCGACAAGCCGATGGATGCAGAGTATTGGGGGCTCGTCGGCGTGGAGTACATGAAGGCGGGCCGGTTCGAGGAGGCGGAGGCGGCGTTCAAGAAGGCCCTTGAGCTGGAGCCGGACTCGGCGACAGCCTGGGGACGACTGGTCATATTCTTCAACAACAGGGGCAGGAAAGCCGAGGCCCTGGACGCTGTCGAGAACGCGTTGCGGCATGCGCCGGCTGACTGGCCGGGCATAGAGGTCATGCGCAAGTACCGCAAGCAGTTGACCGAGTGAACCGTGGGTTCCGTTAACAGAAATCAGTCGCGCGAACGTTGGTTTCGCTATGACCGCAAAGCCTGCATTTCTTGCTGTACTTGCCGTCCCCGAACGTGCTGATCTGGTATGCGAGTTTCTTGCAGGCCGGGCACTTCTGCAGGAGGATTGTGTTGCCGCACCGCGAGCATTTCCCCTGATGGGTAGCCCCGTAGACCGTGCAGACGCTCTGCTTCTTGTCCCGCAGCGGGTGCACCTTGAAGACGCCGCCGCAAAGCGGCCCGGTCGAGGTGCGTTCGATGTAGGTTGCGCCTCGGCGCTTGTCGCAGACCAGAGCATTCGTAGAGCGGTGGGGTTCGCGCGCCTGCCTTGTCGGTTTCTTGGTGCGTTGCCGCTGCGTGCTGCCGGAGGATCCGAAGATTCGTCGTAGCCAGTTCATCGGGTGTAAGCCTCGAATGGAGCGGGTTGGCTGACGTCAGGCATGAGATGTCTTCTTCGTCGGAGTTGACGGCGAACGGTGCACGTGTCGGTATTCTAGCGGGGTCCTCCTGAATTCACAATCTCATCATCGTGGGCCCCGCGGCGCTCGTGCCTTGCGCACTCGCCGCGGTTGTGGCATTCTCTTTGTAAGGTGCGAGCATTCTTCCAGGAGGACTGGATGCACGAATGCTCCGGACCATGTGAGCCGCGATGTGGTGCCGGCCACGTCGGGAGGGGGGGGCATGCCGCAAAGTGAAGCCCGCGTCGTCATTGAACACCGCTACCGCACCGAACTGCCGTTTCCGATCTCGACGGGGTTCTACCAATACAGCTGTTCGAGAGGTGCGGCAATACGCGCGCAGTGGCTGGTGCGGGCAGCAGAATCCACGCTTCGCTACGCGGCGATCGTGGCGGCCTGCGACTATGCCACGGGGCCCGGCGCTGACGAGGGCATCCTGCAGTTCCTGAGGAACGAGTGGCTCGGGGGCAAGGCCTTGTGTTTTGGCCATTGGTCGGGAGCGCTTGACAAATTGCTGAAAGAATGCGAGCCCGGCGGCACATGGCAGACGCCGTTCCTGCCCGATTTCCGCAGAGTGAAACGCGACGCGTTGCGCGACGCGGTCAGACCACTGGTTGAACACAGGAATCAGCTCATCGGGCATGGTGAAGTCCATAACGTCCTCGCCTACAGGCAGTTCGTGGAGAAACACGACGACTCGCTGTTCCGTCTCCTTGAGCAGCTTGACTTCCTGTCGAAGTACCCCCTGTGCATTGCCGAGGCCGAAGAGGACGGCGAGATGGCTGTCCGGGGCGCCAGGCAAACGATCCTGTTGTGCCGAGGCGCATCGCGAACGTTCGCTCAGTGTTCGGTGGTCCCACACCAGCCGATTCCGCCGGAGGTCCCGTTCATCTGGAACCCCGATTTCACGCGTATTCTTGTCCTGTCGCCGTTCTTCATCTACGGTCGCGCGTCTGTTGAGGGGCAACAGTCGAAAGGCGCGCCCAGGGTCACGGCGAACTTCCAGGGGTTGATGGTGCTCAACACCGCGAAGCGCCGGCAGACATACGCCAGCCTCGACGAGGAGGCCCGGTTCGACCTTGGAAGCCTTGGCCGTCCGCTGCCGGACGATGTTCAGCGTCAGCTCGACACCACCTTGACGAAGAGCTCGGGCAGCCCCTGTCAACATGAGGCCAGGCTGGAGGATAAGGAGAAGCAGCGGTTCGGCCGGCAACGGGGCGATGTTCCGCCGGGGCATGTATTCAAGGGGGACAAGGACACCTATGTAGTCGAGCAGGATCCGGTGGGCCGCGGGGGCATGGGGGTGGTGTACCTGGTGCGGCGGGAGCGCGACGGCCTGCTCTGTGCCCTGAAGGCGATGCCGCTCGAGCTGATGGCGGTCGGTTCGCTGGTGAAACGGTTCGATAGAGAGGCGCGCGTACTCTTGACACTGAGCGAGGAACAGAATCCCAACGTCATCAGGATACTGGATATTGGGAGGGAAGAGACGCGGCATTTCATCGTCATGGAGTATGTTGACGGCGGCAGCCTGGCGGACGAGCTGTGGCACCGGTTGGGCGGGACACCGTACACGTTCGGGGAGGCCCTGGATGTCATTGAACAGGTATGCCACGGGCTCGCCGCGATACACAAACGAAACATCGTCCACCGCGATATGAAGCCGAGCAACATACTGTTGACCAGGGGGCGCGACGAAGAGGGACGCGAGCGTCCGGTGGTCGCCAAGGTCACGGACCTGGGCCTGGCCAGACGAATCGGCGAACAGAGCATGGCCCTCACGATGGACCAGGGGGCGCTCGGTACATTTGCGTACATGCCGCCGGAGCAATTCGCGGACGAGGCTACGGCCCCGCCCGTGGATCAGCGTGCCGACATCTATGCACTCGGCAAGATTCTCGCACAGATGCTTACCGGTGTCGTGCCCAAGGACGCCGCGGAGATCCAGACGCTTGATTTCTGCCCACATGCACAGCAGCGTGAGCCCACCTTCGGGGAGAAGGCTCTCGCGGCGCGCCTCGTGTCCGCTGAGCAGCTTGCCGAGTGTGAGAAGACACTGCAAGGTGCAGTCCAGAGCGGATTGAACATGACGCTTGGCGCGGTGATGGTCAACAAGCGGTACATCACCGAATCGCAGGCGGAGCAGCTGGAGCATCGCGAGGAAGGCCTGCCGGCGGCCGAAGCTGCCGCCGAGCCCGGCCCGGCCCGCCCCCCTTACGTCGATGGACTGAAGCCGATTCTCAACCGCTGCCTTGCGAAGAAACCCGAAGACCGCTTTGAGACGGTCGACAAGCTGGTCGATGCGCTGCATCATACCGCCCAGATCGGTGAGGCGGGCGAATTCCTGCAGGGCCTGGGTGTCAACGATCCGGACGTACGTTCGGCGTTCGGCCTGGCAAGAATCGGGCACGACAAGGCGCGCAAACGGCTGCTGGCCTGGTGCGCCGACGAAAAGGACTCCAGACACGAGGCGGCGGCTATTGCGCTGGCGGCCCTCGACGAGAAGGGGCTGGGGGAACTGAGGGCCGAGGCTGAAACGGCCATCCTCGGCACGGACCCCGACAGGACACAGGGCCTGGTCCACGCGCTTGCCTGCGCGCTGCGCTGGGAGGAAGGCGGTGACCGAGCCCGGACCGGCGGTCAGGCCTGGCTCAAGGGGCTGTCCAAAGCGCTGCGGCAGAGAGTCAAGAAGACATACGTTGAAGAGAACCTCGGCAAAGCCAGGAAAACGCTTTGGCCTACGTTCATGTGGCACAGCAATCTGACGGCCTTCGGAGGCGCGATCGGCGCGCTACTGACGGGACCTTTCGGGGCCAATCCTCTCTGGCGGGCGAGCACAACCCCCTCGAAAGGTACCAGAATCATGGCGTATACCTTTGCGTATATGCTGGTGGGTCTCCTGTGGGGCGGTCCGTTCCCTCTGGCCGCGCTCATCGCCAGGCAGTTCGAGAGACCAAGGCGGTATGTGAAACTGGTTCTGGCGAGTTTCGGTGCGTACGTCTTCTCAACGCTGGGCGCATGCCTCTACGTCCAAACGCAAGGCAAGGGTGAGCTCCTCAGACTGCTGGGGAGCAAAGAGGCGGTGGTCTCGCTTCTGAGCCGGTACTCTGTAGCCATGTCCTCTCTGGTTGCCCTCGTCATAACCACTTTTCTTCTCCTGAAGCAACTACCCGCTGTGCAGCGCCGTCGTCCGTGCGCAATGCTCTCGCTGGTCGCATTGCCGATTGCGCTGGCGGCGGCGACCGCCGCCCTTGTTCCGCTTTTCTCGCATACTGTGTTGACGTCCGCCGAGCTGATCGGCCAAGTCGTGATCTCCTTCTTCGCGGGGGTCGGGCTCGGGCTGTCTGACTATCTGACCGACCGCGAGTAGCGGTGAATAGAGCCTGCTGCTCCCGGCTCAGACGGAAATCCATCGGAGTGAATGGACGGCTGTAGCGGCGGACTTGTCGGAAGGCATCGGGAGAATTAGTGAGGGCGACATGAAACGATCCACACATATCTCAGCGCTTCTCCTCGTCACGGTGTTCGGCATCGCCACGCGTGGGCCGCGCGGTGCTTTCGCGCAAGCGGGCGGTGGGACCATGACTGCCGGTTCCGGCCGGCGAGTGTCGGCGCTGCATGGTCGCCTGCGCGACGGGAACACGAATCTGCCCATCGCGGACGGATACGTCTTCGTACTCGACTCCTCCCGGAAGCGGGTGTTGGGGTACAGTCGAACCATGGGCGGGCGAGGCCCGGATTCCGGGTTCTGGCAAGTCACGGGGCTGCCGGCGGCCGGCAAAGTCTGGCTGATCGGGTTCCACCCGAAGCTGAAAAGCAGTTTGGCGGTGAAGCAGGTCAGGCTGGACGGTACGTACAAGAAGGTCCCCGAGTTCGACACGCTTGCGGCCGCGCGCGCAGCGGTTCCGGACGGTGAGGCGGGGCTTCTGTCGCTGCTGGGCACGATTGCCCACGAGGCCAACCGCGTGACCGGTGACAGGCAGGCCGTGGCCTTTGCAGACCAACTGCTTCAACAGGTTCGCAGCGGCTCGACCGAGCCAAACAAGCCCGGCGACACGGGGCGTCAGACCACAGCCCTCAAGGTGGGCGCGATCCCTGCCTACCCCCGTTCGCGGAAGGATCCGCAGAAGACGGCAACGTATCGTTCGTCCGATCCACCGTCCCGAATCGCCTCGTGGTACGAGAAGACGGCCGGCGAGATGGGATGGCAAGCCGTGACGCGCAGTCGTGGCGGAAAGTACCATGTCTTTGTGTCTACGTCTCGGGCCGCGGCAGAGAAGGCGCAGGATCGGCAGCGTGCAGATGTTCCGGTGATCATCATCGGAATCTGGGAGAGAAGGGGCAGGTCTCGGGAGTCGACCCGTTACCAGATCGTCGCCTACTGATCCGCTGTAGTCGACAAGCTGACCGGCATTGGGATGATGGTTGTCATGGCCCCGATTGTGCTCGTGGTAGGCGTAGGGGCGGGCCTGCAATCCTATGGCATCGGTCCTTGTCCGAGATCGCGTGTCTGGCTTCACCCATTTCTTCCCTTCCTTTCCTGTGCCGAACGGCCGTTCGTCCGATCCTGTTGCTTGCGTTCTGTTCGTGGCGAATCGGAGCCGATCCTCCGGCAGGATCAATGCCGTGGCTACTTAGAGACAACCTCCTCGCATTCGGCCTCTCATTGGAGCCCTACAGTTCTTGGCGCGATGCGGCCCCGAGCCTGCCCAGGGAAAGCCACTCGTTGATACCGTTGGCAATCACTCGTCTGTCACCCGCGTCCTCGGTGACGGTCGCGAACGCGAGGCAAGCGGGTTCGCAGCCTTCCTTCTGGTGGACGCGGAATTTCTTGCCCCAGCCCGCGGCGGCTCTTGCGACCTGCTCTCTCGGTATCCTGAGGGCCGCATCCTTCAGGGACAGCCCTTCGACCAATGTTCGCAGGTTCCGGCCGGACCGCGCCCATATCCAGTCTTTGATGATGGGGACAACGATAGGGGAGGCGAGCAGGAAGAGCGGAGCAGTGAGAACAGCGCCGATGAGCGTGGCGGTGAGTCCGGAACGCAGCTGAAGCCGAAAGAAGGAGATATCGGCCTCGAGCCAATACAGGGCATCCGTGGTGAGCACGATTTCTCCGACACGCTTTGTCGCCAGGTTCTGACATGAACAGTTCGCCAGTCGCCTTTCTGTGGCGGCCAGGTGGTCGTCTATCCTGTGGATGACCAGATCACCGTCTTCGTCAAAATCTGCACCACAGTTCCCGCACTGCCGCGGCCGACCGCGCAACGACATCCCGCAGGATGGACAGGGCACGATGTCGAAGGCGCCTTCTTCGGCAACGAGATTGATGCCGCAGTCCGGGCATTCGCTGTCTGTTTCAGCGATGCCGGCACCACAGGCAGGGCATTTCAGACTGTCATCAGCCATGTCAGGCCCCCCCGAACGTCTTTGGTGTTCGTTTGCTCAACACAGCACGAAGCGTGCCAAACTACCAGCGATGTCAGCCTTGCCCGCGGTGTCGTCGAGAAATTCTACATACAAGGTTGTTTTCCCTAGCAGAATTGCAAGAACCCGATTCTGTGAAGAGTACTCGGGTTGACCCGGAACCCGCTAGCGCCAACGCTTTACGTTTGCACTTTTTAGAATGCGCGATGCTGATTTCGCATTTGTGCGATCCGATTGGGTCGGTCGTCTCGAGCATGCCGCCTGGCGGCGGGTCGAGGAGTCCTCCAGAGAACACGATCCGCTTTGTGTCCGGCGTGGCCCCGCGTTGCGTGCGCGCCGGTGACCCACAGCATCCCGGACACTGTGCAGCTCCCGTGCGTTTCGCCTTGAAATGTCGGTTCCCGGCCCCCAGAATCGAGCCGTGGCTGGCATTCGCCGGCAAGAGGCCCGACGCCGATACATCCGCATCGATGTACTTTCCGATTTCGAGCGCGGGTTTGTCACGCGTCGGCCGGTGTGTGGACCGTGGCGGGGGAGCACCATGGTTTTCGAGTTGGCACAGGACCTTGATGATCTGGTGGCGACACTCCCCTTGACGCACCCGAAGCGTCGCGTGTTGGCGCTGCTCAAGGAAGCGATCCGCCGTGACATCCATTTCATCGCTCGTCATCCGACGACGCTGTTCCAGTGCATGTGGAATACATGCTGGTGGCACGACTGTCCGGACGCGGCGGCGCATTACGAGGAACCGGATGGCGGCTGGCCCGCCACAGGTCCGCACGCGCCGCCGTGGAACCGGCCTGGTGCCAGACTCCACACCTTGCTGGAGCATTGGCGGCAGCGCCGCGGAAGAACTCCGTGGTTCCGCTATCACCGCCCGGTCGACCCACCGATCGGCGCGTCGGTCAGACGCTTGTCCATCCCGGACTTGATCAAGGCCATCGACATTGCCCCCGACGGCCACACGATTGCCGTCGCCGGGGGCAGCGGGGTGGTCTATCTCGGGGACATCAGGACGTTCGAGAGCATCGCCGAGCTCTCGCTTCACGAAGACAGTGCGGTATCGGTCTGTTTCTCGCCGGACAAACAATACGTCGCAAGCGGCGGGTGGGACAACTCCGCCTGCATTTGGAATACCCGGAGCAGGCGACTCACTCAACGCCTGCAGTTCGAAGACTGGGTGACCGCCACACGGTTTCCGCCGGGGCGATCCGATGTGCTGGTGTTGGGTAGCGGCGAGACCATACACGTGTGTGAGCGCGGGACGGGCAGTTCCGCCCGAACACTTCAGGGACATACCCAAGGGATCACGTCGCTCCGCTTCAACGCCGACGGCACGAGGCTGCTCAGCGCCAGTGAAGATCACACTGTCTGCATTTGGGACTTCGTTTCGGGAGCTCTGCTTCGCCGCCTGGTCGGGCATGAGCATTTCGTGCACGATGCGGCGTTTGCGCATGCAGACGAGGACCTCGTCGTTTCGGGCGGCGCGGATCATACTGTACGGCTCTGGCATCTGCAGGACCGGGAGATGCACTCCATAGAGCTGCCGTCGGCCGTCGAACGCGTTGCCTTTTCCGCCGGCGACAGAGAGCTCATTGCCTGTCTCACGAACTCCGACGTCCACGTCGTCGACGCGGAGTCCCATGACACGCTTCAGGTATTCCCGCATCATTCCATCTCTGTGGAGGCATTGGCCGTCAGTCCGAACTGCGAATTTGTGGCCAGCGGGGACTTGCATGGGAACATCTGCCTCTGGACGCCGGGCCGCACCCGCACTCTGGTCCCACGTGGTCATGTGCGCAGCACCCATCACGTGCGGGCGGTGACCTTCGCTCCGGGCGGTCATGAGGCGGCAAGCACCGCTTGGCATGGCGAGCTGTGCACGTGGGATGTTGCGGCCGGCACACCGAAGCTCGCTATCACGGGCTTGCACGAATACCTGGATGATGTCGCCTATCATCCGGAGGGCAAGCTGCTGGCCGTCTCGGAAAGAAACGGCATCATACGGTTGGTTGACACTGTGTCCGGAGAGATGCGCTGCCTCACGCCGGAGACGGCGGAAGATGTGATGCAGTACCTCCGGTTCAATGCGAACGGTCAGTATCTCATCAGGTACGGCAATGGTTCTGCCTGCAGAGTCTGGGACCTGGAATCCCAACAGGAATGCATGTGTTTGCCATACCGTTCCTGCAGCATCAGCCCGACCGGCGCCCGGTTGGCGGCATGGTGCTCCCTCGAGAAGCAGTGGACGCCCGACAGGTCACACTACGGGCCTGTGGAGCGGGACGTGGTGCATGTATGGGATGCAACCGAAATGACCCATCTGTTCGACCTCGCCGACGATGGCTGCGAGCTTCGCGGTGTTCGCTTCTCCTCTGATGAGAATTGCCTCGCAACCTATGGGGAGGACGGGACCATTCGCCTGCGCGATGCCGATTCGGGAGAGCTGATCGTGGCCCTGAAAGGACACACGCGCACCGTGACTCATGTCGTGTTCAACGGCGACAGCCAGCTTCTTGCAAGCTACTCGTGGGATGGCACGCTCCGCATATGGGACGTGAGACGCCGTCGCTGCAAACACATACTCCAGCCCCCCAAGCGTACGTACGTACGGCTGTCCTTCAGCCCGGATTCGACACAGCTTCTGTTTGCATCATCTGACCGGTCCGAACACGCTCTCTGGGACGTCGGCACCGGTCGGCCGATCGGCTGCACGAAGGATTTCGAGATGCGCTGGGTGATCGGACACCCGGAGCTTTCCGGCCTGGGTTTGCTGCGGAATCGTTGGGAGACGATCTTGACAAGGGGCGATCGCCGGATTGCCGCGGCACCCTTACGACTGGGTTCCCGATCTTCTTCAGTAGCAACGTGGGGTGCCTGTGAGGGGCATCATGTTCAGTTTGCGTCCCTCGAGGGGTTTCCGCTGCGGTGACTGAACGGACGGGATCCTGGAGCCGGATCGGCCTACTCGTCCCGATGGTATCGTTTGATGGGCTCTCGCGGTAGTACTCCGGGTCATACCAATCCCGACCCCACTCCCCTACATTGCCATGGGGGGAGGGACAGCCCCTTTACGCTCGGGGTGTCTTGAAGAAGCAGGACCCCGTGATCGTGGTCCTGATGGTGCACGCTACCCGTCGAGCAACCATTTCCATGCGGGAATGGCGTGCACCGTCACGCCTTCCTGCTCGTACCGGGCTTCGTGGTTGAGCGTGAGAATCAGATTTCTCTCGGTTCCGAAGAACCGGGCGGTTGCGAAGAGCGGCTCCAATTCGCGGCGCAACGTCTCGTCGATACGCGGGTCCGTACAGACCTGGATCGCCAAGACCGGTTTGGCGTGATTGTCGGAAACGAGAAAGTCGACTTCCTGCCGCTTCGCGCGCGTCAGGTAGTAGCGAACCCGGGGATAGCGCCGGAGCAGCTCCACGTAGACCAGGTTCTCCAAGGCGCGCGAGTAGCTCCCGTCCCATACCGTGCTGTTGTGCACGGCAAGGCCCCAGTCCACGCAGTAGACTTTCTTGTAGTTGCGGTCCTGCTGCTTCGGTGAGTCGGTCTGAATCGGGACGGTGAACAGCAACCACGAGTCCTTCGCCCACCGCACATAGTCGCGCACCGCGTCGCGACTGGTCGCATGGCCCCGCTGCTTCAACAGCCCGTGCGCGCTCTGCAGCGTGTGTGGCTTCCCGATGATCGACAGCAAGTAGTGATACAGCTCGATGCATTGGCTTGGCTTGCTCACGTCGTAGCGCTGGATCACGTCCTTGAGGATCATCGTGTCGAAGTATTCACGGAGCAACGCTTCCTTCGTGCGGTCGGGCTGCCCGACGAGCGCCGGATAGCCGCCCCATTTCAGGTAGGTCTCGAACAGACGCCGGATGTCCGACTGGTTCTTCGTAGAGCGGGCGCCGGAATCCACGCCGTGAAACGTCAGAAATTCGGAGAACGAAAGCGGATAGACCACCGAGGAAACCGCTTTGCCCCGCAGTTCGGTCGCGATCTCGTCTCGGAGCAGACGCGAGGAAGAGCCCGTGACGACGACCCGCCACGAGGCGTTGCGCGACAGGTCCACGACGTATTGTTCCCAGCCCTCGATCTTGTGGAGCTCGTCGAAGATGAATACAAGCGGCGTTGTCAGCCCGGCCTCGGGCGTCACCTGCAAGAACGTCGATTCTATCGTCTTCAGCTCCGTGGCTTTCATAACGGACAGAATCGGATTGTCGAAGTCTATGGGACAGATCTGCTCGTGGGTTCGCAGCTCGCCCGAACGGATCAGTTCGGCACCTACCTGCAACGCGCGGAAACTCTTGCCCGCACGACGGGCGCCGACAATCGTCGAGACCATCCGGTCCACCAAATGCACCTCGCCGGCTCTCGGTACATATGCCGGTATGCCCAGCTCCCGAAAATCCCCGATCTTTCGGCGTAATTCCTCTTCGATCATTTCCATATCTCCACTAATGACGAATGATATGTCGTTATCTGTCATATTTATGACGAAAAATTAGGCGGAACAGTATGGTTTGTCAAGGTCGTTATCGCCAGAAGATCGGGAAATAATCTTTTTTGATTGATTTTTAATGATGTAATCACGGATTATCCAGGTATGTACAAGATGAGACTTGTGGGGGAACGGCTGAAACGGTTGGCAGCGACGTTCAGTGCGGTGGTCGTGTCGGGCGCGAGGCAGGTAGGCAAGAGCACGTTGCTCGCGCACACCTTTCCGGAGGTCCGAACAGTGGTTTTCGACCCGGTTGTGGATGTCGGCGGAGCTCGCGCTGATCCGGACCTGTTCCTGGACAACCATCCGCCGCCGGTTGTTCTTGACGAGATCCAATACGCCGCTGAGCTGGTTCCCTCGATCAAACGGCGAATCGATGCCAATCGTGAGCCGGGCCAGTACCTGATCACAGGTTCTCAGCAATGGAACGTCATGAAGGCGATTGCCGAGAGCCTGGCCGGCCGGGTTGTCTTCGTCGATCTTGAGAGTTTCTGTCTGCGGGAGATGGCGGAGCGGACCCAAGAGATCACCTGGCTTGAGCGGTGGCTGCAGGATCCCGAACTGCTCAGTGAGAATCGACCGGTTCGACTCGGCCTGCCGCGCACCGTGAACGAGCTGATATGGCGTGGGTCCTTGCCGGAAACCGACAGGCTCGAGGAGGCGGTGATACCGGACTTCTTCGCCGGTTATCTGCGCACCTACATTGAGCGTGACGTGCGTGTGCTTGCCGACGTTGCGGACTGGCAGCAGTTCGGGCGTTTCGTTCGGCTGACTTCGGCGCTGACGGCACAGGAAGTGAACTACTCACAGCTTGGGCGGGACATTGGGATGACGCCTCAAACGGCACAACGGTGGCTTGCCGTTTTGAGGGCGACGTTCCAGTGGTTCGAGGTCCCTGCCTACAGCGGCAACGCGCTCAAGCGCGTAAGCCGCAAACCAAAAGGCTACTTCGCGGACACGGGGCTGGCCTGTCATCTTCAGATGCTCTCGTCGCCCGCCGCGTTAGACGGTCATCCGCTTGCAGGCGCGCTCTTCGAATCGGCCGTGGCCGGCGAGATCCGCAAACTCTGTGCTCGTCTGCCCACGCCTCCGGCAGTCTATCACTGGCGCAGTCATGGGGGTGCCGAGGTGGACCTGCTTCTGGATCGTGACGGCATGTTGTTCCCGATCGAGATCAAACTCAGCAGCCACCCACGGAAATCGGATACGCGCGGGGTCTCTGCTTTCAGGGAAGCCCATCCGAATCGCAAGATTGCGCCCGGCCTTGTCATCGCGCCCACGGCGGAGTTCGGGCGTGTCTCCTCGCGCGACTTTGCGCTCCCGTGGGATTGCTAGACGCCATCCCACAAGCGAGAGCCGGCCGCGCCAGTCACCGTGCCGAGCAGCGCGAGGCGACCGGAGCACCAGAGATCCTCCGCTGCGCTCCGGATCACGGTGCCCGGTACCAGTCACCAGAGCCTCGCGGCCTACCCGCCGCTAGCCGGCGTGCTCTCGCCCCGCCCTCGAGGTCAGAAAGAGCCTTGGCTTTTTTCTGGATCCGTGTCAAAATACCCTTGGATTCTGTCGGGGTACGGGTACAATAGGCTATGTCAGGGGGGGGGCATGAGATGGAGGACATACCGTCATGAGACGAGATGTCACGGCGGAGCTGCTTGACTGGTGCGTGAGGGCGGATCGGAAGCCAATGGTGCTTCGCGGCGCACGCCAGGTCGGGAAGACCTGGCTGGTGCGCGCCCTGGCAGCCTCCAGCTTTGAGAATCTGGTTGAGATCAATTTCGACGAGATCCCTGACAGAGGCGCCTACTTTGAGTCAGCCGGCCCGACGGAGGCGATCCGTCTGATCGAAGCGGATCTCGGCACCCGAATTGTACCAGGCAAGACATTGCTGTTTCTGGACGAGATCCAGGCCGCTCCCCAGGTGTTCCCGCGGCTCCGCTATTTTTACGAGAAACTGCCCGAGCTGCACGTGATCGCCGCGGGTTCGCTGCTTGAGTTTCTTCTGGCTGAGCATTCCTTCTCGATGCCGGTCGGCAGGATCGAGTATCTGCATCTCGGGCCCATGACGTTCGAGGAGTTTTTGTCCGCCCGGGCTGAGGACCAACTGCGTGCTTTTCTGGCCGGCCTCGAACCGGACGCCGCCGTACCGGACCCGTTGCACGCACGTCTACTGAGGCTCATGCGGGACTTTCTGGTTGTGGGCGGGATGCCGGCTGCTGTGAAGGCGTTCGCGGACACGGGTGATCTGAGCCTGACCTTTCGTCAACAGCAGTCTGTGATGCAGGGCTATCTCGATGACTTCGGGAAGTATCGCGGACGGATCCGGGTCGAGGTGTTGCGCCGGGTTTTTCAGCGCGCTCCGACGATCCTGGGCAGGAAAGTCAAGTACGTGCACATCGACCGAGAACAGAAATCCGCGACGGTTTCACGATGCCTGGACCTGCTCGAGAAGGCCCGCGTCCTGCAGCGCGTGCGCCACAGTGCCGGCAACGGAGTGCCCCTTGCCGCGGAGGTCAAAGAGCGGGATTTCAAGCTGGTCTTTCTGGACGTCGGTTTGGCGGCAGCCGGTCTCGGCGTCCGGCTGAGTGACCTTCATCTTGCCGAGAGTCTCATGGCTGTCAACAACGGGGCACTTTGCGAGCAGGCAATTGGCCAGCACCTGCTCTATGCACACGAGTGTTACATACAACCTGAACTGTTCTACTGGAATCGCGAGAAGCGCAATTCGTCCGCGGAGGTCGACTACTTGTTCGCCGATGGCCCCCACGTTGTGCCCATTGAGGTGAAGGCGGGCAGCACAGGATCGCTTCGCTCGCTGCATCTCTTTGCGGCCGAGAAAGGTTGCGATCTTGCTGTTCGCTTCAACACCGACGTGCCCAGTCTCTGCCGGGCTCAGGCGTCGATTCCGGGCGGCAAGACCAAGGAGTTCACACTTCTGTCCCTGCCGCTCTACATGGTCGGCCAGCTTCTCCGGCTCATTCGCGCGTGCCGGGCCTGAGCGACGTGGGGGAGCGGGAGAGAATGACCCGCCTGCACCGAAGAAGGGCACCCCGGGTGCGACCCCCCGTTGACCGAGCAGTCTCGAAACAGGCCTGCCAGTCACCGTGCCGAGCGAAGCGAGGGGACCGGAGCACCAGAGATCCTGCGCTGCGCTCCGGATCACGGTACCCCGGGCGCGACTCGAACGCGCGACCTACGGATTAGGAATCGGCGCAGAAGCCCGAAAACCCTAAGAAATAAGGGGTTTTGGGCCGCCTGCACCCCCGGGAAACGTGAGGAGCCGTAGCAGAAGTCGTAGCAGTTTCGGGGCAGGATTCCCGAGCGGGCCGTGAGCCTTGGGGCCGAGCGGACAAAGGACAACCTGCGGTTCGCAAACCGGCAACCGAAAAAGGGATCGACTTGCGGCCTGTCGAGGTTAGAATAGAACGCGGTTTCTGTCTGACAGATGCTCGTCGTCGCCTTTTGCCCCTTGTATGCCGTTGATAAGCTGCCGGGAGTCTGGTTGTGGCGGGCATAGCCCTGGATGAAGCGACCGCCGCTCTACTTGCAGCGACGTTGGGGGCGACAGCTTGCGAGAACCGTGACTCAAAGCGTTATCCTGTGAGATGAAAAACTCAGCAGACGCACCAACGTCCCAAGTCGGGTCTCGCTTGAGCCGCCCGCCTGCACCTGTGCGCCTCCTATTCTGGAATGTGAATAACAAGGACCTAAGGAAGGCTGTCTGTGCGCTCGCAGATGCAACACTTGCGGATGCGGTGATCCTGAACGAAAACAGCGTCCCCAGCACCGACACTCTTCGCGCACTGCGTGCATCTGTATCGGTGGACTTCTATCTGCCCTCGTCAATATCCGAGGAACGGTTTCAGTGCTTCTGCAGGAACGCAGATTTAGACATGACCGAAGTCCACCTCGGCTGTCGCATCAGCGTGAGGAGCCTGAAACTCGGGGGCCATCGAACGCTTCTGGTGTTGCTTCATGGACTCGATATTCGGAACCACGATGATGCAACGCGTCAATCGTTTGCGCAATCGGTGGCGACAGAGATCGACTTCGTGAAGGGAGATAAGGGCACAGAAAAAGTGGTCGTGCTTGGTGACTTTAACATGAATCCCTATGACCGGGGAATGAATCTCCCTGCAGGGCTGAACGCCATGATGACAAGGGCATGTACAGCCAGAGGCACTCGGCGTCATACAGGACAGGCCTACGATTTCTACTACAACCCGATGTGGGGCCTGTTTGGTGACAATACGAAGGGGCCGGCAGGAACCGTATACGACACCAGTGACCTGGGACCATACGGCTGGAGTATCGTCGATCAAGTTGTGGTGCACCATTCGCTCGTAGCACTATTTCGGGACGTGGAAATACTAACAGATGCGGGAGGAGAATCCCTGATGAATAGGAGTGGATATCCCGACGCCAAGACGGCTTCGGATCATTTTCCAATTCTTGCTTCATTT